>ERZ827492.727-NODE-727-length-29492-cov-4.615110_pt1 | contig 29492 bp, 25 predicted proteins | sample MGYA00519704_ERZ827492 | MGnify/ENA primary metagenome ERZ827492 (study PRJEB31778, sample SAMEA3449325) | human gut metagenome | biome: human gut; feature: human-associated habitat; material: faeces | place: United Kingdom | collected 2010/2012 ...
ACGCTATGGACGAAAATAAGAACAGCACCCCGGAAAGCACTCCGGAGGAAAATAATATAAATCCAGCGCAACCGGAAGCCAACACCGCCGGGCCCGGGGAGGGCAAAAACAAAAGGAGCCTCCGCAACACCATACTGACCTGCATAAGCATCGCTCTGGTACTGTTTGCGGCCATAATAGTTCTGCGCCAGTACGTATACCTGCCCGGCAAATACGAGGCGCCCCCCACCCCCGCCGTTAGAGAGACCCCCGTGGCCACGCCGGAGCCTACCCCCTATGTAAAAAAAATACCCGTGATGATGTACTTTACCGGCAGGGAAATAAGCTTCCCGGTAGAGACGGTGGGCATAGTGCCCTATACCGACAGCAAGGGCAGGGATGTCAAGGCCGAGGACGGCAGCACTGTCTACACCATGGGTACGGTGGATTCCGAGAAGGTAGCCGCATGGCTGGATGCCAGCGCCTCCCCCGGGGAATAGGGCAACGCCATATTCAACGGCCATGTATCCTGGAAAAAGGTAGCGGGCGTTTTCTCCGTGCTCCCCAAGATGGAGGAGGGCGAGGAGATAATAGTGGAATACGACGACGGCAGCACCATGACCTTCACCGTTACCAACGTTGACATTTACGGCATAGACGACGTACCGGAAACCGTGATGGCCTACGACACCGGCGATTCCCGCATGACACTGATCACCTGCTACGGCGAAAGCTGGAACAGCGGCCTGGGCACACGCAACCAGCGCTGTGTGGTCGTAGCCAAGCCCGTGGACAGCTCAAAGATCATAACGCCTCCCGCGGTCACTCCGAATCCCGACGAGGACTGCGACACCTGAGACGACTGATTTTTGCAGCATGCAAATAAAACACCGTCCCGCTGCCCGGGGCGGTGTTTCCTTTTAATTCACATTCCTTTAACCGCCCTTTAACCTTGCCCCATTATAATATACTTAAAATTATTGTATGATTTTTGCGCTTCATACTTCATATGGGAGGTTCAGATGCCAAAAAAGACCGCCATAATATTCGGGGATTCTATAATGAAGGGCACGGTGTATGAGGGCGGAAGGTACCGCTCCTGCTATACCGAGGTTTTTCTGCCCCAGATGGAGGGGCTGGACATAGCTCTTGATAACCGCTCCCGCTTCGGCTACACCGCGGAACGCGGGCTGGGGCTCATTAAAAAGGCCATCGCTGCCGGGGAAAAGCCGGATTACGCCCTGGTGGAATACGGCGGGAACGACTGCAACTTCGACTGGCCGGCCATAGGCCGGGATCCGGACTACCCCCATCAGCCCGTCACAGCCCTTGCCGATTTTGAAGCCACCATGCGGGAATGCATAGGACTGCTGCGGGGCGCAGGGATAACACCGGTACTAATGTCGCTGCCGCCGGTGGATTCCGATAAGTACTATGAATACATAATATCCAAAGGTGTTGACAGGTGCAGCCTGTTGAAGTTCCTCGGTACGCCTCTTTCCATATACCGCTATCAGGAGCTGTATTCCGTCGCCATATCAAAGCTGGCCCGGTCGGAGGAGCTGCTCTTTGTTGACGTGCGCTCCGCATTTCTTGAGTGCATAGGCAGCCCGTTTAGCCAGCTCATATCCGGCGACGGCCTGCACCCCACCGAAAAAGGGTATGAGATAGTTGCCCGGTGCTTCCGGGAGCGGCTGGAATCCATAAAGGAATAGCTTGCACGGCAGAAAATTAGCATATTCCTCTTGCAATTATACGAAAAGTATTGTATCATAATCAAGTGCGGCGGCGTAGGCTCGTCCGCACTGATCGTGGAGCAGTATCGAAGTGGTCATAACGGGCACGACTGGAAATCGTGTGACGGTCGAAAGCCGTCCGTGAGTTCGAATCTCACCTGCTCCGCCAATAACAAAAGACCTCCCTTGCGGGGGTCTTTTGTTGTTATGATGAAGAGAACGCTTAATCGCTATCCGCCTGAAGCTTAAACGACTGCTCGATTATCTCCATGACTTGATCCGTATCAGATATGTGTTCCATTGAAAGCTCCACATCGCCGTTACCCCAGCGCCCCAGACCGGTAACATCACGGCAGATGCGCTTTGGATCGATGACTTCTGCAAACTTCATATTCACAGAAATCCGCAATCTCTGCTTCTTAAAAATTATATCGACAAAATTGGTGTCGAGCTTATAGGCAACATACAGCTTCTTGAATTCGCGCTTGACGTCGGGTGACAGGTTCAGGATGCGGCGGTCAAGAGCTTCAAACAAAGCTCTTGTAAATTCGTTGGGGGCGTATGTATCCAAGCTGTATCTTTCCGTTGGCTTATTTTCCGCACAATAGGGAGCAAGCTCGGCCTTCGTCATGGTCGGGAACGCCCATATTTCCCGTGCCTTTTTCGCAAGCTGGTCAGCCCGCTCTTTTATAGTGCCTTCATTCCACTCCGTCTGCTTTACTACAAATCCGTTCAGCTTGAGCGCACTTTCTTTAAAGCCGCCTTCCATATTCATCTTGGTCATAAATGGATTATCGCTCATTTCAGAGTTATAAGCCGTAAGAGTCAGATTCCCTATTGTATGCAGATATCTTCTCTGTACTTCTTTCCACTGCGGCCCAAGCATTTTTTGCCAGCTTACGCTTAAATTGCCGTTCTGGGGCATAATGTGTTCAATAGTATAGTTTTTTATTTGTATAGGAGCCTTGTTTCCATAGTTTTCCAAATGGCTGAGAATGAAGTTGCGGGAACGCATATTATAAATATCCTTCGCTGCAAAAGCAGCGGTGAATTTATCGTCATTCGGGAAATCCTTATACCCTTCGCACAATATGAAAAACGCCTTTATCGAATTCAGGTAATCTTCTGTGCGTATTTCATTTTTAAGCGTTGCAAAGGTTTTATTGAGAGAATTCGTCGGCATATCGCAGATGCTTCTTCTCAGGACATAGCTTATGCACAGGCGCATTATCTCGATGAATTCTTCCTCTGAAATAATATGCTTTGCAAAGTCGTTATGCACTCTGAGCAGGAACGGATACGAAACCTCCATCCGCAGGTCTATAATATCCTCATACAGAAGCTTAAACGCGGGATTATCGCTGCGCTTGTAAACAATATCCGTATAATACTTAGCGTAAGTAAGAAGATCCTGGCACAGCTCGCGTATCGTTTCAAACTCACAGTTAAGGTGGTATAGCTTGAATTCCTCATAAACCCTTCCCTGCTTGGGTATGTATGCAAGCTTCATCGTCAGGTAATCGCGGAAGAATCTGTCCATAACGGAGTCCTGCGTTTCATACATAAACAGCTTCTCCATCGGCCGCCATAGATGCTCATAGATATATGCCTGCTCCTTCGGCTCCAGGCCCATTAAAACGTAGTTGCGTATCAGGTCGGACTCCGAAAGAGCTTTTCCCGTTGAATTCAGGCTCTCGAATATTGCCTGCGCGTCGTCAAGCGTTCTGTCAAGTGTAATGTTTACGATTTGAAGCTTGCCTACGGATTCATAAATCTCTGCCGGAAGGAGCTCCATGTCCGCTATTTTCCCCGCAAAAAAACTGTAATTATCGAGCAGCCTTGATTTTGTATTCTCCGCTATGGGCTTTCCTTCAACCAAGGCGATGAGGATTTCCCGATCTGTTTCGGTAAGAAGGAGCTTATATCTGTCGTCGCCGCTTTCATACTCGTTCTTTAATAGCATATTGTCAATACGCCGGGCGTTAATCGTCGTATCCCCCGGATTTTGTATTGCATATTCTCTCAATGCTATAAACAGCAGCGTAAGGGTAGTCATACGCTGCTGCCCGTCGATTATCATGTATTTCTGAATTCCGGTAGGCATGGCCTTTTCCGCAATGTTTACGATGGAGCCGACAAAATGACCGTCCCTTTTTCTTTTCTGCATTTCTACTATGTCGTTCCAAAGGCGCTCGCATTGTTCAATGTCCCAGCTGTAGCAGCGCTGATAAACGGGGATCAGAAACTGCCTGTTCCCGTTGAGTATCTCATAGATATTCCCCTTTGTCGCATCCATAGCACCGATCTCCTGAATAATATGAATAGCATCATTGCTGCCTGATATTATTTTATCGGATACGAAGCAAAATGTCTATATCCCCCCCCTACTCATACACCTCCCGCTTTAGCACACCTATATATGGCAGGTTGCGGTAGTGGCCGGCGTAGTCCAGGCCGTAGCCCACCACGAACTCGTCAGGTATGTCAAAGCCCACCGCGTCCGCGCCTATCCCGCCCCCATGGCAGGGCTTATCAAGAAGGCATACCGTCTTCATGGAAGCGGGCTTTCTTGAGGCGAACAGCTCCTTCAGGTACTGGAGTGTAAGGCCGCTGTCTATTATGTCTTCTACGATCACCACGTGTCGGCCGGTTATGTTGGAATCCAGATCCTTGATTATCCGCACAACGCCTGTGGACTTGGAGCTTACGCCGTAGCTGGACACCGCTATGAAGTCCATAAACACCCCGCAGTCCATTGCCCTGCAAAGGTCGGTATAGAATACCGACGCACCCTTGAGTATGCACACCATAAGCGGCTGCTTGCCCCGGTACTCCTCTGCAAGCTCCGCCCCCAGCTCCCTCACCCGCGCCTCTATCTGCTCCCTTGTGAAAAGCACTCTCTGAATGTCGTTTTCCGGCGTAGTTATACGCATTTTGGTTCTCCTTATATGTAAATTATAATATTTACGCTTTCTTTGCGGCCAGGGCCATATAAGAGTCTATCGGAAAAGCGGGCCGCTGTCCAGCAAAATCGCTATTGCTATTTACCCTCTTATTTGTTATTTTAATACCATCAGTTGACAAGAGGGGTCAATATATGCGCTCGGAAAATTTAAATATCAGGGCCGCCGCGGGCAGGGCCGGAGCTTCGGAAAAATTAGATATCAGGGCCGCCGCGGGCATAACCGGGGCTTACGTGGCATACATGATGGGCTCGGGCTTTTCCACGGGGCAGGAGATACTTCAATACTTCGCCTGCTACGGCATGGCGGGGCTTTTCAGCATACTGCTTTGCATGGGGCTGCTCATATTCGCCGCGGTGTCCTTTACCCGCGCAGGCTACCGGGAGAAATTCCAGAACCCCGCAGACGTATACGTATACTACTGCGGCAAAAGGCTGGGCAGGGCGTATCACTATTTCACCACGGTATCCATTTACCTCTGCTTCATAGTTATGGTGGCGGCGGCGGGCGCGGCGGTGGAGCAGCATTTCGGCATATCCCGCATAGCCGGCGCGTTAGCCATAGGCGCGTTGGCCTGCGCCACGGTGATGCTGGGGCTGAATAGCCTCGTAAGCATCTTAGGCCATATCGGGCCCTTTATGATACTCATGGTGATACTCATGGGCGTGATAACCATATGCCGCTCGAACCTCACCGCGGCGGCGGAGACCATCGCCAGAATACCCGAAATGAAGCTGCTGCGCGCCTCTCCGAGCTGGGTGCTGGCCTCGGTCAGCTATGTGGGCATAAGCGTGGTATGGCTTGCAAGCTACCTGACCTCCATAGGCAGGCGGGCTAAGAGCATAGCGAGCGCCTCCGTGGGCGCGGCGGGGGGCGTTATCGCCTTTTACATAGGTATGCTGCTCATATACTTCGCGATAATGCTGAACATAGACGAGCTTGCGGGGGCGCAGATACCCATGCTGATACTTGCGGGGCGCATAAGCCCCGTGACGAGCGGGGTATTCTCTATACTGATAGTCACCGGCATATACACGGCCTCGGTGCCGCTGCTCTGGCAGACCGCCTTCCGCCTCGCGGAGGAGGGCTCCCTCCGCTTCCGCCGCATATCCGTACTCCTTGCCGCCCTTGGCATAGCGGCAAGCCTGCTGCTGCCCTTCAACCGCCTTATGAACATAGTTTACGTGCTCATAGGGTATCTTGGCTTCCTGCTGCTGGCGTGCATGGTGCTGAAGGCCGCGAAAATAATAAAATAAATAAACGGAGAGTAAAGTATGAAGCGCCTGATAACAACCCTTATCCTTCCCCTGCTCCTGCTCACCGCCTGCAAAAGCGCCGAAAAGCTCGACCCCGGGGACTATACCTTCCCGCCGGAGGAAGTGCGGGAGATGGAGTGGGCGCTGGATGAGGCCGGGCTTGACGGCTACAAGGCGGAGGACGCCCGCATGACCACCCACAAGGTTCCGGACGACATCGCCATAATGCGGCTCACGAAAAAGGGCTGCAATACGGTCGTAATGGTCAATATGCTGCTTTTTGGCGGCGTGGAGCGGCAGTGCGGCATCAGCTTCGGCTATAATCAGAAGCCGGGGGACGAGGAGCAGCTGAGCGCCTTTGTTTCAGACGACTACCCGCTTTTCTGGGGGCTGGCGGGCATAGCCCTTGAAGCGCCGGAAGAGGTAGAAAAGCTGCAAAAGGACTGCGCCGAATATTTCACCGAACCGCCTGAGGATACCTCCCAATGGAAATGGAGCGGCAGCGAGGGCGAGCTTTCCTGCACCGCGAGCTATTACTTCCACCCCGGCTTTGAGCTTTGGCTGCCCTGGGAGATAACATTAAACAAATAAACGGCACGCAAAAAGAGCCCCGCAGGGCTCTTTTCAGAGTGTCAAAAAAGTGGCTAAACGCCACTTTTTTGAGTTTTACGGGTTTTGCCTCTCGCATTCGCTCCCGGGCGGCAAAATCCGCAAAGTACGAAAACCTCTGGGTTTTCATCCGTTCTGACGCACATGTCGTCAGAGCCGGATTAAACATAAGGGGCTGCGGCCCCTTATCAACCCCTGGGTTTTTCGACAGTCTCAAAAAGAGCCCCGCAGGGCTCTTTTTTTGCTTCTCTTATTCTGTTTCCTACTTCTTGAGCCCCTTGGTGCAGCCCTGAACCATCTTTGTGAGGGCGAAGAGGGCTATGACGTTGGGGATGACCATGAGCTGATTGAACATATCGGAAAGCTCCCAGACCAGGTCGTTGGAGGCGAGGGTGCCGAGGAAGATGAACACCAGCGCTATCACGGTGTAGATCTTATAGGACTTGTCGCCGAAGAGGTACTGCATATTGATCTTGCCGAAGAGGTTCCAGCCCAGTATGGTGGAGAAGGCGAAGAAGAACAGGCAGATAGCCACGAACATATTGCCGAAGTTGGCGCCGAACACGGTGCCGAAGGCGGTCTGGGCCAGATTTGCCTTGCCTATGGTATCCACAACAGCGCCCATATAGCCGTTAGCCAGCACGCCGTCGGGGGTGTACATGGTGGAGATTATCACCAGGGAGTTGAGGGTCAGCACCACGAAGGTATCGATGAACACGCCTATCATGGCTACGCAGCCCTGATCGTGGGGCTCAGCGACGTTGGCGAGGGCGTGTGCGTGGGGGGTGGAGCCCATACCGGCTTCCTTGGAGAACAGGCCGCGCTTTGCGCCCTGGCTGAGGGCGATCTTCAGCGCCGCGCCGAAGCCGCCGCCGATTATGGCCTGGGGCTTAAAGGCATACTTGAATATCATGCCGAAGGTGGCGGGGACGTACTTGATGCGCGCTATGAGTATCGCAAGGCCGCCTACGAGGAATATGGCCGCCATTATGGGCACTATCTTCTCGGTGACGGAAGCAAGGCGCTGTACGCCGCCGAGGAATATGAAGCCGCAGATAGCCACCAGCACGGCGCCCATTACCCAGCTGGGTATGCCGAAGGCGGTGGAGCAGGTGGAGCCTATGGAGTTGGACTGCACCATGCAGCCGAAGAAGCCCAGCGCAAGTATTATGGCTATGGCGAAGAAGCCAGCGAGGAACTTGCCGAAGCCGCCCTTAAAGGCCGTGGTTATATAGTAGACGGGGCCGCCCTTTATCTGGCCGTCCTCGCCCTTTATGCGGGTCTTCTGCGCCAGCACAGCTTCCGCGTATATCGTCGCCATGCCGAAGAAGGCTATTACCCACATCCAGAATATCGCGCCGGGGCCGCCGGTGAGTATCGCGCCGGAGGCGCCCACGATGTTGCCCGTGCCGACCTGGGCGGCGATAGCCGTGGCGAGGGCCTGGAAGGAGCTCATGCCGCTCTCATGCTTTTCGCCGTTGAGCTTGAGGTTGCCGAATACCTTCTTCATGCCCTCGCCGAAGCAGCGCACCTGCACGAAGTTTGTCTTTATGGAGTACCAGAGGCCTACGCCGATAAGAAGTATCACCAGAATATAGTCCGAAAGATAGCTGTTCACCGTCTGAACAAAATGCAGCAGATTATCCATTCTTTTCCTTCTCCCTTACTTATTTTATGCAGTTATTCCTGCATTAAAATAATAAACTTTTGTATAGATTTTGTCAATCTTGTTTCTTTATTATCTTAAGAGTAAATCCTTCGGCCTTTATGCCCTATTTGCGCCGCTTTTGCCACCGCGCCGCCATTTTTTATACGATACCGGTGCAATTTCTGCGTCATTAAAAATAACACCTTAAATAATATATTATCGTTTATTATAACCAAAAAAAAGAGCCCCTGCCGGGGCTCCAATAAATTTATATGGCCGTATGCCTTAGAAGGCCGCTATGACAGCGCCCTCGTACTTTTCCTCCATGAACTTCTTGGCGGTGTCGCTCTGGAGGGCGGCAAGCAGCGCCTTTGTGGCTTCGTCGTTCTCATGGCCTTCCTTTACTACCAGCACGTTTGCGTAGGTGTCGGCGGCGATGGAGTCCTTATCCTCTATGGCCAGGGCGTCCTTTACCTTGAGGCCTGCCTGAATGGCGTAGTTGCCGTTTATGACCGCCGCGTCCACGTCCTGAAGGGAGCGGGCCAGCTGGGCTGCCTCAATCTCCTTGATGCTGAGATTCTTGGGGTTCTCGGCTATATCCAGCACGGTAGCGGTAAAGGTGATGCCCTCCTTGAGCTTGATGAGGCCCTGAGCCTCCAGCAGAAGCAGCGCGCGGGCTTCGTTTGTGCCGTCGTTGGGTATGGCGATGGAGCCGCCGTCGGGTATGGCGGAGAGGTCAGAGGTCTTGCCTGCGTAGATGCCGAAGGGCTCGTAGTGTATTTTGCCTACAGATACCAGATGGGTGCCTTTTTCCTCGTTGAAGTTTTCAAGATACGGCGTATGCTGGAAGTAGTTGGCGTCCAGATCCCCCTGCTCCAGTGCGGTGTTGGGCAGCACATAATCGGTGAACTCCACCACCTCAAGGTCATAGCCCGCCGCCTTGAGCTCATCCTTTACAGCATTGAGTATCTCCGCATGGGGGGTGACGGAAGCGCCTACCTTGACCTTTACAAGCTCGGAGGGAGCGGCGCTCTCGGTCGTTTCGGGAGCGGCACTCTCGGTCGTTTCGGGAGCGGCGGTCTCGGCAGGGGCCGCCTCAGGCTGGGCGCAGGCCGCGAAGGACAGCGCCAGTACAAGGGTCAGTACGATTGCGATCAGTTTTTTCATTTTGTTTTCCTCCTGAAAAATTATAAAAATTTTTATATATCAAGCCTGACGGCTCAATTATCTATCTTCTTCTCTTATCCGACTTCACTACCAGCCTGTCGCCGATGAGCTGAATGAGCTGCACCAGCAGCACCAGCAGCACCACGGCGATCCACATCATGTCAGGCTGGAAGCGGTGGTAGCCGTAGTTTATGGCTATGGCACCCAGTCCGCCGCCCCCCAGCGCGCCCGCCATGGCGGAGTAGGAGAGTATGGTGGTGGTAACTATCGCCGCGCCGTTGAGGAGTGAAGGGGTGCTCTCGGGCAGCAGCACCCGGGTGATTATCTGGAACACCGACGCGCCCATGCTTTGAGCCGCCTCTATCACGCCGTGGTCCACCTCCTTGAGCGACCCCTCCACCATGCGGCCCACATATGGCGCCGCCGCTATTACCAGCGGGGGTATTACCGCGGTGGAGCCTATGGTGGTGCCGACTAAGAAGCGGGTGAGGCCCAGCACGCACACCATGAGTATCAGAAAGGGCACCGAGCGGAGTATGTTCACCACCACGTCCAGCGTCCTGTACAACACAGGCCGTGGGCTTATGCCGTCGGGGGCGGAGGTGGTCAGCAGTACGCCTATGGGCAGGCCCAGCAGGTAGGATATGGCGGTGGATACGAGGGTCATGTATAAGGTCTCCAGTATGCCGTCGCCAAAGAGTTTCACAAGCTGCGGATCAAACATGGTATGCCTCCTCAAGGTACTGTACCCCGTGGAGATCGAGGTACTTCTTCATCTTATCTCCAAGCTCCCGGTTTTCCGGGAGCTGTATGAGGGTGTAGCCGTGCATCTTGCCCTCGATCGTCTTTGTGTCCGCAAAGAGTATGTTTACCGGAGCGCCACACTCCAGCACCATGTCGCATATTACCGGGCTGGAGGTCTGGGTTCCGTCGAATATGATGCGCAGGCACCTTTCGCCCAGCACCTCCTCGCCCAGCCTGCCGCTGGCGTACAGCAGCCTTTTCGCTATCTCCGTCTTTGGGTTCATGAATATGTCGGATACCTCGCCCACCTCGGCTATCTGGCTGTGGTCTATGATGGCCACCCTGTCGCATATCTCCTCTATAACGCTCATCTCGTGGGTTATAACTACTATGGTTATGCCAAGGGTCCTGTTTATTTCCTTCAGCAGCGACAGTATGGAGCGGGTGGTGGTGGGGTCCAGGGCGGAGGTGGCCTCGTCGCAGAGCAGCACCTTGGGGCTGGGCGCAAGGGCCCGGGCTATGGCTACCCTCTGCTTCTGTCCGCCGGATAGCTGGGCGGGATAGGCCTTTTCCCTGTCCTCAAGATCCACCAGCTTCAGAAGCTCCCTTGCCCGGTCTATGGCGTCCTTTCTGCTTACCCCCGCTATCTCCAATGGGAAGCAGATGTTATCGAGGGCGGTCTTTTGCATGAGCAGGTTGAACTGCTGGAATATCATTCCTATGCCCCTTCTGGCGTTGAGCAGCTCTTTCTTGTTCAGCGCGCCCAGCTTTTTTCCGTCCACCGTTACGCTGCCCTCCGTGGGGTGTTCAAGGTAGTTCATACAGCGTACCAGCGTGCTCTTGCCCGCCCCGGAGAGGCCGATTATGCCGAATATCTCCCCCGCCCTTACGGAAAGGTCTATATCCCTGAGGGCGGTCACGGCGTCCGATCCGGTGCCGAAGGTCTTTGTAAGGCCCCTTATGGCTATCATTTCACGTGCTTCCATCTTTTTCTCCAATCCGAAGTATTGCATTAAAAAAGCCGCAAGCTCTGCGCTTACGGCCTATAAATCAAAACACCGCCTTTTAAAGTACAAAAGGCTTTATTGCAGGCAACGCAAGCGCTCTCCATGCCCGAGGGACATGGAGCAGCACATCATCATGCCGTACATGGTAATAGCGGTGTTTATCATAAGTGCTCTCCTTTCCCTTTTGCATGGGCCGTTTGCCCTGCCCGGATATATTATTTGTTGGGATAATAACACGTATGGGCGGCGTTTGTCAAGCATTGATTTTTTTCAAAAAATCATTTCAAATGCCGAACAGCCGCTCTGCGTTCTCCTCCACCCTCCTGGCCATCTCATCTGCGCTTACTCCCTTTATCTCGGCCATTTTACCGCAGATGAGGGGTATATACCCGGGGTCGTTGCGCTCTCCCCGGTGGGGCTCCGGGGCCATGTAGGGACAATCGGTTTCGGTGAGAAGCCTGTCAATGGGAGTGGCGGCGCAGGCCGCCGGGGCTTTTTTGTTTTACCTGAAGGTAAGCGCACCGCCGAAGGCTATGTACAGCCCCAGCCCTGCGCAGCGCTCCGCAATCTCGGCGCTGCCGGAAAAGCAGTGCATAACGCCTTTTATCCTTCCCCCGTAGCTTTCCAGCACCTCCATGCAGTCCCCGTATGCCTCCCGGATATGCATGGAAACCGGCATGTCCCGCTCTATGGCCATATCGAGCTGGCGGCGGAACAGCTCCAGCTGCTTTTCCCTGTTGTAGGGCTTCCAGTAGTAGTCCAGCCCTATCTCCCCCAGCGCAACGCACTTGGGGTGGCGCAGGTATTTTTCCAGCGCGGCGATATCGCTTTCCGTACAGCTTTCCGCGAATTCCGGGTGAATACCGAAGGCAAGGTATATGCCCGGGTTTTGCTCCGCAAGGGCCGCGGAGACCGGAAAATCCTTCGGGTCGCAGGATATCTCTATTATTTTGCCTATACCCCCGGCGGCAAGACCCTTTATAAGCTCCTGCCTGTCATGGTCAAAGGCGCCGTCCGTCAGGTGGGCATGGGTGTCTATGTACATCTAAAACTCCTTTTTAAGGCTCCGCATGAAAAGGGCGGTGAGCTCGTCTCTGGGGTTTGCGCCGTCATACAGCACTTTATGTACCGCACGGCATATGGGCATATCCACCCCGTACTTTTTCGAAAGCTCCATGAGCGCCTCCACGGTATAGTATCCCTCGGCAAGCTTCCCGTAGTTTTCCCCCTTTACGAAGGCCTCGCCGAAGGCGCGGTTATGGCTGAACTGGGAAAACACAGTGGCCTGATAGTCCCCCAAGTGGCAGAGGCCGTAGGCGGAATGCTCTATCCCCCCCATAGCCACTATGAGCCGGGCAACCTCCCGGGTGCCCCGCGCCATAAGCGCCCCCTTAAGGTTGGTGAGGCCCATGCCGTCCAGTATTCCCGCCGCTATGCCTATGACGTTCTTTGCGGCGGCCCCTACCTCGTTGCCTATGAGATCCCGGCCGTAATAGAAGCGTATGAGGCTGGAGCTGAACTGTGTCACCAGACGCTCCTTCAGCTCCTCCGAGGTGCCGTCTATCACCATACAGTTGGGTATTCCCGCCACGAACTCCTGAACGTGGCCGGGCCCCAGCCAGACGGCCACTCCGCTTTGAGGCAGGTATTCAAGAGCTATCTCCGAAAGCCTTTTGCCGCTGCCCTGCTCTATGCCCTTCATGCACAGCACAAGGTCGCCCCTATAGCCCTGCGCCGCTATGTCCGCAGCCACTTCCCTAAAGGACTGGGCTCCCACGGATACCACTATCAGCTCCGTCTTTACGGCCTCCTCCATGGCGGATATGAGCCGTATGCTGTTTGGCAGCGTCACTATGCCGTTGGTGCGGCTCTCCCTGAACTGTTTCATGTGGGGCGAGCCTTCCCGTCCGTAAAGGCTTACGCCGTGTCCCGTTTTGTCGAGATACCAGGCTATAAACGAGCCCCAGCGGCCGCAGCCTATGACCGTAATCTTCATACCTTGTTCGTTCCTTTATATGTCTATTATCTGATAATTATAGAGGTTGGCGTATATGCCGCCAAGGGCCATAAGCTCCTTATGGCTGCCCCGCTCGGCTATGCCGGAGGGCGTCAACACCACTATCTCGTTTGCGCTCTTTATGGTGGAAAGCCTGTGTGCCACTATTATGCAGGTGCGGCCCTTCGCAAGCTCAAACAGCTCCTGCTGTATCTCCATTTCGGTCTGGTTATCAAGAGCCGATGTGGCCTCGTCCAGTATCAGTATGCCGGGATCCTTCAGAAATACCCGGGCTATGGATATGCGCTGCTTCTGGCCGCCGGAAAGCTTCACCCCCCGCTCGCCCACCTGGGTGTCGTAGCCCTCCTCAAGGGTCATGACGTAATCGTGTATGCGGGCCTTTTTCGCGGCCTCTATGACCTCCTCCTCCGTGGCGTCAAGGTTGCCGTAGCGTATGTTGTCCGCTATGCTGCCGTCAAAGAGGAATACGTCCTGGGCCACTATTCCCACGTTGCGCCGGAGGGATACCCTTGTGAAGTCCCTTATGTCGGTGCCGTCTATGGTTATGCGGCCCTCCTCCGGGTCGTAAAACCGCGGTATGAGGTTACAGAGGGTGGTCTTGCCGCCGCCGGAGGGGCCGACGAGAGCCACCGTCTCCCCTGCGGGTATGCGGAGGTTCAGGTGCTTTATCACCTTCTCCGCCCCCTTGGCGTCGCTGTTTTTATACCGGAAGGATACGTCCTCAAAGGCGATGTCCCCCACCAGCCTGCCTGCGTCTATGGCGTCTGGGGCGTCCTCCTCCGGGGGCTCGTCCATAATTTCCGTAAACCGCTTAAAGCCCGTAGTACCCGCCTGAAGCTGCTCGAACATGTTGACCATCTTTCGGACGGGGTTAAAAAAGTTGGATACCATAAGCAGGAACGCGGTGTATTCGCCGGCGTTTATGCTGCCCCTGAAGAAGAAAAGGCCGCCAAAAAAGAGTATTGCCAGATAGGTAAGGTCCATCAGCAGCTCTGCCTGGGTAAAGAACCAGGCCATTGCCCTGTAGTATTTGCTCCGTATGCCTGTGAGCTGGCGGTTGAGCACATCAAAGAGCTTCATCTCGTGATCCTCTCCGGTGTAGGCCCGGGATACCCTTACGCCTGATATGGCGGTTCCCACATTGGCGTTTATCTCGCCCATCTTTACCCGTGTCTCCTGGGATGCCCTGTTCAGCCCAAGGCGCGCCCTTGTGGTTATGAACACGGTGCAGGGCAGCATTATTAGCAGTATGAGCGCCAGCGGCGGGCATATGGTGGAAAGCCATATCACCGCCCCTATGAGCATCACCACCGAGAGGAATATATCCTCCGGCCCGTGATGGGCAAGCTCGGATATCTCCTGAAGATCGTTGGTCATGCGGCTCATGAGCACGCCGCTCTTGTTTTCATCGAAAAAGCTTATGGGCAGCTTTTCAAGATGGCCGAACATCTCCCGGCGCATATCCGCCTGTATGCGCACGCCCACGATATGGCCCCAGTAATCCACTATGAACTTCATAACGGCCTTGAGCAGATATATGCCCAGCAGCACGCAGCACCACAGCACCAGCCGCCGCATATCCCTCTCCGGCACATAGACGTTTATTATATCCTTGGCTATTATGGGATAAAACATATTGCACGCCGATATTATCAGCGCGCAAAACATGTCTATATAGAAAAGCCTTCTATGGGGCTTGTAGTAGGACGCAAACCGTTTGAGCATGATCTCTCCCTTTCGATTTCAAAAAAGGGTATTACGCCACTATGTCTCCCTGATGAGTGATAAGGCTTGCATCGTACACGCCCTCCACCCGTGTGAACTTCTCTACGAAGCCCGTCTCGTTCTCCTTGAGGCGCAGCTCCATGGTAAGCTCTATGCTGCCGGGGCGCACTACCTTGCTCTTGAGCCGGGCGCCGGGAAGCTGCTTGGTCATCTTGCGTATGGCGTCTGCCGCGGCCTCGCTGTAGTGGATTATAAGGAGGTAGCTCTGAGCTCCACCCTTGCCCCTTGAGCCTGAGATCAGCAGCACGAATATGCCTATTATTATGCCGGCGATTATGGCCACGTCGTAGAACTTTGTGCCCACGGCTATACCCTCGCCCACTGCCCAGAATATGAAGGCGGTGTCAAGGGGATCCTTTATGGCAGTGCGGTAGCGGACGATGGACAGGGCGCCCACCATGCCAAGGCTGAGAGTCAGGCTGTTGTTGATGAGCATCAGCATCAGCGCCGTAACTATGGTCATCATTACCAGCGTCATGCCGTAGGTGCGGGAATACATGACGCCGCTGAAGGTCTTTTTATATATGAACCATACATACAGGCCCACGAGCAGGCCAACTATCAGGGTCAGTATTACCTGAACGGGGTTCATTGTGATGGTGAAAAGGTCGGAAAAGCTTATCATGTGGTCCTCCTAAAACTCAAACTTTCTGCATATGCAGTACTTGCTCACGGCACTGCGCGTGTGGGAATCTATCTGCAAAAGCTCCCTTATATAGCTGGGCAGGTAGTTGTTGAACTTTACCTCCAGCACAAGGTCGCCGTCTGTTATGACGGGATAGGTGGGCTGTGTCATGTCGAAAAGGCTCGTCCCCCTGTATGCGGTGCGTATATCCTTATCGAAGGTTATGCGAACGTCCTCAACGGGGTAAACGTAGGCCTCCCGTGTATAGTCAACTATTACGCAGGGGCGGAGGCATTTTGTGGCGAACTCCGCGAACATCCGCCGGGCGAAGGGCTCCCTGCGGGAGAGGAGAAAGGCGTATTCGCCCCTTATGAGGCTCTCGCACTCGGCGCGGCTAAGGCGTATGGACTGCTTTGCTATGTAGCTGCCCTCCTTGTGCTTGCATTCGAGCTTTATCACGTCGTCGCAGCCGTTGTATGCCCGTATGCGGAACTTGTCCCTCTCGTCCACGCCGGACAGCTTTTCCCATAGGGCGTCGTCAAAGGGGCTGTCGAAATATAAGCTCCTTATAAAGTATTCCCCGCCGCTTTTTATGGCGTTCTCGTCCTGCTGTATGCAGGAGCGCAGCCTTCTTGAAAGTATCTCGTAGTCTCCCCGGTTGATGTAGTATTTCAGCTCGTGGCGGTACTGTACTGGCCGCTTTTTCGGGCGCGCTGGCCTTCTGGCCTTTTCCATTTTAGCCGAACACCTCCTTCATGTAGGAATCGCTGAGGCCCAGGTTGCTTTGAAGCTGCCGCTTCAGCTCCTCGGGCCGCCTCTGGGCGAAATCCTTCAGCTTGCTTATCTCGCTCTGGAAGCCCTCGTAGGTTCCCAGGTTTGTATTGGGCTGCTTCACTCCCATAAACGTATCCTTATTGAACTTTTCCCGCTCCCGCTTTATCTCCGGCTCCACATAGCCGTAAAGCTCTTCTATGAGCGCACTCACCCGCTCCGGGGCAAAGGCGGTGTTGAGAAGCTCCCCGAAGCGGCGGCAGAAGCTGTCCCTCCAGCCCTTGTTCTGGAGCATGGCGGCAAACAGCTTTGCAGAGCATACGTCGCTGGGCGTCTTGCCCATGCGGAAGGCCAGCGTCTCGTGGCCTGGGCTCTGGAAGCCCCAGCAGAAGTCGTAGAATATGAACTTCCACTTGCCGCCCTTGAGGCGGTAATACTGGAAATTGTAGGTGTCCGTGTTGCCGTTGTATATCTCGGCTATCATGTAATCCCGGAAGCTGTCCACGTCCATGCGCTCCGCGACGTAGTTGTAGGCGTCGCTTGCGGAAAGGTCGTGGCTGGTGGCGTATTCGTAAAGGCTCACCCAGTCCGAGTTGTCGCCGTAGCTGCGCTGCTTGAAGCCCTTGCCTATGGCCAAGTCCACGTTGTTTTCCGTGTTCTCATGCTGCGCCACGAAGAAGCGGTTGCGCTTTTCCTTGAGGAAGTACACCCCCCAGTATTCGCCGTTGAGGTAAAGCACCGTAGGGCGGTAGGCCTGATAGAGTATATTTATGTCAGTTCCCTCTAAAAGCCCGCTGGCCAGCTCGTCCCTTATCTTGCTGCGGTTCTGATCCTGAGCGCCGGCCCGCAGCACCACCGCCTTGTATTCCGTATAGGGGCGGTTCTCGAAGAAGGGGTACTCCATGGAGCCCTTGCCGTATTCCTTGCGGGCTATTACGTTAAAGCCCTTCTGGGCCCTGCCGCGGCCAAAGCTGCCGGCTATCCTTATGCCCACGTTCTGGGTAAACACCTGCTTCCCGTTATCGTCAAAGAGCGAAAACGCTGCGGGCTTTTCCCATATGGTATCCACCTGCTCCTCGGTGGCGAACTTTGCCTGATAGTAGGTGGCGGATTGCAGGGTGTCCGCGTAGGAGGCGGCGTCCGGGTCGAACTTATCGCCGGTGGCGTATATACCGGTTTTGCTGTTCCAGAGGTTGTCCGGGTCGGTAACGAGGGTCACTACCGGCAGGGCATGGTTCACGCCGTCGCTCCTGAAAAGATAGGTTGCGGTAGCCACGTCCCCCGAGAGATATCCGTCCCTGAAGGCTGCGGCTCGTATGACGGAGTTTTTGCTGATGGAAAGCTCGCCGCTGTACACCTCCGAGCTTGCGTTTGGGGTGGTACAGTCGGTGGTGTAGCGTATTGTCTCCCCCTCCCCTGCGGTAATGGCCACTGTGACGGCATTATCGTATATGCCGGGAGTGACGCTGAAGGCCGGGAGCTGGGTTATGCCCTCATACCCCTTGCCGTTCTGGGCTCCTGGGGTTGGATCGGCGTAGTAGTAGCGGTTGTCCGAGCCGTCCCTGCCGTAGCTCTGGCCGGACCTCATACGCCCTGCGGAGAGCTTGTCTATGAGCTTTCCGTTAGGGTCGAAAAAAAACAGCGCCTCGCCTGTGGAGCTTATGCAGAAATTAAGCTTAAGATTTTTTTTTTGAGCCTTGTCGGCGCTGCCGGTAGCGTAAAGCAGCAGGTATTCGCCCGGCTCTATGGATATATCCGGAAATACCCACTTTGCGGGGTTCTTCGGGTTGTTGGACAGGCCGTAGCCCGCAAGGCTCACGGCGCTGCCCGTGGAGTTGTGCAGCTCCACCCAGTCGGAAGCCACGCTGCCCGTGGAGCCGCCGAACTCGCTTATGTATACGCCGCTCAGTGGCAGCCTGTTGGCGGCGTCAAAGGCGGAGTAGCCCGCGCCGGTATTTGGGTAGCCGGGGCTGGGCTGGGAATTGGACTGGAACTCGCCGGCGCCGTCGGGTATGCGCGCCATGGAAACGTCAGTCTCCTGGTTCTTGAAGGAATAGCTGTCGATTATCCTTCCGGCCCTGTTGGCAATCACCACGTCCTCCCCATAGGAGCGAAGGCCGAAGGGCGCGTGCAGCTCCCCGTTCTGCATTCCCTCGTTTCCTGAGCAGAATACCACCAGGTAGCCCTTGGCGGCTATGGTGGTCCCATCCGGGAACCTGTACTTCATGGGCTGGGACAGGTTATCCGATATGCCGAAGCCGGAAATGTCCATGTCCGTATCCGTTGAGTTGTATAGCTCTATCCAGTCGGAATAGCTGCCGAAGCTGTCGCAGATAGTGGTAGCGTTGCTGGCCATGAACTCGTTGATATAGAGGCCCATGTCCTCCGTCTCCTTCAGGCTCGCCTCGTATTCCGCCATGCCCTCCTCTGTCTTCGGGTAGCCGGGGCAGGGCTTTGCCTGTGTCCATACTTCGCCCTCCCGGCGCAGCACCATTCCGGAATCCACCGAGTTGAGCACAGCCGTATCAAGGGGCCTTCCCGAAGCGTCGAACAGCACCGCCTCCTCACCCGCGCTGAGCTTGAAGGGGGCATGCATGCCGTCCTCCGCCTCGCCGCCGCACCATACCACCACATAAGCGCCGGGCTCCAGCACCGTACCTGCGGGGAACACATACTTTGCGCCCTCCAGCAGGCTGTCGGACAGGCCGTAGCCGGATATGTCCGCCCTTTCCGTTGAGCCGTTGTGCAGCTCTATATAGTCGGGGTAGCCGCCCAGGTTGTCCGGCACGGAGCCCTTGTTGGAGATCATTATCTCGCTCAGCGCAACGGCGTCCGCCGGGGCCCTTGAGCTGCCTTCCTTCAGGTTTATCAAAAATACGGCCAATATGACGATAAGCGCGGCGCTTATCAGTATCGACCCGAGCCGTTTCTTTCTCAATTCGTTTTCCTCTTTTTATTATATCGGCATATAGCCACGGTTATTGTATCATAAAAGAGCGGATAATGCTATGAAGGAATGGTGAATAGTTGGCAAGCGAACATAAGAAAGCCTCCCTTTATTTTATTAAAAGGGAGGCAGGCTTGCGGGCGGTTTGCCGTTCTAAGCCTCCGGCTGTATGGCCGGAATATACTCGAGAATCGCCGCGATGACCTTTTCCGCCTTTTCCTCATGGAGCAGGTGGCCTGCGTTGCGCATGGTGGCAAAGCCGGCGTAGGGCATCGCCGTGTGGTACAGCTCGGAGTCGTCCCCCTGACGCCACTTATCCTCGCTGCCCTGAAGCATCAGCACGGGGGCCTCAAGGGAGCGGAGCCTGGATACCACGCCCTCATCGTCAAAATTGTGGAAGGAGGCCCGCAGCGCCCAGCGGGACTCACGGTCGGATATGGTCTTGTAGTATTCGCCCACTACCTCGGGGCTCATCATCTGGGCAAGGTCGAAATAGCACTCGGAAAGCACCTTTTCCACCGTGCGCATGCCGTAGAGCATGGAGGCCACGCCGCCCAGTATGCTGCTGTCCATGAGCTTTATGGCCAGCGGCATCTCGGGGGAAATGCCGCCGGGGGCTATGAGCATCATCTTGCCTACCCGCTCCGGGTTGTCCAGCGCAAAGCGCAGCGCGTAGGCGGAACCCATGGAAAATGCCATTATGTGGGCGGACTGCACGCCTATTGCGTCCATGAACAGGCCCAGCGTCATGGCCTGCTCCTCAACGGTATAGTTGAAGTTCTCAGGCCTTGAGGAATAGCCGTGACCCAGCAGGTCTATGGCTATCACCCGGTAATTAAGGCTGAGGCGGGAAAACATGTTGCGCCAGGTATAGAAGGACTGGCCTACGCTGTGTACGAGTATCAGCGGCTCCCCGTTGCCCTCTTCGATGTAGTGTATCCGAGCGCGCTCTGTCCGGGGGCCTTCAGGCTCCGGCTCCTGATATTCTTCTTCCTCTGCCTCTACGGGCTGGGAAGTACGGGATGTCTTGGGAGCATCGTCAAACATGGCGGCTACGCGGCGGGCTTCCTGAGCGGCTGCCTTACGGCGGGCCAAGGCCTTGGCGGCCTCATCCTCCTCGTCCAGCTCCTCGTCGTCATCCAGTTCGTCGTCATCCTCCTCGGCGCGCCTCCTGCCGAACAGGCCTCCCCTGCGGGACTTTCTGCGCTCCTCCTCTTCCTCCGCGTCCAGCTCCGCCTCGATCTCGCTGTCTATATCGTCATAATCGTCGTCATCGCCGTCATAATCCGCCCTTTTGCGAATAAAGGAAGCCTTTTTTTCCTTCTTATCCTTCTTGTCCGGCTTCTTTCTGGCCTTCCTTGGGGGCTCCTCGTCTTCGGGCTGGGCTATGGGCAGCTCGATCTCCGCAAATTTGCCTACGTATTCGGTGTTTACGAATTTTTTAACTTCCAGCGAAATAGCCACTTATATCCTCCGTTCAGGGTCAGGGTTGCCGTATGTGCATACATACCCTTATAATTTTCATACCTAATCAACCTATTTTACATTTTTCCCATGGGTATTGCAAGTGTATATAGGGCAAAAGGGCAAAACTGTCACGAATTGTTTACCAAATCCTGGCTGAGCCGAAGCAGAACGGTTTTATTGTTGTCCTCCGGGCGTTTTGCGCAGTGCCTCAAAAGCCCCGCCTTTATGTACCCTATCCTGGGAGAAGGGGGTATGCCAAGGTAACCGGCTATGTCCGCCCCTGTGACGGCAAGCTGCCGCTCTTCAAAGGGCGCCCCCGCTGCTATCATGCTTTCCAGTATGCGCTCCCACCTGTCCGCGGACTCCACCGGCCCCTCTATCCTTCCGCTGCCGTGAACGTCCGCCCGGCGGAGAGCTATGAGCTGGCGCGAGCGCTCTATACCCATCTCCTGAAGCCATAGCCGTATGGTATTCTCCTTTGCCTCGGTACGAAGGTCAAACATGTGGTTGCGTATAAGCGCCGTAACGTCCCGTATGACGCCGGAGGGGTACCTCAGCCTTTCCAGTATTCCCCGGGCAATATCCGCACCCAGCCTGTCGTGGGTGTACATGCAGCCCGTGGCCTGAAGCGCCGCCGGCTTGCCCACATCGTGGAGCAGAGCGGCAAGGCGCAGGGTAAGGCTTGGCTCTATGCAGTCCACCGCGTGAAAGCAGTGGTGAAGCACGTCGTACTTGTGGTACTGGGGCTTCTGGGCCACTCCGCGGCCCTTGGCCAGCTCGGGCAGTATCACGTCCAGGGCCTCCAGATTGTCCAGCAGCTCAAGCCCCCTGTACGGCCCCCCGGGAATGCCGTATTTCGCGTCGGAGAGCAGTATCCTGTCCAGCTCCTCCCGTATGCGCTCCGGGGATATGTCCGCAAGCCCTGCCGCGCAGGCCCTTGCGGCCTCCAATGTGCCCCGCTCCACCTCAAAGCCCAGCTCCGAGGCAAAGCGCGCCATGCGCATTATGCGAAGGGCGTCGTCTCCCATTATTACGGCGGGATCCTTTGAGGTAGCTCTGAGCAGCCTTTTTTTAAGGTCCTGCATGCCGCCGGTAGGGTCGGTGATACTGCCTGTCAGTATGTTTTTATATATGGCGTTCACAGTAAAGTCCCGGCGGAAGGCGTCCTCGTTTATGTCCCCGGAGTAGCTTACCGCCTGTGGCCGGTGCCCGCCGCCTGTTGGGTATGTATCCCGCCTGAAGGTGGTGTGCTGGAATACCCCGCCCATATAGTGCAGCTCCACCATTCCGAAGGCCGCGCCTATGTCCAGATACTTTATGCCCTTATCCCGGCACATGGCCATTACCTCCCCCGGCGTCATGGAGGAGGTAACGTCGTTATCCGTGACCGGCAGGCCCAGAAGCGGGTTGCGCACCATGCCCCCTACTCCGTAGAGGGTATGTCCCGCGGCGGCGAAAAGCTGTGCGAGGCGTATAAGCGGCATATACCATGTTCCTTTACAGACATATAAAGGGGACAGCTTGCCGTCCCCTCTTTTTTATTACTCCCCGTCAGGCTCCACGTGGGGAACTATGGCAACGGAGGCCACCCTGTCCTCGGTGCGCATAAGGCGCACTCCCTGGGTATTGCGGGATATCTCGGATATCTGCTCCACGGGCAGCCTTATTATGGTGCCTTCGGAGCTTATTATCATTACGTCCTCCTCTATATCGGAGGCTCCTACCGCCTTCATGCAGACCAGATCGCCGGTCTTTTCGGTGAGGGCCATGGCTATTATGCCCTTGCCGCCCCGGGTCTGGGTGCGGTAGTCCTCCTCAGGCGTTCGCTTGCCCATTCCGTTTTCGGATATGGAGAGTATGGAGGCGCCGGGGCGAACCTTCTCGGCCCCCACCACGCTGTCGTTTTCCTCCAGCGTTATGGCCTTTACGCCGGTGGCGCTTCTGCCCATGGGGCGCACGTCCTCCTCGCTGAAGCGTATGCTCTTGCCCTTTTTGGTGCCCACTATTATCTCGTCGCTGCCGTCCGTCATTATGGCGGCAATAAGCTCGTCCCCGTCCCTGAGGTTCTGGGCGATCATTCCGCCCTTTCGGATATTGTCGAACTCCTCTATGGGTGTCTTCTTGATTATGCCCGCCTTGGTGATGAGGTTCAGGTATTTTCCCTCCTCCCACAGTGGGAACAGCGTGGTCACCTTCTCGCCCTCTTTAAGGTTCAGCAGGTTGACTATGGCGGTGCCCTTGGCGGTGCGGCCCGCCTCGGGTATCCGGTAGCACTTCATGCGGAACACCCGGCCCATGTTGGTGAAGAACATTATCTCGTCGTGGGTGTTGCAGCCGAACAGGTGCTCAACGAAATCCTCCTCCCGGGTGGTCTGGCCGGTTATGCCCCTGCCGCCCCGGTTCTGGGCCTTATAGGTATCCATGCTGGTGCGCTTTGCGAAGCCGAAGTGGGTAAGGGTTACCGTCATCTCCTCCGGCTGTATTATGTCGTCCAGCTCTATATCCTCTGTTATCTGGGCTATCTCGGTCCTTCTGGGGTCGGCGTATTTGCGGCGGACCTCCAGTATTTCCTCCCGGATTATGCCCAGCAGCTTGTTTTCGTCCGCAAGGACGCTTTCGTAATAGGCGATGGTCTCCACAAGGCCGTCCCTCTCCGCCTGTATCTTGTCGTGCTCCAGCCCTGTAAGGCGGCCTAAGCGCATATCCAGTATGGCCTGGCTCTGCTTATCCGTCAATCCGAAGCGGACGTTCAGCCGTTCCTTGGCCTCGCTCTGGGTCTTGGAGGTCTTGATTATATCCACGACCTCGTCTATATTGGCCATGGCTATGAGCAGGCCCTCCAATATATGAAGCCGCTCTTTGGCCTTTTCCAGATCGTGCTTTGTGCGGCGGGTCACCACTTCCTCCTGGAACCTGAGGTAGTGGTACAGCATCTCCTTTATGTTGAGCACCTTTGGCTCCCCATCAACAAGAGCCAGCATTATCACGCCGAAGGTATCCTGAAGCTGGGTGTGCTTATAGAGCTGATTTAAAACGACGTTGGCGTTCACGTCCTTTTTTATCTCTATTACCACCTTCATGCCGTTGCGGTTGCTCTCGTCCCGAAGGGCGGTTATGCCCTCCACCCGCTTTTCATGCACCAGCTCCGCTATCTTTTCCACCAATCGGGCCTTGTTCACCTGATAGGGCAGCTCCGTTACCACTATGCGGCTCTTGCCGTTGGCCATTGGCTCTATCTCGGTCTTTGCCCGTACCAGTATCTTGCCGCGCCCCGTCCTGTATGCCTGCCTTATGCCCGCGGTTCCCATTATGGTGGCTCCCGTTGGGAAATCCGGCCCCGGCAGGTATGCCATAAGCTCCTCGATGGATATGTCCCTGTTGTCTATGAGGGCCACGTATGCGTCTATGACCTCCCCGAGGTTATGGGGCGGCACGTTTGTGGCCATGCCTACGGCTATGCCGTTGCTGCCGTTTACCAGCAGATTGGGGAAGCGGCTGGGCAGCACCGTGGGCTGCACCAGCGTCTCGTCGAAGTTGGGCATGAAGTCCACGGTATTTTTGTCTATATCCGCCAGCATCTCAAGGCTCATCTTTGAAAGGCGGGCCTCGGTGTAGCGCATTGCCGCCGCGCCGTCCCCGTCCACGCTGCCGAAGTTGCCCTGGCCCTCCACCAGCAGGTAGCGGGTGTTGAAGTCCTGTGCAAGGCGCACCATGGCGTCGTAGACCGAGCTGTCGCCGTGGGGGTGGTATTTGCCCAGCACGTCGCCCACTATGCGGGCGGACTTATGGAAGGGCTTATCCGGGGTGAAGCCCTGCTCTCCCATAGAGTACAGTATGCGCCGGTGCACCGGCTTGAGGCCGTCCCGCACATCGGGCAGGGCGCGGTTTATTATTACCGCCATGGCGTAGGAAATGAAGGATTTCTTCATCTCCTGCTCTATATCAAGCGGCGTTATGCGGGGGTTGTTGGTGATGTCGTCCATTTATTGCTCCTTTATACGTCCAGATCCACTACCAGCTTGCTGTTCTGCTCTATGAACTCCTTGCGGGGCTCTACCTTGTCGCCCATTAAGGTGGAGAATATCTCGTCCGCCCGTATGGCGTCCTCAAGGTGTACCCGGTACATCATGCGGTTGTCTGGGTCCATGGTGGTCTCCCACAGCTGATCCGGGTTCATCTCACCAAGGCCCTTATAGCGGTTGATAAGCGGCTTGGGGTCCCGGCCTATCTCGTTGAGTATCCTTCCCAGCTGCTCGTCGTCATAGGCATACCATATGTTCTTGCCCCTTGTAATTCTATAAAGGGGCGGCTGGGCGGCGTAAATGTGGCCGTGCTCTATCAGAGGCCGCATGTGCCTGTAGAAGAAGGTCAAAAGCAGTATGCGTATATGCGCGCCGTCCACGTCCGCATCCGTCATGCAGACTATCTTGTGGTAGCGGAGCTTGCTCTCGTCAAACTCGGTGTCTATGCCTGTGCCGAAGGCGGTTATCATGGAGCGTATCTCGTTGTTGGCAAGCATTTTATCCAAGCGGGTCTTTTCCACGTTGAGTATCTTGCCGCGAAGGGGCAGTATTGCCTGAAATTCGGGATTGCGGCCCATCTTGGCGGAGCCGCCTGCGGAGTCGCCCTCCACTAAGAATATCTCGCACTTTTCCGGCTCGTTGCTGTTGCAGTCCGCAAGCTTGCCGGGGAGGGATATGTTCTCCAGGCCGGTCTTTTTTCTGGTAAGGTCCCTGGCCCTTCTTGCGGCCTCCCTCGCCCTGGATGCGGTTATGCACTTATCTATTATCAGCCTTGCGGTCTGGGGGTGCTCCTCAAGGTAAAAGCCAAGCCCGTTGCCCACCACGTTGTCCACAAGGGATTTCATATAGGAATTGCCCAGCTTTGTCTTTGTCTGGCCCTCGAACTGGGGCTCCACCAGCTTTACGCTGACTATGGCGGTAAGGCCTTCCCGGACGTCGTCGCCGGAGAGGTTCGCTTCGTTGTCCTTGAGCAGCTTATACTTGCGGGCGTAGTCGTTTATGCTGCGGGCAAGGGCGCTGCGGAAGCCCTGAAGGTGCGTGCCTCCCTCTGCGGTGTTTATGTTGTTGGCAAAGGTAAACACGCTCTCGTTGTAGTCGGTGTTGTACTGCATGGCCACTTCAACGGAGGCCACCTGCTGCTTGGCGGGATCGTCCTTACTGCCCTCGAAGTACATAACGTCCTCATGGAGCACGTCCTTGCTCTTGTTCAGGTGCTCCACGAAGGAGATTATGCCGCCCTCATAGCAGTATTTTTTGCTCTGTACGGGGTCTGTGCGCTCATCCGTGACGGTTATGGCAACGCCCTTGTTCAAAAACGCCAGCTCCCTCATCCGGCCCCGCAGGGTATCATAGTTGTAATCAAGGGTGTCGAATATCTGGTCGTTGGCGAGGAAGGTTATGGTAGTGCCGGAGCCCGTGTCATCGCCATACGTGCCCACCTGCTCTACTCCCGTCACCGGGTCGCCGTTTACGTATTCCTGGCGGTATATTATGCCGTCCCGCCGCACCTCGGCGGTGAGCCTGCTTGAAAGGGCGTTTACCACGGACAGGCCCACGCCGTGAAGTCCGCCGGATACCTTATAGCCGCTGCCGCCGAACTTGCCCCCCGCGTGCAGCACGGTAAGTGCCACCTCCAGCGCGGACTTGTGCATCTTCTCATGGTAGCCCACGGGTATGCCGCGGCCGTTATCCCGGACGGATACGGAATTGTCGGGGTGTATTGTTACCTCTATATGGGTGCAGTAGCCGCCCATCGCCTCGTCTATGGCGTTATCCACCAGCTCTTTGACCAGATGGTGCAGTCCCCGCACGTCCGTAGAACCTATATACATGCCGGGGCGGCGCTTTACCGCCTCCAGCCCCTCAAGAACCTGTATTTCGTTTGCGTTGTAGTTTGTGTGGTTGTTCTGTTCCATGGTTTATGCCCTTCTGTAAATTATCTCTTAGCTATTGTCGCTGCCCCTACCGCCGAGGCGTATACCCTTATTCCCTCGGAGACGGCGGTGATTATGTATGTGTCCCGCTCGCCGCCGGATACGTCGTCCACGCGGCCGGAGCCTATGGCGGTCTCCATGAAGCGGCGGTTGTCGTATGAATGCATTACTGTTTCACGGGGCAATATAAGGAGTATTTCCTCATCGTCCACTACCTTATCCCCGCCTATATGCAGATACATATATTCCTCCATTTCGCAGAAGTGGCTAAAGACCGCCCCCTGCGGGTTTTTCCCCGGCTTTGCCTGTCACTCCGGCAGCATCTCGCCGCCCTTGCAGCGGAACACCTTCATATTTCCCAGGCCCGCCCGCTTTAAGCCCTCAAGGCTGGTGCAGGTCAGAAAGCACTGGCAATCCTTCATGCTTTCCATCAAAAGCTGCTGCCGGCCCTCGTCCAGCTCAGAGAGCACGTCGTCCAGTATGAGCACCGGGGCTTCCTCCTTCAGCTCCCGTATGAAGGCAAGCTCGGAAAGCTTTAACGAGAGCGCCGCGGTGCGCTTCTGGCCCTGGGAGCCGAAGGTGCGCACGTCTATGCCGGACAAGGCTATGCCTATATCGTCCCGGTGGGGGCCTGCGGTGGTAAAGCCCCGGCGGATATCCTCCGCCCTGCTCCTGTCCAGCGCCTTCAGCATGGCGCCGTAAATGCCCTCCGGGTCCTCCGGGTCTATGTCCGGCTCGTACACTATCTCCAGCCTCTCCCTGCCCCCCGTGATGCTTTTATGCAGGTCGTAGGCTATTGTGGAAAGGCCGTCTATGAATTCGCACCTGTCCATTACGATTTCCTCGCCCAGCGCCGAGAGCTGCTCGTCCCAGGTTTCCAGCATGCCGGGGCCTATCCTGTCAGGCTCCTTTAAAAGGGCGTTCCGCTGCTTCAGCGCCGAGTTGTACCTTTGCAGGCTGTAATAGTAGGCCGGATGGGTCTGGGAAAGCTCCATATCCATGAAGCGCCGCCGCTCCGCCGGGCCATCCTTTACTATTGAAAGATCCTCCGGGGCGAACATCACAACATTCAGCAGCCCCATTAGCTCCCCTGAGCGGGAGGCCATCTGCCGGTCTATGAATATCTTTTTGCGCTCCCCGTCCCGAAGCTTTATCTCTATAAGATGGGAGCCCGTATTGTTGGTAAGCTCCGCCCCCACGTATCCGCCGGCGCAGCCCCGCATAATAAGCTCGGCGTCCCGGGTGGTCCTGTGGGACCTTCCGAAGGCGCAAAGAAAAACCGCCTCGACACTGTTGGTCTTCCCCTCTGCGTTGTCTCCCACTATGGCGTTTATGCCGGGGCCGGGCCGCAGATCGAGTGCAGCATAGCTGCGGTACTGGTTTAAGCGCAAGCGGTTAATTTCCATCTGTTTTGCACGCCTGTAATACAAAATTTTACTTACTAATTTTAACATAAAATCAGGGATTTTTCAATGGCTTTTATTATAATAAGAAGAAAGCATTGCAGAAATGTATAAATATGCGTAAAATGCATATTGCCGCACCTCACAAAAATATTTGCGCCGCCGTTGAAATATAGTATAATAAATATAATATAAACGATATCATCCATTCCAGGGAGGGACGCATATGCGCTTTACAGTTGATACGGCTGAGCTCAACGCCGCCGTGGCTACGGTCTCAAAGGCGCTGGGAGTAAGGTCCTCGGTAGGCATACTCGAGGGCATATATGCCGAAGCCATAGGCGATACGCTGCTGCTAAGGTGTACAGACCTTTCGCTCCAGATAGAAGCTACGCTTAACGTCGATATCCAAAAGCAGGGAGCCTGTGTGCTGCCCGGGCGGCTGTTTTCGGAGCTTGTCCGCAGGCTGCCCGCAGAGGAGACCCTGCTTTCCGCTGATAAGAACACGCTGCTCATAGAGAGCGGCCGGGCCACCACCACCATGCAGGTGGAAAACGCCAAGGATTACATCTCCATGCCCGACGTCAACCGGGAGTTCTCTATCGCCATATCCAAGGCGGCTTTAAAGAACATGATACGCCAGTGCATATTCGCAACGGCACAGGACGATTCCAAGCCCATACTCCGCGGAGTGCTCATAGAGCTTGCCGACGGCAAGATGAGCATGGTAGCTCTGGACGGATACCGTCTGGCCATGCGCACCGAAGCCGTAACGGTATCCGGCGCCGCCAAAAACGCGGTCATTCCCGCCCGGGGCCTGCTGGAGATAAGCCGCATACTGGACGACAGCGACGAGATGATCAACATGGTATTCTCTGCCACCCACGTCATGATAGACATGGGCCATACCCGCATAATCACCCGCCTTATGGACGGCGAGTTCATACGCTACCGCCAGATACTGCCGGACAACCACACCACCCATGTGCGGGTGAACCGCACGGAGCTGCTGGACAGCATAGAGCGTGTATCCCTCATGGCGCGGGAGAGCAAGAAGAACCACGTAAAGTTCTCCTTTGAGGACGGTCAGGTGACCATCACCGCCAACAGCGAGATAGGCGCCAGCAAGGAAATAGTCAATATAGACCGCATGGGCAGCGACATAGACATCGCCTTCAACGCCAAGTACTTCAGCGACGTGCTGAAGGTGCTGGACGACGAATACGTCTGCCTGGATATGAACACCAACATAAGCCCCTGCGTGGTAAAGCCCGAAACCGGCGACGAATATTACTACCTCATCCTCCCCGTAAGGCTGTTTTCGGGAAATTAAGACGTTTTCCTTCTTTACTTCTTCTTTCTCTTTTCTTTTCAGGAGAAAAGACACCATCAGTTGACAAGAGCGCACAAGC
>ERZ827492.728-NODE-728-length-29472-cov-3.178026_pt1 | contig 29472 bp, 37 predicted proteins | sample MGYA00519704_ERZ827492 | MGnify/ENA primary metagenome ERZ827492 (study PRJEB31778, sample SAMEA3449325) | human gut metagenome | biome: human gut; feature: human-associated habitat; material: faeces | place: United Kingdom | collected 2010/2012 ...
AGACCTCGATGTTTCCCGCCTCGTACTCGGGCGTGAAGGTGAGGTAGGGATTGTTCCAGTCGCCGGAAACGCCAAGACGCTTAAAGCCCTCACGCTGGCCATCGACCTGCTTCTCGGCATATTCACGGCAGATCTTGCGGAAGGTGGGAACGTCAATCTTGGCCATCTTCTCGGGACCAAGTTCCTCCTCCACCTTGTTCTCGATGGGCAGGCCATGGCAGTCCCAGCCGGGAACGTATGGCGCGTAGTAGCCGCGTTGCGCATGATACTTGACGATGATGTCCTTGAGCGTCTTGTTGAGCGCATGGCCGATGTGAATAGGTCCGTTGGCATACGGCGGTCCGTCATGCAGGACGAAGGACTCATGCCCCTCATTATGGGCGAGCACCTTGTAGTAGAGGTCCATGTCCTCCCACTTCTTGAGACGCTCCGGCTCATGCTGGGGCAAACTCGCCTTCATCTTGAAGGAAGTCTTGGGGAGGTTCATCGTGTGCTTGTAGTTTGGCGTATCAGGCATTTTCGTCTCTCTTGATTTAATCGGCTTCGATGGAGTCTACATTCCCTGCTCGAGATGCTTGGAGATGTGCTTACTCAAGGTCTCCGAAAGGTCGGCGAGCGCGGTGGTGGGCATGATGACGCGCGCGACGAGGTGTGCCGGAACGTCATCGCCCTGTTTGTTGGCATGGTCGACGTAGAGGAAGTCAATGCGGGACTCGGCATTGGTCGTACTCACGATCGAGGCGTTGGCGTATACGCCGCACATGCGGTCGGGGCTTGCCTGGATGTTGAAGCGGACCTGCTTGTTCTTCTCGGCCATGGTGATGTCCTTTCGTCGATATGTAACCCTCGATTCTAACGCAAGAGCCATGGCGAATCAGCAACAGTTTATGGCGAGGGCAAACCTCGACGGTCGCTTCCCGACGACCCGCTCCCTTGGACTTCGGTTCTTCCCATCGTGCGGTATCGCTGTAACTACATCAGCCGTTGAGCATGCGCGATGAGCGCTTCGTGTTCGTTGGGCACGTCGCCGTCAACGACAGCTTCGAGAAGTGCCTGCAGCACATTGCCAATAGACGGACCGGGCTCCATGCCAAGCTTGATCAGGTCCGATCCGTTAATCGCAAGGTCCTTCACACCGAAGACGGGCTCGGCGTTGAGCTGCTCGTCCATGAGTTTCTCTGCCTTGGCAAACGCTATGCTCATGGGGCTTTCCACCATCTGCCCGCGCCCGATGCCGCTCTTGTCGCAGCGACGGATGGCGAAGAGATCCTGGGCGCGATCGGGACCATGCTTAAGCAGAAAGCGCCGCATGGCCTTGGGAGTATCGGGAATCGAGAACATGTGATGGCGCACCACCTGTGTGACCGTCTCACGTTCGGAACGGGACAGCTTCAGGCGGCGGCAGACTTCTGCGGCGATGGGCTCGCCCACCTTCTCATGTCCATAGGCATGGCCCTTGCCCTCTTCGTCGATGGTAAGACAGTGGGGCTTGCCGATGTCATGAAGCAGCAGCGCGAAACGCAACGTCGCATCCATGTCCGATGGTGCTGCCTCAAGAGCATGCAAGGTATGCTCCCATACGTCATAGCGATGGAAGGGATTGTGCTGATCAAATTCGAACTCGGACTCGAGCTCGGGGATGATAGTGAAGACCACGTCGTTGTAGGCGCGCAGAACGTCGACGGCACAGGGTCCCTCAAGCAGTCCGCGAAACTCGATCCAGATACGCTCGACGGCAATATCGTCGAGCAAGCCCCGCAGCTCGTGCATCGCGTCCGAGGTCTCGGGCTCGATGACAAAGCCGAGTCGTGCGGCAAAGCGCAGACCTCGCACGATGCGCAGTGCATCTTCGGCAAAGCGTTCGCGCGGGTCACCCACGGCACGCAGAATACCCGCCTCGAGGTCAGCTTGACCACCAAAGTGATCAACGAGGCCACGTGCGGGGTTATACGCCATCGCATTAACCGTGAAATCGCGACGAGCCAGATCGCCATCGATGCGGTCCAGGAACTCGATGGAATCCGGGTGCCGCCCGTCACTGTAGCTACCATCGGCACGATAGGTGGTAACCTCGAAGGGCTCATGATTGACAATGACGGTCACGGTACCGTGCTTGATGCCGGTATCAATCGTCTTGAAACCCGCATCGGCAGCTACGGCCTTGATTTGCTCGGGTCGTGCCGAGGTGGTGATGTCCCAATCGTTGGGCGTGCGACCCATGAGGGCATCGCGCACGCATCCGCCCACCACGAAGGCCTCAAAGCCGGCAGCCTCGAGCGCATCCAGAATCTTGAGAGCTGACTGTGGAATATTCAGATGCAACATGCGAATATAATAACGCAGCTTGGTAATCAATGAGAAACAGGTGAAACGGCGACATGGGCCCGGACTTCAACAACGATGGCAGGGTCGATGGCTATGACATGGAATACCTGGGTGGATCGGGCTTCGGAGGCTGTGGCGCGGGATGCGGCGAGGCCTTCAAGCTCGGCTGTCTCGTGCCCGCAGGTCTGTTGATCGCCGGATCAGTCATCCTGACCTGCTTCCTCTACGCATGCACTGTGTTTTACGGTGCCTAACCAGACGCGTGTCAAGGAGTCTGGCCCCCTAGCGTATTCGCGCTCGGCAACCGCAAGTCCCTCGACTATGCGCTCCTGCGCCAACGGGTGAGGCGCCGTTCGACGATATCAAAAGCCTCGTAGAGCAGCACGCCCATGAGCGCCATCGCCACGATGCCGGCAAACATACGCGCGTACTCGAGCAGCGACCAGGCGTGCATGATGTAATATCCCAGGCCGCTCGAGCCTGCCATCGACTCGGCGATGAAAAGGATCGCGACAGCCGTGCCGCAGGTGATGCGCAACGCGGTGAACAGGTCGGGAATGGTTGCCGGGAAGATGACGTCACGGTAGATGGCGAACTTGCTCGCACCGAGCGAGCGCATGGACTCGACCGCACCAGTCGGCACGTTCTTCGCTGCATCGCGCATCGTGACCATCATCTGGAAGAACACGGCAATGGCGATGAGCACCACCTTGCCCTCCCCTCCCAGGCCGAAGAGCACGAAAAGGACGGGCAGAAAGACGATCTTCGGGACGGGATAGAGCACGTAGAGCACGGGGCCGAAGATGGCGTCAGCGCGCTTGGAGCGACCGATCCACAGGCCAAGCGGCACGCCGAAGAGCGCTCCGATGGCCATCGAGAGCAGGATGCGCCCGAGGCTCACCATGAACTCGGGAGCGATCTTGCCGATGTTGTCGGCGAGCGCGGGCAGCGTCGCTGCCGGCGTGGGAAGCGCGGGCGAGCCGATGAGCGCCGCGCACACCCACCACAAGACGATGACGAAGATGGTGCCCCACACATACCCCAAGACCTTACGCATGACTCGCCTCCCCGTCTTCGTGAGCATGCGATGCATCGCGCAGCAAGGCGCGAATCTCGTTGCAAAGCTCGTAATATGCGGAGCTGCCGCGATAGGCAACCTGGCCCATCGCGGGATTATCGAGCACGCCGACCACATGGCCGGGACGCGCGCTCAGCACGACGATGCGCTGCCCGAGATACACCGCCTCGTCGATGGAGTGCGTCACGAGCAGTTGCGCGTAGCCTTCCTTGTGCCAGAGCTCGAGCAGGGTGTCTTGCAGCTGCTCGCGCAAGAGCGCATCGAGCGCGGAGAGCGGCTCGTCCATGAGCAGCAGGTCGACATCGAGTGCGATGGAGCGCGCCAGGGCGAGGCGCTGCTGCATGCCGCCGGAAAGCTCACCGGGGTAAGCATGCGCGAAGTCGGCAAGGCCGACGAGGCCCAGAGCCTCACGCGCCTTTGCCTCGCGCTGCTCACGGCCGATGCCGCGTACCTTGAGGCCGAGCTCGGCATTGGCGAGCACCGTCTTCCAAGGCAGCAGCCCGAAGTCTTGCAAGATGAGCGCCGTCTTCTGGCGCGGCTTCGTGATGGGCTGGGCATCGACGAGCACCTCGCCGCTTGAGGGGCGCACGAGCCCGGCGGCCATTTGCAGGGTGGATGACTTGCCGCAGCCCGAAGGCCCGATGATGGCGAGCGATTCGCCCGCGTCCACGGCAAGGCTCAGGCTCTCGAGCGCGAGTAGCCCATCAGCACCATGGCGCTCGTCGTCATAACGAAGCGTCACATCGCGAAACTCGAGCTTATGCATCGGGAGCATCGTCCTTGCTGCAAGCAGCCTTTTTTACGGCATCGGCAACGGCGCTGGTCAGCGGTACGCTGAACAGCGGCTTGACGCCCGTATGCAAGGCAGCGGCACCAAACATGAACGGGCGCACACACGCCGAGATGAGACCGCAATCCTCGAAGAGGCGCACGAGCTCGTCTTTGCGCAGGAATTCCTGGGTGCTCTCGTAGAGCCAGTCGTACTCCTTGCGGTGCGAGATGCCACCGCCGAAGAGCGTCATGACGTTCTTGTAGTAGAACTGGTAGAAGGGCTGGATGACGGTGCTTTCGGGCACGGAGGCATCGAGGCAGGCAACGACGCCGCCGGGCCTCGTCACGCGGACCATCTCGCTTATGACCTGCTCGTAGTCGGGCGTGTTACGCAGGCCGAAGCTGATGACGGCAGAATCGAAGGTATTGTCGTCGAAGGGCAGCTCCATGGCGTTGCCTTCGACGAGCATCACGTTGGGCAGGCCCTTCGTGCGCTCGCGCGCAACGTCAAGCATGTGCGCGGAAAAGTCGAGACCGCAAACAAGTACATCGGGGTTTTTCTCGGCGAGCATCGCGGTGATGTCACCCGTGCCACAACACACGTCAAGGACCAGGCCCGCACGCTTGGCGTTCGTGCAAGGCTTGAGCGCGGCATCGCACAGCGCACGCTTCCAGAGACGGTGCATGCCGAGGCTGATACGGTCATTTGCCGCGTCATAGCCATCGGCGATCGATTCGAATACCCCGTGAACGTGTTCCTTGGCCACCGCTTTTCCCTTCTCGCAAGTCACGGTGCTCCATAATAGCGGATTTGCGTACCCAAACGGAGGAACGAGGCAGCCGCTCGGAGACGTTGTCTCATCCGATGAGCGAAACCATCATCGCCATGATGAGGGCACCGTTAAAGAAGAGGTTGGCCTTCATGATCGTGCCCATCGCAGGTCCGCGCACTTCGTGTGTAAGCGGTGTGGTGAGCAGAGAGCGCATCGTGCCGATACCGAACACGAGGGTGACGCATGCCGCCCAGAACCCAGCGCTAAAGTACCAGAACGCACAATGCAACACGATCGCGATCCAGAGCACGACAAAGACGCGGTAGACGATAACGCTGCGCGCACGTCCGAGCACTACGGGTAGGGTCTTGCGCCCTACGGGAATATCACGCTCGATATCGCAGTTGTTCTGAGTAGCCATGACCATGCCGATGCCGATAACGAAGGGCGCGAGACACGAGACGAGGCGCAGCCAATCGACAGGCCAGGGTATGCCAAAGAGTCCGGCGTCCGGATACGCATGCGCGGCGAAGACGCAGATATCCGCAAGCGGGATGAGCGCGCCCATGACAATGCCGCTCACGAGCTCGCCGAGCGGGAAATACGAAATGGGCAACTTGCCGCTCGAGTAGCAGACGATGAACAGCGCGCCGACGGCACCGATAACGAGGGGTATCGCGCTTCCCGACCAGACGACGCAGATGATTCCGCAGACAAGCGCAACGAGCATGTACGCAAGACCCAGCGCGAGAACGGAGCGCGGATTGGGATTGTTGTAGACGAGCACCGCATCGGTGGGATCGTCGGAGTTCTCGACCGTGTCCGTGCCGGCACGGTAATCGGCCCAGTCGTTGAGCGTGTTGACGGCTGACTGCGCAAAGACCGCGACGGCGAGCAGCAGGCACCAGATGACCGGCGAAAACACGTAGCCACAAGCGATGGCATAGACGCCGCCGAAGACCGTCGTGAGTACCGCGGGACCAGGCCATGTATGCGGTGCGGCAAGGCGCACGCACATAAGCGGCGTGAGCGGCTCATAACTCATCGTCTGCACAGGGGATATCATCGTTTGCACCACAATTGCCTACATGATGGTGAACGAGCCATCGGTCTCGTCATAGCTCACGTTCTTGGTGACATACCCTTTGGCGCTCATCCACGAGAGCACCGGTTCGATGAGCTCGGCGGGGGGATAGGCGGAATCGCCCTGGGCAGTACGTGCCATCGGATACTCGCAGATGGCGTAGCTCGCCGCGACTTGTTCGTTCAAGTTCGCCTTCTCGACGAGCAGCGCTCGGTACTTCTCAGGATCGGCGTTGATCTGGCTTGCGGCCTCATCCCATACCGCGCGCACGGCATCGAGTGTTTTTGCCCCCTCGCCCGTGTTGTACGCATCACGCACGACCATGACCGATTGCGAGACATTCTCGCCCGTCGTGTCATCGGCAAGCAGCACCATGCCCGATGCCTCGCCGAGCGCAAGCATGGACGCGGGAAGCGCGGCGGCATCAAGCTGTCCGGAGGCAACGAGGCCATAGCGATCGGGCAAGCTCGCGACCTCGCTCACCGGGATACTCGCAGGATCAATATCCTGCTGCACGCATAATTGCTCGAACACGTACTCGGGCACCGTATTGGCCGCCAGCCCCACGCCCTTCGTTCCGTTCGCAAGGTCAGCAAGTGAGGTGATACCGCTATCAGCACTCGTCAGCACGCCAAAGCGCCCCTGTTCGGGTGTCGCACCGAGTGTGATCCACTCAAGCGTGAGGTCGGTGCCGGACTCGCAGAGCTTGACCGCACGCATGGTGTCGGTCATCGCGATGTCAACCTCGCCAGCCGTCAACGCCGCCGAAAGGCTCTGGGCAGAATCGAAGACGACTATCTCGGCATTGATGCCTGCCTTTTCGAAAAGACCCTCCTGCTCGGCAACCCACATGGGTAGGATGTCCTCCGTTGGCATGGTGCCGATGCGAATGGAATCGGTTTTCTGCTGCGTGCCGCACGCACCCAAGCCAAGGACCGCGACAAGCACGAGCGCAGAGCAGAGAACGAGAAGGAAACGCCGCACCAATGCTGATTTCATGATGTATCACCCCGTATGCGAAATAATCTTGTCGATAGGATAGGGCGATTGGTCGGGCGCTTCAAGCTGCATCATGTGACTGGCCACAACACCACATTTCGAGGCATTCGCCATCTTCCTCGCCAAAAGATGCGCCCTGGTGGTCGCGTTGACGCCGGACGGTACGGCACATGGTACACTCGTCGCTACACGAAAGGCGGCATATGCAAGCACGGCGGATACACCTCAACGGCATCGTACAGGGCGTTGGCTTCAGGCCCCACGTCGTGCGTTGCGCCCGCGCGCTCGGATGCACCGGATGGGTTCTCAACGATACGCATGGCGTCGAGATTCACGTCCAGCACGAGGACGGGCAGATACTCGATACGTTCGAAAAGAAGCTCGTCGGAGATGCACCGCAAGCAGCCCGCATCCTCAATTGCAGCTCCCAGCCAAGCGAATGCGAGGCGCTCGATGGCTTCTCCATTCGCGCATCAACACGTGATGAGCATACGAGCACACTCGTTAGCCCCGATCTTGCCACCTGCGGAGCATGCATAAACGAGCTTTTTGACCCGCAAGACCGGCGCTATCACTACCCCTTCATCAACTGCACGAACTGCGGCCCGCGCTTCACCATCATCGAGGATCTCCCCTATGACCGCCCCATGACCTCCATGGGGACCTTCGAGATGTGCCCTCAATGCGCGACCGAATACGCGGACGTGGCGAATCGTCGCTACCACGCGCAGCCCGACGCCTGCTTCGAGTGCGGACCCCGGCTCTGGTGGGTGGGCACTAATTCGGAGGCGGAAAGGGCACTCCCCCTCGTCGAGACCGTTCTGACTCCTCGTGGGAATGCCCTTTCCGCCTCCGTATCAGAAGCTGTCCTTGAAGGTGGATTTGACGATGAGGGGACGCTGATTCTCGAGAGGCAACATCTCACGCGGGAAGAATCAGATGCGATCATAGGATACGCAGCGCAACAATTGCGTGCAGGCGACGTTCTCGCCATCAAGGGGCTCGGCGGCTGGCACCTGGCATGCGACGCATGCAACGAGGACGCGGTCGGGCGTCTGCGTACCCGCAAGCACCGTCCCAGCAAGCCGCTTGCCGTCATGGTGCGCGATATCGAGATGGCCCATGCGTACGCGAAAGTGAGCGAACGAGAGGCCGAGCTACTCGAAAGTCCCGCACGTCCCATCGTCTTGCTCGAACGCGAACCCGACTCCCCCATTGCCGCAAACGTCACCGGCGACTTGCCTGAAATCGGACTCATGCTCCCTGCAACGCCCCTGCAACACCTGCTCATGCACGAGCTTGATACGCCGCTCGTGATGACGAGTGGCAATCGTAGCGGCGAGCCCATCGTCGCCACCGACCATGAGGCGTTCGATGCGCTCGGGACCATCGCAGACGGCTTCCTCGGCAACGACCGCGCAATCGTCGCGCGTTACGATGACTCCGTCGCCCGCATCGCGGATGATGGATCCATCCAGATGATTCGCCGCGCGCGCGGATATGCCCCCACGCCGCTTATCCTTGTCCCATCCGCCGCCCCCATCATCCTTGCCGCCGGCTCAGAGCAAAAAGCAAGCTTCACCTTCCTCGACGGCGAGCGTGCTTACGTCTCACAGCACCTTGGTGATCTCGAACATCTAGGTGCCATGCACGCATGGCACCAGGCACGCGAACGCTACGAGCAACTCTTCGACACGCATCCGCAAGTCATTGCCTGCGACATGCACCCCGAATATCTCGCAAGCAAATGGGCACGTGAATACGCACATGAACACGGTCTGCCACTTATCGAAGTGCAGCATCATCATGCGCACATTGCCTCGGTGCTCGGCGAGAACGAACTGCATGGCCCCGTCATCGGCATCGCGCTCGACGGTACGGGATACGGTACGGACGGCACGATCTGGGGTGGCGAGATTCTCGTCGCCACGCGCGGCGAGTTCGAGCGCTTCTGGCATCTTCCGAGCTTCGCGCTTCCCGGAGGCGCTGCCGCCATCCTCAACCCCGAGCGCACCGCATACGCATTACTCAAGGCATATGACGAGCTTGACGATGCATTCTTCGGCCAGTTCTCCCTCGATAACCCGCAATTCGCGAGCTTCCTCGAACGCCTCGAGACCCGCACGTTGCTCGACCAAATGATCGAGAAGGGCATCAACTCGCCCTTGTGCTCGTCTACAGGACGCCTCTTCGATGCGGCAAGCGCACTTCTGGGCATCTGCACGCATCCCGGCTATGACGGCGAGGCAGCCTGCCTGCTCGAAGCAGCCGCCTGGCGCAATGACGATGAGCACCCGCTCACGGCGCGAGCGTTTCATGAGGGCCTCATCAACGCTATCATCGAACAAACGCTACGGGCGCGAAGCGAGACGGGGATCAACGACATTGCTTTGAGCGGTGGCTGCATGGTCAACCGCATACTCTTCTCCCAGCTGCGTGAGCGCTTAGGAGACCTGGGATTCACGGTCTACATCAACCGCGAACTTCCGCCCAATGATGGATGTATCTCGTATGGACAGGCAATCGTTGCCTGCGCACGTTTGGAGGAATAGACATGTGCTTGGCAATACCCGCTCAAGTCACCGGGCTTGATGAAAAGCAGATGATGGGCACCGTTGACATCATGGGCGTCACGCGCGAGGTGGCACTTGATCTTGTCCCCAAGGTAAAAGTCGGCGATTGGGTACTCGTGCATGCCGGCTACGGCATCGAAATCATCGACGAGCAATTCGCCAACGAAACGCTCGAGCTCATCAGGCAATTCCCCGAGCTCATCGATGAGGACCATCCCGGCATGGGCGCAGGTGTCGCCTAATGCTCGACCTCTCCGGATTTCGCGACCCCAAGCTCGGCAAGGAGCTCATCGCCCGCATCAACGATATTGCCCCGGCAGCTCTCGAACGCTGTGACGGGCACATCAGGCTCATGGAGGTCTGCGGCACGCATACGGTTGCACTCGCCCGAGCGGGCATCCGCAGCATTTTGCCCGAGGGCATCAAGCTCGTCAGTGGCCCTGGCTGCCCCGTTTGCGTCACGGCCAACGAGGACATCGACACGGTCATCGCGCTTTCGCGCCTCGACGACGTCATCATCACGACCTTCGGTGACATGACACGCGTACCAGGCTCGACCTCCTCGCTCAACGAGGAGAAAGCCGCCGGGCGCGACATCCGCATCGTCTACTCCCCGCTCGATGGGCTGCGCTGCGCCCAGGAAAATCCCGACCGCGAGGTCATCTTCGTAGGCGTTGGCTTCGAGACCACGACGCCACTCATCGCATCCACCATCAAGCGCGCCGAAATGGCCGGCATCGAGAACTTCAGCGTCTTTGCCGCGCACAAGACCGTGCCGCATACGCTTGAAGCGCTCGTCAACGATCCCGAGGTCGCCATCAACGCCCTCATACTGCCGGGACACGTCTCGACCATCATCGGTCGCACGCCCTACGAATTCCTCGCGCGCGACTATGGCATTCCCGGATGCATTATGGGCTTCGAACCTAACGACTTGCTGAGCGGCATCGCTATCTTGCTCCGCATGCTCGCCCGCGGCGAGGCAAGCATCATGAACGACTACCGACGCGGCGTGCAAGACGAGGGCAACGTCGATGCCCAGGCGACCATCGCCGAGGCCTTCGAGCCCTGCGATGCCACCTGGCGCGGTCTGGGCCTCATCCCCGATTCTGGCTACAGATTGCGCGAGAAGTACGCCCGTTTCGATGCGCTTGCCAAGTTCGCGCCCGCCATCGAGCCGACAATCGAGCCCAAGGGTTGCCGCTGCGGTGATGTGCTGCGCGGCGTCATGGACCCGAGCGAATGTCCGCTCTTTGCCACGGCCTGCAGCCCAGAACACCCCATCGGTCCCTGCATGGTCTCGAGCGAAGGCTCCTGCGCCGCGTTCTACAAATACCTGCGATAGCAAACAACAGGAGCCGTGCGTCGTCCTAACTGCGCACCTCGCCACCTGTCGCCTTCATGACCTTGGCGACGATGCGCTCATGGGCCTTCTCGACTTCCTCGCTCGTGAGGGTACGGTCGCTCGCACGGTAGGTAATCCTGAATGCCATGGATTTCTTGCCCGCACCCACGCGCTCGTCATCGCGATACACGTCGAAGAGACGCACGCTCTCGAAGGGGCCCTTCTTGCCGGCGCTCGTGATGCACTGCTCGATACGCTCTGCCGTGACGTCCTCATCGACGACGATCGCAAGGTCGACTTCGATACCTGGATAAACTGGCACGTCGACGTAGGGACGCATATCGCCGGCCACGCCGAGCAGTTGATGCACGTCGAACTCGAATGCGGCAACAGAACCCTCCACATCGAAGGCCTGGCAGACGAGCGGATGCATCTCACCGACCCAGCCCAGCACACGCCCACCTGCGATGACGCTTGCAGCACGTCCTGGCGTCAACCAGGGCGCCTCATCGGCATCAAGTGCCTTGAATTGCAGCTTCTGCACGCAAAGCTCACGCATGAGGTTTTCGACGATGCCCTTGGCGTCGAAGAAATCGATGGCCTGCGCTGGCTGGTTCCAACCCGGAAGCGTGAAGGATCCGGCAAGCACGCCGGCAAGCATCGTGCGCTCCTTCGGGGACTTACGCCCCTCGGCCGCGCCAAAGACGACGCCGCGCTCGAAGAGCTGTACGTCAAAAACGCCACGGCTCTGGTTGTAGGCAACACTGCGCATCAAGCCGGGAATGATGCTACGACGCAGGACCGACTGCTCGCTGCTCATCGGATTGATGAGCTCGACGGCCTCGCCACGACCTTCCTCGGGCATACGCGTCTTGTCCATGTCGTCGGAGGGCACGAGCGAGTATGTCATCGTCTCGTTCATGCCGCACGCGCGCAACGTCTGGGCCATGAGCTCGATGCGCTGCTGCTCGACCGTACGACCGCCCGCATGAGCGCCGCCAGGAAGCGTCGAGGGAATGCGATCCATGCCATAGATGCGCAAAACCTCCTCGTACAGATCGATTTCTCGCGTGAGATCGGGACGGAAGGTCGGAGCAATGACCTCGACCTGCTTATCACCGGGTTTGCCCTCGACGTCGCAGCCCAGATCGGTGAGGATGCGGAACTGCTCCTCATCTGTGATGTCTGCGCCGATGTGGGCACGGAGACGATCGGGGCGCAACATGAGCTTGGCGCGCTCGGCGCGAATGGGATACTCATCGACCACCTCGAGGCAGACCGTGCCGCCAGCCACCTCGGCGATGAGAGCTGCGGCAATGGCCGAATACTCGTCGCAGGTGCTCGCATCCACGCCACGCTCGTAGCGCAGGGACGCCTCGCTCACGAGCGAGAGATTGCGCGAGGTGCGGCTCGTGTGGGCCGTCGAGAAGGTCGCGCTCTCCAGAAGCACGTCGGTGGTCGTCTCGGTGACCTCGCTGTCGAGGCCGCCCATGACGCCCGCGAGGGCGACGGGGTTTTCGCCATCGGTGATGAGCGCCATGTCGCTGGTGAGCGTGCGCTCCTCGCCGTCGAGCGTCGTGAACTTCTCGCCATCGCGCGCGGCACGAACGCCCACATGATGCTTGCCGTCCGCTCCCTTGGGGAAGGCACGCAGGTCAAAGGTGTGCAGAGGCTGGCCGAGTTCGAAGAGAATGTAGTTGCTGATGTCGACGACGTTGTTGATGGGACGGGCTCCCAGAGCCGTGATGCGCTCGACAAGCCATTGCGGCGAAGGACCGACCTTCACGCCGCGAATGATGCGAGCGGTATAACGTGGGCAGAGCTCGGGGTCATCGATCTCGACCGAGACCAGTTCACGCACATCCTCGGCATTGGTGGGGCCAGGCACCGCGCAGGGCGGGTCGTAATGCCACGGCACATGATACATGGCACCAACCTCACGGGCGAAGCCCTTCATCGAGAGACAGTCGGGACGATTGGGCGTGATCTCGAGATCGAGCACCGTATCGCTCAGGCCACGCCAGGTTGCAAACGACTCGCCCAGCGGCGCATCCTCGGGCAGCTCCATGATGCCATCATGGCTGCTTCCCAAATTGAGCTCGCGCTCCGAGCAGATCATGCCACAGCTCTCGACACCGCGCAGCTTCGACTTCTTGATCTTGAAGTCACCGGGCAGAACCGTGCCGATGGTCGCGACGGCAACCTTGAGACCAGCGCGTACGTTGGGCGCTCCGCACACGATCTGTGTCGGCTCGGCGCCATCGCCAAAGTCGACGGTCGTCACGTGCATGTGATCGCTGTCGGGATGGGGCTCGCAAGTCTTGACGAGCCCGATCTTCACGCCCTCGAGATCCGCGCCCAGAGTTTCGATGCCCTCGACGCCGGTTCCGGTCAGATCAAGCCTGTCGCAGAAGTCTTGCAAGGTATCGGGCACCTTGACCATCGAGTCAAGCCATTTCAATGAAACAAGCATGGTAGTTTCCTTATCTATTACAAACGTTACGAGCTAGAACTGACGCAGGAAGCGCATGTCGCCTTCGAGCAGCATGCGCAGGTCGGGCACGTCATACTTGAGGCAGGCAAGGCGCTCGACGCCCACGCCGAAGGCAAAGCCCGTATAGACCTCGGGATCGATGCCCACGTTCTCGAAGACGTTGGGGTCGACCATGCCACAGCCCAGGATCTCGACCCAACCCGTGTGCTTGCAGAAGCGACAGCCCTCGCCACCGCAAATGCCGCAGGAAACATCCGCCTCGGCAGACGGCTCGGTGAAGGGGAAGAAGTGGGCGCGAAAGCGGGTCTTGCGCTCCTCGCCGAAGAACGCCTTGATGAAGTAGTCGAGCGTCCCCTTGAGATCGCCGAAGGTGATGCCCTTGTCCACGACGAGGCCCTCGATCTGATGGAACTGCGGCAGGTGCGAGGGGTCAGCCACGTCATGACGATATACCTTACCCGGACTGATCATGTAGATGGGCGGCTCCTTGTCCTCCATGGCATGCACCTGCGTGCCCGAGGTCTGCGTGCGCAGGAGCACATCGCTCTCGCCACGTACGTTGCTTACCTCGCCAGAGCGGTCGACGATGTAGAAGGTGTCCTGGATGGAGCGGCTCGGATGGTCCTTGGGCGAATTGAGCGCCGTGAAGTTGTACCAGTCAGTCTCGATCTCGCGTCCACCTTCGACCTCGTAGCCGATACCCGCGAAGATGTCGGTGCACTCGCGAATAATGCGGTTAATGAGATGCTCGCTGCCGATGGGCATGCTACGACCAGGCAGCGTGATGTCAACCGCACTCCCCTCAAGTTGGGCATCAAGCTCGGCTGCCTTGAGCACCGTCTTGCGCTCGGCAAGTGCCGCCTCAATCACATCGCGCACCTCATTGGAGAGCTTGCCCACGATGGGACGCTCCTCGGGCGGGACATCGCGCATGCTGCGCAGCACGCTCGTGAGCGATCCCTTCTTGCCAAGCACGCCGATGCGCACCTCCTCGAGCGCATCGCTTGTCTCGGCCTTCGAAATGGCGGCAAGCGTCTCGTCGCGCAAGCCTTCCAGTTCTTCCTTCAGCGCCATTCTCTTGTCCTTTCGACCAATCGTCCACACGACGTGAGGGCAATAAAAAACGCCCCCGCATGACATGCGAGGACGGATCAAGATAATCCGCGGTACCACCTCGGTTGGCTGCATCTTGCAACCCACTCATTTGTGCTCTGTATCGGGAGCACCCGACTCACCTAATGGGCAGATGCCGTTCAGCGAGTAGCTCCGAAGTGAATTTGCATGCATCTGATGCGTCGCGCCTTTCCAGCAACACGGGCACGTCTCTGGCTTTCTGCTTCGAGAAAGCATGCAACTGTCTCCATCAACGCAGTGACGCGAAGTATAGCACTCAGCGCCGCCGAATGAGGAAAATGCTTGAAGCAAATTTCTGCTTAAGTGGCTCCGCATACGCGGGGAGCTGCTCCGCTTCGACGGTCGCTTCCCGACAGCCCGCTTCGCGGTCTTTACGGCGCGCTCCCTTGTACCTTCGCTCCACAGCCTCCCCGTGTATGCGGAGCTAGCCCTCTCTCCGCCACTTATGTAAGACATGTGAAGAGGCTGAGGCGTAGCAAGTCGGATTATCAAGCATTATCCATATCTAGGATATTGTTTTCGAACGCATACAAGATATGGACAAATCGACTTTCATCACAGGGTCTACACAAAACGGCGTAAAAAGCAACAGGAGAGTTAAAAAGATGTGGCGAGAATGCGAATTTGCCCCATTTTGAACGCAATGCGCGTATATTGCATGTCAGCGGGAAGGTCTCCCCAACTTGCCCGCCTGATTCGTCAAATCAAGTAATTTGACTCGGCACACGAATCAGTCGCGACGCTTAGTCGCATCCCTCCTTGTGAGGACCCGCCTTCTCCTCTCATCCATTCAGGCGGGTCCTCTTCTTTTTGTCCAAAACTCCCGCAGAAATGAAAAAGACCCGCCTGAGCGGGTCTCGTTTTGCCTGGTGTCGGAGGGGGGACTTGAACCCTCTCGGATAACTCCCTGACCTGCGGTTTTTTGACCCACCTTCACACATCTTCACGCGCCCTACGCTATGAGGCGGTCTATCATCTCGGCGTCCGCGGTGAGGTTCTGCAGCTTGTACTTGATATAGTACTTTCGCGTGGTCGATATGTCACTGTGCCCCATCCACTTCGCGAGCTTCTCGATGTCGACTCCCGCGTCCACGCATGCGGTGGCAAACGAATGGCGCGTGGAGAACGCCGTGAGCCTGGGAAGCGGCGTGCCGTCGTCGAACGTCTCGTGGCCGAACGTCCTCTCCATGACCTTCCACGCCCTGTCCGGGTCGCCTGGCTCGTCGGTTCCCGTGACGAGGTAGCATCCCTCCTTGGCCCACTTCCCCACCCACTTGCGGGCCAGCTTCACGATCGGCACGGGACGGAACGCGTTCTCGGTCTTGGGGTCGCCCACCCACTTGGGGCCATCGCCCTCGGTGCACGTCTCGTTGACGTACAGGTAGCTCTGCTTCAGGTGCAGGTTGTCAGAATGGGCGGCCAGTATCTCGCCCTTGCGAAGCCCGAAGCACAGCCCGAGCAGGGTTATGCGGTGCACGAGCTCGCCGGGGTGGTGCCTCTCGAGCCACGCGAGGACCGCCTTTATCTCGTCCCATGACGTGAGCCATTCCCCGCAGGCGTCGTCGGGGCGCTTCGTTGCATCGGGATAGTTGTACGACTTGTAGCTGGCCGGGTTGACCTGGATGACCTTCATCTCGACTGCGAGCCCCAGGATGCTCGACAGCGTCTCCCTGGCGTTCGTGGCCACCTTGCGGCTCAAGCAGGCACTTATCATCTTCTGGATGTCGTAGCGGCCTATGTCCTCGACGGCGGTCTGTCCGAGCATCGGGATGATCCTCAGCTTCAGGTCGCGCTTGTAGCCGCGCTTCGTCGAGGGCCTGAGCCCCTCCTTCTGCGGCCAGAAGTACTCGTCCACGAAGTCTTCGAGCAGGATGCCGCCGTAGGACCTCCCCCTGTTAGTCTCCTTGAGCACCATCAGGCGCCTGTCCTCGGCCTCGGCCTCGCGCTTGGTCTTGAAGGTGGGTTGCCTCCTGTCAGGCGAGCCGTCGAGCCTCTTGCCCACGGTGACGTCGGCCATCCAGGTGCCGTACTTGGTCTTTCTCACGGCCATGATGTAAAATCACCATGCCTTTCGTTCATTCGATTGGCGAATCCCAGAGCCTCGCGCGGGTTGCAGCCCATATGCGCGGGGCTCGCTTTTCTCTCTCTTTTTTGGCTGACAAACGAATTTGTCAGTCAAAATCATCTATAAAAGACGGACAAAGGACATTAACCGCCAAATCTGAGGGATTAGTTCCACTTGCCTATGTTTTGATTGTCGAATCGTTATAAATCATCGCTTCTGGTCCTTTTCGTTATATAATCGTATAAGCAAGGTCAACTTGGGTGGACTACAGCTGGGTTCCCGAATGGGAGTAGGCCTCACGGCTTAGAATTCCCTTGCTCCTGGGGTTGGCCTTGCTCTTTTATTTCTCATTCCTCTTCTTCAGCTCTTCCCTCATCGAATCGATTACGTGACCAGGATCGCGCTCGATCGCATCGAGCATCAGGTCTATCGCTTGCTGCGAGTAGCACCAGCTCGGTTGTTCCCCGCCAAGGGATAAGTCATAGGAGTATGACTCGTTACCCTTCATGTTGTAGAAGCTGACGAACTCCATGAAGTGCACCCTGTTGAACTCGGTTTCCTCGCCCTTCACGAGTAGGTGCACGTCGTTCTTCCGCAGCTTCTTCCTGATATGCTCGACACCTGTCCTGACCCTGTACGTGTACTTATCGACTGGTTCTGTCAGCGACTTGATTATGGCCACTGCGGTGTCGGCGTCGCTTGCTATGCTGAACGTGAAGTCCGCGTCCTTCTTCTTGCTCTGACGGAACTCGGTGACGTATCCCATGCCATCGCCGCCCTCGTTCCTGTCTGCGACGATGTCCGCGCCAAGCGTGAGCATCTTCTCCACGACCTGTCTCGGGTACCTGGCCCTGATGGTGTCGAGATGCATTGCGCCGCGCCTGACGGAGAGCGTGAGGTAGTTCTCGGGAATCCTGTCGCTGATCTCTATTCCGTGCAGGTCCTTCAGCTTCTCGTCGTAGAGCTTGACGCTCTCGTTGAAGATTGGGCCGTAGAAGAGCTCGTATTCGTCGACGACGAAATGCGTACTCGTGTTGCGCAGGTTATTGACGGCCCGCATGTTCTTCCTTACCGGGTCGTTCTCGTTGTTGAACACCTTCCTGAGGCAATCGGAGAGTGATAGGGTGCGGTTCTTGTCGGCGTAGTAGATCGCTTCCTCGCCTTCCTCGCTTATGATCTTCGCTTTTAACATGAGTTCCCAGGCATTGCATAGGAAGAAGCTGCATCCTTCTGCGTGATAGCGTATGCTCGGCCTGTTGTAGAGCTCGATGGCGAGGATGAACGCTTCCTGGGACTTATCCAGCAGCCGGTCGTATGTCCTTTTCTCTTCGTCGTTCATCTTTTCCCCTCCCCTCTCAGTCGAATCTCCTGAACAATACGTTTGATGCCTAGAACTCGAGGCTTATCGGCGCAGATGCGACCACGTCAACCGTCGATCCGAGCACGACGAACTCGATGTTCATCGACACGCTCTTGATATCGGAGAAGTTGCTCACGTTTGCCTGCTTAAAACTCAGGGTCCACTGCGCGATGGCGTTATGGCCAGCCTGGCATTGGGCGCCTCCGAGCGCGTCTATCGTGCAGCCGTTCATGGAAAGCGGATTCGCGATGATGTCCACGTCCTGGCTCGTCTTGTTTTCGACGGTTAGGCTCAGGATCGCCACGCCGGAAACGCTCACGTCTTCCAGGCCGCCGTACGTCACCTTCATGTCGGGACCGTCATAGATAATCTGCGCTGACTTCTCTGTGGACTGATTGCCTTGCTTGCTCCCGACCGTCGAGGTGGTGCTGATTACACCACTCTGGCCGGTTGGTTGCAACATCAACGCTATGGCCAGCACTATGCATCCAAGCGCCATGATGACGAGTATAACTATCGCGACGCTCCTCGCCGTCGAATGTCCCCCGTTTGAGTTGTGTCCCATACCTACCTCCGTTAATCGAACCTTCTGAAGCAACCCAGCGCCCTGCCCTTGAAGTCAACCTTGTGCTCACTTCCATGCGGTATGAATATGACCTCGTACTCCGGGTTCCAGCTGTTGGGCTTTAGCATCAGGCCCTTTGCGTTCTGCTCCATCCTGCGCACGACGTAGTCCGTATCGTCTATGACCACAACCACTATCGAGTCGTTTCCGAAGCTCGCGTTGGGCGAGATGACCAGGCTCGTGGAGTCTCCGAAGTCCTTGCTCATGCAGTCGCCCTCGTAGTCCAGCACGTAGCATTCCGGGTCGATTTCGAGGTAGTGGGCGGGTATCTCCACGTGGTCTGGCTCCTCGGAGAACACCTCGGGGTCGCCTGCGGGCCCGGCGTGCACCCTGCCGAGCACCGGAACACTCACCATCTTCGCGGCCCTTGCCGGATGCGAACCTGGGATACCGGATGAGAAGCTCACGTTTACCTTATTGGCGAATCCGTTCGTTTCGGAAACGATATCATCACGTGAAACGGGCAATTTCGACATGATTATCTTTATGTTCTTGTCGGAAACGCTATGCCCGCTCGTTTCCCAATTCGAGACAGTGGTCTGGCTGACACCCAGGAGTTTCGCAAAATCATCCTGCGTATAGCCAAAGTGATTACGTATGGCGTACATGTTATTCGCTGTTGCAGATTGCTCCATTAGACCACCTCCTGTTTATATTCTATAACTTTTATTAAAAGAAAACTTTGAAAATATATTGTGAAACCGATATTATTAGTTATACTTAATAGCCGAGGAGGTGTGATATGTCGAAGCAGGAAAAGACTTGGGCGGAAAAGGCGCGGGAAAGCTCGAACTTGACACCAGAGGCGTGTGCGGTGGCAATCAAGCGGTCTCGAGCAGTGTACGACCAGCGCGAAAAGGAGCCTGGAGGTCTTACCATAGACCAAATCGTCGGGCTTAAACAGATTTACAACGAAGACGGAAAAGCTGTTTTGCGTGATTATCTGTACGAGCTGGCGGGTTAATTTTTTTGTCTTGTAATATAGGTTTTACTTAATATCTGAAAGGGGGATAACGTGCGAAACAAGGGCGATTGGATTTGGACTCACGTGCTGATTGCCTGCGTCGCGCTCAACACGGGCATCACGTGCGTTCTACTCGGACTGCTCATCCAGACAATCCGAACCATAGGGTCAGGATGAGCGTGGCGACAGCCGCCAGGGACCCGACGATTGCGGCGACCTTCGCAACCTTGTCGATTCGGTCCCATCGCCTGCGCTGCGCGGCCGTTCCCTGTGCCTCGAGCTCACGCTCGATGGTCGGTCCGGCGTGCTTCCTGAAGGCGTCATAGCCATCGGGCTTGGTCTTCGGAGGCTTGCCGGTTCGTAGCTCGCGCAGGTAGGCGCGCCTGCAGTCTTGCATGTCGCGCCGCAACGCCTCGAAGGTCTTGTCTTTTCCAGGTGAGTTTGTCATCGGGGCGAGTTTAGCACGAAGCCACCGAGACCGCGTAGGAAGCACGAACCTTGAGAACCGAATAGGGATGACAGCGGGCGGTGTCGCGTCGTCAACCGCTTCCTGCCCGCTGCCGGACTCTTTCCCTGTACTGCACCGCCGCGTATCGCGCCCGGCAGCCCCCTCGCGGGGACGACCTCCGTCTTCGGCCTTGTTACCAAGGTCGAGGGCTTCGGCTTACCGATATCGCTGCTTCGCGAGACGCGCCGTATGGCAGACCTGCTGTTGACGCAGCAGCTTCGCCCGGTCGACTCTCGGGGCCCTAATCCTTACGGCTCGACCAGCTCACAGGGACCGCATCCTCAAAAGGTTGGTCATCGTAACCACTCCTTCCAGATAGAGGACCGCGCCAAGTCTAGCAGTGGGTATCGCCTGCTGTCATCCCCGTTCGGTTCTCGGGAAGAGATGAACCACACGAGAGGGAGGAAATCATGGAAGACAAGGAAGCATTCGTGAAGAAGATGAACGAGGCGTTCCTCGCTGGCGACCCCGACAGGTACGCGCATCTCGCGGAGAACCCGGTGACGTACGTGCGCCAGGGAAGCGAGGAGTTCATCAGCAGACAGGGCTCGGCGAGATGCGTATGCATCACCGGGAACTCCTGCAAGGCCATCGCAGAGGAGTTCGTCAGGAACTTCGTCTAGCGAGCATCCGGTGGACGCCCGTGGGGGCGGCTAAAGTGGCGATTTTCTCATTGCATGGGTCCTCCTTTCCGCCACCTAAGCCCTCCCTGCCGCAAGGGCGGGTGCCACCCCCACGGGCGTCCACCGGGAACCGGGCCGCGATGGCTGCGGGGCAGCAGTTGGGAAATAACGAAGGCATTAGGCACGCCGTATCCCGCAGCCATCACGAACCGGCTCCCAGGAAAGGAGGTGAACGACATGGAGACCGAGGCCATCCAGGTCTCGTGGCCATCCCCGACGGAATGGCCGCTGTACGTATCTGTCGAGCGGGCCGCCGAGATAGCGGGCGTGCGCTACGCGACGATGCGCCAATGGGCCGACGACGTGGCAAACCCCATCCCGCACATCGAGATCGGGAGGAAGAAGAAGCTGATACGCGTCGCGGCAATCCCCGAGTACATGCGGGGAAAGGAAAGGTAACCCAGAGAGGAAGGAACCGAAGTTGGAAGGAAACCACATGAGCGAGTCGGGCGTGAGGGAGGTCTGCGGCCTGATCGCCGAGGACGTCAGGGAGGGCGACGTGGTGACCCTCACCATCGGCCGCACGGCCAAGGGACACACCCTGAACATCACCAACGCCCCGAGCCACGTGCTCGAGGACATCACCGACAACGGCTACTACATCCGCGCCGAGTTCGGCGTGGTCGTCGTGTCACCCGAGGAGGGATAGGCATGCAGAACACCGCGCACGTACGCGCGCAGCTCACGAGCTGCAACATCAAGAACGGCGTCGTGCTCCAGTTCGAGCTTGAGAGCGATTCCAAGGACGCCTTGCCGCAGATCGCGATGATGACGCGCCACTTCGTGGAGCTCGACATCATCGACGAGCAGATGGCCATGGACATCGAGGACGAGCCCGTTGACGGCCAGATGCAGGCCGACCTCGACGAGCCCGAAGGCGAGGAATCCATCTGCGATTACTTCGAGGTCTACGAGCCGCGCGAGCTCCCGGAACCCGAGTACGTGACGGAGGCCATCGATGAAGACGAAGAGTAGGCCAACGCCCAGGAAGGCGGGAGGGGCGCGCGAAATCCGCCAAGACCAGCCGCGTCCCCTCCCCGTGCTCGCCGCCAGGCAAACACGGAGCGAATCATACCGCATCGCGCGGGCCTGCTTCCTCGCCGCAATCGCAATGGCAATCGTGGCCGTCCTCATGGGCGGCTACGTGGCCACCTGGCACGCGGGATACGACGCCGGGGTCATCCACCAGATGGAGGCCTCAAATGGATAGCGATATCGCCAAGCTGCCCTACGACGGCGTGCGCGTGACCCCACAGGGCCGCATCGAGATGGCCTGCGCCTGGATAGCCGACGACTACCCGCACAAGTGGCTGCGCCTCGTGAACCTGTGCGAGAGGGCCATGGCGGACGGCTGGCCGCGCATCCGCCGCGGCGACCTCTACGTGCTGGCCTGCCAGCAGGGCATGTCGATAAGCGTGGCCAAGGAGTACCGCATGGATAACAACCTGTGGTCGGTGCTGTCCCGCTACCTGATCATGTTCCGGCCCGAATTGTCCCGCGTCATCTTCCCCAAGGAGGCCGACATCGACCGCTGCGGCGTGGCGCTCGACGAGGCGTGGCACGAGATGGTGGCCGGAAACACGTGGTTCCCCGTCATCTACTGGCAGAACGCTCCCGCACTCTACGGGGGCGCGGCATGAGCATCATCGCCATAGACCCGGGAACTTCCAACACCGGCCTCGTCCACATGGACGACAAGAGGATCATCGACGCGTGCACGCTCAGGTTCAGGCACGTCATACGTGCCGACCAGGACATGTTGCGCGAGCGGGCCGCCGAGATATCGATGCTGGTGCGCTCCTGGATAGCCGAGAGGCCCCACGATGCGATCGTGATGGAGGGTTTCGTGGGCTACGCGGGAAAGGGCGGCGGCTACGTCTTCCACACACCGTACCTGTGCGGTTACCTGCACGCCGACCTGGCCGGCGAGAACGTCGTCATCCAGACGAGCCGCCAGGTGCTCAACCCGCGCACCAAGGGCAACGTGGCCCACATCCGCGACGCCATGGAGTGCGGCGGCGCGCCGTATCCCGGCTCCAAGCTGTGCACCAACGACCACCTGAGGGCCGCGGCGTGCCACGGCATCTACTACTACCGGGGCATGCGTGCGTAGCTGGACGACATCAGAGGAGGCCTTCCTGATCGCGAACGCGGGCAAGCTGCCGAAGCGCGATATCTGCAAGATGCTCAAGAGGCCGGCCGAGTCGGTCAAGCAAAAGGCGAAGGCGCTGAGGAGGAAGGGCGTCAACGTGAACCTCCGCTACTTCCCGTCAACGCTCGAGGAATGCCCCAGGTGCGGAAACCTCTCCGCGACGGTCGATAAGACCGGCCTGTGCGAACCATGCAGGCTGCGCGACAGGCTCGAGACGACCGAGGCGAAGGCCGCCAGGATACTGCCGCTGCTATCGCTCAAGGACCGCAAGATGTACGCGAAGACCGAGGCGCAACGCGGCTCCAGGTTCGACCCGCTGCCGGAACCACCTGACCTCGACGGCATGAGCAGGCTCCGGAGGGAATACGCGACGGAGAAGCACGCGAAGGCGGTCGAGGAAATCACGATCAGGAACCTGACCCGAGTGCTGAAGGCGGCGCAGAGAAGAACCGAACGCATGGAAGAAAAAATTCCGAAAAACGCAAACCAATGACACTTAGCAAGGTAGGAGCACGCATGAATGAAGAGAAACCGGGAATCGTCGAGGATCTGCAAAGGCAGGGAATCATCGATTCCGACTGCGAAATCATATTGGGAGGAGAACCAAATGACAACGATTGAGACCGTGAAGCTCGAGGACATCTACCCCCTCGAGGACGAGTACGGCAACGACATGGCCACCCGCGACTACTCGCTGGATGTGAACAAGAGGTACGTCGAGGAACTGGCGAAGAGCTTCGGCCCTGACGGCACGCCCGACGAGCTCATAACGCTCGTGCGCGACGACGGGATATACCGCGTCAAGGCGGGCAACTCGCGCGTGAGGGCCATGGAGCTTCTTGGCACCAAGGAGTGCCAGGCCATCGTGGAGGACATCGACGGCGAGGAGGACAGGGCCAAGGCCATCGTCGAGACCGTCGTCAGGACGAACACGAAGAAGAAGTACGAGGCGCTCGAGGAGAGCAGCTTCGTGCGCCAACTCCACATGTTCGGGGACGATGCGTACGTGTCGGAAGTGTCCGGCATCGAGGTCGAGAAGGTCGCCAGGGTGCGCAAGGCCGTCGAGCTCGTGGACGACGCCGCAGACGACATGAGCCTGCTTCGCCTCATCGCCATCGGCGAGTTCGCCGAAGACGAGGATGCCGTGGAAAGCCTCACGAACTGCAAGGAGAAGGACTTCCAAGGCATCTACGACGCCCTAGTGCGCAGGCGCGAAAACCAGCGCAGGCGCGAGGAGATCGAGGCGGCGCTTTCCGAGGCCGGAATCGAGCTCGTCGAGGAGCGCCCTGAGGGTTACTCCTACGAGAGCTGGTTCGACAAGGTCGATGACGTCGCGAACCTTTCCACAGACGCGAAGGTAATGCGCGTTATCGGAGCCAGCTACTACAGCGTCTACCTTCCGTCAGGCGATGCCGAGGAGGTCGACCCCGAGGAGGAGGCCCGCAAGGAGACCATCGCGCTACGAAATGCGCGCTACAAGAAGGCCTACGAGTCACGTGCCGCGTTCGTCGCAGAGCACGTCTTCGACGACATGCCGGACCTGGTCGAGCTCGCCGGTGGCGAATCACCGTACGACTGGGACGTGAACCATTTCGTCGAGAAGCACGGCATCGAGCTGCCCGTGGGTCCCGCCCACGTCATCGCCTCCTATCAGAGCCTCGAAGGCACGCCCTGGTCTTGGAGGAATGAGTACGACGACGAGGACGACATGAGGCAGTTCATCGCCCTCACCGACTGCCTGAAGGCTCACGGCTACGAGCCTCCCCAGGAGGAAACCGACCTCTACGACGAGGTCAAAGACGAGCTAGAGGCAATGGAGGACGGTGAGGCCGATGAATAGCGAACCAATCGAGGTCACCGCCGAGGTCATCGAGACCACGGAGCTGGCCGTCACCTACACCCCCGCCGTCATAGACGACAACCTGGCCGCGCTCGAGGCCTACGTTGACGGGCAGATAGCGCCCTACATGGGCATGGCCATAGACCCCAATTCGGAACACGAGCTGAAGAACGCGCGCGCCGTCATGGCCACGCTTAACAAGCTCAAGAAGCCCATCGACGACGAGAGAAAGCGCGTCAAGCGCGAGTACGACGCCCCCTTGAAGGAGTTCGAGGCCAGGGTCAAGGCCATCACGGGCAAGATCGACGAGGCACGGGACTTCGTCAAGGTGCAGGTGGAGAACGCCGACGCCGAGTTCAAGGAACGCCGCAAGGCGCACCTGCGCGAGGAGTACGAGGGGGTCGCCGGTCTTCTGGCCGGCGTCATCCCCTTCGATGCCATCTGCGAGCCCGAATGGCTGCGCAGATCCAAGGCGGAGTCGGCTGCCGAGGCGGCACTCCAGGACAAGGCGCAGACAGCCCTCAAGGGCTACGAGACGCTCGCGAAGAAGCAGCTCGTCCACGCCGACGAGTGCATGAAGCGTTACGCCGAGACGCTCGACGTGATATCCGCCCTGGAGCTCGAGGACGAGCTGAACGAGCGCGACCGCCGGATGGCCGAGTTCAAGGCTGCACAGGCCAGGGTCGAGGCCGTGCGGCAGCCGGAACCCGAACCGCAACCGGAGCCGGAACCACGGTCCGAGCCCCGGCCGCAACCGGAACCGGAAACGACCAAGAACTCCGCAGGCCCCGTCATGCGCTGGTCTCTGTCGATGGAGTTCACCGGCACCCGTGGCTACGCAAAGGTCATCGCCGACACCCTCAACAGGCTCGGAATCACGGGCGCGACCATCAAGGCGCTGGAGGTGGTCGAGAATGGCTAGCGAGATCGTGCAGTACCAGGCAGACAACGGCCAGGACATCAAGGTGACCGAGCAGGACGTTCGCGACCTGATGGTCGCCAGCGGCAGCAATCCGCAGAACCTCACGCCGAGCGAGATCAAGGCCTACCTGAGGCTATGCCAGGCGTATCGCCTCAACCCGTTCACGAAGGACGCGTACATTATCAAGTACGGTAACTCGCCGGCGCAGATCGTGGCCGGCAAGGAGACCTTCACCAAACGCGCCTCACGCAACCCGAGGTTCCGGGGATACACCGCGGGGATAACCATCATCGGCTCCGACGGCAACCTGCACCGGCGCAAGGGCTCGATGCTCATGAAGGGCGAGGATCTGATAGGCGGCTGGTGCTCCGTGAGCATCGAGGGTTACGAGGAGCCGATGTACGACGAGGTCTCCTTCGGGGAATACAACGCCCCTGACAAGTACGGCAAGAACGGCTGGAGCCGCATGCCTGCGACCATGATCCGAAAGGTCGCCATCTGCCACGCGCTCAGGGAGGCGTTTCCCGAGGATTTGGGCGGACTCTACGGCTCCGAGGAGATGGACCAGTCCAGGAACGGCACAAGACCCGCCGAGACGCCCCAGGCGGCGAACCCACGGCCTTCCGGCGGCGTGGTCGAGTGCGAGGTCATCGAGACCCCTCCCCTGCCCGAGAACCCCTACAAGGAGCTGTGGGTAGAGGTCGGCGAGCTCAAGGCCGAGGCGCTCGCAAGGGGCGTCAACGAGACCGTCATCACCGACTGGATGCGCGACAACATCGTCAACCCCGACGGAAGCCCAAAGCCGCCGAACACCTACGACGGTCCCGACATCACCAGGCTTCGCGACCACCTGAGCATGACGCTCGCGCGCATGGACGCCGCGACCGATGACGAGCGCGCTGAGCAAGCAGCAAAGCGCCAGGCGATCGAGGCCGAGGCGGTCCAGGAGTCGCTCGCCGACCAGGACATCGACTTCTAGGGGGCGCTCATGGCCAAGGAACAGTCGATGGCCTTCTACCGCACGTTCTACGACGTTGCCTCCCTGCTGCCCGAGAGGAGCAGGTGCAAGGTGCTCACCGCGATGCTCGACTACTACTACGAGGACGTGGAGCCTGACCTGACCCGAAACGAGGCGAAGGTGTTCGAGGTCGTGCGCGGGAGGATAGACAAGGCGAAACGATGCAGGAACTCTGCTGCAACCTCCGAAGGTACCTCCGAAGGTTACGACGAAGGTCATGAAGAAGTTACGGACGGGGAAACCCTCGCCATGACCTTCGGACAGTCTGGGTCTGAGTCTATGTCTTTGTCTGAGGATGACCCCACACAGGGCGACCCACCCGCGAAATCCGCGAAGGGGCGCTTCGCCAAGCCGACCGTGGAGGAGGTCGCGGCCTACGCCGCGGAGAAGGGATACCGCGGCTTCGATGCCGGGCGTTTCTGGAACTTCTACGAATCCAAGGGCTGGATGGTCGGCAAGAACAAGATGACCAACTGGAGGTCCGCCGTCAGCAACTGGGCGGGCCGCGACGAGAGGAAGGGGGCGAGGCGGTATGCCGACTACGACTAACGGCATCCCGATGCCCGAGGCGAGGCCCTGCGAGCACTGCGGAAGGGTCCTGCAGCCCCATACGGCGAAGATCGCGGGACACGTGGTCTTCGCGGGATGGAAGCCGTGCGACTGCCCGGGCGCGCTTGAGGAGCAAAGGCGCTGGGAGGAGGAGCACGAACGCGCGGTGCGCGGGATGGAGGCAGACAGGCTGGCGGAGAGGGTCGAGCAGTCCGGGATACCGCCGCGCTACCGCGAGGCCACCCATCCCTGGGCCGAGCACATGGCCAACCTCGTGAGGGAGGGCAGGGGATTCTACGTCTGGGGGCCGAACGGCACCGGCAAGACGCACCTCGCGTGCTCTGCCGCGCTGCTGTGCCTCAAGGCAGGACTCTCGGTGCAGTTCGCCAACGCCACCGAGCTCCTCGAGGCGCTCAGGGAGTTCGGCGACGGCCAGAGGGCCCTCCTATCCAGGCTCGAGAGGTGCGACCTGCTGGTGATAGACGACTTCGGCAAGGAGGGCGCGGCCGCCCCCAGGTCGGCAGAGAGGCTCTACGAGCTCTTCAACCGCCGCTACAACGCCGAGGCGAGAGGGCGCAGGAGGCCCGTGATCGTGACGAGCAACTTCCCCAGGGGCGAGGTCGCGGACCGCGTGAGCTCAGGCGGCGCCGGCGTGGCCATAGCGTCGAGGCTCGCCGGGACCACCCAGCCCGTCGAGATGGCCGGAAAGGACAGGAGGAGGGAAGATGGCAAACGTAGACACTCTGCCCAGTTTCCTGCGCGGCTTGATGGGTAGGCCGTCGCTCAGGCTCCCCTTCTGCGCCGTGTGCGGAAGGACACATCCCCTGGAGCAGCACCACGTGGTGTTCCGCAGCGCGGGGAAGGCGTACGGAGAGGACGGGCGCGAGCTCGAAAAGCCCACGATCACCCTGTGCGGGTTCGGCAACAACCTGAAGGACACCGACGGGAGGCTCTACTGCCACGGCCTGGCGCACGCCAGGAGGCTGCACTTCAGATGGGTCGATGAGGGATGGGGCCACTGGGAGTACCTGGTAACCGACGAGCCGACCGACTACCTCACCGCACTCGGGATGGACGGATGGAGGAGGCCATGAGCGGGGTTGACGTCGCCATCGCCTCCTTCGAGCGCGAGGCCGAGGAGACCGAACGCTACCTCAAGGCCAACCGCGACCGCACGTGCGGCCAATGCGCGAACTGGAACCCCTGCCCCGGTTACTGCTGCGTCTGGGGCTGGTGTCCCCACGTTGACGACGGAGGGGGCTTCGTCCACCGCGACGATCTAGCGGTGAGGGATCACGAATGCATGAACTTCCACCAAGGGAGGCCGTGATGGGAGCGACCTACAGCAACGAGACTCCCTGCCCGCGCGAGTTCGACTGCAGGAGATGCGGGGAGCGCGTCGTCGTCGAGTCCCGTGACGACCACAGGACGGTCTACTGCAGCCCCTACTGCGAGCGCGAGTTCTGGCGCCACAAGGACAGGTACGACCGCAGGAAGGACCTGTCCCGCGGACACGTCACAAACCAGAGGCTCGACTGGTGGATGCTCGAGAAGGAGGCGTGACGTGCCATGTCGGTCGATCACTGGGAATTCGACATGCTGCAAGCCCAGCTGGGCTTCATGGAGTTCGCAAACGTGTCGAACCCCGAATGGACCGAGGATGACGCCGAGACGCTGGAGGAGTACTGCTCCGCGCTCATGCAGGCGTCGCACCAGATGACGGGCTGCCGGGGACACGGGGCCGACACGAGGGCATCCGTCTCCTTCGACGAGCTGCCCGTGATACAGAACACGATCTGCGTGCTGGCCTGCCGGATGGTTCTGGCAGGTGCGCACAGGAAGGACAATCGAGATGAGTAACGACAACACCGAATCCATCAGCGCCAAGCTGAGGCGCTGGGCAGACGAGAGCAAGAGCGACAATCGACGGCATTTCTACCCGACGTTTAATGCGTGCGATGATTTGGGCATCAATGTTTCCGATGACGACATCGTAAGCGAACGCGAGCTGTTCCGCCGCATCGCCGACGAGGTGGACGCCGAGAAGCGCGAGATCACGGAAAGGTACGCGCGCCAGAGCTGGATGAACCCGGCCGACGCGATTGCAAAGCTCGCGACAGGCGAGATCGAATGGGCTGAACTTCAGCAGGCGATAGACCGCTACTACCTCCCGCGCCCGCTGTTCGATGACGGAGAACCGGCGCAGTTCG
>ERZ827492.734-NODE-734-length-29295-cov-6.346033_pt1 | contig 29295 bp, 27 predicted proteins | sample MGYA00519704_ERZ827492 | MGnify/ENA primary metagenome ERZ827492 (study PRJEB31778, sample SAMEA3449325) | human gut metagenome | biome: human gut; feature: human-associated habitat; material: faeces | place: United Kingdom | collected 2010/2012 ...
GTTTTCCCTCGTTGTTGCATCTGTTCTGGTTTTCTCTCTTGCTGGCTGCGCCTGCGCGGCGCGCGCGGAAAAACGCGGTGAGCGCCGCCTCGCACTCCTGCCGCAGGACGCCGCCCAGGGCCTGCACGCCGCCGCCGAGCGCCGGGTCCAGGTGCAGGGCGTAGCGGCTGCCAAAGCCGCCCTGCGCGGGATCGAACGCGCCGAAGACCACCAGGTCCGGCCGCGCCTGCACGAGGGCACCGGCGCACATGGGGCAGGGCTCCAGCGTGACGTAGAGCGTGCAGCCGGGCGGCAGGGCCCAGCGGCCGAGGGCCGCCCCCGCGCGCCGCAGCGCAAGGATCTCGGCGTGGGCGGAGACGTCGCAGGCGGCCTCGCGCTCGTTGCGGGCCGCGGCGATCTCCCGGCCCTGCTGCACGACGATCGCGCCCACGGGCGCCTCGCCCGCGTCCGCGGCCTCCTGCGCCAGGGCGAGGCACCGGCGCATCCAGCGCTCGTGCTCAGTCAAAGGGATCATAGGCGGGGTTGCGCTCCGGGATCTTGCCGCAGACCTCGGTGTCGCGCCAGGCGGCGAGGCGCGCGTGGAGGGCGTCGCGCACGGCGGGCAGGTCCTGGGCGAGGTTCTGCATCTCGGAGGGGTCGTTGACCAGGTCGTAGAGCTCGAGGGCGCCGTCCTCGAAGTATTCGATGAGCTTATAGCGCCCGTCGCGCACGGCGCAGGCGGGGGTCCCGCCCTGGTTGCCGTAGTGCGGGTAGTGCCAGAAGACTGGCCCGCGGGCGAAGGCCCGGCCCTCGAAGGCGTCGCGGGCGTTGACGCCGTCCACGTGCTGCGCCGGCCGCGCGGGCAGGCCCGCGTAGGACAGGAGCGTGGGGTAGAGGTCAGGGGAGGTGAAGACCGCGTCGGTCACGCGCCCGGCGGGAATGCGGCCGGGGAAGCGCGCCAGCAGCGGCTCGCGCAGGCCGCCGTCCGTCATCCAGCCCTTGCCCTCGCGCAGGGGGTAGTTGCAGGTGGGCGAGCCCTCGGCCGTGGACAGGCCGCCGTTGTCCGAGGAGAAGAGGACGAGCGTGTTGTCGGCCAGGCCCTCTTCGTCCAGCAGGTCGAGAACGCGGCCGATGTTCCTATCCAGGATCTCCATCATCGCGGCGTAGACCGGGTCGCTCTGCACGACGCGGCGCTCCACGCGCTCGTCCTTCTTGTGCTCGCAGGGGAAGTGCTCGCCCGGGACGATGGCCTCGACCTTGTCCAGGCCCATGCGGCGCGCCTTGCGGCGGTACTTCTCGACCAGGTCCTCGGGCGCCATCTCCGGCATGTGCACGAGGTAGTACCAGAGGTTGAGGAAGAAGGGGCGGTCCTTGTCGCGGGAGCGGATGAGGTCGAGCGCGCGGTCGGTGAGGTAGGTGTCCAGATACGTGCCCGCGGGGATGTCCGAGTCGTCGATGACGGGGTTCTGGAAGGGCGCGAAGTACCCGTGCGCCGGGTGGCCCCAGTGGCAGCCGCCGACGTTGACGTCAAAGCCGTGGCGCGTGACGAGCTCCGCGCCGCCCAGGTGCCACTTGCCCACGTGCCAGGTCTGGTACCCGCCCTCGCGCAGGGCCTCGGGCAGGGTGAACTCGTTGTCCGGCAGGTGGTCGAGGAAGGGCACCTCCAGGAGCTTGCCGCGCTCCTGGCCGTAGATCCAGTTGGTGATGCCCACGCGCGCCGGGTACTTGCCCGTCAGCAGCGAGGCGCGCGAGGGCGAGCAGACCGGGCAGGCGGCGTAGGCGTCCGTAAAGCGCATCCCCTGCAGGGCCAGGCGGTCGAGGTTGGGCGTCTCGTAGAAGGTCGAGCCGTAGCAGGAAAGGTCCCGCCAGCCCAGGTCGTCCGCCAGAAGGAATACGATGTTGGGTTGCATGAAAAAGCCCCCTCTCTCTTGTCGCGTTTGTTCTAGTATAGCACAGCGCGCGGGCGAGGAAAAGCGCCGATTGTTGCATTTCCGGGAGGGGTATGGTATAAAGAGAGGAGAAAAAACGCTGCAAAGGGGAACCGACATGAAATTTGTCTCTTGGAACGTCAACGGCCTGCGGGCCTGCATGGGCAAGGGCTTTCTGGACTTCTTCACCGCCGCGGATGCGGACGTCTTCTGCCTGCAGGAGACGAAGCTGCAGGCCGGGCAGATCGACTTTGCGCCCGAGGGCTACCACGCGTACTGGAACTACGCGGTGAAGAAGGGCTATTCCGGCACGGCGGTCTTCTCCCGGCAGGAGCCGCTCTCGGTTTCCATGGGGCTGGGGATCGAGGCGCACGACCAGGAGGGCCGCGTGATCGCGCTGGAGTATCCGGACCTGTACTTCGTCTGCGTCTACACGCCCAACGCGCAGGCGGAGCTGACGCGCCTTGCCTACCGCATGGAGTGGGAGGACGCCTTCCGCGGCTACCTCTGCGCGCTGGACGCGAAAAAGCCGGTCATCGTCTGCGGGGACATGAACGTCGCCCACGAGGAGATCGACCTCAAAAACCCCAAGACGAACCGCGGCAACGCCGGCTTTACGGACGAGGAGCGCGGCAAGTTCACGCAGCTGCTCGGCGCGGGCTTCACGGACACCTTCCGCGCGCTGCACCCGGGGCTGGAGCAGGCCTACACCTGGTGGTCCTACCGCTTCCGCTCCCGGGAGAGGAACACGGGCTGGCGCATCGACTACTTCCTGACCTCGAACCGGCTCTTCCCCCGCGTGAAGGACGCCGCGATCCACGCCGACGTCTACGGCAGCGACCACTGCCCGGTGAGCCTGACGCTGGACTGATGCAAGACCCAAAAAAACGCCCCCCGTGCGGGGGCGTTTTTTTGGGGTCTTAGAGGGACTCGGCCTCGCGGAGCCAGAGCGCGGCGCTGGCGTCGGAGGGCATGCGCCAGTCTCCGCGCGGGGAGAGCGTGACGGAGCCGACCTTGGGGCCGTCCGGCAGGCAGGAGCGCTTGAACTGCTGGGAGAAGAAGCGGCGCAGGAAGGTGCGCAGCCACTTCTTGATCTCCTCGTCCGAATAGCGGCCCTGCATGGCGGCGCGGCAGAGGCGGTAGATCTTGCGCGGGGAGAACCCGAAGCGCAGCAGGTAGTAGAGGAAGAAGTCGTGCAGCTCGTAGGGGCCGACGATGTCCTCCGTCTTCTGGGAGATCTCGCCCTTTGTCGGGGGCAGGAGCTCCGGGCTGACGGGCGTGCCCAGCACGTCCAGCAGCACGGACTTGAGCGGCTCCGGGCTGCGCGCAGCCTCAAAGGCCGTCAGGTGCCGCACCAGGGTCTTGGGGATGGAGCAGTTGACCGCGTACATGCTCATGTGGTCCCCGTTGTAGGTGGCCCAGCCCAGCGCCAGCTCCGACAGGTCGCCCGTGCCCACGACCAGGCCGCCGATCTTGTTGGCGATGTCCATGAGCACCTGCGTGCGCTCGCGGGCCTGGCTGTTCTCATAGGTGACGTCGTGGTCGTCCATATTCTGGCCGATGTCGGCAAAGTGCTGCTCCACGGCCTTGGAGATGGAGACCGTGCGCAGCTCCACGCCGTAGGCCTCGGCGAGCTTTTCGGCGTTGCCGCGCGTGCGGGAGGTGGTGCCAAAGCCGGGCATGGTCACCGCGAGGATGCCGCTGCGGGGAAGGCCCAGGTCGTCAAAGGCGTGGGCCATGACGATGAGGGCGAGGGTGGAGTCCAGCCCGCCGGACAGGCCCACCACCGCGCGCCGGATGCCCGTGTGCTTCAGGCGCGTGACCAGCCCGCCGGCCTGCAGGGCGAGGATCTCCTCGCAGCGCTCGGCCAAGTGCGCCTGGCTCTGCGGCACAAAGGGCGTGGGCGGGATCTCCCGCAGGAGCGAGAGCTCGCGCAGGGGCAGGGAGAAGGCCGTCCGCGGCAGGGCCGCGCCGGGCGCAAAGGTGTTCGACCGGCGGCGGTCCGCGGCAAGGCGCTGCACGTCCACGTCGCAGATCGCCATCTCGTTCCGGAAGCGCTTCGTCTCGGCCAGGATCGTGCCGTTCTCCGCGATGAGATCATGGCCGGCAAAGACCATGTCCTGCGTGGACTCCCCGCGGCCCGCGTCCGCATAGGCGTAGGCGCACAGGAGCCGGCCGCTCTGGCCCTGCACGAGGCTGCGGCGGTAGGCCGCCTTGCCGATGATCTCGTCGCTGGCCGAGAGGTTGAGCAGCACCGTCGCGCCGGACAGCGCGAGCGCCTCCGAGGGCGGCGCGGGCACCCAGAGGTCCTCGCAGATCTCCACGCCCACGACCAGGTCCGGCATCTCCTTACAGGCGAAGAGCTGGCGCGCGCACAGGCGCACGCGCTGGCCGCAGAGTTCGACCTCCTCGTCCACGCCCTCGCCCGGGGCGAAGTGGCGCAGCTCGTAGAACTCCCCGTAGTTGGGGATGTGCGTCTTGGGCACAAGGCCGAGGATGCGCCCGGCGCACAGCACCGCCGCGCAGTTGTAGAGCGCCGCCCCGCAGCGCACGGGCAGGCCCACCGCAAGCAGCAGGTCCAGGTTCGCCGTGCCCGCAAGGACCGCGGAGAGCGCCTCCTGCGCGCCGCGCACCAGCGCGTCCTGCAGGAAGAGGTCGCCGCAGGTATAGCCCGTGAGCCCCAGCTCCGGGAAGACCGCAACGCTCGCGCCCGCCTGCGCCGCGCGCTGGGCGGCGCGGACCGTCTCCGCGGCATTGCCGGCGCAGTCGGCCACGCGCAGGTCGGGCGTGATGGCCGCGATGCGCACAAAACCGTCGATCATGCTCAAAAACCCCTTTACCGTGGATTTCTTTCGCATTTGATGGTAGCCCAAGCCGGCCAAGAAGTCAAGCCCCAAGCGCGGGCGGCACGAATTTGAAACGCGGTTCCGCATGGCGGACCAGATGCGAATTTCCGCGCCGGAACGGGTTGCCAGAAGGGAAAAGATGCGATACTATTGTAAAAGAGACACGGATGGGGGAGCCCGTCCCGAAGACAGAGATGAAGGGAGATTCGTTTTATGGACATGAACAAGAAGATCGAAGCCCTGGGCATCGTTCCGGTGGTCGTTCTCAACGATGCGGACGACGCTGTGCCGCTGTGCAAAGCGCTGGCAGAGGGCGGCCTGCCGGTTGCGGAGATCACCTTCCGCACGGCTGCGGCTGAGGAGTCCATCCGCCGCGTGGCCAAGGAGCTGCCGGACGTGCTGGTCGGCGCCGGCACGGTGCTCACCTGCGAGCAGGTGGACCGCGCGATCGCCGCGGGCGCGAAGTTCATCGTCTCCCCGGGCTTCAACCCGGAGGTCGTCGGCTACTGCGTGGAGAAGGGCTACCCGATCTTCCCCGGCTGCCCCACCACCAGCGACATCGAGAAGGCCATGAGCTACGGCCTGAAGGTCGTTAAGTTCTTCCCGGCCGAGGCCATGGGCGGCATCAAGGTCATCAAGGCCGTCGCCGCGCCCTACGGCTCCATGCGCTTCATGCCCACCGGCGGCGTGAACGAGAAGAACCTGCTGGACTACCTCTCCTTTGACAAGGTCATCGCCTGCGGCGGCTCCTGGATGGTGGACAAGCAGGCCATCGCGGACAAGAACTTCGCCAAGATCACGGAGATCACCCGCTCTGCGGTGCAGAAGATGCTCGGCTTTGAGCTCCTGCACGTGGGCGTGAACTGTGCGGATGCGGACGAGGCCATGAAGGTGGCCAAGCGCTTTGGCGCGATCTTCGGCTGGCCGGTCAAGGACGGCAACTCCTCCACCTTCTCCGGCACGGCGGTCGAGTGCATGAAGAAGCCCTACCTGGGCAAGAACGGCCACATCGCCATCGGCACCACGAGCGTCCTGCGCGCCAAGGCGTACCTGGAGTCCATGGGCTTCGAGTTTGACGAGTCCACCGCCAAGTACAAGGGCGAGAAGCTCAACGCCATCTACCTCAAGGAGGAGATCGGCGGCTTCGCGATCCACCTGGTCAACAAGTAAACCGACATTTCGGGCGCGCTGCGCGGGTTTTCGCGCGGCGCGCCCTTTTCTTTTGGCCGCGTTTCCCGTATACTGAAAAGCGTAAAGGAGGTGCGGAACGCATGATTTGGGACATCCTCAGCTTTCCCTTTAAGCTCGTGGGCAACATCGTGGGCTGGGCGCTCTCGCTGACGGGGCACATCCTGGGCTTCATCCTGGGGCTCGTGCTGCTCGTGGTCGGCATCGCGCTGTGCCTGACGATCATCGGCTTGATCGTGGGCATTCCGCTGGCGATTGTGGGCGCGGGCATGATGCTCAAGAGCCTGTTCTAAGCGGGACGCGCGTCCGGACGGCAGCCCCCTACGCGGGGCGCGCCGCCCGGGCTTTTGCGCGCCCGCGGCCCGATGGGTTGGAGGAGGGAGAAGCGTGAACTATCTCTACGGTCCGGACCGGGACTACACGGACTACGCCCCCGGCCGCGCGCTGCGCGGGGGCGCGGGGCGGCCCAATTTCCCCGTCCGGCTGGCGCTGGAGCTCTACGGCCGGGGCGCTGCGGCCCTGGGCCGGACGCCCGTGCGGCTCTGGGACCCGCTGTGCGGCGGCGGGTCGCTGCTGTTTGCGGCGGCGCTGCTGGGCGAGCCCGCGCCGGAGTGGGTTCTCGGCTCGGACGCGGACGAGGGGGCCGTGGACCTTGCGCGGGAGAATCTGGCGCTGTTGACGCCCGAGGGGTGCGCCCGCCGCCGCGCGCAGATCGAGGAGCACCTGCGCGCGTTCGGCCGGCAGAGCTTTGCCGAGGCGCTCGGGAGCCTGGACCGCATCGCGGCGCAGGGGCGCGGCGTCCGCGCCGCGGCCGCGGTCTACGACGTCTTTTCCGGCGCCGCGCCGGACCTGCCCGTGCGGCCGAACCTCGTCGTGTGCGATCTGCCCTACGGGGACCTTGTGGACTGGCGGAGCGGCGCGCAGGCGCCGGGCGCGGCCTTCCTCCCGGCGATCGGGCGGCATCTGGAGGCCGGGGCGGTCGTGGTGGCGTGCATGGACAAGCGGCAGCAGCTGGAGGCGCCGGGCTTTGTCCGGCTGGACCGGCAGCAGGTCGGCAAGCGGCGGTTCGCCGTCTACCAAAGGGAATGACAGGGGGACGCCGGGGAGGAACTGCGCCTGCGCGCGCCCTCTTGGCATTTGAACAGGAGACACGCGAAAAGGGCGTGAAAAAAGGCCGGTGCATCGCACCGGCCTTTTTTCGCGTCAGGTCAGGGGATAGACGTAGAGGTAGATGTCCTCGTAGCGGCCGTCCGGCAGGCGGAACCCGCCCTCGACGCGGCCCACGCACCGGAAGCCGATCCGCTCGTAGAGCGCGCGGGCGCGGGCGTTGCCGGCGACCACGGCGTTGAACTGCATGGCGCGGAAGCCGAACCCCCGCGCGCGGGAGAGGCTGTCGCGCACCAGGGCCTCGCCCACGCCGCGGCCGCGGCAGTCCCCGCGCACGGCGTAGCTCGCGTTGGCGATGTGGCCGCAGCGGCCCACGTTGTTCGGGTGGAGGATGTAGAGGCCGAGGATCGCGCCGGTCTCGGCGTCCTCGGCGACGCCGCAGCCGGTCTGGCCGGCGAAGAAGGCCGCGCCCGAGGCGGGCGTCAGCTCCTCCTCCTGGGGAAAGGCGTCCCCGGTGCGCACGACCTCGTTCCAGATCCCGCACATGGCGGCAAGGTCGCCCGGGCCATAGGGGCGGATGGAAAACGGCATGGGAAAAAGCGCCTCCTTTTTTGGCGGAATCACAGCAGCGCCAGCAGGCGCTCGACGACGAAGACCGTCGCGCACGCGCCCAGCGCCACCGTCAGGAGCGACTTGTTCCGGAAGGCGAGCACCAGCGCCACCGCGATGCCCGCCAGCGCCGAGAGCAGGCTGGCCGTGGCGTGCAGCGCCTCCGGAATGGTCATGGCGGCCAGCACCGCGTAGGGAACGTAGTAGAGGAAGGACTGAAAGAACCGGTTTTCGATCCGGCGCTTGAAGACGACCAGGGGCAGCATGCGCGTCAGGTACGTAACGCCGGCCATCACGGCGACCGCGCCGAGGAAATAAGCGGTCATGGCGCTTCCTCCTCTCCGGCGGGCTCGTCGCGCACCTCGGCGGGCACGGGGAACTTCCAGGCCATCAGCGCCGAAACGCCCACCGCGCACAGGATGATGACCCACCCGCGCGACAGCTCCCGCAGGATGGGCGCGTAGTAGAACAGGGAGGAGACGGCGGCGCTGAGCAGCACCGCGAAGAGCACGGGCCGCACCTTCCGCGCTGGGGGGACGATGATGGCCAGGAACATGCCGTAGATCGCAAGGCCCAGCGCGGAGCGCACCATCTCCGGCAGCGCGCCGGCCACCGTCGCGCCCAGGATCGTTCCCCCGGCCCAGCCCGCGTAGACGCAGAGCACAAGGCCCGCAAGGTACGGCGCGGTCACGGGCCCCTTCTGCTGCATGCAGACGGCGAAGACCTCGTCCGTGTTGCCGAAGGAGAGGAGCGCGCGCTGCAGCGTCGTCATGCGCGCGTCGACCTTCTGGGAAAGGGAGAGGGACATGAGCGTATAGCGCAGGTTGATGACGAGGGTCGTGACGCCGATCTCAAACAGGGGCGCGTTCGCGAGCAGGAGCGTCAGCCCCGCAAACTGCCCGGCGGAGGTGAGGTTCGTCATCGAGATCAGCGCCGCCATGAGCGGGGAGAGCCCGCTCTCCACGCACATCATGCCAAAGACAAAGGCAACGGAGACGTAGCCCAGGCAGATCGGCACGCCGTCGCGCGCGCCGCGAAGAAAGGATGCTCTCAAGTCGGCCTCCTCTCCTTGTCAAAGAGCGCGCGGCGCGCGGTGGAGCGGCGCATCCGCTCGCGCAGGTCCGCCTCGTCCTGGTCGATCAGGTCCTGGCGCACGGCGGCAAGCTCCGCGGAAAAGGCGTCGATCTGGCGGACGAGCACCTCGCGGTTGAGCAGGAAGAGCTCGCTCCACATCCGGTCGTTGATGCGCGCGATGCGCGTCAGGTCCCGGAAGGAATCGCCCGTGTAGGCGGCCAGGTCCGGGTTGTCGTTGCAGTTCATCAGGGACATGGCGATCACGTGCGTCAGCTGCGAGAGGAAGCCGACCATCTCGTCGTGCGCCTTAGGCGTGAGCACGGAGATGCGCGCAAAGCCCAGGATCTCCGCCAGCTCGTGCACCGCGTCGACGGCGGCCTTCGTGTTGCGCGCCGTGGGGGTGATGAGGAAGTTCGCATCCTGGAAGATGCGCGCGTCGCTGTTGCGCACGCCGCTGACCTCGCGCCCGGCCATGGGGTGCGCGCCGACGAACTCCACGTCCGGCCGCAGGAAGGACTGCACCTCGTCCACGACGCCGCACTTGACGCCGGAGACGTCCGTCAGCAGCGCGCCGGGCCGCAGCGCGCCCTGGTGCGCCCGCAGCCAGGCGAGCAGCGCCTTGGGGTAGAGGCCGAAGATCACCACGTCCGCCTCGCGCACGAGGGCTTCGTCCATGGCCGCGCCGCGGGCGATGATCCCTTCCTCCAGCGCGTAGGCGATGGCGTCCGGGTCCGTGTCCAGCGCGCAGACGCGGTGGCCCAGGGCCGTCAGGCGCCGCGCGTAGCAGCCGCCGATCAGCCCGAGGCCCACGATCAGGAATTTCGTATCGCTCTTCATTCCTCCAACACCTCCACCTTTCCGCCCAGGGATTTTAGGTCCGCAAAGAAGTTCGGGTAGCTCTTGCGCACCGCCTCCGCGCCGCGCAGGATCAGGGGCGCGCGGCCCAGCGTCGCCGCGATGGCAAGGCTCATGACCACGCGGTGGTCGTTGTGGCAATCCACCTCGGTCTGCGCCCACGGCGCGCGGCCGGCGGGGAAGCCGGAAACGGTCAGGCTGTCCCGCGTGGAGGAGACGCGCGCGCCCAGGCGGCGCAGCTCCTGCTCCATGGCGGCGATGCGGTCGCTCTCCTTGTCCCGCAGGCGGGCGGCGTTGACAAGGCGCGTCTCCCCCGCGCAGAAGAGGGCCAGCACTGACAGGACCGGCGCAAGGTCGGGGATGGGGTCCACGTCGATCTCCCGGGCGGAAAGGGGGGCCGACGAAATGTGTGCGCCGTCCGCGCCCCATTCGACCCCCGCGCCGCAAGCGCGCAGGATCTCCAGGATCGCGCGGTCCCCCTGGAGGGAGTCGGGCGCGAGGTTCGCGATGCGCAGGCCGCCCCGAACCGCGCCCGCCGCGGCGAAGAACGCGGCCTGGGAATAGTCGCCCTCCACGGCGACGTCCTGCGCCGCATAGCGCTGGCGGCCGGGGATTTCCAACCGGTCCTCCCCGGCAAAGCCCGCGTGCACGCCAAAGCGCGCGAGCATTTGCAGGGTGAGGTCCACATAGCCCTTAGAGGAGAAGGGCGGCAGAATCCGCAGGACGGAATCCGCATCCAGCAGGGGCAGCGCAAAGAGCAGCCCGGTTAGGAACTGGGAGCTGACGTCCCCGCGCAGCGTCCACGCCCCGCCGCGCAGGGGGCCGCGGACGCGCAGGCAGTCCGCCGCCTGCAAAAAGGGCAGGCCCTGGGCGGCAAAGAGGTCCGCATAGACCGACTGCGGCCGGGCGAGGAGCCGGGCCGAGCCGGTGAAGACCGTCTCCTCCGGCGAGAGGGCGAAGAGCGGGATGAGGAAGCGCAGCGTGGAGCCGGATTCGCGGCAGCAGACGCGGCGCGGGCCGAGGGCCTGGGGGAACGCCGCGCCGCGCACGAGCAGCGCGCCGTCCGCCGCGCGTTCGGCCTGCGCGCCCAGCGCCGCAAGGCCGTCCAGCGTGGCGAGCATGTCCTGGGAGTCCGAAATGCCGGTCAGGCGCGAGGACCCGTGCGCGAGCCCGGCGCACAGCAGCGCCCGGTGCCCGAGGGACTTGGACGGCGGCGCGGCCACCGCGCCCGAAAGATGCGCGGGGGATACCTTGACGATCATGGAAACGCCTCCTGCCGGGACTTAGAGCTCGCGGTCGATGACCGCGGCGATGCGCCGCGCCTTCTTGACCAGGGAGGCGTAGTGCTCGGGCGTGAGCGACTGCGCGCCGTCGGACCAGGCGCGCTCCGGGCAGGGGTGCACCTCGATGATGAGGCCGTCCGCGCCGGCGGCCACCGCCGCAAGGGACATGCTCTCCACCAGGCGCCAGTCGCCCGTGGCGTGCGAGGGGTCGATGACGATGGGCAGGTGCGTCTTCTCCTTGACGATCGGGATGACGGACAGGTCCAGGGTGTTGCGGGTGTACTTTTCAAAGGTGCGGATGCCGCGCTCGCAGAGGATGACGTTCTCGTTGCCGCCGGCCATGATGTATTCGGCGCTCATGAGCCACTCCTCCATGGTGTTGGCAAGGCCGCGCTTGAGCAGCACGGGCTTGTTCGTCTTGCCCAGGGCCTTGAGCAGGTCGAAGTTCTGCATGTTGCGCGCGCCGACCTGGATGAGGTCCACGTGCTCCACGAATTCGTCCAGGTGCTCGATGGCCATCAGCTCCGAGACGATGGGCAGGCCCGTGGCCTTCTTGGCCTCCACCAGGTCCAGGATGCCCTCTGTGCCCAGGCCCTGGAAGGCGTAGGGCGAGGTGCGGGGCTTGTAGGCGCCGCCGCGCAACATCGTGGCGCCGGCGGCCTTTACGGCCTTGGCGGTCTCGACGATGGGGTCCAGGCCCTCGACCGAGCAGGGGCCGGCGATCATGGCGATCTTCTCCTGGCCGCCGATGCGCACGCCGCCGCAGTCGATGACCGAGTCCTCCGGGTGGAAGAGGCGGTTGACCTTCTTGTACGGCGCGGAGACGCGCGTCACGGTGTCGACATAGGGGTTGACGGCGATCTGCGTCTCGTCCACGCGCGTGGTGTCGCCGACCAGGCCGAACACGTTGTAGTCCTCGCCGTAGATGGTCGTGACCGACAGGCCCATCTCCTCGAAGGAGCGGACGAGCTTGTTGATTTCCTCCTGGGGGGCGCCCTTTTTCATCGAAATAATCATCGGGTTTCCTTCCTTTCCTGGATGTAGTTCTTGAGGAAGCAGATCGCCTCTTCATAGCCGGCAAAGCCCTTGCCGTAGACGGTCTTGACGCATGCCTTGCCCGGGTAGGAGATGTGGCGGAAGTCCTCCCGGTCGTAGATGTTGGAAAGGTGCACCTCCGCCGCGGGCAGGCTCACGGCCTTGAGCGCGTCCAGCAGCGCCACGGACGTGTGCGTATAGGCCGCGGGGTTCATCACGATGCCGTCGAACTTGCCGTAGGCCTCCTGAATCCAGCCCACGAGCACGCCCTCGTGGTTGCTCTGGCGCACCTCGCACTCGATGCCCTCGCGCGCGCAGACCGCCTGCACAAAGGCCGCAAGGTCCGCGTACGTCTGCCGGCCGTAGATGTCCGGCTCGCGCAGGCCCAGAAGGTTCAGGTTCGGGCCGTTCAGAATGAGAAATTTCATCGGCACATCTCCTTAAACTGGTCTTCGATGGCGCGCGCGGTTTCCTCCGCCGCGCCCTCGTTGGAAACGGAAAAGTCCGCCGCCGCCGTGTAGAGCGGCAGGCGCTCGGCGTACATGCGGGCAAGGGCCTCCGCGCTCGTGGAGAGGGGGCGGCTCGGGTCCGCGCTGGACAGGCGCGCAAGGCCGCGCTGCACAAAGCAGACCGCCGCATTGGCGCGCAGCAGGCGCACGTTCTCCGGGTTCTTTACGATGCCGCCGCCGGTGGCCACCACCAGCCCCTGGCGCCCCGCGACCTCCCGCAGGGCCGCGGTCTCCCGCGCGCGGAAGCCGGTTTCGCCCTCGCGCGCGAAGATCTCCGGGATGGAAAGCCCTGCGTCCCGGGCGATCTTTTCGTCCAGGTCCACGAGCTCGCGGCCCATGTGCGCGGCGAGCAGGCGGCTCAGCGTGGTCTTGCCGCAGGAGGGCATCCCGATCAGCGCCAGGGAGCGCATCTCCCGCGCAAGCTCGCCGTAGACGCGGTCCGTCCCGGCGTCCGGCAGCGGCGCGCCGAGGAAGTGCTCCGCCGCGGCCTTGGCCTGCGCCACCAGCATCCGCAGCCCGTTCGCGCAGGGGATGCCCAGGTCCTGCGCCTGCTGCAGCAGGCGCGTGCGCAGCGGGTTGTAGATCGCGTCCACGACAAAGGTCAGGCGGGAAAAGGGCGCAAGGTCGATCGGCGCGCCCTCGAGCTTGGGGAACATGCCCACGGGCGTGGTGTTGAAGAGGCCCTCGGCGTCCGCGTGCTCGGCGGCCGCCTGCTCGTAGGAGATCTGGCCCGGGCCGGACGGGCGGCGGCTGACGACGAGCACCTGGCGCGCGCCCAGGGACTGCGCCACGGCGCAGGCCGTCTTGCTCGTGCCGCCGCTGCCCAGCACCAGGATCTTTTTGCCCGCCACGGCAAAGCCGTTGGCGCGCAGCAGGTCCGCAAGGCCCGCCGCGTCCGTGTTGTACCCGAAGAGCAGGCCGTCGCGGTTGACGATGGTGTTCACCGCGCCGATGCTGCGCGCGACGGGGTCGATGTAGGTCAAATACGGGAGCACCGTCTCCTTGTAGGGGATGGTGACGTTGATGCCGGCGAACTCCCGCCGCGTCAGGAACGGCCCGACCTCCTCCCGCGGCAGGGGCAGGAGGTCGTATTCATAGCCGCAGAGCCGCTCGTGGATCACCTTGGAGAAGCTGTGGCCCAGCTTTTCCCCGATCAGACCGTAACGCATGGCCCCTCCTTTCTCGCCCACAGGTAGCCGAAGCGCCCCATCATCAGGTCGCACAGCGCCATGGCCGCCGCGGCGTCCACCACGGCGCGCGCCCGGTGGAAGATGGCCGGGTCGTGCCGGCCGCGGATGCGCAGCTTCTTCGGCTCGCCCGTGCGCACGTCCACGGTGTCCTGCTCCTTGTAGATGGAGGGCGTGGGCTTGACGGCCGTGGAGAACACCACGGGCATGCCGTTTGTGATGCCGCCGTTGACGCCGCCGTTGTGGTTCGTGCGCGTCACGGCGCGGCCCGGCGCAAGGGCGGCGAAGCTGTCGTTGAGCTGGCTGCCCGCGCCGTGGGCAAAGCCGAAGCCCAGGCCGAAGGCCACGCCCTTGACCGCGGGGATCGAGAAGAGCAGGTGGGAGATCTCGCTCTCCACGGAGTGGAAGAACGGCTCGCCGATGCCCGCGGGCAGGCCCAGCACCGCCGTCTCCAGCACGGCGCCGAGGGAATCGCCCTCGCTCTGCGCGGCCTCGATGGCGAGCAGCATCCTGCGGCGCGCGGTCTCGTCCAGCACGGGGAAGCCGGGGGACAGGAGCGAAGCGAGGTCCTCGCCGAGGCGGTCCCAGGCGAAGTCCCGGTCCGCGATGTCCTGGCAGGACTTCACGTGCGTGCCCAGGGTCACGCCGTGCTCCGAGAGGATCTGCTGAAAGATCGCGCCCGCCGCGACGAGCCCGGCCGTGACCCGGCCGGAGAAGTGGCCGCCGCCGCGCGGGTCCTGATAGCCGCCGTACTTGGCAAAGGCCGCGTAGTCCGCGTGGGAGGGGCGGGGCAGGAACTGCATCTCGTCGTAGTCCTCCGAGCGCTGGGCGGTGTTCTCGATGACGAAGGTCAGCGGCGTGCCGCAGGTGCGGCCCTTGTAGAACCCGGAGAGGAAGCGGAACTCGTCCGCCTCCTGGCGCTGGGTGGAGATCTTGCCCGCCGGGCGGCGGCGGGTCAGCGCGTCGCGGATGTTTTGCAGGTCCAGCTCGATGCCCGCGGGCAGGCCGTCGAGCACAAAGCCCACCGCCGGGCCGTGCGACTCGCCAAAGAGCGTGAGGGAAAAATTCGTGCCGTAGCTGCTCCTCATGGGACATCCACCCCCGCAAACACGCGCGCGCGCAGCTCGTCATAGCTCATCTTCCGGAAGAGGTAGTGGCCGGGCCGGTCCACGACCACGACGCTGACGCCCGTGGCGTCGCCCTTCTTGTCGTGGGTGAGGGCGGCAAAGACCTTCTCCGGGTCCGCGTCCGCGCGCGTGGGCAGGCCGAGGCGGCGCAGGATGGCGAGCGTGCGGGATTTGAGCGCCTCATCCTCCAGGAAGCAGAGCATGCCCAGGGCCACGCACTCGCCGTGGAGCAGGCCGTGCAGGCCGCCTGCGGCCTCGATGCCGTGGCCGATGGTGTGGCCGAAGTTCAGGCACTTGCGCTCGCCCTGCTCGGTCTCGTCCGCCTCCACGACGTCCGCCTTGGCCAGCACCGCGCGGGCGATGATCTCCTCGACATGGCTGCGCCAGTCCGCTTTTTCAAAGAGGGCGAGGATCTCCGGGTCGCAGATCAGGCCCATCTTCAGCGCCTCGGCCAGGCCGTTGACGAAGTGGCGCTCCGGCAGCGAGGCCAAGGCGTCCGCGTCCAGGAACACGGCGCGCGGCTGGTGGAAGGCGCCGACGATGTTCTTGACGCCGCAGAAGTTGATGGCGGTCTTGCCGCCGACGGAGGAGTCGATCTGGGAGAGGGTCGTGGTGGGCAGGTTCACAAAGTCGATGCCGCGCATGTAGATGGAGGCGGCAAAGCCTGCAAGGTCGCCGATCACGCCGCCGCCCAGGGCCAGGACCAGGTCCTTGCGGGTGAAGTTCTCCCGCAGCATCCGGGCGCAGAGGCGCTCGCAGGCGGAAAAGCTCTTGCTGTCCTCGCCCATGGGCAGCACCTCGAGGAAGCCCTGCCCGCACTGGGAGAGGACGAGCGCCCGCAGGGACTCCGGCACGCCCTCGTCCGTCACCAGGAGCACCTTGCGCGCGAGGTTTACGCGCGGGGAGAGGCAGCGCAGCGCGCCGCGCTCGATGTAGAGGGGATAGGACCGCGCGCCCAGGGATACGATTCGTTCCATGCAACCATCCTTCCGTATAGATCTCGATCGTCGGGGGGAAAGGGGATTTTTTTCACAGAAAAAGGGGGACGATGTCATCCACCGTCCCCACCGGGTATGTCATGGGTATTCAGGCGTCCGCCCGTTCGACCACGTAGGTGCCCAAAACCTTGGTCTGCGTGCAGACCTCGCGCAGCTGCGCCAGCAGGGAGGAAGCGGCCGCGCCCGCCAGGTCGCCGACCACTTCGATGTAAAAGTAATATTGCCAAGGTGCGTTTTTGAGGGGGCGGGACTTGATGCACTCCAGGTTAAAGCCCAGGGCGCTGACGATGTCCAGCACGCGCGCAAGCTGGCCCGCCTCGTGCCGAAGGGTAAACAAAAGGCTAAATCGATCGCCGTTTTCGGCCATCGATTTAGCGATGAGAATAAATCGTGTGGTGTTGTCGTCAGAGGTGTTGATGTCGCGGGCGAGCACGGAGAGGCCGTAGAGCTCGGCCGTGGCGGCGGAAGCGATCGCCGCGCAGGCAGGGTCGCCCATCTCGCGCACGTGCTTGGCCGCAAGCGACGTCGAGGCATAGGTCACCGTCTCCATCCCCGCCTGGGCGAGGTATTCGCGGCACTGCATGAGCGCCTGGGGATGCGAATAGACGGTCTTCACCCCGGAAAGGGGCGCGCCGGGAAGACCCAGCAGGTTCTGCCGGATCTTGAGGTCGAACATCTTGCAGATGTAGACGTCGTGCTTCTTGAGCAGGTCGAGGATGTTGCCCACGTCCCCGGTGTGGGAGTTCTCAAAGGGCAGGACGCCGCAGGCGATCTCCCCCGCGTCCACGGCCTCGAAGATCTCCTCGAACGTGGCGTAGGAGACGGCTTGGCGACCGGGGAAGAGGTGCTGCTCCGCGACGTGCGTGTGCGAGCCCTCCGCGCCGAAGTAGCCCACCGGGCCGCCGCCGATGCGCGTCGCCTGGTAGGCCTTGGAAAGGTCCATGAGCCCCTTGAGGAAGGTCTCGTAATAGGGGAGGTAGCGAAGGTCCTGCACGTAGGCGCTGTTCTTCTTCAGGAGCGCCGCCTCGCGCGCGGGGTCGAAGATGGGCAGGCGGTTTTCCGCCTTGTAGTGCGCGACGGCCTCGGCCGCCTGCATGCGCCGGCAGAAGAGCTCGGCCATCTGCGCGTCGACCTCCTCGATGGTGCGGCGGGCCTGTTCCAGCTCGGTCATGCCGATCCCCTCCTCGCTTCGCGTACATTTCGATCCGAACCCCCGTGGGACGTCGGAACACGGCAAGTATACCACAATTTTTTTCCCCTGCAAAGGGGGAAGGACAAAAAAATCGGATTTCCGGACCCGCGGGGGCGGAAAAACCGTCTTTGCCGGATCCCCTGGGCGCAGCGGCGCCCCGGACGCTGGGCATCCGGGGCGCTGCGGTCAGTCGTTGTTGGACTTTGCGGGCAGGAAGGGGAGGAGCCGGCCGGCGAAGGCGGGCAGGGAGAGGGTCTGCAGCCAGACCTTGCCCGGTCCCTGCAAGGCGGTGAGGAACAGCCCCTCGCCGCCGAAGAGCACGTTTTTGAACCCGCGCACCGTCTCCACCTGGTAGCCGACGCTGGACTCGAACACGGCGACGTTGCCCGTGTCGACCTTGATGCGCTCGCCGGGGGCCAGGTCCTTTTCGATGGCGCTGCCGTCCACCTCCAGGAACGCAAGGCCGCTGCCGGAGAGGCGCTGCAGCAGGAAGCCCTCGCCGCCGAAGAACCCGCGGCCCAGGCCCGGCGTGACCTCGACGGAGACCTCGACCCCGGGCGTCGCGCAGAGGAAGGCGCTCTTCTGGCAGATGTACTCCCGGCCGGGGCCGATGGGCAGCGCCAGGATCGATCCGGGGAAGGAGGAGGCCAGGGCGATCTGCTGGCCGTCGGCGGTGGCGGTATAGGTCGCAAGGAACAGCGATTCGCCGGTGAACATGCGGCCCAGGCCCTTAAAGAGGCCGCCGCGCATGTTCGTATCCATCTCCATGCCGTCGCTCATCCAGGACATGCCGCCCGACTGGGTGAAGATGCTCTCGCCGCGGTCCAGCAGCAGGGTAACAACGGGCAGCGTGCCGCCCTCGATCCGGTATTTCATGGCGTTACCTCCCAAAGGTCGTGATGGTCATTCCGCCTTCGGCTCCAGGGCGCCGACCCATTCGGCGTGCGCGCCGTTGCGCAGGAAGGCGGGGATGCGGTGCAGGGGCGCCTCGACCAAGAGGGTCTGGCCGCCCGGGTACGATGTGCCGTCGGCAAGGTCCGTCCAGGACGCGCCCGCGGGCAGGTAGACCTCCCGCTGCCGCGCGCCGGCCTCCGCCACGGGCGCGACGAGCACGTCCGGGCCGTAGAGGTATTCGTCCTTGCGGTCCCAGGCCGCGGGGTCGTCGGGGAATTCGAAGAAGAGCGTGCGGATGACGGGCGCGCCGGTCTCGTGCGCCTGGCGCATCAGTTCGCGCGTGTAGGGGCGCATGGTCTCGCGCATGGCGATCAGGCGGGTGAAGATCGCCTCGCACTCCGGGCCGTAGGACCAGATCTCGTTGTCCGCTCCGCTGTTCAGGCGCGCTTCGCCGGACTTCGTCTGCACCTGGACGCGCGGGTCGCGCACGCCGTGCAGGCGCATGACCGGGCAGAAGAGCCCCCACTCGAACCAGCGGACGAGCAGCTCGTGGAAGGCGGGGTCGCGGGCGTCGGCGCCGACGAAGCCGCCGATGTCCGTGGTCCACCAGGGGATGCCGGCAAGGCCCATGTTCAGCCCGGCGCAGATCTGCTTGCGCAGGGTGGGGAAGTCGGAGTGCACGTCGCCGGACCAGACGAGCGCGCCGTAGCGGGCGCTGCCGGCCCAGGCGCAGCGCAGGAGGTTGACGACGTCCTTCTGGCCCTCCTTCTTCTGGCCCTCGTAGAAGGCGCGGGCGTACGCCTGCGGGTAGAGGTTGCCGACCTGCATCACGGGCCCTGCGTGGTAGCGGTAGTTCTCAAAGTCGTAGACGCCGTACTCCGGCTCGGCCTCGTCCAGCCAGAAGGTTTCGATGCCGTAGGTGTAGTAATTCTTCTTGACCAGCTCCCAGAGCCAGGCGCGGGCCTCGGGGTTGGTGAAGTCGAAGAACATGACGTTCTCCTGCCCCTTGCGGAACTGCACGTCCTCGCCGCGGTCGCTGCGCACCAGGTACCCCTCGCGGTCCATCTCGGCGAAGTTCTCGCTCTGGTAGGAGACCTGCGGCCAGATGGAGACCATGCACTGCATGCCCATGGACTTCAGCTCCGCGACCATGGCCTTGGGATTGGGCCAGAACTCCTCCTCAAAGCGGTAGTCGCCCATGTACGGCCAGTGGAAGAAGTCGATGACGATCACGTCCACGTGGACGCCGCGGCGGTGGTACTCGCGCGCGACGCGCAGGAGCTCCTCCTGGTTCCAATAGCGCAGCTTGCACTGCCAGAAGCCCAGGCTGTACTCCGGCATCATGGGCGCGCGGCCCACGGCGGCGGAATAGCGCTCGAGGATCTTGGCGGGCGTGTCGCCGCAGCAGAGGTAGTAGTCCATCTGGTCCGTGTCGTCCGCGACCCACTCGGTCAGGTTCTCGCCGAAGGTGGCGCGGCCGATGGCCGGGTTGTGCCAGAGGAAGCCGTAGCCGCGGCTGGAGAGCACGAAGGGCACGCTCGCCTGGGAATTGCGCTGCGCCAGCTCGAAGAAGCTGCCCTTGCAGTTGAGCGTCTCCTGCTGGTACTGGCCCATGCCGTAGAGCTTTTCGCCCGCCTGCGCCTCGAACTGGACGAGGAGCTGGCACGCGCCCCCGGGCAGCGGGCGGAAGCGGCGCGGGCGGATCTTGAGCGCGTCCGTGCCGCCGCGCTCGGCCAGCAGCAGCTCGCCGCGCTGGTTGTAGTAGGAGACGGTGAGGCGGTCCGGGCGGTCGGCGCAGAAGCGGACCTCGGCGCGCAGGTCCCCGACGGCAATCGAGGCGCGGTCCGCGGCGATCTCCACGCGGGACTCGGTTTCCGGCTGCGGCAGGAGCGCGTAATCGTGGAGGACCGGCTCGCCCATGTGGCGCGCGAGGACGCGCAGGCCGCTCTCCCCCCAGGGGAGGAGCCAGAGCGTTTCGGACTTATAGCGGCACTTGAGCGCGCCGCGGTCCATGGTAAACATGGCCATGTTCTGTACCCCCTATTTCTTTCCTTCAAAAAAGCGGGACGGGAGAGCGAGAACTCTCCCGCCCCAAAGCATCGAATCCAACGGCGGCGGATCAGAGGTCGACGTCCGCGCCCTTGCGGACGAAGACCGGGATGACGGAAAGCGGCGCCGCGGCGGTGACGACCTGGCCGCCGGCGTACTCCTTGCCGGTAGCGACCTCGCGCCAGGTCTCGCCCGCGGGCAGGTAGACGGCCTTTTCGGTGACGCCGGGCTCGGTCACGGGGGAGACGAGGATGTCGTCGCCGAAGAGGTAGGTGTCCTCGTGGTCGTAGCCGGCCTTGTCCTGCGGATAGGCGTAGAAGAGCGGGCGCAGGACGGGCGTGCCCTTCTCGTGGGCCTGCTCCATGGCGCGGCGGATGTAGGGCAGGAGCTTCTGGCGCTGGAAGATGTACTTCTTGCAGATCTCGAAGTTCTCCTCGCCGTAGGACCAGATCTCGTTGGCCGCGCCGGTGCCGAACTGCGGGTCGCCGTTCTCGGCCTTGTAGCGCATGCCGTCGCAGGGCCAGTGGGGCAGGCGCTCGCCGTGCAGGCGGAACACGGGCAGGAACGCGCCGAACTCGAACCAGCGGATGAACAGCTCGTGGAAGGCGGGGTCGTCCGTATAGCCGCCGATGAAGCCGCCGATGTCGCACGTCCACCAGGGCATGCCGGACACGGAGGCCGAAAGGCCCGCGCAGACCTGCTCGCGCAGGGAGCGCCAGGAGGAGTAGACGTCGCCGGACCAGAGCAGCACGCCGTAGCGCTGGCTGCCCGCCCAGGCGCAGCGGACGAGGTTGACCACCTTGTCCATGCCGGCCTTGGTCATGCCGTCGTAGAAGGACTTGGCGTAGAAGAAGGGATAGATGTTCGCCACCTGCTGGCCGGGGCCGATGTGGTAGCGGACGTTCTCCATGTCGTTGGCGGCGGTCTCCGGCTCGGCCTCGTCCAGCCAGAACAGGTCGATGCCCTTGTCGAAGTAGTTCTTCTTCGCCTCGCGCCAGATGACCTCGCGCGCGCCGGGATGGGTGGCGTCAAAGTAGGTGGTGTATCCCATGAAGGTGCTGTAGAGGGAGCCGTGGTCCGCCTGGATGAGGCCGCCCATCTGCGCGAGCTCGCGGTTGTTGACGGAGTCGACGTCCACGGTGGGCCAGATGGAGACCATGAGCTTTGTGCCCATGTCGTTGAGCTCCTTGACCATGGCATCGGGGTCCGGCCAGCAGGCGGGATCGAACTTCCAATCGCCCTGGCGGGTCCAGTGGAAGAAGTCGATGACGATCACGTCCAGCGGGATGCCGCGGCGCTTGTACTCGCGCGCGACGGAGAGGACCTCGTCCTGGGTGCGGTAGCGCAGCTTGCACTGCCAGAAGCCCATGACGTCCTCGCGCATCATCGGCGGGCGGCCGGTGACGGCGGTGTAGTGCTCCTCGATCTCCTGCGGGGTGTCGCCGGCGGTGATCCAGTAGTCCATCTGGCGGGTGGAGTCGGCGACCCACTCGGTGCGGTTGAGGCCGAGCGTCACGCGGCCCAGCGCCGGGTTGTTCCACAAAAAGCCGTAGCCGCGGGTGGAGAGCAGGAAGGGGATCGAGGCCTGGGAGTTGCGCTGCGCCAGCTCCAGCGTCAGGCCCTTGCGGTTGAGCTGCTTTTCCTGGTACTGGCCAAGGCCGTAGAGCCGTTCGTCGTCGTAGGCCTCAAAGAAGGCCGTGACCCGCCAGTCCCCGCCGATGATCGGCTTAAAGAAGCGCGCCTTGTAGTTGAGCGGCACGCAGTATTCCGTAAGGTCGCTGCGGTTGCGCCAGTATTCGCGGGTGAGCTCCTCCCCCTTCTGGTTGTAGAAGGCGAGGTATCCGTGGCGGTCCACGACCGCGCGGATCTTGCCGTTGCGGATGGAGAGGGAACCCTTTGCGTCGTCCTGCGTGAGCTCGACGTCCTGGGCCTCGGGCTTGGGCAGCAGCGCCCAGTCCTCGCCCTCGTCGATCTGCGCCGCATAGGTGACGCGCACGCGCAGGCTGTCCTCGCCCCAGGGCTCGATGCGCATCTTTTCGCGCCCGTTCTGGTAGTAGAGAATGCCGTTCTGAATGTCTGTGATGGCCATGCGGAACCTCCGATCTGTGTATTTCGCCGCCCCTCCCGCGCGGGGAAGGGCGGCGAGCGGTTCTTACGCTGTCATTGTAGCAGAAAACCTGCGTTTAGGGAAGGGGATTCTCGCGGGCGGCAAATTCCTCCTCCGAATCGCCTTTTGCAGGTTTCGTTACCGGAGGGGGCGGTAAGAAGCATTCTCTTTCTTTATATTCACGTATTCACGCAAGTAAAGTCAGTGCTTCGGCTCATAGGGCGAAAACAGGTCTTCAATCCCGCAGCCGAGCACGTGGGCCAGGAGAGGGAGCTTGTCGCTGGGAGGCTTGCGGTCGCCGAATTCCCACATCGCCACGATGGATTGGCTATGGTAGCCCATCTTTTTCGCAAGCTGCCCCTGCGTCAGCCCCCGCGCCTCACGATGGCGTCGGATCGCCTCTTTCATTTGATTTACCTCACTCACCTTATGTGAGCATTGTAAAGTTCACACGAAGAAAAGTCAAGAGTTTTTAACAAATTGTGAGTTTTCGTTGAATGGATTCACGGTTCGTGATAATCTTCTCACAAGGAGTGATGCGGGTGCTCGCGGATCAGATCAAGAAGCACAGACGGGCGGCGGGGCTGACGCAATCGCAGTTCGCCGAGGAATTCCACGTTGCGACCGGGACCATCGGCATGTGGGAGACGGGCAAGCGCGAGCCGAATTCCCGCACGCTGGTCAAGCTCGCGCATTTTTTCGGCATCTCGGTGGACGATTTGCTGAGCGGCGGGCCGGCAGGCCACGGGGAGGAGGCGGGCGCGGCGGGACGGGTGCCCGTGTATGCGGCGCTGCGCGCAGGGCAGCCGGGCGAGGCGCTCGGCGAGGTCGTGGGCTACGAGGCGTTCCCCGCCGCAGCGGAGAAAAGCGGCGTCTACTTCGGATTGCGGATTCCGGACGGGGCGATGTATCCGGAGTACCAGACCGGGGACATCGTCATCGCCCGGCGGCAGGACAGCGCGCGGGACGGAGAGGATGTGGTCGTCTCCGTGGGCGGGGAGGACGCGGCCCTGCGCCGCATCCTGCGCGCGCCGGAGGGGCTCCTGCTCCTGCCGCTCAACGCCGTGAGCGTTGCGCCGAGCTTTTACAGCGAGCGGCAGGTCCGCGCCCTGCCGGTGCGGATTCTCGGCGTGTGCGTGGAGATGCGCCGAAAAAAGGACCTGCCCGAGGGCAGATCCTGAAGAAGCGCGGGCGCCCTTCCCGGCAAAGGGGAAGGGCGCTCGCGCTTTGGCGAAAAGGCGATTTACACGCGCGGCTGGTTGGGGATGGGATACGGGCCGCGCTTTTCCCAGATCGTGGGCACGGGCTCGCCGCCCTCGTTGAGGAGAACGAAGGGGACGCAGTGGGTCATGCCCTTTTTGTTTTCCTCGAAGGTGAATTCCGCGACGAACCGGTAGACGGGCCGGGTGAGGGAGTCGACGAGGATCTCGAAGTCCAGCGCCTTGGTGCCGCTGCCCAGGTGCGCCATGGAGAGGAAGACCGCCGCGTCCTTGGAGGGAAGCACCTGGACCTCGTCCTGCGCGTAGAGGTGGACGAGCACCCGGTCGCTGGAGATGGAGGCCGAGTTGTTGGAGAGCAGGAAGCGGATCTTCTTGGGCACGCCGGGCATGAACACGGGCTCGCCCAGGTAGTCCAGCCGCACGTTCATGTACGGGAAGGCGTACTTGACCGTCTCCATCTCGCGGTAAAGGTTCTGGAAGTAGGGGGGCGCGGTGAAGTCCGGCGCGGGGTGCGCGTTCTCCGGCTCGAACTGGATGTCCAGGTCGAACTGCTCCCTTGCGGCGAGGAAGAGCTTCTCCACGCGCGCGCTCATCTCGTCGATGGTGGCGGGGATGCGGCCGGCCAGGCGGAAGGGGTCCAGGGAGATCGTCTTGATCCCGCGGCCGATGGGCTCGATCCACTTCTTGTCGATGCAGTCCACGCCGTGCATCAGGCCGTAGAGCGCGGCGATGGTGCCGGCGGTGCAGTCCGTGTCCTCGCCGAAGCTGACGGCGGTCAAAATCGAGTCGTCAAAGTTTCCGGCGCAGCAGAGGAGCGAATAGACCACGATGAAGAGGTTCGAGGGCACGTCCCAGCCCATCTTGCCCTCCTTGTAGCCGGCGGCCTCGTCCTCGGGGGAGATGTAGTGCCACTCGATGTGGCCGATCCACTCCTCCAGCATGACCTTGCGCGCGGCGCGCCGGTCCATGCCGGCCTCCACGCACTCGATGGCGCGGCGCGCGGCGCGGGCCACCGCGCAGGAGGACGGGATGTAGCTCAGGCCGATCTCCACCAGCCTGCGCACGTCCGTCTCAAAGAAGGCCGCGGACTCCATCGCCGCGACGAACACCTCCGCGTAGACGCCCTCGCCGTTGCCGTGGTCCACGACCGCGTCCTGGAAGGCGTATTCCGCGGCGCGCTGCGGATGGCCGGGGAACAGGCAGGCCCAGATCTCCGAGCGGATGAAGGAGCCGCAGCTGTCCTTGAAGTCGTTGTTGTGCGTGCCGCTGACGGGCGGCTGCAGGCCGGCTCGCAGGTTGGTCTTGGCCGTGCCGTACTCGGCGTGGGTGAAGATCATCAGCTCGTTGAAGTATTGGCCGAGGACCTTGCAGTCCAAGGAGAGGCCCTGGTCCTCCAGGGCGATCAGCCACAGGATCTGGATGTCCAGATCGTCGTTGGGCAGGGGCTCGCCCGTCATTTCGTGTGTGTAATATGTCACGTCGTTTTCCTGGCGGTTCCACTCCATGGGCATGCCCAGGGTGCCGCCGACGTTTTTGCCGATCCAGCAGCCCGCAAGCCTGCGGCGGTATTCGGGGAGAGAAAGGTACATCGTGCAATTCCTCCTTGACAAAAGGGAAGGCGGGTCGGCGCGCGGCCGGCGCCTCGGACGCCTTCATTGTACCGCGGCGGCGCGCGTTTGTCAGCGGTTTTTTTGCAAGGGCGAATTTACGGAGTGTTAACAAAGTTCTCCGTTGACAAACGGCGCGCCCGGCCCTACAATATAGGCAATTTCATACCCATGGAAAGCGACTGGGAGAAGAAGAGTAGTCCTTTTCTTGCGCGCACAGAGAGTCCGCGGGAGCTGCAAAGCGGATCGGGCGGGGAGGATGAACATGGTCTTGGAGTCGCGCAGCCGAAAGCGCATCGCTCAGGCTGCGACGGGGCCGCCCGTTACAGCGGCGGGGTATAAGCGGAAAGGGTTCCGCCGTACCCGGCAAGGCCAGGCGCCGCAAGGCGCGGGCGAAAAAAGGTGGTACAGCGAAAGCGCAAGGCTCTCGCCCTTTTGAAGGGGCGGGCGCCTTTTTTCTTTCCCTCCGCGCGCACGGCGCGGAAACGATTCGGAGGTGTGGACATGATCCAGGTGACGAATCTGACCAAGGTCTTCCGCGGGGAGACGGATGTTACGGCCCTTACGGGCATCAACCTGAACGTGGACGACGGCGACATTTACGGCATCATCGGCATGAGCGGCGCGGGCAAGAGCACGCTGCTGCGCTGCATCGCCCTGCTGGAGACGCCGACGCAGGGGCGCATCGAGGTGGACGGGGTGGACATCTCCACCCTGCAGGGAAAGGACCTGACCGCCCTGCGCAAGAGCGTGGGCGTGATCTTCCAGGGCTATAACCTGCTCATGCAGCGCAACGTGCTGCGCAACGTCTGCTTCCCCCTGGAGCTGGACGGCGTGAAGAAGGAGGCGCGCGAGGCGCGCGCCCTGGAGCTTTTGAACGTCGTGGGCCTTGCGGACAAGGCGCGCGCCTACCCGGCGCAGCTTTCCGGCGGGCAGAAGCAGCGCGTGGCCATCGCCCGGGCCCTGGCCAACAACCCCAAGATCCTGCTGTGCGACGAGCCGACCAGCGCCCTGGACTCCTTCACGACCAAGAGCATCCTGTCGCTTTTGCAGGACATCAACCGGAAGATGGGCCTGACCATCATCATCATCACCCACGAGATCGGCGTGGTCAACGCCATCTGCAACAAGGTCGCCATCATCAACCAGGGCGCCTTTGTCGAGCAGGGGACGGTCGAATCCGTCATGGCGCGCCCGAGCTCCCCGATCACGCGGATGCTGCTGGGCATGAAGGAGGAATGAAGCGATGAACGTTTTGACGGAAAACCTGCCCATGCTCCTGGAGGGCACGGGCGAGACGCTGGCCATGGTCTTCGTCTCGGCGCTGTTCGCCTATGTCATCGGCCTGCCGCTGGGCGTGGCGCTCATCGTGACGGACAAGAACGGCCTGCACCCCATGCGGAGCGTCAGCGCGGTGCTGGGCTGGATCGTCAACATCGGCCGGTCCATCCCCTTTGTGATCCTGATGCTGGTGATCACGCCCCTGACGCGCCTGATCGTCGGCCGCGCCTATGGAACGACGGCGACCATCGTGCCGCTGGTCGTGGCGGCGGCGCCCTTTGTGGCCCGCATGGTCGAGCAGTCCCTGGGCGAGATCGACCGCGGCGTGGTCGAGGCCGCGCGCACCATGGGCGCCACGACCTTTGAGATCGTCTGGAAGGTGCTGCTGCCCGAGTCCGTGCCCTCGCTCATCCGGGGCGCGGCGGTGACGGTCATCACGCTCGTGGGCTATTCGGCCATGGCCGGGGCCCTGGGCGGCGGCGGCCTGGGCGACATCGCGGTGCGCTACGGCATGCACCGCTACGAGTACGACGTCATGCTCCTGACGCTGGTCCTCATCATCGTCATCGTCCAGGTCATCCAGGTGGTCTTTGACCTTGTTGCCAAGCGCGTGGACAAGCGCGCAAAGTAAATATCCAGCAAGATTTTGAGGAGGAAACCGCAATGAAAAAGACCCTTGCCGCGCTGCTCGCGCTGTGCCTGGCGCTGTGCCTGAGTGCCTGCGCCGCCCCGCAGGAGGATACGACGCTCGTCGTGGGCGCCTCGCCCGCGCCCCATGCCGAGATCCTGGAGTTCGTCAAGCCCATGCTCGCCGAGCAGGGCATCGACCTGCAGATCGAGGAGTTCACGGACTACGTCCTGCCCAACCAGGCGCTGGAGTCCGGGGACCTGGACGCCAACTACTTCCAGCACCTGCCCTACCTGCTCAACTACAACGAGAGCACGGGCGCCACGCTCGTCTCCGCCGGGTCCATCCACTTTGAGCCCCTGGGCATCTACGCGGGCAAGAGCCAGGATCTGAGCAGCATCCCGGACGGCGCGGTCATCGCCGTGCCCAACGACGCCACCAACGAGGCGCGCGCCCTGCAGCTGCTCGCTGCCCAGGGCCTCATCACCCTGCCCGAGGGCGCGGGCCTGAACGTCACGGCCCGCGACGTCGTGGACAACCCCCACAACATCGAGTTCCTGGAGATCGCCGCCGAGCAGGTGCCGCGCACGCTGCAGGACGTGGACTTCGCCGTGGCCAACGGCAACTACGCCGTGGAGGCCGGCATCCTGGACAAGGTCCTGGTCACGGAGGACGCCTCCTCCGAGGGCGCGCAGACCTATCCCAACGTCATCGCCGTGCGCGAGGGCGACGAGGATCGGGAGGACATCCAGGCGCTCGTCGCGGCGCTCAAGTCCGAGGAGACCCGCGCCTTCATCGAGGAGACCTACGGCGCGTCCGTGGTGCCGGTGGAGTAAACCGGCCGCAGGTTGGAAAGGGAGGCAGCGCCTCCCTTTTTTTTGCGCGGCGGGCGCGGCGCTTTGAGTTGTGGTGCGTAACCTGATCTTAACATAAGAAAGGGACCTGCAATCTTGCGCTGCGGGAAGAGTTTGCTATACTGGACGGTGGAGTATCCCAATTTCACAAGAGGAGGACCTGTTTCCATGCGAAACGCAAGACGATTTGGGGTTGCCCTGCTTGCCATCCTGCTGCTGCTCGCGGCGACGGCCTGCACCCCCGCCCGGCTGCTCGAGAGCGTGATGTCCGGCGCGGCCCAGGAGAGCGCCGCCCCCGCCCAGACGGAGCCGGCCGCAGAACCGACCGCAGAGCCGGCTGCGGAACCCACCGCGGAACCCACCGCGGAGCCCACCGCAGAGCCCACGCAGGAGCCCGACGCGCCGACCGTCGCCGAGGCGCTCGCCGGCTTCTCCCACGGCACCTGGGAGGGACTGACCTTCACCAGCGACCTGGCGGGGCTTGCGCTCACCCTGCCGGACGAGAGCTGGACCATCGCCACGGACGAGGAACTGGCCGAGGTGATGAACCTGGGCCAGGAGGCCGTGGGCGACGACCTGAGCGACCTGGAAAAGGCCATGGCGAACCTGACCAACATCCAGGACATGATGGCCCAGAACCCGCAGACGGGCGAGAGCATCCTCCTGATGTTTGAGAACCTCGCCATCATCCCCGGCGCGAGCGACTACACGGCCGAGGCGTTTGCGGAGGAGCTCGCCCAGGGCCTGGAGGAGACGGACGCGCTGCCCTACATCGTGGGGGAGATCGGCACCCAGACCCTCGGCGGCAACGAGTACGTCGTCGTGCCCGCGACGCTGGACGGCTATGAACTCTGCCAGCACTACCTCATCCGCCGCGAGGGGAACTTCATGGTGGAATTGATCCTCACGGGCGTGGGGGAGGAGGGCATCGAGGGGCTCCTGGCGATGTTCGCCTGAGGCGCCATTTCCCCGGAAAGCCCGCCCCCGCCTGCCGGAGCCGCGCGGACTGCGCGGCTCCTTTTTTTGTTAAGGTTTTGAAAAGGGGTTGACAGACCGGGGAGCAGTGGGTAAGATAACACCCATAAAAGGCGTCGAGGGAGAATGCCCTGCACGACCCGCCGGCAGAGAGGCGATGTCACCGGCTGCAAGCATCGCCAGGTCGGGAGGCAGGGGGAACACTCCGGAGCCGAGGTTTCGAAAGCGCGGCGCGCAAGTAGGGGCCTACGCAGGGGCCGAGCGTTACAGCGGCGACGAGCGGTTACAGGAAGGCACCGTCAATGGCGACGCGCGCAGCTTTCTGCGACAAATCGGGTGGTACCGCGGGGTGCCGCATTTTTGCAAGCATACCCGTCCCTTAAGGGGTGATTATACCCTTTAAGGGACTTTTTTTATCCAAAAATCGGGAAAAACGGCAAATGAAAGGAGAAAAACGCCATGCTGACCATGACAGGAGAGAGAACCCAGGAGTGGACGATCGAGCGCATTGCGCGGGAAAAACCGCAGGCCCCCATTGAAGTGAAGGGGTGCGTGCACAACGTGCGCCGCATGGCGAACTTCGCCTTTGTGATCCTGCGCCGGCGCGAGGGGACGATGCAGTGCGTCGCGGGCGAGGACATCGACCCGGCGGCCCTTGCGGAGGGGAACTACGTCGCAGTCACGGGCGAGCCGGTCTTTGACGCGCGCGCGCCTGGCTGAACGGCAGCTCGAGCACTTCAATATCTTCATCTTCGACACCGCC
>ERZ827492.735-NODE-735-length-29199-cov-8.601256_pt1 | contig 29199 bp, 22 predicted proteins | sample MGYA00519704_ERZ827492 | MGnify/ENA primary metagenome ERZ827492 (study PRJEB31778, sample SAMEA3449325) | human gut metagenome | biome: human gut; feature: human-associated habitat; material: faeces | place: United Kingdom | collected 2010/2012 ...
GAACACTTATAAATCGCTCATTTTAAGCTATTCAGCAGATTATAGAAGAATTTTAGGGAAAAATATGCTTCAAAATATACCCTTCCTCAGGGATATATGTATGCTATTTGCCTTAAAAAAGACAATTTTCCCATAGGATATATCAAAGTTGATATCGATGAGCCTCATGATTTCGGCTACGGTCTTCGTAAAGAATTCTGGAACAACGGAATAACAACAGAAGCGAGCAAAGCCGTCATTGAACAGATAAAAAAAGATGGCTTGCCTTATATTACAGCGACACACGACAGGAACAATCCGAGAAGCGGAAAAGTAATGCAAAAGGTCGGCATGACTTATCGTTACTCATATAAAGAGCAATGGCAACCCAAAAACCTCCCTGTAATATTCAGAATGTACCAGCTAAACTTAAACGGCAATAATGATTTTGTGTATAAAAAATATTGGGATATGTCCGACAATCATTTTATTGAATATTTATAATCGAAACAAAGTCCCTTTGCCGAAATGAGTACATCGTATTCTCAAAAGATTTTTAATAATACGCCAATGAAAATAAAATTGAATGCGGATAGGACGAAAAGAAGGTTGAATAACTTCCTTTTCGTCTGCTTTATTTTCATACATTTGAACCCATAAGAACCCAACAGGCAAAATACGACAAATTAGACGACGACCAAATCATTATCTTAAAGAAGGCCTATTCTTCCAACTATCTTAGCTTCAAAAAACATATTCCTTAATACAGATTTACAACAAAAGTATGGCACGTGTGGTTATCGGACTCTCCGGCGGCGTCGATTCGTCGGTAGCGGCCTACCTGCTCCAACAGGCCGGACATGAGGTTATCGGACTCTTCATGATCAACTGGCACGACACTACGGGCACGCTCGAAGGCGACTGCCCCTGGCACGACGACCGGCTCTTCGCCGAACTTGTCGCCCGACGGCTCGACATTCCGTTCCATACGGTCGATCTCTCGGACCAGTACCGTCGCCGGGTGGTGGACTATATGTTCTCCGAATACGCGAAAGGGCGCACACCCAATCCCGACGTGCTCTGCAACCGCGAAATCAAGTTCGACGTTTTTCTGAAGGAAGCCCTCAAGCTGGGAGCCGATTTCGTGGCTACGGGACACTACTGTCGCAAGGCCGAAGAGACGGCGCCCGACGGCCGGACGATCTACAAATTGCTTGCGGGTAGCGATCCCAACAAGGACCAGAGCTACTTTCTCTGCCAACTTTCACAGGAACAGCTTTCCCGGGCGCTGTTTCCGGTCGGCCACCTGCTCAAACCCGAAGTGCGACGCATCGCCGAGCAAATGAAGCTCGCTACGGCCAAACGCAAGGATTCGCAAGGCATCTGTTTCGTCGGCAAGGTCGATCTGCCGGTCTTTCTTCAACAAAAGCTCAAAGTAAAAACCGGCAACGTCCACGAAATCAAAGCCGATTGGCCCAAATACGGACAAGCCGTCCCACTCGTCGGCAAAACGGAGGATGCAGGGATGGGCACGGCGGAACGAACGGCTTCGGATAAAAGTGCCACCCTACGCGGTATAAATCCGGCGAATACGGACTCGACAGAATGTCCGAACCCGGCGACAGCTCCGACGGCAACCGCCGCAAAGCGGTCCTCCACTCCGACGGATACCGAACTGGCTGCACTCGCTGCTCCCTACCGTTATACCGTGCGCGACGGCAAAAAAATCGGGCAGCATAACGGAGCCCACTTTTATACCATCGGCCAACGCAAAGGGCTGGGGATCGGCGGCCGCAAGGAGTCGCTTTTCGTACTGGCAACCGACGTGGAGCAGAACGTGATCTACGTCGGCGAGGGCGACAACCATCCGGGACTTTACCGCCGGGCCTTGCGGATCGCTCCCGGCGAGCTGCACTGGATCGACCCGCTCCGGGAATTGAAAACGGGCGAAAGCCGTCGTTTCGATGTCCGTATCCGCTACCGCCAGCCGCTGCAAGGAGCGGAACTCTTCATCCGTCCGGACGCGGCCTACCTGCTTTTCGACGAACCTCAGCGTGGAATCACGCCGGGACAGTTCGCAGCCTGGTACGATGGCGATGAGCTGGTCGGATCGGGCGTCATCGCCGAATAACCGGACTTTCCCCGATAGCGTCCAAGCGACCGCCGCAGAAGAAGAAGCTCATAAACACGGGCCATTTTACCGAAACCCCGGCAAAACAGGCGACAAACAGTCTTCACAACCCTCCGCTCCACGCTCAAAATACAGGCAGCCATCACGTACCGTACCGGCCGATTTCCGACAAGCATTTCCCTCCCAAGCCCCTTTCCACAAGGAGGCAAAAGAAAGGGACAGCCCAGAACACGCCCCCGGCGAACGATGACAAACAGCCTCGGGAAACAAGTCTGAAACCCGAACCCAATATAATCGCCATACTTGTTGCGGCAATCGGAATTATCCCGCCCGCTTCCTCGATCGTCCGCAAAAAGGGAGCGGGAAACGAAGAAATGCCATCCGACAAAAAACACCCCTCGGCTATTGAGCCGAGGAGTGTCAATACAGACCGATTTCGGACTTAAGTCGAAAATATTGAAAATTCAACCTTCGAAAAGTCGCCGCATTCCGTACGACCAGTCGAAACGGCCCGCACCCTATTGCATCTCCACGATCAGCGAACTATAATCCGACCAGTTCTTCTGATATTCGGCTTTCGTCCCTTTCGGTACATATATTTTATAGGAAACCAGATCCCAACCGCCGGGTTTCGGGAAGACGCCTCTCGAACCGCTCTCCAACACCGGGAAAGAGCCGGACGCAATATCGTCGAACAAAACGGTAATCTTCTCCAGGGTCATCTGATCCCAGGAACTCCTCGTATTGAAGGCCTGATCGCCGATACGCTGAATACTCTTTCCGATAACGACCGTTTTCAATGCGGTGCATTCCGCAAACGCTTTCGCGGCAATCTCGGTAACTCCATCGCCGATATAAGCCTCCTGCAAACCCGTACAATAATTGAAGGCCCCTTCGCCGATATAGGTTACCTTGTCCGGAATGACGATACTTTTCAGGGCGCTGCAATCGTCGAACGCATTATACTCGATCTTTTCCAGGCTTTCCGGAAGCTCGATGGAAGACAGTGCCGAACATCCGTTGAAAGTATTCAGATTGATCTTGGACAGGTTGTCCCCCTCGAATACCACGCTGGTCAGGGCCGTGCAATTCTGAAAAGCACCTCCGCCGCCGGTTTCATTCCACAGATTGCGTCCCACCTCGACAACGCTCGCAGGAATAACGATTTCCTGCAGCCCCGCCTCTCCCGAAAAAGCGGCATCCGTAATATAGATCACGGTACCCGTATAAGCCCATCGCCCTTCACCGGTAGCGGAATCATACGTACTCTGTTCGTCGAGGAATTTACAATCTTCGCCCCAGAAACGCGGATTGACGGAACTCTTCTCCCAATCCAGTTGCCGGGTAGCCCTATAGTCGATATACTTCACCTGTTTGACGACCAATTTACGCATGACGGTCCTTTCGTCGTCCGAAGCGAACACCAGAATTTCGCTCTCGGGATCGGTGATCGCAGCCGGATCGTCCGGTGCGGAAACCGTGATCTTTTTAGCCGACTTGTCCACGGCAACCTCGTATCCGCTGTGCGAAATGCACTCGATGGCGACCTGCACGTTCAGAGGATTCGTCAATTCGTACTCCACCTCCGCCGTCGCACCCGGGCCGCAATATACCGACATCTCCTTTACCCGGTCAGAACCCGAAACAAACAAAAGGTCGAATTTGTCCTTGTAATACGGCAGCTTGATCGATGCTCCGGTTTCGGCCAGCGTCAAAACGAGATAATCCGGATCGGAAACATCTATGTCGCTGAACATCGAATCGCCGTCCTCACCGGGATCGCCCGTAGCCGGGCCCAATTTATTCCACGTTTGGCCGTTGTCGTAGGAAATATACCAATAACCGTCGTCGCGGACCTCCAGTTTCGGCGTGACGCCGTCATCGCCCTGATCGCCGGCACTGCCCTTGAGCGAGGCCAGCCACTCCTCCTCGGTCCCCTGATAACCGTTCTCTACGGCAAGCTCATAAGCCGACTTACCGTCGTCGCCATTGCTGCCGTTGAGCGAAGCCAGCCATTCGTCGAGCGTTCCCCGGTATCCTTTTTCCACGGCCAGTTCGTAGGCCGACTTACCGGCCATTCCCTGAGCCAGAATCTTGCTTCCTTCGTCGTCCGTGAGCCATTCGCCGTCGAGCGTCCAATAATAGAGTCCGTCGGTATCCTGTTCGACACCGATTACAGGGGTCGTACCGTTCTGCCCATTTTCTCCCTTTTTCCCGTGATAGATCGTCACCGGACCGCTTTTGCTGAAAGAGATCGTATAACCGACCGTTTCACCGTTTTCCACGACCGGGACCACTCCCGTCACATAGTCGTTGCCTTGCAGGGCCTCGACAATCTGTTGCAGCGAAACGATATTGGTATTCAGCTGGCTGCACAGTTCCTCCAGCGCTGCCAGCCGCGACCCCATATCTTCGTTTTTGTTCCACATGGCCACTTCGTCATACTCCGTACAGGAAACCAGCGACAACAGGCCCAAAATCATGCATGTTATTATCTTTCTCATAGTATTCTCCGATTAAAAATTGACACCTGCCCTCACGATGAAACTGCGGTTCCTGACATTCTTGTAGCCGACCATCTGGCTGTCGTTCCCGTACATCGTATCGGTTTTGTCGATGTTTATCAGGCCGATCTGGTAAGCGACCCCGATCCCGAACCGACCGAACGTAATATCGGCTCCGCACGAAAAGCCCATGTCGTGACGCGAAAACCCGCCTTTTTCTCCGAAAACCGGGATCTCCTCGGCGCCGACCTTGCGCTTCCCGCCGACACCGACCGCATAATAGAATCCGGCATGCGGAATCAGGGCAAAACGTTCGCCCAGGGCGACGGTATAATCGATACCCACAGGAATTTGCAGGTAGTTCATCGTGGTACGGCTATCGTCGAAGCCACGGACCTCGTACCCTTTGCTTATAAAGGTCAATCCCGTCCGCAGATAGAACGGAAATTGCCGGCCCAACCGAATCCGATCGCTGACACCCACCTCGTAACCCGGCCTCGTCGATGAGGTCAAGCCGTAAGAAGTGATCCACGAAATACAATATCCCGCATGTACCCCGATCATATTCGCCGGATACGAGCGACGCGGCTTTGCAGGAACCGTCGCAGAGATCGTCGTTTCACAAGGCATCGACGCCGCGTCGGCAGGCACCCGAACCGGCTCCTGCTGTGGCGCCCGCTCCTCTTCGGAGGGAACGACCGCAATCGGCTCCGGCTCCGTTTCGCTATCCTGCGTCACGATATGCAGATAGAGCACGGTGCTGACGCTGTTGCGAAGTTCGGGGAAAAAGTGCTCCAACATATAATTATACGGTTTTCCGCCCTGCAAATCCATCAGTTGCTTTTTCCGGCCATCGACAATCCGATTATCGTCGTCGTAAATCCACAGCGGCGTATGGTCGAGAATATCCAACACTTCGTCGCGTCCCGCCATATCGGAAGCCGCGACCTGTTCCCGCAGCATTCCCCACGCGATGCCTTCGGCGTGATATTCGATCAAAGATGCGGGTATGTTCCCCTCGCGGACCAGATAGGCCTTCAACTCTTCCGCCCGTCCGACCGACAGCCGTTCGTTGGCTTCTGCCGTTCCGTCCGGCGAAGCATACGAGCGGATAACGACCTTTTCGACCCGGTCGTTTTTCAGTGCCGCTTCCGTCAGATTCAAGAAACGCTCCATCTGCGCCCGATTGTCCCGAAACGACAGATCGACATTACGATACCCACGGCGATAAAAAATTTTCATGGAATCCGCCGCTTCCTGCGCCTCCACGCCTCCTGCGGCTAATACGGCAGCAAATAAAAAGAATAGGATTTTCTTCATTCGACATTCAATTATCATCGATTAAACACTATTAACCAACAATAAACCGGGACGTTATCCCAACGTCCATCCTATTTAATCGTTCCACTGAACACCACAAACGAATAATGCGGGGTATAAACCCACAGGGTGACAAACAGAGAAAATTATAATTATCTGGATTATAATATAATTGTAAATTGTTTTTGCAAAGTCGCCGGGATAATATATATTTGTGGCTATAAACCAACGATTTAACCAACGATTAACCGACAAATCGGGAAAGAGCGATCGAAACGGCTCCGGCGGTCTTCTGCAAAATCGGCGGAAACTCCGAACACAAATCGCCGGAATTCCCGCAAGTTGTTCAAACATCGGTCCGATTGCTTTTGAAACGGCTGATTCGAAGTCGTTCTTTTTTATCCAGCGCTTTTTGGACCGACAGGTATTTCACCCTGAATTTGGCAAACGTGTCCCGCGAAAGACCGAAATGCCTGCAAATATCGCCGATGGACTTTCCCCGGTCGAGCATTGCGATAACGGTTTGCCGATTTTCAATCAATACGTTCAGTTTGGTATAACTCCCGTAACGACGACCCAAGACCATCCCCTCGGCACGCCGCAGCGCCAGCGCCTCGCGCGTCCGCATCGAAATAAGATTGCGCTCGATCTCCGCGACGAGTCCGAAAGCAAAACACAGCACCTTGCTGTTGATCGTATTGTCGAACGAATAGCCCTCCTTGGTCGTATAAAGGTTGATTCCCCGTTCCAGGCATTTGCCCATAATCGCCATAATGTCCGTAAGCGTTCGGCTCAGGCGCGAAATCTCCGTCACGATCAACGTATCGTTCTTTTTAAGACGGCGCAACAGGCCGCCGAGCTTGCGGTCTCGCTCGCTCTTCTTGCCACTGACGACTTCCGTCACCCAATGATCGACAACAAGCTTTCTGCTTTCGGCGAAGCGCCGGATCTCATCCTGCTGGTTGGCAAGATGCTGTTTTCCCGTGCTGACGCGTAAATAACCTATTATCATAATACAAATGATTTTAACCGAGGCAACGTCGCCTCGGTCGGTAAAGGTAAGCGTATGCTTCGGGAGCGCCGGAATACAAAACCTTCCGGCATAAACAGTCCGGACCGGCCGCAAAGCCCGGAAAACGAATAATAAATTAGAACCCTACATCCGATTTACTCCGGATATGTTTCGGGTTCCGAAACCTTTCGGTCGGAACGGTCGTTATTCTCCGCCAAAGGGAACATTTACGATTGCGGCCTCTCCCCTCCGCAGAGGAGATTTCACGTGCGGCACGGAGCTCGGGAAAACGATGAGCGAAAACGAGTAAACCGTCAAATTATGCGACTGTTGTAAATAAACGTCCCGAACGTTTTATCGCTCCGTTTTAATCCCGCGATTTTCGTATCCGGCCAGGGAAAAACGGTTGGTTTACGACCGAGCCGCAAGTCGTTCCATAGGATGATGTCGTCTGCAGCATGGATTCCGCCGCTCCGTCTTTTCGATCGGAACAGACTGAGAGATTTCTTGCCGCAGCCCCAAGCACTTTAATACCGAACCACCCGTTCCCTATGCTGTCGGGCAAACCGCCACAAAAGACCGAAAGCAAGCCATTAAAAGCCAAAGTCCGGAAGAGCGTTACGATAACGATTCGCTCTTCCGAACTTTGGTTTGTCGTGCAGTTAAGTCGCCTCTTCACCTTCGGAGCCCCTGTCAATCCGCTCCGCCGTGCCGAAGAAATAGTGCAAGACCCACAGGAAAAATAATCCTTCGAGAAACAGCCGACTCCGAGAACGAAATATCCCCGTACCCTTTTGCAGGGTACGGGGATATTTCGTTCTCGGCACCGCCCGCCCACAGGCAGGAATATCAGGGTAGTGCCGCAATCGTTTCAAAAGCCTCTCTCCAGACAGCATTTTTCCTGTACACCTCCACACTGCCGGCAGGTACATAAAGAATTTTAGCAGGAAGGCCGAAATTATCTTTCCCTAGCTCCGGCGGAATAACGGCCAGACAGGTAACGACAGCCATATCAAGATAACTTGGGAAAGCCCAATCTCCCATACTTGTCACACTTTCCGGAATAACAACTTTCGTCACAAAGCTGCATAACATAAATGCATAATCTCCGATGCGGGTCACACCTTCGCCAATCGTCAAGGAGGAAATCCTGTTCACATGCGGATACCAAGGCGGAGTTTCCGAAGTACCTCCATCTCTATAATCGGGCATAGGTCCCTCCCCGGTAATCGTCAGGACACCATCCTCCGTCAAAGTCCATGTAAGCTTCCCGGTCGTTCCCCCAAAAATCACCGCCGCCGAATCGCTGCCATCGCAAGAAGATAACCCTACAGGAAACAACAGGCAAAAACACAAAGACCAAAATAAAAATCTTCTCATAAGCTGAAAATCATTAAATCCCCCTAAAAACAGTTCGTCCAATAAAACAATTCGACATAAATATATAAAAAATTATTCAAAGAGCGCCTATTCGGCAATATTTGCCATGGTGATTGATTATACGATTTAGTGTATCCCCCAGGATTTATCAGGATTTAGTTCGTCATCGCCTCATTTTTTTACAGCGACAATCACGCCCCAAGCTCCATAATATCGTCCTACTAATCTCTTTATCAACGATGTACTTCGTCATAGCATACAATAACCACAAAATACATCCGTAGCAAACATGCTCGATCATCATCGGTGGTCGCTGCTCTATGCCCTGCTCCTCCTTATCCTTTATATGAAAATCGATTTTTACAAAGACTTTTAACCCAAAGCGTTATGTGACAAAGGCAATGACGGGCCGACGGTCGCCGGCACAATTCGTATGTTTTTCAACTTCCCAAAACACCTTCCCTACCGGGACCGAAAGAGATTTCAGACCAGAACTGATCAACACGTCCACGACACACCAACGGATTCTCTCTCCCGCACCACACAAACCTCAATCGCGAATACACACGAACCGCGATCTATCGCCTACATAAATTTAACGCTTTTAATACGGGTGTCCCGCCCGGCGATTTCACGTTCGACGAGGCCCGTCACCACATCTGCGGCATCGTGCCAGCGGTTAGCACGGAATTTCCAGCGGTAAGTGGTCAGATGGGCATACAATTCGGGCCAGCGCAGCGCCCAGTCGCAGGGAAAACGTACCGTATGAACCACCGTCGCTGCGTTCGAGAGGATGCGGGCTTCCTTGTTAGCGGACTGGTGAAACCACTCCACACGAACCTGCGGCGCTAAAGCCTGCACCGCGCGGGCAAATCCCCGGCCTCCGTTGTTACTCTCGATCAGTGCCGCACGCGTACCCGACTCGCGGAGCATCGTTCCCACCAGTCCTTCGGTCATCTCCATCGGTTCGCGCGAATAAACCGCATCGGTAACGTAGATCACCCCGTCCGGATCGACGACATAACAGAGCGAACAGAGGTAATCGTCGCCCGTATCGGCCGTATCGGTATAGTTCGCCCGGCGCACGATGTCGCGGGGCAGCTCCTCGTAAGTCAGGAAATTATCCCCGTAGAGCAGCCCTTCGCGCACCGAAGGACGCCCCTGATACATACACTCGAACCGCACGGGATCGAGCCGCCGCTTACCACGCAGCAATTCCGCGCCGTGAAGCTCCTCCCAGAGCGCTTCGCCCGGTTCACGGGGATCGACCGGCGACGGAGGACGCGTTTTGAGAGCTTCGAAGTTCAAATAGAGCCAGGTATCGGGCGGCAGCGTATCGAGCTGCGCCCAGTCGGTGAACTCGACGAAAGGCTCCCGGCGGCAGAGCGTGCCGATCAAATCCTCCTCGTGCCAGCGCGTGAAGACGATCAACTCGCCGGAGAAGTTGTGCATACGGGTCTTCACGACCGAGGTGTACCACTCCCAACAGTTCTCCCGCACGACGGGCGAATTGGCCTCCATCGCATCTTTGTAAAGGTCGTCGAGAATGAAGCAGTCCACACGGTTGCCCGTGAGCGCCCCCTCGCGGCCGACAGAGAGCAGGCCGCCCCGGTGACCGATGATCTCCACCTCATCAGCCGTACGCAGGTACTCCGGAGGCCTGGCTCCCCGCTTGATGGTCGTTTCCGGGAAAAAGGCCGCATATTCGGGCGAATCGATGATACGCTGCACGCGCCGGTTGAACTTCGAAGCCAACGAAGCCGAATAGGAGGCGATGGCGATCCGCAGATCGGGATTGCGCCCCAACAGGTAGGCGGGCAGCAGGGTCGAAGCCCCGACGCTCTTGCCATGCTGGGGCGGCATGGTGACGATAAGCCGGCGGACGCGCCCGGCGGCGAATGCCTCCAGTACGCGGTAGTAGGCCTCGTGAAACCACCGGAACTCCAGAAAGGGATAGACTCCGGCGGCAAACAGGCCGAACGGAGGCAAATCCCCCGCAGAAGCCGGTTCTGCGGGGGACAAGTCCTTCAATACATCTATATTCATAGGTCAGTAGTTTTTAAGCTCCGCCCGGTGGCACGGCGCTGCCGAAGGGAGGCGGAGGGTTTCGATACGCACGGGTCGGCCGGATTCCAGAATCGCCGCATCCGACAATCGCAGAACAGCGTTCAACTTTTCGAACGACAACGGAAAAACGGAACCGCCCGTTGCAGCGGGTATCGAAAACCAAGAACAATGTGTTCGGAAAAAGACCGCAGGAGGCGCCGCTCCGGATGGGATGTGCGATCTTGCGGAGTCGAATCAGAAGAGGTACTCCTTAAGCTCGGAAAAGGAGAAATCGTTGGGGCGTTCCCCCGCTTGGTCGGATGTATGGAATTCCCACCAGACGGGAACCAGGTCGTCGATTCGATCGGCGTCGCCTTCGGGCAGACACTCCTTCGAACGATAGATTACGATCGAGGCGACGAAACGACACTCTTTCGAACCGTAGTCGAATGAAAACGAACCGGAATAGAAACTCTTCTCCCCGATTTCATCCAACAGCTTGCGAGCGACGATACCGTATAACTCCGGAATAATTGGATAGGTCATCGTAAAAGAATTTAGTTCAATAAAAATTTTGCATAAACAAAATAAATCGTTTAACTTTGCAAGACAAAGATAAGTTCAATTTTTGAATTTAATACAAGAGAATCAAAATATTTACCATAAAAAATTTTGATACGATATGACGGGGGATCGCTTAAAACTATTGAGAAAGACAATAGGTCTGACACAAGAGCAGTTAGCTCAACGATTAGGCATCGGAAAGGCCGCCCTTTCGATGATCGAAACGGGCAAGGCGGCGCTCTCGTCCCGGAACAAGAACATCCTGGTTCAAGAATTGAATGTCAATCCGGACTGGCTCGACAGCGGAGAAGGGGAAATGTTCAATGCCGAACCCGATCTGACCGCCTACATGCACCGCACGGACAACACGCTGCCGCTGCAAAGCGTCCCCCTCTACTCCATAGAAGGGACGGCGGGCCTGGTGCCGCTCTTCGCCGATCACGCGCAGACGCGGCCCGTCAATTTCATCCACATCCCCAACCTGCCCAAGTGCGACGGTGCCATCTATATCGTGGGCGACTCGATGTACCCGCTGCTCAAAAGCGGCGACATCGTACTTTACAAACAGCTCAAGGATATCGGCGACATCTTCTGGGGCGACATGTACCTGCTCTCGATCGACATCGACGGCGAAGAGTACATCACGGTCAAATACATCCAAAAATCCGAGCGGGAAGGGTACGTGAAACTCGTCAGTCAGAACCCCCATCACGCCGACAAAGAGGTGGCCGTGGACCGCATCCGGGCCCTCGCCCTGGTCAAGGCCAGTATCCGGATGAATTCGATCCGGTAGCACGAAATCGCGCGAGCCGTTACGGGCCGTACCCGAAACCGGATTTCGGTGCAGCGTTCCAAATGTTCCGGTTGCGATGCCCGCAGCCGGGATTTCTTCCTATTTATAATTACAAAAAGCACAAAAAAAGCAAAGTTTTAACCAAACAATATTTTTTTAATTACGATTTGTGAGTTTTATCCGGAATATATTTCCTATATTTGTGGCATTATATTATAATGTTTTCGACAAAGGAAGGCAGGGTCGAATCGATCGAAACCGTGCCGGACACAGAAAACGACCCAATAAAGCAACCTTATTATATTACTAATTCACATACAGCAATGAATGAAAACAAGGTACAAGAGCTGCAAGATGTCGTGATCCGCTTTTCGGGCGACTCCGGTGACGGCATGCAGCTTACTGGCACGCTCTTTTCCGACACTTCAGCCTTGCTCGGCAACGGAATCTCGACATTCCCCGACTATCCCGCCGAAATCCGCGCCCCGCAAGGTACCGTAGCGGGTGTATCCGGATTCCAGGTGCACTTCGGAGCCAAAAGACAGCTCAACCCGGGCGACTTCTGCGACGTACTGATCGCAATGAACCCTGCGGCACTGAAGGCGAACCGCAAATGGCTCAAGCCGGGTGCAACGGTAATCCTCGACGAGGACTCCATTACCGAAGAGCACCTTCGGAAAGCGGGTTTCGCAACGCTCGACCCGATCCGGGAGCTGAACCTGGAAGATTTCAACGTAGTCGTTCCGAACATTACGGAGATGACCAAGGCGGCTTTGGCGGATTCCGGTCTGGACAACAAAGCGATGGTCAAGTGCAAAAACATGTTCGCACTGGGTATCTGCTTCTACCTCTACAACCGTCCAGAGGATCATGCGAAACACTACCTCGATTCAAAATTTGCGAAGAAAAATCCGGCTATAGCCGAAGCCAACAAACGCGCTATCGACGCCGGTTACAACTATGCCGCCAACACGCATCAGTTCGCCAATACATATACCGTCGCATCGGGCCAGATGGAGAAAGGCACTTACCGGTCGATCAGCGGTAACGTCGCAACGGCATGGGGTCTTTGCGCCGCATCCGAGAAGAGCGGTCTGCCCCTCTTCTGCGGTTCGTACCCCATCACTCCGGCTACCGTCATTCTCGAGGAACTCGCCAAACGTAAGGACCTCGGTGTGAAAACCGTACAGGCCGAAGACGAAATCGCGGGTATCTGTACGGCCATCGGTGCTTCGTTCGCCGGTAACTTCGCCGTGACGACCACGTCGGGTCCCGGTCTTTCGCTCAAGAGCGAGGCATTGGGTCTGGCCGTGATGACCGAGCTTCCGCTGGTAGTCGTGGACGTACAGCGCGGCGGCCCCTCGACGGGTCTTCCGACCAAGACCGAGCAGAGCGACCTTCAGCAGGCCCTCTACGGCCGCAACGGAGAAAGCCCGGTAGCGGTCATCGCCGCCTCGATGCCGAGCGACTGCTTCCACTACGCATTCGAGGCCGGTCGTATCGCCATGGAGCACATGACGCCGGTAGTGCTTCTCTCGGACGGATTCATCGCCAACGGTTCCGAACCGTGGAAGATCCCTTCGATGAAGGATTACCCGACCATCAACCCGCCGATCATCGACAAAACCGAGGACGGAGGCCCTTTCATGCCCTACGCCCGCAACGAGAAGCTGGCACGCAGTTGGGCATTCCCCGGCAAAGCAGGTCTGGAGCACCGTGTAGGCGGACTGGAGAAAGACAAGCTGAAAGGCAGTATCTCGATCGACCCACAGAATCACCAGGAAATGACGAACCTGCGTGCCGCGAAAATCGCCAAGATCGCCGACTACATCCCGCACCAGACGGTTTACGGCGACCCGGAAGGCGATCTGCTCGTAGTAGGTTGGGGCGGTACACGCGGACACCTGCAGAATGCCGTCGATAAAATGCGTGCCGAAGGCAAGAAAGTTTCGCTCTGCCACTTCAACTACATCAACCCGCTGCCGCACGGCGTCGCCGACATCTTCAAGCGCTTCAAGAAGATCGTGGTTTGCGAGCTCAACGAAGGACAGTTCGCCAACTACCTGCGCGGCAAATTGCAGCAATTCGACTACGAACAGTACAACAAGTGCGAAGGCCAGCCGTTCACGGTGACCGAGCTCACGAACAAGTTTCACTCTTTACTGAAATAAAGCCATGGCAGATTACAAATATACTCCGGCAGACTTCAAAAGCGACCAGGAAGTAAGATGGTGTCCCGGCTGCGGTGACCACGCAATTCTGAATGCCGTACAGCGGGCCCTGCCCGAAATTGCCGACCAGACCGATACGCCGCACAACCTCTTCACGTTCATCTCGGGCATCGGCTGCTCGTCGCGCTTCATTTACTATATGAAGACCTTCGGCTTCCACTCCGTACACGGACGCGCCAATGCCATCGCTACGGGTGTGAAGACTGCGAATCCGCGTCTGAACGTTTGGGTTACCTCGGGCGACGGCGACTCGCTGGCCATCGGCGGCAACCACTTCATCCACGCGATCCGCCGCAACATCAACCTCAACGCGATCCTGTTCAACAACGAGATCTACGGTCTGACCAAAGGTCAGTACTCGCCGACCTCGAAGCTGGGCAAAATCACCAAGACCTCGCCCTACGGTACGGTCGAAAAGCCGTTCAACCCCGGCGAACTGGTGATCGGCGCGAAAGGCACCTTCTTCGCCCGTTCGATCGACATGGAGGTGAATCTGACCAAAGAGTGTCTGATCGCAGCGGCGAAACATCAGGGTATGTCGGTCACCGAAGTTCTGCAAAACTGCGTGATCTTCAACGACAAGACCCATGCGGCTTTCGCCGGAGACAAGGCTACCCGCCAGGAGCACACCATCACGCTGCGCCACGGCGAGAAGATGCTCTTCGGCGCCAACAACGAAAAAGGTCTGGTGTTCGAGGATATGCGCCTGAAAGTCGTAACGGTCGGACAGGACGGCTATACGCTGGACAAGATCCTGACGCACGACGCCCACACCAAAGACACGACGCTGCACTCGATGCTGGCCGCAATGAAATATCCCGACTATCCGGTCGCACTCGGTGTAATCCGTTCGGTCGAGGACGAAATCGTTTACGATCAGGCCGTTGAAAAGCAGGTGGAAGAGGTGAAAGCCCAGAGCAAGATCCACTGCGTGGACGACCTGCTCCACTCGGGCGCTACTTGGGAGATCTAATCTTCAAGATATATTCGAAACAAAAAAGCTGTCGAAAACGACAGCTTTTTTGTTTCGATAACAGAGAGAACCGATCTGCAGGAAATATCTCAAAGTTTCAGCACTTCATCGACTCCCATATCCTTATAGGTGGACTCCAGCTCCTCGCCCCGGTCTGAAATAACCAAGAGCTTGTCACCGACCTTCAGTTCGGTATTGCCCTGTGGAACGAAATAATCTCCGTCACGATAGACCATCATCACCAGCGTATTCTCCGGCAGGTTGATCTCCTTGAGCGTAGCGCCCCCCTGAAGCATCGATTCATTGACAAGGACCTCGGTAAATATCGACGGAATATCTTCGTGGACATCGACCCCGAAGGCAGGACTCTTTTCGGCATACCCAAGCCCGAGCAGATTCGCCATCCAACTTACGGTCGTACCCTGCACCAGCAGCGAAAGAATCGTCACCAGAAAAACCACATTGAACAACAACCGCGCTCCCTCCGTACCGGCCAGCAAAGGATAGGTCGCAAAAATAATTGGCACAGCACCGCGCAGACCGACCCAGGAAACATAAAGACGGGCTTTGGTCGTAAACTTGCGGAAAGGAGCCATACAGGCGAACACCGTGACGGGACGCGCAATGAACATCATGAAGGCTCCTACCAGACAGCCCAGCATCAGCACGTCGGGCTGCAAGAGTTCGTCGAGGTTGACGAGAAGACCCAGCGTAAGAAACATCACGATCTGTACCAGCCAGGTGAAGCCGTCGAAGAAGATCGTCAGCGAACGTTTCTGCGTCAACTGGTTATTACCCAACACCAATCCTGCCAGGTAAACAGCCAAGTATCCGTTCCCGCCAATCAGGTCGGTAAACGAGAAGGTAAAGAAAACGAAAGCGAGCAAAAGCACCGGATAGAGCGAATGATTGCTCAAATTGATCCGATTGATTGTCCATACACCGATCCGGCCGATAGCGTAGCCCATCAGACCGCCGAGCACCATCTGAATGACGAACTTTACGATACTCATCGGTACGCTCACGGCTTCTGCGCCGCCGGACAATACGCCGATCAGCACAATGGTCAGCACGTACGCCATCGGGTCGTTCGAACCGCTCTCCAGCTCCAGCAGAGGGCGCAGGTTCTCGTTCAACCCCTGTTTCTTGCTTCGCAGGATGGAGAAAACCGAAGCCGAATCCGTCGAAGACATCGTCGCGGCCAGCAGCAGCGCCGCAGGAAACGATACGGCCAGCCCGACCCATGGGGCAATGAGCGTGACGAAACCCGCTACGATCACCGCCGTCATGACGACTCCGGCGGTCGCCAGTACGATACCCGGTCCGATCACCGGTCGTATTTCCGAAAACTTGGTATCCATACCGCCCGTGAAAAGGATGATACAAAGAGCGATCATACCTACGAACTGGGTCGCTTCGACGGAATGGAACGAAATGAAATTGATGCCGAACAGCATACCGACCCCCAGAAAAAAGAGCAAGGCCGGGGCGCCGAAACGATAGGCCGCCTTGCCGGCCATTACAGCGACGAAAAGAAGCAAGGCTCCGATCAACAGAATGTTTTCGGTCGTAATGATATTATGCATAGGAAATCCTTATATAAATTTACAAAAAAATGCCTGTCGCGTACAATCGCTGACAGGCACCGCACCCTATTGAGGAATGAATAGGTAAGTAATCGTTCCCGACTGTCGGGCAGGCGCCGAATCATCGATATTGAAAAGCGAGTTGCGTGCAGCTTCCAGCGCAGCCTCCCGCATACAGTCATCGCCTCCGGAGGCCACTTTTGCAGCAACGACCTCTCCCGAGGGATTGACCGTAATGCCGACGACCACTTCGCCGCCCCCTTCGCACTGGTAGGCCGGAACCTCCAGATAACGGCGCGTCCGCACGGGATCGGTCAGCGAAAAGGAGACGGTAACCCGCCCCTTGGCGCGGCTGTCCTGCGCCCGGTCGTCCTCGCCGCTGCGCCCCATACGCTCCCGGATCGCACGCTCCTCGGCCAATCCCTGCTCATAAGCGTCCCGGTTGGCCTGCATCCGTTCTCCGACCGCTTCGGCCGACTCCTTCAGCGACGAAGTCATGGAACCGCGATCGTCGTGCGCCCGTTCGTCGAGTGCATTTTCATTGGAGTACTGATTGCGCACATCCCGCCAGTCGCCGCCTTCCTGCGCCTGCTGGCGGGCCCGCACCTCCTGCTCGAGACGCATCTTCTCCGCCTCGAGCTCCGCTAAAGTTTTCGTATCAATGATTATGCCTTGCACGGAAGGTTTGGCCCCCACGACGATTTTTCCCGCCATAAAGGCGATCGCAAGCACCAAATAGGCAATCAACGTAATACATAACCCAACCCGGTGGTCGTAAGCCCATTCGCCCGCATCAGTCTTTTTCGTTTCGAAGGGAAGATGCAATTTGGGAGGACGGGGAGTTTTATCGGGTGCTGCCACGGAGTTTCGGTTTATCATTAGTTTAGGCAAAAATACGATTTTTGAATAATATTTCCTATATTTGCGCGCAAATAATGCGATAAACATTTCCGAAAATGACGGTCGGCCCCACACACGTCGGGACCCGGCAGTCAATGGGAATGTATGTTGCAATTTGAATAAATTCAGACTATGGCTGCCAAACAACAAACCCTCAAAGCCCCGATCTCGTTTTCAGGCACAGGTCTTCACACCGGAGTCAAAGTGACGATGACGGTACACCCCGCCCCGGAGAACAACGGCATCGTTTTCCGTCGCATCGACCTGGAAGGCAAACCCGAAATTCCGGCCCTGTGCGACTATGTTACGGATACCTCGCGGGGCACGACCATCGAAAAGGATGGCGCACGCGTTGCGACCATCGAACATATCATGTCGGCCCTCTGGACCCTGGGCGTGGACAACGCCACGATCGACGTCGATGCCGGCGAAACCCCGATCATGGACGGTTCGGCCAAAGAATATGCGAAAACGATCGTCGAAACCGGCCTGCAACCCCAGGAAGCCGAACGCACCTACTACCACGTCACCGAAAAAATGGTCTATACGATTCCGGAAAAAGGCGTGGCCATCATCCTTTACCCCGACGACGAATTCTCCGTATCGCTGCACGTGGACTACAACTCCAAGGTGATCGGCAACCAGTACGCGACCTTCAATCCCGAAGACGACTACGCCTCGAAAATCGCGCCCTGCCGCACCTTCGTCTTCCTGCATGACCTGGAGCCTCTGATGAAAATGAATCTGATCAAGGGCGGCGACCTGGACAATGCCATCGTCGTCGTGGAGAATCCCGTCCCGGACGATCAGCTCGAACACCTCAAGAAAATCTTCAACAAACAGGATATCCGCATCACGGGCGGCTACCTGAACAACCTGGAACTTCGTTTCAACAACGAACTGGCCCGCCACAAGCTCCTCGACCTGCTGGGGGACTTCGCTCTGCTCGGCAAACGCATCAAGGGCCGCGTATGGGCTACCCGCCCCGGCCATTTCGCCAACACGGAGTTCATGAAGCAAGTCAAACAGACTATCCGCCGCGAAGGAGAGAAACCCCGCTTCCAATACGACTGCCGCAAACCGCCGGTTTACGACATCAACGATATCCGCCGCATGCTGCCCCACCGCCCGCCGTTTCTGCTGGTGGACCGTATCTTCTACATCGACGATACGATGGTCGCCGGCATCAAGAACGTCACGATGAACGAACCGTTCTTCGTGGGACACTTCCCGGAGGAGCCGGTCATGCCGGGAGTGCTGATCGTCGAAGCCATGGCGCAGTGCTGCGGAATGCTGGTATTGCGCAATATTCCGGATCCGGAACACTATTCGACCTATTTCATGAAGATCGACGGCGTAAAATTCAAGCGCAAGGTCGTTCCGGGCGATACCCTTCACTTCGAAGTTCAACTTCTGGAGCCCATCCGACGCGGTGTAGCCGTGGTCGAGGGCAAGGCTTTCGTCGGCGAAACGCTCGCCTGCGAAGCCACGATGATGGCCCAGATCGTTAAAAATAAAGAGTAACCGCACATGATAAGCAACCAGGCATACATCCATCCCGACGCGAAACTCGGCAAGAACGTAACGGTGGAACCTTTCGCCTACATCGCCGGCGACGTAGTGATCGGCGACGACTGTTGGATCGGTCCCGGAGCCGTGATCCACGACGGAGCCCGCATCGGCAAAGGCTGCAAGATCCATACGGCCGCTTCGATCGCCTGCACCCCGCAGGACCTGAAGTTCGTCGGTGAAAAAACGACGGCCGAAATCGGCGACTACAACGAAATCCGCGAATACGTCACCATCAGCCGGGGCACCGCCTCCCGGGGCAAGACCGTCGTCGGCAGCCATAACCTGATTATGGCCTACGTGCATATCGCCCACGACGACGTGGTGGGCAGCCACTGTGTCATGGCCAACCGCGTGTCGCTCGCCGGAGAGGTCGAAGTCGGCGACTGGGCCGTCATCGGCGGCCATGTAGCCGTACATCAGTGGACCCGCATCGGAGAGCACACGATGATCCAGGGCGGTGCATTGGTAGGCAAGGACATTCCCCCCTTCATCACCGTCAGCAACGATCCGGTACGTTTCGCCTGCGTCAACCGCGTGGGATTAAGTCGCAGGGGATTTACAGCGGAGATGATCGGGCAGATCCACGACGCCTGCCGCATCCTCTTCCAGAGCGGTCTGAACTACCTGAACGGCTGCGAAGAGGTCGAAAAACAGATTCCCCAAAGCCCCGAACGCGACCGGCTCATCCGGTTCATCCGCGAATCGCAGCGCGGTATCGTCAAACCCTACTCGCCAAACAGCGAAAAAGACGAATAATTTTTCCGTACAAAGATTTGAAAATCGAAAAACATTCGCTACATTTGTAGCGTAAACGGGTACAGAGAGGTAAGGGGACGAGCAAGTCCCCTTATTTCGTAGATATATTCACCGCCTTCGACCGGCGAATCATCCGCGCAACTCTCTCGCCCCGCCTGCGCACGAACACCCGCTCCGTCGGGAGAAACCGACAGCTGCGGACCGCGCCGGCTCCGGATAACAGGAACAAGTCTCGTGTACGAAAAGACAACTTCTCTGCATCGGGACACAAGAGGGAGCTACCCACCGGACACGAGCTAATGAAAACGGACGGGAAGCAACCTTTTCCGACGGGTTCGGCAAAAGGCCGAACTGCCCTCGAACCGGCTGCAAAACGGCTGAACGAACTTCAAGTTTTCGCCCGGGAAGGGCTGATGTCCGGATTTGCACGAACTGCCCGCACCGGAAAACGACTTTATTGATAACACCTACAGATATGATCGATTGTACGAAAATCACCGAAATAGCCAACACCAAACTCGCCGGCACCGACCTGTTCGTCGTAGATTGCACCTGCTCGCCTGCCAACGAAGTGGAATTGCTGATCGACAGCGACACTTCGGTAGGCATCGAAACCTGCGTGGAGTTGAGCCGTGCGATCGAAGCCGAATTCGACCGCGATACGGAGGATTTCTCCCTCACGGTAGCTTCGGCAGGCATCGGCTCGGAGCTCAAGCACCTTCGTCAATACCGCAAACTGATCGGCAAGCCGGTCGAAGTATTGCTCAAAAGCGGCGTAAAGATACTGGCGACGCTCGACGAGGCGGACCCGGACGGAATCACCCTTTCCTATGAAGAGAAACAGGCCGTAGAGGGTAAAAAGCGGAAACAGACCGTGCGGGTTACGCGCCGCTACCCTTTTGCGGAGATCAAATACACGAAGGAGTACCTCGATTTCAAATAGTGAAAATTCAAAAAATAAACAAGATAAAAAACCAATGGATAATCTTAATCTTATCAGCAATTTCGCAGAGTTCAAGGAGCTTAAAAACATCGACAAGGCCACGATGATCGGAGTCCTCGAGGACGTTTTCCGCCACGCGCTTCAGAAGCAGTTCGAGACGGACGAGAATTTCGACGTGATCATCAACCCGGAAAAGGGCGACCTGGAGATCTGGCGAAACCGTACGGTCGTGGAGGACGGCGCGGTGGAGAATCCGAACATGCAGATAGCCGTATCGGAGGTTAAGGCCATCGATCCGACCTACGAAGTGGGCGACGAATACGTCGATCCGATCAAACTCGAATCGTTCGGACGCCGGGCCGTGCTGTCGCTGCGCCAGAACCTCGCTTCGCGCATCCTCGACCTGGAGAAAGCCAACCTTTACGAAAAATATTCGGAGAAAGTCGGCGAGATCATCACCGGCGAGGTATATCAGGTATGGAAGAAAGAGGTGCTGATCCTCGACGACGAAGGCAACGAGCTGATCCTGCCCAAGACCGAGCAGATTCCCAACGACTACTACCGCAAGGGCGACACGATCAAGGCGATCGTCAAGAGCGTCGAGATGAACAACAACCAGCCGCGCATCATCCTTTCGCGCACGGCCAACCAGTTCCTCGAACGGCTCTTCGAGCAGGAGGTCCCCGAAATTTTCGACGGTCTGATCACCATCAAGAAGATCGTCCGCATCCCCGGCGAGCGTGCCAAGGTAGCCGTCGAATCCTACGACGAGCGCATCGATCCGGTCGGCGCCTGCGTCGGCATGAAGGGATCGCGCATCTACTCGATCGTCAAGGAGCTGCGCAACGAAAATATCGACGTGGTAAACTACACGACCAACCCGCAGTTAATGATCCAGCGTGCCCTGAACCCCGCGAAGATTTCGAGCATCACCATCGACGAGGAGAAGAAGACAGCTTCGGTCTATCTCAAGCCCGACCAGGTATCGCTCGCCATCGGCAAGGGCGGTCTGAATATCCGGCTTTCGAAGATGCTGACCGGCTACGATATCGATGTTTACCGCGAAATCGAGGAGGAAGACGTCGCGCTCACCGAATTTGCCGACGAGATCGACGGCTGGGTGATCGACGCCCTGAAAGCCTGCGGCTGCGACACGGCCAAGAGCGTGCTGGAACTGCCCGTCGAAGAGATCGCCGCCCGTGCCGACCTGGAGCTGGAACAGGCACAGAAAGTCGTCGAGATACTGAAAGCGGAATTCGAGGAGTAATCCGTCCCATCGCACAAAAATTAAAACCGATATATGAGTAACGAAAGAAAATTAAGACTTATCCAGGTTGCCAAGGAGTTCAAGGTGGGATTGAATACCATCACGGACTTCCTGCAAAAGAAGGGTATAAAAACCGACGGTTCGCCCAATACGCTGGTGGAACCGGACGTCTATGCCGTTCTGGAGAAGGAATTCGGCGGGAGCCGAATTACCGGCAACGAACGGGAAAGCATCCGGGAGCGAATCTCCCAGAAGCAGGCTACGATCACCCTCGAAGAGGCACAGAAACAGACGCGCGAAGAGGAGCAGGAGGTAATTATCAAAAGCAACGTCATCAGCGTCAAGGACGAACTGCCCCAGCCCAAAATTCTGGGCAAAATAGATCTTTCGCCCAAGCCCAAACCGGCTCCGAAACCGGTAAGCAAACCGGCGGCAGAGCCCGTACCGGAGGCTGCGGCTCCGAAACCGCAGCCGGCACCGCAACCGGCCGCCCCCAAAACGGAAGCGGCACCTGCCTCCGAAACGGCTTCCGCAGCCAAACCCGAACCGGAAGCGGCGCCCAAGAGCGACAACATCTTCCGCCCCGCCGTGCAGACCCTCACGGGCCCGCAGGTACTCGGCACGATGGACGTATCGGGATTCACACCGGGCAACCGCCACAAACGCAAACGCCTGAGTAAAGAGAAAGTGGACGTGACCCGTACGCCGGCAGGCAGCCCCAAGCCGGGCAGCAACGGCAAATCCGCCGCACAGCCCGGCCGCGGACAAGGCCCGCAATCCAACCAACCCCGTCCGGGAGAGAACAAGAAGACCCGCAAGGACAAACTCAAAGCTCCGAAGCCCGTCGTTCGGCCCGAAATCAGCGACGAGGAGGTTTCGAAGCAGGTGAAAGATACACTGGCCCGCCTGACGTCGAAAAACGCCAAGAGCAAAGGTTCGAAATACCGCAAGGAAAAACGCGAAGCCGTAGCCGAGCGCATGAACGAAGAATTCCAGCGCGAAGAGCAGGAACGCTCCATCCTGAAGGTCACCGAATTCGTGACCGTAGCCGAGCTGGCTACGATGATGAACGTTTCGGCGACCGAGGTCATCACGGCCTGCATGAACCTGGGCCTGATGGTATCAATCAACCAGCGTCTCGACGCCGAGGCGCTCGTGGTCGTAGCCGAAGAGTTCGGCTTCAAGACCGAATTCGTATCGGCGGACATCCAGGAAGCCATCGGCGACGACGAACAGGACAGCGAGGAAGACCTCGTGCCGCGACCGCCGATCGTAACCGTCATGGGACACGTCGATCACGGTAAGACTTCGCTGCTGGACAATATCCGCAAAACCAACGTCATCGAAGGTGAGGCGGGCGGTATCACCCAGCACATCGGTGCTTACAGTGTAGAGCTGAACGGCCAGAAAATCACGTTCCTCGACACCCCCGGCCACGAGGCTTTCACCGCCATGCGCGCCCGTGGTGCCAAAATCACCGACGTAGCGATCATCATCGTCGCGGCGGACGACAACGTGATGCCCCAGACCGTCGAGGCGATCAACCACGCCCAGGCAGCAGGCGTCCCGATGGTTTTCGCCATCAACAAGATCGACAAACCCGCAGCCAACCCCGACCACATCAAGGAGCAGCTTTCGCAGATGAACTACCTCGTGGAGTCGTGGGGCGGCAAATACCAGGATCAGGAAGTTTCGGCCAAAAAGGGCCTGAATCTCGACAAACTGCTCGAAAAAGTGCTGCTCGAAGCCGAAATGCTCGACCTGAAGGCCAATCCGAACCGCCGCGCTTCGGGAGCCGTCATCGAATCGACACTCGACAAGGGCCGCGGTTACGTGGCTACGGTGCTCGTACAAAACGGTACGCTGCACATAGGCGACGTAATGCTTTCGGGCATACACACGGGCCGTGTGAAAGCGATGTTCAACGAAAACGGCCAAAAAGTGACCGAAGCTGGCCCTTCGACGCCGGTACAGGTGCTCGGTCTGAACGGTGCTCCCCAGGCAGGCGACACGTTCAACGTCATGGAGGACGACCGCTCGGCCCGTGAAATCGCCAACAAACGCGAGCAACTCCAGCGTATCCAGGGCATCATGACCCAGAAGCACGTGACGCTCGACGAAATCGGACGCCGCATCGCCATCGGATCGTTCAAGGAGCTGAATATCATCGTAAAAGGCGATGTCGATGGTTCGGTTGAGGCTATGTCGGGTTCGCTGATCAAGCTCTCGAAGGAGACCGTGCAGGTGAATGTGATCCACTCGGCCGTCGGTCAGATTTCGGAATCGGACGTTCTGTTGGCGGCGGCCTCGAATGCCATCATCGTCGGCTTCCAGGTCCGTCCGTCGGCATCGGCACGCAAGCTCGCCGAAAAGGAGGAGATCGAAATCCGCCTCTATTCGATCATCTACGATGCGATCAACGACATCAAGGATGCCATCGAAGGCATGCTCGAACCGGTGATGAAGGAAGAGATTGTCTGCTCGGCGGAAGTCATGGAGATCTTCCGAATTTCCAAAGTCGGCACCGTCGCCGGATGCGTCGTCCGAGAAGGCAAGCTGACCCGCCACACCCCGATCCGCGTGATCCGCGACGGTATCGTGATCTACACGGGCAAGCTCGGCTCGCTCAAACGGTTCAAGGACGATGTCAAGGAGGTGCTCACGGGCCAGGACTGCGGTCTGAACATCGAATCCTTCAACGACATCCGCGTAGGAGATGTCATCGAAGGTTACGAGCAAGTCGAGGTAAAACGCAACTAACCGAATGCAAGGAATCTTATCTAAAATAAGAAAAAAGAAATGAACACTCAGATTAAATTCACAACGGCAGCCGAAGCCGTGAAAGTCATCAAATCGGGTGACCATATTCACCTCAGCTCGGTCGCTTCGGCCCCCCAGTGCCTGATTAAGGCCATGTGCGAACGCGGCGCCAACCACGAATTCAAGGATGTGCACATCCACCACCTGCACACGGAAGGGCCGGCTCCCTATGCCGATCCGCAGTTCGAAGGCATCTTCCAGCTCGACTCGTTCTTCGTGGGCGGGAACGTGCGCAAAGTGACGCAAAGCGGCTATGCGGACTACATTCCCATCTTTTTGAGCGAAACCCAGAAGCTCTATCGCAGCGGCACGGTACCTTGCGACGTAGCGATGATCCAGGTATCGACGCCCGACAAACACGGCTACGTTTCGCTCGGCACCTCGGTCGATGCGACCCTGGCAGCCGTGGAAACGGCTCGTACGGTGATCGCAGTGGTGAACAAGCACGTTCCCCGTTCGTTCGGCGACGCAATGATCCACTCGTCGAAAATCGACCTCTTCGTACAGGACGATACCCCGCTGGAAGAGGCACATTTCACCGAACCCAACGAGATCGAAACCCGCATCGGCAAGCACTGCGCGGCCCTGATCGAAGACGGTGCGACGCTTCAGATGGGTATCGGCGCTATTCCGAATGCGGTTCTGGCACAGCTCGGCAACCACAAGAACCTGGGTATCCATACCGAAATGTTCGCCGACGGCGTTCTCCCGCTGGTGGAGAAGGGCGTTATCAACGGCGAAGCGAAGAACATCGACAAGGGCAAGATGGTTTCCACCTTCCTGATGGGTTCGCAGCGGGTTTACGACTTCATCGACGACAACCCGGGCGTACTGATGATGGACGTGGGATACACCAACGATCCGTTCATCATCGCCAAGAACGACCGCGTAACGGCCATCAACTCGGCACTCCAGGTGGATATCACCGGTCAGGTTTGCGCCGATTCGCTGGGTACGAAATTCTATTCGGGTGTCGGCGGCCAGATAGACTTCATCTACGGCGCTTCGCTGTCGAAAGGCGGCAAGGCGATTATCGCCATGCCTTCGGTGACCAACAAAGGCATCTCGAAGATCGCTCCGGAACTGACCTGCGGCGCAGGCGTGGTAACCACCCGCAACCACATCCACTGGTTCGTCACCGAAAACGGCGCCGTCAATCTCTACGGCAAAAGCCTGCAGGAGCGTGCGCGGCTGATCATCTCGATCGCCGATCCTTCGGCCCAGGAATCCCTGGACCGGGCAGCATTCGAGCGCTACGGACAGCACCACCACTACGTGAAAAACTACATGGGCAAATAATAAACCTGCCCTTCAAAAGAAAGGCCCCGGATGCAACATCCGGGGCTTTTTTCACTTTCGGCCGCGACCGGCCAATATATCGACTCTGCGGTATTCGTACTCTTGCGCGGGCTTTCGAAAACAATACCCCCGATGGACAATACGAAATATTCGCACCCAAAAACAGAAAAGTCTGCTTCCCAGCAGACTTTTCCACACACAATCTTTAACAAATAAAATTTCTTGGCAAAAATTTTTCTCTAACCTTTCATCAACCCTATTAACACTTATCTCTTTTCACGTTACAAAGATCGCCGTATTATCCATATTCTACAATCGCCGAAACAGGCTAAAACCACAGAAAACCATCCCCATTACAAGGGATAAGCTACCATAAGCCTCCTTCGGACAGGCAAATATGAATCCACAATGCCCCACGATGCCACAATAGATCTCTCAAAAAATCGGGCCGCCGCAAGATACGACTTACGGATGATAATGCCAAATAATTCTTTATATGCCTCCTCAATGTTCCCCGTTGTTCCTACCTGTCCCTGCGGACAGCGGTGAAAACGACTAAAACTCCGGCCGAAATCGGATCGTGTATTTTACATCGAGAGCGTATCGAGATTATGTTGGAACGCCTCCCAATAACGCCCCACCTGATAACCATCGACAAACCCATGATGGAAACTTACAGCCACAGGCATCGTACGGCGTCCCTGCATATCGACCATTATCTTTCCGAATACCGACAAAGGGATATTCTCGCCTGCATTCTGCGGAAACTGGAACTGTAACCCTGTGAAGCTATACCACGGATTCACACTTATAACAAACGTGTCCTTCTCGGAATCGGCTCCGTACGCATCTCCCTCGCCCCGCAGCGCGGCCGCAATGATCCCTCGCGCTTCAGCGACAAACTTCTCCAGCGTATCCTTATAGGGAATGATAACCGATGCAAAGGAGTGATCCTCACGCGCAACCGCCGTATTGAGCCTGATCCGATCATATAGCCAGACCTTTCCATCGACCTGCCTGTACCTCAATGCCTCAATGGAATTGACAGCCCGTAGCGAAGCGTACATCGCATAGTGCGAAAACTTGATACCCAGCGCTTTCGCCCGAATATACGCTTCCGTTACATCGACCTGCGATGTAACACTGTAATAAGGATTGGCGAAATCCCGGAAAAAAAGATAGTTCTCCCGACGATTCCAATTATCAATATCTACCGGATGTTTCATAGTCGCACATAATTATCCCCAAACTTACAAAACATACGGAATTATCCGCGAGTTTTTCGGCGAATAATATGGATCATACATTCAAAAACAAAGCGGAACGGCGTGTGACGGCGAGCGGCATCTTTACCGATTGTCCTCGGTCCCGATTCCATATCGACATATACTCGTCCTTTCCATAAATTTTTTGGAAACAGCAAACTCCGGACTATATGGGATATAGTTGGGTCAAATAATCTGTTTACCAATAAACAAAGTATAGGAAACGATTTGACCGTCGGGTTTTTGAACGGTATATGTAGTTTCTCCCTGAAGTTCCAAACCTTTTCGTTGCTCTTCCCAGGTTATTTCTTTGACAGGACGATTATTTATGGCTACAATTATATCACCGATTTCGATACCGGCTTGCTCTGCGACTCCTCCTTTATATAGGCCATTGACAATCCAGCCACCGCAAATATCCGTACGGTCACCAGTAACCATATGCGTCACCGACGATTGGGCGTAGGTACCCTGATTCTCATTGCGTTTGACCCATACAGAAGAACTTACCGGATCCAAAACAATGTCGTAGAGCGACCAGATCTCATTACCTATTATACCTATATAGGGTCTGTCCGACGATAATGCCCCCTTTTCATTGAGCGAGTAATCTATCACGAGATTTTCGAGCGTATCGACCATACAGAATTTTGCAGCCCTTATCGTAACCTCCTCAGAACCGCCGCCGATACCTCCGGCCTGTGTGCGAAAATATGCCTTCGGCACATCCACAAAATTGAGCGCAGATGCCGTTTCATTCGTAAGAATAATCGTGGACCCGCACCCTAAATCCATTCTAAACCAACCTTCCAACCTATTTTCATCGTCGATTTGCAGCGTCGCCTTTACATCGATACGGTTATCCTCGAATCGAGCGTCGAGTTTTACATAATTATCGAGTTGTTCAGCTAACAACGGTCCTTTTAACTGACGCAAATAGCTCTCACTGAAATTGATTTCCAGAGGATTCATCAATAGATGGGTATTACCCAACAAACCGTCTGTGTAGCGCCCCAGAAGATCACGCAACTTAATTATGGGGGTAATCTCGTTTTGGTATTCCCTATCCCCGCAATGGACAGTTATCGGATCGATGAATATGTCTATGCGTTCAGGCTCGCCATTCCCCGCACCTCCCATTGCAGCCTTGCCTATCCGTCCGAAAGTGTTTTGCAAATTATTGAGTTTCAAATAATCTTCGTCGAGATAGAGAAAGTCAGCTCCAGTATCGTAAATAAGAGTAACGGAAACAGTATCATTCAAGGTCGATTGCAGGTACAGATGTCCGTCGAAGACAAACGGAATAGCTCCTTCAGGAACGGCAGCGATGCCTTTCAACGAAAATAAAGCCGAGAAAAAACAAACTAAACAAAATATATTCTTCATAACCGAATCTATTTTTCAGCATCTATCTCTAAATGGCCCCATCTAAGAAACGCTATATTGATTTTATTTCAAGACAATTTAACGAATTCTCTCTATTTTTCAAACGATATTCAGCTCATTAACAGGATTTCGGATTCGGGCGCCATCATTCCCGGCTTTTGGCTGCGTTTATAAACCGCCCCCCCACTACGAATACGTGCTGTAAAGCGTATGCCCACGCCAACCTCCAGGCACAAAATATCAACCTCTAAACCGACATAACCCTCCTTGGCAGGCTCTGCCGCTGAGAGCCAACCGCACGAGGGGAAGGGACACGCAAGCCCGCGAACAAAAAGAAAGCCGGACCCTTGTTCAGGATCCGGCTTGAAGAGGCGGCTACCTACTCTCCCACGCGCGTAGCGCAGTACCATCGGCGTTAGTGAGCTTAACTTCTCTGTTCGGAATGGGAAGAGGTGGAACCTCACTGCTATAA
>ERZ827492.743-NODE-743-length-28952-cov-4.212133_pt1 | contig 28952 bp, 30 predicted proteins | sample MGYA00519704_ERZ827492 | MGnify/ENA primary metagenome ERZ827492 (study PRJEB31778, sample SAMEA3449325) | human gut metagenome | biome: human gut; feature: human-associated habitat; material: faeces | place: United Kingdom | collected 2010/2012 ...
AATACTGTGGCTGCCGTTATAGGCATGATTCCCGAAGGACTTGTCTTTTTAACTAGTGTTGCATTGGCAATCAGTGCTTATAAGCTTGGTAAACAAAAGGTTTTAGTACAGGAACTATATTGTATTGAAACCTTAGCTAGGACAGATACACTATGTTTAGATAAGACCGGTACATTGACTCAAGGAAAACTAAGTGTTTGTCATGTTGAAGAAATTGAAAATGTCGACGGAATTCTAGGCGATATGATGCAGGCTTTACCAGATGACAATGCGACAGCTATAGCGATAAGAAACTATTTTAAGGCAAGAAATTATAAGAAAGTTGTATCCTATTTGCCGTTTTCAAGTCAAAGAAAATATTCGAGCGTGACATTTGAAGATGGAGAATATAAATTAGGAGCGTATTCATATATTGCCAAAGAAATAGATTTGGATGTAGAAAAACATATTGAAGACTATACGTCTCAAGCTATGCGTGTAGTAGTTTTGATGAAAGATAGTGCTGTTTTGGCTTATATTTGCCTTCGTGATGAATTAAGGCCAGATGCCAAAGATACTTTAAATTTCTTTAAAAAACAAGGCGTGGATATAAAAATTATTTCAGGAGATGATCCTAGAACAGTGGAAGCTTTAGCTAAAAAAGCAGGTTTTACATCAAAAAGTATTGATATGTCTACTATAAAGGATGTAGAAATGGTTGTAGATTCGTATTCGATTTTTGGACGTGTTACTCCAGAACAAAAAAAGGAACTTGTGTTAGCTTTAAAAAGAAGAAATAAAACTGTCGCAATGACAGGTGATGGTGTAAATGATGTTATGGCATTAAAGGAAGCGGATTGTTCTATTGCGATGGGTTCGGGTTCACAAGCATGTAAAAGTGTGGCGAGCCTAGTTTTATTAGAAAACCAAATGAATACATTACCTGTTATTTTATATCAAGGACGTTGTGTTATTAATAACATTCAAAGAACAGCCTCTTTATTTTTGGTGAAGACAATCTTCTCAATTGCACTTTCTTTATTAACACTTGTATGTTTAAAAAACTATCCGTTTAAACCTATTCAATTGACTTTGATTTCTGCCTTGGCAACTGGAATTCCTAGCTTTATATTAACGCTTGAACCAAACGGAAATATTGTAAAAGGAAATTTCTTAAGAAATGTCATATCTAAAGCATTGCCAGGAGCCATATGTGTAATTTGTAGTGTAATTGGTGTTTCAATCTTAGGCCATTTTGTTTATATTTCACCTAAGGAATATTCAACAATGTGTACAATTCTTGCCGGAGTCAATGCACTTATGGTGTTGACACGAGTATGTGTGCCAATGACAATGCTAAGAAAAATATTGGTTACAATCATGTCAGTAATATTTGCCGTTTCCATCATTTTATGTAAGAACTTTTTCTATATTGTTCACTTACAATGGTATGAAATTATCTATGTGATTTTAAATGTATGTCTGATTCCTTTTATACTAACGCTTGTATCAAATTGGGTAAAAATAATTTTAAAAAAAATAAATCACAAAAAGAAAAAGTTTGGAAATTAATCCAAACTTTTTTCTATCCCCATACTTCTTCGGCAATTTCTTTAACCAATTTTACTTTAGCCCACTGTTGCTCTTCAGTTAATTTGTTTCCAATTTCACATGAGGCGAAACCACATTGTGGACTTAGACACAAATTTTCTAAAGGGACATATTGGCTTGCTTCTTTAATACGGGCAATTACAGTTTCTTTGTCTTCTAATTTGGCTGATTTTGTCGTAACCAAACCAAGTACGACTTTTTTATCGGGTGTAACCTCTTTTAATGGCTCAAAACCACCAGAACGAGCATCATCAAATTCTAAGAAATAGGCATGCACATTTTCTTTCGCAAATAATGTTTTTGCGACAGCATCATATGCACCACTAGATGCATATGTAGAGTGGAAGTTACCACGACATACGTGTGTGTTAATTGTAAGATCTTCAGGTTTTCCTTCAATCGCAAGATTGTTGATACGCAAGAATAATTCTTGAACTTTTAATAAACCTTCTTGATCTGTTTGGAAGAATAATGGCGCTTTTTCATCCACCAACATACCCCATGAACAATCATCGAATTGAATGCATCGACATCCTGCATCATATAATTGTTGAATGACAACTTTATATCCTTTCGCAATGTCTTGAACCAATTCTTCCGTATCTTCATAATATTTTTTAGTGTTTTCTAGTGCAAAAGGAAGAATCATTTGTTCCAAAAATTGTGCTGGAGCAGGAATGGTTTGTTTGGCAATCGTATTTTCGTCTTCGAATTGAGTTAAAAACTTGAAATGCTCTACAAAAGGATGTGTACCACTCACACCTACTTTTCCAGTGATATATGTATCATCAATCATAGCGGCTTCTCCATGGAAGGGAAGGCCTGTTTTCGTTGGTGTATGAGATACGCCATCAAATCCCCACATAAAGTCTAAGTGCCATGTAGCACGTCTGAATTCACCATCTGTGATGACGTGTAGGCCGGCTGCCTTTTCTTTTTGAACTAAATCTGTAATGCACTCATCTTCGATTTGGGTCAATTCTTCTCTTGAAATTTTTTTAGACTCATAATCTTTACGAGCTTGTTTTAGTTTTGCAGGTCTTAAAAAACTTCCAACTACATCATATCTATAAGGTGTTTGAACTGTCATAATAAATTCCTCAACTTTCGTGTGTGTTAAGTCTATCATATTTATAGTATATAGAATAATTGAAATATTCTTTAGTTTGTTATAGCTAAAAACTATAATAAAAGACCAATTTCACTTGGCCTTTTTAATATATTGAATGAGATGATTTAGATAGTTTTTTGACATGTTGGATAAAACTCCATCACTAATATAGCCTATTTCCATAACTTCATCACTATCAAGTGGAATGGATACAATGTTATCTCCATTTAAATCCGTGCTTAAGATACCAGAAGAAATCGTGTATCCGTTTAGTCCAATCAATAAGTTGAATAATGTGGCGCGATCTGAAATAACAATACTCTTTTTAGATGGCTGAGTACTGTGTAATTCTTCGGAAAAGTAAAAGGAATTATTGATTCCTTGTTCATAAGTTAGACGGGGATAGTTCTCTAAATCTTCCATTTTCACTATTTTTTTATTGGATAAAGGATTTGTCTTAGAAACAAACACATGGGGTTTGGCTTCAAATAATTTGGTGAACGTAAGATGTTCTTTCTTTAAGATACTTTGAATGACTTCACGATTGAAATGGGAAAGATAAAGAATGCCTAATTGGCTTCGATGGTTCTTTACATCTTCGATAATATCATATGTTCTTTGTTCTCTTAAAGAAAATTCATATTCACTTTGATTGTATTCTTTGACTAAGGCGACAAACGCATTTACCACAAAGGCATAGTGTTGACTTGAAATCGCAAATACAGTTCTTGCAGGGAATGTGTTTTTATATTGTTCTTCAAGTAAGTTAGCTTGTTCTATGACTTGTCTAGCATATCCTAGAAATTTTTCTCCTTGTTCAGAAAGAAGAATACCTTTATTTGTTCGAACAAATAAACAGATGGACATTTCTTCTTCTAAATCATGAATGGATTTCGAAAGAGATGGTTGTGAAATAAATAAGGCTTTGGCTGCGGAATTAAAAGATCCAGATTCAACGACCTGGATCACGTAGCGCAATTGTTGCAACGTCATTAGTCAACAATTGTGATTGTATCAATCACTTGAGGATTTCTTGGACGATCATTGAAAGTAGTAGGTGTCTTTGCGATTTTATCTACATTTTCCATACCTTCAATAACTTTACCAAACGCAGCATATTCACCATCTAAATGAGGTGCATCCTGGTGCATAATGAAGAATTGACTTCCTGCACTATTTGGATCCATAGCACGAGCCATAGATAAAACACCACGAGTGTGTTTTAAATCGTTTTTAAATCCATTTGAAGCGAATTCTCCATGAATTGTATAGCCTGGGCCACCAGTTCCGTTTCCAATTGGGCATCCACCTTGAATCATAAATCCTTTAATAACACGGTGGAAAGTTAATCCATTATAGAATTTTTTTTCGATTAGATTCAAAAAGTTTTCAACAGTTTCAGGAGCAATCTCTGGATATAACTCAGCTTTGATTTGATCTCCGTTTTTCATTGTGATTAAAATATTTTTGGTTTCCATGTTTTTAGCTTTCCTTTCTTATATATTGTAATGCGATACAACCAAGACCAGTATGTACGGCGATTACGGAACTAATATAGTTTATATGAATATTTTCTTCAGGTACACCCTTTTCGATAAAACATTTTTTAAAATGGTAGGCACCCTCTAAAAAATCTGAGTGAATAATATAGATATTTGTATGTTCTATGTCAATATCATCCATGACTTTATCAATCGCATAGGCGTCAGCTCTTTTTTCTGTGCGAACCTTATTTAATACATCAATTCTACCTTCTGTGTTTTTATTAATGTGCAAGATAGGATAAATCTTTAACAAACCTGCAAGAGTTGCAGCCATTGGGGTTAATCTTCCACCGCGTTTTAAATGTTGAAGATTTTTGACAAGAATCAATGAGTTGGATTCATCGATGGCAGGTCGAATAATCTCTAATATTTCTTCAGACGATTTGTTTGCGTCGACTAATTTCTTGATCCAAATCGCAACATGTTTTTCTAATTCACAAGTTGAATACATATCAATCACATGGACATTCATTTCTAATTCTCGTGCAATACTTTGCATGGTTGAAGCGTTTGTGGATAATCCATTTGTCAATGGAATCGCAAATACAGTATCGTATTCTTTTTTTAGTTCTTCAAATAAATCATAGATTTTTTGATAGGTTGCCATGCTTGTTTTTGGCATTTTCCCCTTGGCTAATTCTTTATAAATATCTTGTGTTGAAATTTCTAATGTATCTTGGTATGTTGTTTCGTCAATTGTGATTTGTAAGGGAAGCAGGTAAATACCCAATTCTTTTGCCTGTTCAAAAGATAGATTGGAACCTGTATCCGTTACGACGGCGATTTTTTCCATACTAGAATCCTCGAATAGTTTGAGCATCGATATTTGTGATGATTTCAACCGCAAGTTTTACAGCATTATCATAATCTTCTTCAGAACAGATTCCAAAGGAAGCGTGTGCAAAACGAACGGGAATACCGATAATGATGGTTGGAATGTTATAGCGGTGAGTAATTCCTGCATTGGTTCCTCCACCTTTTCTTACACTTTCCTGTACAGGAATATTTTTTTCATGAGCCAAATCAATCGCATAACGCATAAAACGAGGGCTTGTGATATAAGAACGGTCAAACCAACGTAACATTGGACCTTTTTTCAAGGCAGATTGAATCATGTAGTCTTGTTCAAATGTATCATCACTTGGGCATCCTTCAAAACAAATCGCAATGTTAGGATTTAAGTTTTTGATTGCTGTGTCCATGCCTCTTTCGCCGACTTCTTCTTGTGTTGTTAATGTGGCCTCAATGTTGTGGCTTACATCTTTTAATTGGTGTAGTACATCCATTACGGCTGCACAGCCTATACGACAATCAAAGGCTTTTCCTAAGAAAATCTTATGTGCTTCATCATATTTACATGTAACTGCAGGACACATGAAGTTACCTACAGATATATGAAATTCTTCTTTTACTTCTTGAGCACTTGTTGCGCCTACATCGATTACTAAATCATCAAAATCTACTTTTCCATTACGCTTTTCTTCAGATAAGAAATGAACCGGTTGACTTGCGACAATACCCGAAATTTTTTCACCTTTATCATTAAGAATCCAGACTTCGCCAGATACAATGTTTTTTGGATCCCATCCACCTAATGGTAAAAAGCGAATTGTACCATTTGGCTTGATGGCTTGCACAATAAAACCAACTTCATCGGCATGTGCATCTAAAAGAATCGTTGTTTCATGTTCTTTGTCTTGTTTAAAGCGCATATACGTATTACGCATTGTATCATCATGAACTTCACAAATATCCTTGACATCTTCCATAGCCAATTTAGATACTTCATCTTCCATGCCACTTGGTCCAAAGGCAGTTGAGAAGTCAATAATTCGTTTAATTTTTGAATTCATATACATTTCCTCCATAAATTTGTTAATATTATAGCACAGATACATATTTGTGGATGTGTTTCTGGTCATTTGAATGAATTTGTATTTGGACAAAGGACTAGAATAATTGTATCTTACCAAAAAAGGAGATTTTTGCATGAAAAAAATAATGTCAAAACTACATTTTAGAAGTATATATAAAACAATCGTATTAACTTTGATCTTATGCTTTGTCTATAATATTGCCTATTTAATGATGAGTGCCTCAGGTATGAATGTATATCTTAGACAAAGTCTAGAAGTCGTATTAAGCTTATTGTCGAGTCTAGGTTTCTATTTTATTTGTACAAAGATATGGAAAAAACAGAATTTTTGTGCATCTGCAGTTTTAAAAGTATTAGTACTACAAGGTATTTATATTTTAATTGTGAGTGGAATTCTTACAAATCTAGTGAATGTTTGCGCAAATAATACAAGCTTAATGTTAGTGTTACAACTTATTAGTGCATTCTGCTTAGTTATGATGGTACCATTCCAGTTGATTTTCTATTATGGATTGATTCACGATAAAAACTTAAAGGAATTTATTCCTTTTGCACTAAAAAAACACCAGAAATCCATGTTGAACTGGTATTGTACATTACTAATCTGTATTGTTGTGTTTGATACAATGTCTGGAGGTTTATTTAGTGCAGCACAAGGCTTTAATGCCCAAAGTATTTTAGTTGGATCTATGTATATGGGTAATCCTATGATATCTTGGATGATGTATTTATTCTTGGGAGTTAGCTTTAAGTCGAGTCTTGCAGCTATGTTTACTTATTTGTTTGTGAATTTTTTAATGGGCTTTTTCTATTGCATTCTTGAATTGAATTATGTTTCTTATGTAGGAAGTCTTTTAGATGCAGATTAATGAATTGAAAATTACCAGTCGAAGACTTGGTCTTTTAGTAAAGATGAATATCTTAACGGTTGAGGATCTATTGAAATATTATCCTTTGCGTTATGATACGGTTCAAACAGTGCCCTATTCACAATGGAATGAAAAGGAAAATGTTGTATTCCAAGGCTTGATTTGTTCAACCGCAAGAGTGATTCGTTTATCTAAGAATCGTTCGATGACTAAGTTTAAAGTTATGTCGTGGAATGAAGAATTAAACATTACTTTATTCAATCGTCCATGGCCATCTCAATTTGGTTTTGGCAAGACGATTACAATTTATGGACAATATCAAGGGAATAATAATGTGGTAGCTTCTACTTATAATTTTAAACCTTTAGATCAACAATTAGGCTTACATCCAGTATATCCATTGATTGAAGGTTTGAAGCAATCCGATATACAGGCCATTATGAAAGAGGCCCTTAAACATGTGGATGTTTTGCCTCAAAGAGTACCACAAAGGTATATTGAAAAGTATAAGTTGTTAGATATATCTACGGCTTATAAATGGATTCACTTTCCAGAGAATGAAAAGCAGCTGCATGCCGCAATTCGTACATTGAAGTATGAAGAGTTTCTATGTTTTCAATGCGTAATGCAGTCGATGCACGAAAAGAAGGAAATTAAAAAAGCTAAGAAATTTTCTATGGCAACAGTAAAGAAATGGATTTCAGATCTTCCTTTTGAGTTAACGAAGGATCAGCTTTCTAGTATTGACGATATTCTATATGATTTAAAGAGCACAAATGTCATGTTTCGCCTTGTTCAAGGAGATGTTGGATGTGGTAAGACAATTGTTGCTCAAATTAGCATGTATGCCAATCAGCTAGCTGGGTATCAATCGGCTTTGTTGGCACCAACCGAAATCTTAGCTCGCCAACATGTAGATAATATGCATAAATTAGGTTTAGATGCGACTTTATATGTTTCGAGTTTACTGGCTAAGGAAAAGAAAGAAGTTTTAACGAAACTTGAGAATGGAGAAATATTAAATGTGGTAGGGACACATGCTTTATTTCAAGAAAATGTTATTTTTAATAAATTAGGCCTTGTAATTGCGGATGAGCAACAGCGTTTTGGCGTGAAACAAAGGAGATCTTTATTAGAAAAAGGCAAGTGTGTTGATTTTCTAATGATGTCAGCTACACCGATTCCTAGAACGTATGCGCATTTCTTATATGGAGATATGGATATTAGTTCGATTCATACAATGCCTAAAGGAAGAAAGAGTGTTGTCACAAAGTATTTTAAAACTTCAAGTATGTCGCCAGTTTTAAAAGATGTATTGAAATTTATTCAAGAAGGAAGACAATGTTATGTTGTGTGTCCTGCCATTGAAGAGAATGATGAATTTAAAATGCGTAATGTATTTGAAATTTATGAAGGCATGACAAAGACATTAAAAGATATACGTATTGGCTTGCTTCATGGAAAAATGACAAGTCAGGAAAAGGAAGAAACGATGGAGAAGTTTTCTAAACATGAATTGGATATCCTTGTTTCTACAACAGTTATTGAAGTTGGAATTGATGTGGCCAATGCGAGTGTGATGGTCATTTATGATGCACATCGTTTTGGCTTAAGTACTTTGCATCAGCTTAGAGGACGTGTGGCACGTGATAAAAAACAGGGGTATTGTTTCTTGTTGTCGGCATCGAGTGATCCTCAGGCTATTGAACGCTTAAAAAAGATGGAAGAATTAAAGGATGGCTTTGAAGTATCCAATTATGATTTGCATATGCGCGGTCCAGGTGATATTTTAGGGATAAGACAAAGTGGTATGCCTTGTCTTGTGTTTGGTGATTTTGAAAAAGACCAGGCTATGATGGAAACGTGTATTCATGATGCGAAAGAAATCATACAAGATCAAGTGGATGTGGATTTGTTGTTGTATATTTCAAGGGCTATTGAAAGTGCACAGTATTTTGATTAGGAGTTTTACGATGGATAAACAGAAGATAGAGAATAAAGCTATATATTTTATGTGCTTATTAAGTATGATATGCATTCTTGTTTTGATTGCTTACTTCTTCTTTTTGCGTAATGTTGAAATTGATATTATGGCAAATGCGCAATATACGTATGTTGGAGAAAATGGAAACGCGAGTGTGACGGTAAGTGCTAAACAGGGAGATTTAAATCAAAGAACACAGGATTTTTTGAACTCTGTTCAATATGAAGTCAGTCCGAATACAGATTTATCAAATGGAGATACGATTCATGTAACGGCAACGTATGATGAGGCTTTAGCCAATCAATATCATTATCAGCCAAAAAGTGTTGAAACCGATGTGGTGGTTAAGGGGCTTGCCAATCGTTATAGTGCATTAGAGGACATTCCAAAAGCATTGATTCAGGATGGGAAAGATGCAGCTATAGATTATGTAAAGGATAATCAAGAATCTATATATACTATAGACGGTAAAGAAGATAAGGCGCCTGGACTTGATAAAATGAAGATTGTCTATTCGGCTTATTTAAAATCGAATCAAAAAAATAATAGTGATCGATTTGTATATATTGTACAAATGAATTATGCCTCAGAAATTTTATATTACATGGTATGTATTCCAAATATTAATGATTCAGATTCGATAGATACGCATAATATTTATGGAGAAAAGGCGTATTTAACGCAAGATGAATGGAATGGTAAAGATTTTAGTGGATATGTAAATCGTGTATATTCATTAAAATATCAAATTGAACAAATAAATAAAGAAGTCAAATCAAATTGACTTCTTTATTTTAGTTTATTCATTAATTCTTCAAAATCTGGTTTTTCAATTTCATGAAATTCAATGGTAACACTATCGTTATCTTTATAACGTGGAATCAAATGAACGTGGAAATGATTAACACTTTGTCCTGCAGCTTCATGCACATTACTTAAAATGTTGATGCCATCACAATGTAGAGTTTGTTCCAATTTGTTGGCAAGCTTACTAGCAACTTCAAATACATGGTTGCGTGTTTCATCTGGACAATCTAAAAAAGAATCACAGTGTTCTTTTGGGACAACAAGTGTATGTCCATAAGAAGTAGGGTTGATGTCTAGAAAAGCGATAACACTTTCGTCTTCATAGATTTTATTGCTTGGAATTTCACCATTAGCGATCATACAAAAAATACACATAAGTATACGTCCTCCTTATTAAAAATAATACATCGTTTTAGATAAAATGAAAAGCCAGACTAAGGGGGTGTCTGGCTTTTCAATAAGGGGATAGAAAATAGTATGAATACCATTTACTGATTTCATACCGGCAAGGTCTTCAAACTCCTTGCTTGTATAGAAGTATACCATAAGTTGTGTCAAACAAAATGTGAAAAGTGTGGGAAAATATGTGATTTAACACAAAAGTAGTATTTTTACCCCACTTTTTTGTTTTTTTTGACTCATTTTACAAAATTGATAGTGCTTGCGAGTGTCAAAAATGGGAAAATTTGGATTTTTCATGAATTATAAATATTGAGAACTAGTTTTATGCTATAATGTAAACTAAGCGGAGGTTTTGAGATGATTGTAAAAACCATTCAGGAAATAACAAATATGATGCATGCAAATGTGCATGGTGATATTGATGATACAAGAAAAATACATGGTGTTGTGATTGATTCACGACAGGTGACAAAAGATGTTTTATATGTACCAATTATTGGTCAAAGGGTAGATGGACATGTATTTGCCAAACAAACAATTGAAGATGGTGCTTTGATTAGTTTGTGGCAAAAGGATCATCTTCCATATCCGGATTTTCCAGTTATTTTAGTTGATGACACACTTAAAGCTATGCAAGATCTTGCGAAAGCGTATTTAGATGAGTTACGTCCATTAGTAATTGGTGTAACGGGTTCTAACGGAAAAACTAGTTGTAAAGATATGTTATATAGTATTTTCTCACAAGAGAAAAAAACACAAAAAACACAGGGAAATCGTAACAGTGAAATTGGTCTTCCATTAACTATTTTTGACTTTGATGAAGATATTGAAGTAGCGATTTTAGAAATGGGTATGGAAAACAAAGGCGAAATTACGCAGTTGACTTCAATTGCACAGCCAGATATTTCTGTGATTACTTCTGTAGGTTCAGCTCACATGGAAAATTTGGGCGGTAGACTTCAGATTGCTCAGGCAAAATGTGAAATTTTAGAGGGATTAAAAGAAAATGGCTTATTCCTTTATAATCATGAAAGTGAAGAAATAAAACAGGTTCTTCCTACTTTGAATACAGAAAATAAGAAAATCGTATCTTTTGGTCAAGGTGGAGATGTTTCTATCACAAGTGATATTAAATATGATAAAGAAGGAATTGTTTTTAACTGCAATATTCTAGATGCACCTGTTCATTTACGTGCATTTGGTGATTTTCAGGCTATGAACGCATTACCGTGTATTTTTATCGCAAAAGCTTGTCAATTAAAAGAGGAATCTATTTTAAAAGGATTGGCTGATTTAGAAATGACAAAGATGCGTACACAGCTAATTCCAGTTTCAAATGCGTATATTTTAGATGATACGTATAAATCAAATCCGGAAAGCGCAAAGGCAGCTATCGATACATTGATGGAATTGCCTGCGCAAAAACATATCGCCATTTTATCGGATATGTTAGATCTTGGAAGTGAAGAAAAACAATTGCACTTTGATGTGGGCGAATACGCTAAACAAAAAGGTGTAGACGAACTATATTGTACGGGACCTCTTTCTAAAGAAACAAGTGATGGTTTTAATGGAAAGTGGTATGAAACAAAAGATGAGATATATGAAGCTGTTAAACCTTTGTTAGATCAAGATTGTATTGTTTTGATCAAGGGTTCAAGAGCTATGAAAATGGATACGTTAGTAGATGCATTTAGGGGGAAAAAACAATGAGTAAATTACGTTTAGGTGTCATATTTGGAGGACAAAGTAGTGAATACTCTGTTTCATTGCATTCTGTCGCTTCTTTTTTACGTCAGATTCATGCGGATAACTATGATATGACTTTAATTGGAATTAATAAAAATGGACATTTCTATTTATATAATGGAGATGTGGATTCGATTGAACATGATACATGGCAAAGTGAAGAAACTTGTGTATCTTGTGCATGGGTAAATGGTGGAATCATGCCTTTGGATGGTTCAAACAAAGTGATTGAATTGGATTGTGTGTTCCCAGTACTACATGGAAAAAATGGAGAAGATGGATTGATTCAAGGATTGCTTGAATTGATGAATATTCATTATGTAGGCTGTGATGTAATGTCAAGTGCTATGTCAATGGACAAAGAAATCATGCATATTCTTTGTAAGGAAGCAAATATTCCGTGTGCAGATTATATTTGTTTATACGCAAATCGAGAAAATCCTACATTTGAACAGATTCAAGAAGAGATTCCATTACCATGGATTGTTAAGCCATGCAATGCAGGAAGTAGCTATGGGGTTCATTTTGTGAATGATAAAGAAGAATTTGAAAGTGCATGTAAAGATGCTTTCTTCTATGATGGTCGCGGTAAGATCTTAGTTGAAAAAGTAATTAAGGGCTTTGAGATTGGTTGTGCTGTTATGGGAAATGAAGAAATCTTTACAGGATCAGTGGATGAAATTGAAATTAATGGTGGATTCTTTGATTTTGAAGGTAAGTATGAGATGAAGGGGGCAGCTATTTATTGTCCGGCTCGTATTGATGAAAAAACATTTAAAGAAGCACAAGAATTAGCTCGTAGAACATATATTGCGATGAACTGCTGTGGTATGGCACGAGTAGATATGTTTGTGACAGAAGATAAAGAAGTGATTTTAAATGAATTGAATACAATTCCAGGATTAACGGCTACTTCTCGTTATCCTTCTATGATGAAAGAAGCTGGAATTGAATTTGCGGATTTAATTGATAAGCTAATTGAATTAGCTATGCAAAGGACTATTGGAGCATGTTAGAAGCTTATAGTCGGGCTTGGACAGAAATCGACTATGATGCGATTGCGCATAATGTAGAAGAAGTTAGAAAGCTCGTAAAGAAAACAAAAATTATGGGTATCGTCAAAGCCAATGCGTATGGTTTGGGTGATGTCGCATGTGCTAAGGCTTTACAAAAATGTGGAGTGGATTATTTTGGCGTTTCGAGTGTGGATGAGGCTTTGAACTTAAGAAATGCAGGAATTCAAGATAATATCCTAATATTAGGATATACACCTAGTATGCATTTTCACTATCTTCATGAACAAAATATTGTTCAATCTTTGATTTCTATTGAATATGCAAGAGAATTAAATGCGTATGCCAAGGAAAACAATGTAAAGATTCGTTGTCATTGTAAAGTAGATACAGGTATGTGCAGAACGGGAATTGTTTATCAAGAACAAGATAAACATATAGAAGATATTTATGAAGAGTATCGTATGGAAAATCTATGTGTAGAAGGCATTTTCTCGCATTTTCCTGTGAGTGATTGTTTGGATGAGAATTGTAAATCGTTTACGACCAAACAAATTCAATTATTTGATGAAGTTATTGATTTATTGAAATCTCAAGGTATTGATCCAGGTATTCGTCATCTTCAAAATAGTTATGGAATTTTAAACTATCCAGAGTTGGAATATGAATATTGTAGACCGGGTCTACTTTATATGGGTGTGACGAGTGATGATCAAATTCCAATCCAAACAAATCCAGACTTTATTCCAATTATGTCTATGTATGCCAATGTTAGTTTGGTGAAATGGATATATCCTGGACAAAGTGTAAGTTATGGTCGTCATTTTGTGGCTGAAAAACCAACAAAAGTTGCGACAATGAGTATTGGATATGCGGATGGTTTACCACGTCTTTTATCGAATCAGGGATTTGAAGTGTTAGTACATGGCCAAAGATGTAAATTGATTGGAAACTTATGTATGGATCAATGTATGATTGATGTTACAGATGTAGATGATGTAAAAGAGGGCGATGTAGTGTGTATCGTAGGTCATCAAGGAAATGAAGTCGTTACTGTTGATCAAATTAGTCGTACGGCTAAGACTATCAACAATGAGACACTAACTTCGATTTCTTCGCGTGTACCTAGATTAAAGGTGCGCTCATGAAAAGACAGTATGCATCGATAGATATTGCACGTTATGTTTCGGCTTTATTAGTTGTATGTATTCATACATTTCCTTTTTTAGAAATTTCTGAAACATTTAATACGTACTTTATTCATACTGTATGTCGTTTGGCAGTTCCATTCTTTTTTACGACAAGTGGATTCTTCTTTTTTAGAAATTATGATTCAGAAAATGAAGATTTAAATGAGACTCGTTTAAAGAAGGCATTGATTCGTTTATTTCGAATTTATTTGATTTGGACAATTATTTATTTGCCATATACGATTTTTGATTATACGCACACGGGTTTCCATATTAAGTATTTATTTACATATGTAAGAGATTTTTTCTTGAATGGAAGTTATTATCACTTGTGGTTTTTACCAGCCTTAATGTTAGCGGACATAATTGTGTATTGTTTGTATAAGAAAAAAGGCTTGAATTTCACATTGTTGATTACGCTTATATTATATTTTGTAGGTTACTTGATTAATGTATATACACCAATTTGGGAAAGTATTCCAGGTGTATCCTTCTTCTTTGGTTTCTTTACAAAAACATTGTCAACCGCAAGAAATGGAATTTTCTTTGGTCCTATGTTCATTGCGATTGGGTTATTACTTTCAAGAACGCGTCGCTTGCCTAAAAAGGTTAGCTTGATTGGTTTCTTGATTAGTTTTGTATTATTCTTTGCGGAAGTATCTTTATATCGTCATTTCGGTATTTTAAGAGATTTAACAAGTATGTATATTTGTTTAGTTCCCGCTATTTATTTCTTAGTGAATTATTTATTAAAAATCAATATTCCATACCGTAAAATGTTTACGATTTTACGTCATGATTCATTGATGATTTATACTTCACATATTTTGTTTGCCAAAATCTTTTTGGCATTGATGCCACATGCACATTTAGTTGTTTATTTCTTAACTTTGGCATGTGCACAATGTTTGGCAGGTTTTGTGACGCGTTATCAGGATCAATATCCGATTTTAAAAAAATTACTGTAAGCTTATGATTCGATTATTTCAGGTGAAATGTGCCAATGAAAATGAAATTGAGGCACAAATCTTAAAAAAACTGCGAATCCGTAAAGAAGACCTTTTGCAGTGGCACGTACATAGAAAAAGTGTGGACGCACGTCACCAGAAGGTCTTATTTTCGTATGTCGTAGATTGTAAAGTTAAAAATGAAAAGAAGCTTTTAAAGCTAAAAGACGTTTCTTTAACACCCGATGAAACGTATCATCCAGTAATGAGTGGAAAACATGCATTATTGGCTAGACCCGTTGTCGTTGGGTTTGGTCCTGCAGGTATGTTTGCAGCTCTGATTCTTGCACAATCTGGCTATAAACCGATTGTTTTAGAAAGAGGATCAAAAGTAGATGTTCGTAAACAAAAAGTAGAAACTTTTTGGGAAAATGGACAATTGGATGAAGAATGCAATGTTCAATTTGGCGAAGGTGGCGCGGGTGCCTTTAGTGATGGAAAGTTAACGACAAGATCGAAAGATTCATTATGTCGTAAAGTATTAGAGGAACTTGTTTCTTTTGGGGCAAAGCCGGATATTTTAATTGACCAGCATCCTCATATTGGTACAGATGCCTTCTTGTCGATTATTCGAAATTGTCGTGAAGAAATTGAACGTTTGGGAGGAACTTTCTATTTTGATACAAAGTTAGAAGATATTAAAGTGGAAAATGGTACTTTGAAACAAATCTATTTCAATCAACAATGGGTAGATTGTAATGCTTTAATTCTTGCGACTGGACATAGTGCAAGTGATACCATTTTAATGCTTCATCAACATGGTATTCATGTCGAAAATAAACCGTTTGCGGTTGGCGTTCGTATTGAACATAAACAAAAATATATCAATGAGGCTATGCTTCATGAATATAGTCAAGATGAAAGATTGATTCCAGCCCGTTATCAATTGACGTATACGGCATCCAATTCAAAAGGTGTATATACATTCTGTATGTGTCCAGGTGGCTATGTTATTCCAAGTTCTTGCCAAAAAGATCAATTGGTTGTGAACGGAATGTCTTATGCGAGTCGTAGTGGAGAAAATGCCAATAGTGCATTGCTTGTGCAAATCAATGATTCGGATTATGGTAATGAGTTGTTTGCCGGGTTAAAATATCAGGAAGACTTGGAAAAGAAAGCTTTTAAAATGGGACACGATTATAAGGCTTGCGTACAGCTTGCGAAAGATTATTTAGAAAATAAAATATCAAATCAATTTGAATCCGTATTACCAACCTATTCGATTGGTACAACATTTTGTGATTTGAACGATTTATTCTCTAAAGAAGTCAATCTAGCCTTGCATGAGGCGTTAGAGCATTTTGAAAAGAAAGTGCCTGGCTTTGTTTCTGGTGGAGCCATATTAAGTGCTGTAGAATCAAGAAGTAGTAGCAGCGTGCGTTTAGTTCGTGATAAAGAATCTTATGTTTCGAATATTCAAGGTATCTATCCAAGCGGTGAAGGTAGTGGCTATGCAGGTGGCATTATGACAAGTGCTATTGATGGTATTCGTAGTGCCGAGCATTTGATTGAATACTTTGCCAAAGGGGAGTTTTAAATGAATATATTTGCTCCGGATTATTATGTTCAAAGTTTTAAAACTTTGAACATTCAAAAACTTCATGAAATGGGAATTCAATTACTTCTTTGTGATATTGACAATACGCTTGTGGCGTATGATGAAGAATGTCCAAATCAGGATGTGATTGATTTTATAAATAAATTAAAAATGAATGGAATTGAGGTTGCACTATGTTCAAATTCACCAAGTTCTAGAGGTAAGAATTTTGGTAAGCATCTTCCAGTTTCAAATACATATCCATTTTCGTGTAAACCATTTCCGTTTTGTTTTAAAAAAGCAATGAGAGACCATGGCCTAAAGGCAAATCAGATTGCGATATTAGGTGATCAAATGTATACGGATATATTGGGTGGAAATATTTGGGGGCTTTATACAATTTTAACGGCTCCTATTGCGATAAAGGATCGAAATATCACAAAAGTATTTCGTTTCTTTGAAGAATTAATATATGGTTATTTAGAAAAGAAAAAATTATTGAAGCGAGGTGACTTTGATGACTAAATATTGTAAGGGTTGTGGTGTTTTACTACAAAACGAAGATGAAAATGCATTAGGCTATGTTCCTACTTTAGATGCTTCTTATTGTCAAAGATGTTATCGCATTCGTCATTATGGCGATGTGACAATCAATATGCAGCAGGGAATTGAATCCAACGCAACATTAGAAAAAATAAATAACATCGATGGTGTGGTTTTCTGGGTTGTGGATTTATTTGCGTTTGAGGCTAACTTAATTTCGCGCTTGAATCAAAAACTTCCAGGCAAAGATATTGTGATGGTATTAACGAAGCGTGATGTCTTGCCAACAACTTTAACAGATGAAAAAATCATTAACTTTGTAAAGCATCGTCTTCACGAAGAAAATATTGTTGTAAAGGATATTGTGATTTGTGGCTATCTATTAAAGGAAAATGATAAATCTAGAGAATATTCATCACGTATTGTGAATGCGATTTTGAAATATCGTAAGAATCGAAATGTAATTTTTATGGGTGTTGCCAATGCAGGAAAATCCACTGTATTGAATCATTTATTGGCATCGAAAGATTTAACGACTTCTCAAAATCCAGGGACTACATTAGATTTAGTTCCAATTCCTTTTGAGGATTATACGATTTATGATACACCAGGCATTGAGAATACGCACTCTTTATTAACGCATTTACAACCTAAAGATTTAAAGACGGTCATTCCAACAAAACCAATTCGACCATTTGTTTCGCAAATCTTTGAGGATCAGTCCTTTGCGGCGGCAGGACTTGCTAGACTTGATGTGGTAGTGAGTGGGAAGGCAACAGTAGTTGGATATTTCTCTCGTTCTTTATCGATTCATAGAGGAAAATTAAGTAATGCGGATGCGTTGTGGCAAAAACATTTAAATGGTATGTTAGTGCCATGTGTAGATACATCCTTATTAACGATGCATACGTTCCATGCTCCTAAACTTGAGGGAGAAAAGATGGATGTTTGTATTCATGGTATTGGATGGTTCTGTATTAGTGGACAAGTAAAAGATGTATATGTAAAAGTACATAAAGGTATTCAGGTAACGTTTAGAAAGGCGATGATTTAATGTTAACGAGTCAAAATAAAAAATATTTAAGAAAATTAGGAATGGAGTATAGATCGTTATTCCAAATTGGAAAAGATGGTTTAAGTGATAATTTAATGGATACTTTATCCGATTCATTGGAGGCACATGAATTAGTAAAATGTAATTTATTAAAGACATGTCCAGTCGATGTGCGTGAGGCAGCTATTGAGTGTGCAAGTGCAACAGGTAGTGAAGTGGTTCATATTGTAGGACATACTTTCTTGTTGTATAGAAGAAGTAAAGAAAATAAATTGGGGCTTAAAAAATGAGAATTGCCATTGTAGGAGGTTCTTTTGATCCTATACATGATGGGCATATTCAAATGGCCAATCAGTCTTTGCAGGGATTAGGTGTAGATGAAGTATGGTTTATGCCAACCTCTAGTACGCCTTTAAAAGATCATGATCTGACATTGGATCAAGAGCGTTTAGCTATGATTGATTTGGTGGTTAAGAAAAACCCGAAATTTAAAGTTTGTACACTTGAACTTGAAAGAGCAGGTAAAAGTTACACGTATGATACGCTAAAGAAATTGATTGAAACATATCCGGAACATGAATTTTATTGGATCATAGGAAATGATCAATTGATGCAGTTTGACAAGTGGCACAATCCGAATGAACTTGTGAAGATGGCTCATTTTGTATGTTTTGATAGGGATGGAAAGCTTTCTGATTCAAAGTATGATATTGCGTGTATGACAATGCCGGCAGTTCCTGTTTCTAGTTCAGAGATTCGAATGGGAAATAAGTTGAATTATTTGCCTGAAGAAGTGTTGCGTTATATCTATCGAAATCGATTGTATGTGAAGGATTTTGTGGCTTCTAGATTGACAGAAAAAAGATATAAACATTCTTTATCGGTTGCCAAACTTTGTGAAGAGTTTGCGTTGAACAATGGGTATGATATGCATATTGCGTATTATATTGGTTTGTTTCATGATATAGCTAAATATATGCCAAAGGATGAAATGTTAAAATGGATGCAGAGTGTGTGTCCTGAAAACATGGAATATCCTGTAGCTGTATGGCATGGTTTTGTCGGGGCTGCTGTCACGAAAGATATCTTTTTAATTGAAAATCCAATTATCTATAATGCGATTTATCATCATGTATTAGGAACGAGTCAAGATCCATATGCGATGATGGTATTTTGTGCAGATAAATTAGATCCTTTGCGTGGATATGATTCTACTAAATTGATTGAGATTTGTAACAAAGATATTAAAGAAGGATTTGATTTGGTGGTTCAACAAAATCGGGAGTATTTAAAGAGAGGATAAACATGGAAATTTTAGATATTGTAGTTCATGCGATCTGTGAAAAGAAAGCACAAGATGTACGTGTATATGATGTAACGAGTTTGACTCCATTTATGGATTCAATGATTGTTTGTTCGACTACAAATATTCGTCAGAATAATGCGATTGCACAAAACATTAAGGATCGTTTAAGAGAAGCTGGATATATGGGGGATATGCATATTGAGGGTGACTCTGGTTCAAAATGGCTTTTAATTGATTTAAAAGAAGTTGTAGTCCATTTATTTGTGAATGAAGAAAGGCAGGTTTATAATCTGGATCGTTTATATTCGGATGTTCCAGTAAAAACGTATGATTTATAATACATTGGCACATTATTATGATGCTTTAGTAAAAGATGAAGAGGCATCTAGAGAATGGGTATCTTGGATTGAGAGTGAACTTGCACCTTGTGATTGTTTAGAACTTGCGTGTGGTAGTGGTGAGATCACTGAGATGCTCGCAAAAAAAGGCTATACGATGACAGCTCTTGATTTGAGTGAAGAAATGGTGAAGCAGGCTAAGAGTAAAAACTTAGAGGGTTCCATTCAATTCTTATGTCAAGATATGCGTAATTTAAGTAATTTAGGATCTTATTCTGGTATTTTCTGTTTGTGTGATAGTTTTAACTATATTTTAGAGAAAGAAGAAATTGATGCGTTCTTTCATGAAGTCAGTCAACATTTAAAACCAAATGGACTTTTCTTCTTCGATACACATTCGTTAGATCGTTTAGATGAATTTGATTCGGAATATAATGAGACAGGTGCTTTTGAAGATGGTTGTCAATATCAATGGTCAATTATGGCAGAAGATGATTATGTATATCAGGATTTTGCGTTTTATATGAAAGACAAAGTGGTTCAGGAGCACCATATTCAAAGAGTATATGATCCAATATGGTTGAATGATACTTTGTCGAAATATTTTGATGTTTTAAAAGTCACAACGGATTTTGATATTGAGGGGATTGCGCCTGGTGAAAAGTATTTTTATGTATGTAGAAAGAAGGTACAAGAATGATTGGTATTGTAGCGGCAATGGATGCTGAGATTCATGAATTTGAAAAGCGTATGGACTTAGTAGATCATACGAAGACAATTGCGGGATGCACATTAACATATGGAAAATGGCAAGGTAAAGATGTAGTCTTATGTAAGAGTGGTGTAGGTAAGGCATATGCGGCTATGTCTTGTACAATTTTGTGTATGCAAGGAAATATCGACAGCATTATTAATGTGGGTACAGCTGGTGGATTAACGCAGGATGAGCAAGTGTTGGATATTGTGATTAGTGATAAGGTTGTACAAGCTGATTATGATACAAGTCCATTAGATGGTCCTTCTGGTGTTGGATTGGTGTATAATAGTCATGAAAAATTGAGCCAAAGTTGTATTGAAGCGGCAAAGGTTATGCAGATTCGCTATCATGTAGGTACAATTGCTTCGCAAGACTTATTTATGTCTAGAGATGAGGATTTTGAAAAATTAATGAATCATTTCCCAGACTCAATTTGTTCAGAAATGGAGGCAGGAGCGATTGGTGCTGTTGCCACACAATTTAATATTCCATTTGTGATTGTGCGTTCGCTAAGTGATGTTGTGCATCATAATGAAAATCCAATGGAATTTTCAACCTATGTTTCTAAAGCAAGTGCGCAATCGGCTAAATTGATTGAAAATTGGTTGATGCGTATATAGTAAAAAGGAGGGGTAAGAATGGGACTAAAGCATAAGCGTAAAAGACAGCATGGAACAACAACGACAATGGCATTGGTCATCATTCTTGTTCTTGTATTACTTTTGATTTGGTCTGAGTTTATTAGTGGACCGAATCGTGTTAAGGAACAGATTTATGCGCAAAGAATTGAAAAAATAATTAAACAAAATAAGAATATCCAAGGCTTGAGTGAGCATGTCTTTAATTACATAACATATCAGGGCTATGATGATACGACTTTGTATTGGTACAATGCGAAGTCTGAATTGATTACTTCAAGAGATATTGAAACTTTGAATTATAAAAAGGCAAAACGCATTGCGAAAAAGAACTATAACATCAAGTGTGATTCGATTGCACTTGGATATGGCTACAACAATCCGGTATATGAGATTCGCGGATCGAATAAATTGATTTTATTGGATTATGATAGTTTTGAACGTGTTTATGAAAGGGAGATACGATAATGGCTGATTTTGATTTTAATGCACCTTATGTAGATCGTAGAACTTGGATCATTGATCATCTACAAGATTTGGTTTTAGAACCCAAAGAAATATTGGTCGTATTGTTGATTGATTTTTTCAACCAGCAGCATATTTCAATTGATCATGAATTGATTAGTGAAAAATTAAAAATCAGTGTGGATGAAGTGGAAGATATTTTTACGGAATTATCGGATAAAGGCTATTTGACTTTAGACTATGCGGATGGATCTTTGATTTTTAATATTGAAGGTATCTTTGAACTTTCTAAAGCCAGTGATACTTCCATTGATCGATCTTTATTAGAGCAGTTTGAAATGGAGTTTGCACGTCCACTATCTTCAACGGAAATGCAAAGAATTATTGATATGGCTAGTATGTATGATGAGCGTCGTGTGATTTGTGCATTAAATGAAGCTGTATGTAATGAAGTTTGCGATTTAAATTATATTGAAAGAATTCTTCAGAATTGGCAACAAAAAGGTTTATCGACTGAAGATTTGGAGAATGGCAAGCGATGAATGCGAATGAAATTTTGGATGAAATGGAGAAGATTTTTCCGGATGCCAAGTGTGAATTGTATCATGAATCCCCATTTCAATTGATTGTTGCGGTCGTATTAAGTGCACAGACAACGGATGCGATGGTCAACAAGGTAACGCCAGCATTATTTAAGGCGTATCCTACGGCAGAAACGATGGCAGAGGCTACAGTTTCTGAATTAGAGCCATACATTAAAAGAATTGGTTTGTATCGCAATAAGGCTCGTTCGATTTCGAATTTAAGTAAAGATCTAGTTGAAAGATATCATGGACAAGTACCCTATACATATAAGGATTTAATGTCTTTAGCAGGTGTTGGAAGAAAGACAGCGAATGTCGTTCGTAGTGTAGCTTTTGATATTCCTAGCTTTGCGGTAGATACCCATGTCAATCGTGTCAGTAAGCGTTTGGGTTTAGCTAAATATAATGATTCGGTTGAAAAGGTTGAGGAAAAACTAAAACGAAAGATCGATCGTACAAGATGGAATCAAGGTCATCATGACTTTATATTTTTTGGGCGTTATCTTTGTCATTCAAGAAATCCAGAATGTGAAAGATGTCCTTTTAAAAGCTTTTGTAAGAAAGATAAATATGAGAAATAATAGCACTACACTTGTAGTGTTTTTCTTTTTGTATTGTGATAAAAGATAAAATAATAAAGTTGACAAATAGTTGGTAGAGCAACCACAATAAAATTAATATAATGATGGTGAAAAGGAGGAAATATGTATGATGAAGGCAACTGTATTTATAGCTTATATTCTTTTGTTGATGTATTTTGTAGTTGGTGTTGCATTTATATACTTATTTGTGTTGCTTGTTAGGGCGTTGAGAAAATACATTAAATCTGAACCTGTAAGAAAGGAAAAGGCTGAAAGTGCCAAATCACTTGGAGAAGTGATTAAAAGATATCGTACGCAACGCAAAATGACTCAAGAATTTGTGGCAGAGTCTTTAGGTGTTTCAAGACAGGCTGTATCAAAATGGGAAAGTGGTGCATCGGATCCAAGTACAACGAATCTAATGGCTTTAGCTAAGCTTTTTGGAGTCACTGCTGAAGAAATTTTAAAAGAAGTTAAATAAATTCATTGTATAGTCGATGATGAAAAACAAATATAACAACAATTATTGAACGATGAGTAAAGGAAGTATGAATATGAAGATTATTAAAGTTGTAGATGATGAAGAAAAAAAGAAAATCACAAGAGCCATATTAGAAGCATTGCCTGAATGGTTTGGGATTATAGAAGCAAGAGAAGAATATATTCTTGATAGTGTAGGAAAAGATTTCTTTTGTGCTATGGAAAAGGATAAGGTTGTTGGTTTTTTATATCTTAAACAAACAGGTAAAGATACGGTTGAACTAGCTGTAATGGGTGTGTTAAAAGAATATCATCGTAAAGGAATTGGAAGAGCACTATTTGAATACGCAAAGGAAAGTATAAAGGAAAGTGGGTATTCGTTTATCCAGGTAAAAACAGTGAAGATGGGAATGTATAAAGATTATGATTGTACAAATCGATTTTATATTTCATTAGGATTTAAAGAATTTGAAGTGATTTATACATTGTGGGATGAAAACAATCCTTGTCAAATTTACGTAATGGGGATATGAGGCGGCAAAATGGCGTCAACTAAAGAATATTTAGATTTTATAATGGGGCAATTATCAAATTTAGAAGAAATTACGTATCGAGCTATGATGAAAGAATATATCCTCTATTATCGAGGAAAAATTGTTGGTGGTATATATGATGATCGATTACTTGTTAAGCCTGTAGAATCCGCAATTCATTATATGTCAAAAGTTCAATATGAATTACCATATGATGGAGCCAAAGAAATGTTGTTGGTAGAAGAAGTGGATGACCGGAAATTTTTGGAAGGTTTGTTTCAAGTGATGTATGATGAGCTTCCAAATCCAAAAAAGAAGAAATAAACTATGAATGAGTTACTATTTTCCAAGAAATATTATGTTAGAAAACTACAAAAGAATGATATTGATCAAATATATGGTCTTTGTAGTAAAAATCACTTATATTATCAATATCGACCTCCTTATGTGACAAGAAAGAGTATTGAATCGGATATGGTGGCTCTTCCAGACAATGTTGATTTTAAGGATAAGTATTATGTAGGATATTTTAAGAATGAGAAGTTAATTGCAGTCTTAGATTTAATTGATGGATATCCAAAAAAGGATATTTTATTCATTGGATTCTTTATGATGGATATCAGTATACAAAAGAATTGGGTTGGAAGTGCAATAGTCAATGAACTTATTGATTATTTAACAACACTTAAAGATAAGGAAGTTCGCTTAGGTTGGATAAATGGAAATCTTCAAGCTGAACACTTTTGGATTAAGAATGGTTTTTGTCCTATAAAAGAAGGTCGTGTAGTACTTGCGAATCGACTATTAAATAAATTCTTTACTGATTGATAGATATTTATCGGCATAGATACTTTCTTTTTCCCAGATGATGTCAAAGTCGTGTTGTAACTTAAAATCATCTAAAGTAATTTCTTTGAGTTCTTTTGATTTTAATTCTTTTTCTACAGCTATCTTATATAGAAAAGAGATTCCACAATCTTTTTTCAACAGATTCATGATGGTATGCATATTTTCTACTTGTGTATAATGTGTGAAATTTGAAAGGTGTAATCCGTGGGCAATTAGACTTTGTTCAAGAATATTTCTTGTTCCAGAACCTTTTTCACGAACCAAAAGATGTTCAGATATTAGATCATGAATCGTATGGGGTTCTTTATTAAATTGATGGGATGTAGCACAGACGGCAATATAGTCTTCTGTGCTATATTTTATATGAGAATAGTTTTCTTTTGGATAATTTCCTTCGACAATAGCCATACTGATTTGTCCATGGTCAAGTAATTCGAGCAGATTAGATGTGTTGCCATAGTGAAGGTGGATATTGATTTCAGGATGATTTTGAATAAAGTTTGCTAATTTATCTACAATCGCATATTCACCGATAGTCATAGTGACTCCAATGGAGAGAGTTTCAATGTTGGATGTAATATTGTTGATTTCATTCATTAAGGCTTGTTCATTATTTTTCATTGTTAATAAATGTTTATATAGTATTTGACCAGATGGAGTTAGACTTAATTCTTTATTCTTATAATTGAATAGGATTGTATTGTATTGTTTTTCTAAAAAATGAATGTGTTGCGATACAGCAGGTTGTGTGATATTTAATTGTTTGGCGGCCGTTGTAAAATTTAATGTTTTGCATACAGTAAGAAATGTTTCAGTTCGATAATCTAGCATATGTACCTCCAATGATAAGAAAATATTATTATTCGATAGAATTATATAATTTTACCTTATTGTTGTATAGTGCTACAATTCTCTTCATGGAGGGAATTATTGAATGAATTTTATTAATAAATATGGAAAAGGCATTTTAATTTGTCTATTGATTGCGATTCCATCATGGATCATAGGAAAAATGTTTCCGGTTGTTGGTGGTGCTGTCATTGCGATTCTTGCAGGTATGATTATTGCGATGTTTTGGAATGATAAAAAATCTGCCGAAGCAGGGATTAAATGGACTTCTAAAGTGATTTTACAAACAGCGGTTGTATTGCTTGGATTTGGGATGAATCTAGGTGTTATATTTGAAACAGGGAAACAGTCTTTACCAATCATTGTTTGTACAATTACTACATCTTTAGTACTTGCGTGGGTTATGAAAAAGGTTTTAAAAGTGCCTTCAAATACATCGATTCTTGTTGGTGTTGGTTCATCTATATGTGGTGGTTCTGCCATTGCGGCAACAGCCCCTGTAATTGATGCGGATGATGATGAGAAGAAATCTCGGACGTACAATATGATGGTGGGTATACTTTATCTGTCATTACTGCAGGACACAGAGTACCGAATCCTAGTGAAGTATTAGGATCTAAAAGATTAGCTAAATTCTTAAATCAAGCACGTAAAGAATTTGGATATATTATTATTGACTGTCCACCAGTAGCAGTAGCATCTGATGCCATTCCATTATGTAATGTAAGTGATGGAGTGTTGTATGTAGTTGACTCTAAGACATCGGATAAACGAAAAGTTAAAGCAGCTATTAATGACGTTCAAAGAAATGGTGGCCACGTTATGGGTGTTGTATTAAATAAGGTTGAATCAGCAAGCGACAGTAATTATGGATATGGCTACGGCTATGGTTATGGAGGAGAAGACAATGGTAAAAAGAAAAAATAGTTTCATTATCTTAGCTTCAACTCTATTACTAACTGGATGTGGCAATAGTGAATTAGAAATCACTCAAAATGATATTTTAGAAGTGGCAAGAGATGATGCGAATGCCACTAAAAAAGAATGTTCAAATGTATCGATTCAAGAAGAAAAGAAATACTATACTGTAAGTTTTGATACAACTACTGGATCTTATGAGTATAAGATTGGTAAAGATGGTATTATACAAGATAGAAATTATAAAAGAAGCAATAACGATGAAGAAGTTTCTTCAACTGAACCCGTAGAAGAAAAGAAGGAAGAAACTAAAAAAGAAGAATCAACTTCATTTGATGAAAATCAACAACAAGCAATTAATGCAGCTCTTGCTAATGCAGGACTTGGACAAGAGGATGTAACAGACATTGGTTGTACTTTAGATGAGGCAACACAACAATATACAGTTACATTTAACTTCCAAGGAACGAATAATACTTCAACAGTTGATGCGCAAAGTTTTGCCGTTTTATCAACAATTATGGGTTAAACATTTTATAAGAAAAGGATACTTTATGATTAACGCTTACATAAAGATTTGTCCTTTTCTTTTTTTTTTAGTATAATGAATAGGTCATATGGAGTTGATGTTTTAATGTCTAAAATAGGAACTTTAAAGATTGCAATTGAATTTGTTTTTTTTATGTTTATTATACAATTTTCTGGATATAGTTTAGAGACTTGTTGTAAGTTATGTATTCTATATTTTTTAATGCAATTATTAATTGGAAGATACCAAGGCAAAGTTTTATTAATGTATGATGAAATACGATTAATCATTTTGAGTCATATTGTTTTTTTTATAGGAAGTTTTCTTGTTTTCCCAATTAGTACTTGGACTATAAAGAAATTTTTTGGGTTTGTTTTATTAACTTGTGTTTTATTTGTATTTGCAGGATGTAACTCTAGATATTCTCATAAAATATTTAGAAAATGGTTTAAACATAATACGCTGATTGTTGGTGTTGGACACACTGCAGAACAATTAGAGTATGTATGTAGAGGAAATGGGTATTCATTATTAGACGTTATTGGATTTGTGAATTGTAATAAATCAATTAATGTTAAATATGTTCAACAGGAACAAATAGTAGATATTAATAAAACATATGATTTAGATTCAATTTGTTCTGTAATCAAAGAAAAAGATATAGATACAGTATTGATTGCGATTCCTGAGATGGATAGTGAAGATTTAAATGCGGTATTTGAAGTGTTTAAAAATAAAGTAGCTGTTATTAAATATTTACCACAAGTAAATGGCTTAGTAACATTTGATACAATGGTAGAGGATTTTGATGGAATCGTAATGATTTCTAATTCTCGTGGCTTAAAACATTGTTTATCTTATGCATTAAAGCGTATTATGGATATATGTGCTGGACTATGTGGTTTGTTACTTTTAATACCATTAACAGTTTTTGTCTATATTAAAAATCGTAAAGAAGGAGATAAAGGTCCTATTTTCTTTACGCAGAATCGTATTGGAAAAAACGGGAAAGAATTCAAAATGTTTAAATATCGTACCATGGTAATTGGTGCGGATAAGATTCTTGAAGAATTAATGGAAAAGGATCCTACTATACGTGAAGAGTATACTAAAAATAAAAAACTAGTGAATGACCCACGTATCACGAGTGCAGGTAAGTTTTTGCGTGAAAAGAGTTTGGATGAGTTTCCACAGTTTATTAATGTATTATTAGGCCAAATGTCTTTAATCGGACCTCGTCCATATTTACCTAAAGAAAGAAAAGATATGGGAGACTATTATTATGATGTTATCGCATGTAAGCCTGGTATTACGGGTATGTGGCAAAGCCATGGAAGGAGTGATGTCGATTTTGAACATCGATTATTGTTGGATGAATATTATTATAGAAACTGGTCATTCTGGTTGGATGTGACATTGTTATTTAAAACTATTAAACAAGTGCTATATGGAAGAGGAGCAGTATAGAAAGGAAATAATTTATGAATAACGATTATATGAATGATGAAATGGAAATTGATTTGATAGAGTTATTGAAGGATATAATTAAAAACATTAAGTTTATTATAACTTTAACTCTTTTATGTGGAGTGGTTGTGTTTGGCGTTTCACAATTCATTTTACCTAAAAGTTATACATCAAGTACAGATATTACAATTGTACCTGCAGGAACTTCTTTGGATTATACTTCTTATTTAACTGGAAGTAAGGTGTTAAATGAAGTAAGTAATAAAATTGATTTTGAAATGGCAGCTCTAGCAGAAAGTGTTGAAGTAACAAGAGATTCAAACAATACGTATAATTACAATATTAAAGTTACTACAAATGATGCCAAATTATCGTATCGTAT
>ERZ827492.747-NODE-747-length-28867-cov-4.572747_pt1 | contig 28867 bp, 26 predicted proteins | sample MGYA00519704_ERZ827492 | MGnify/ENA primary metagenome ERZ827492 (study PRJEB31778, sample SAMEA3449325) | human gut metagenome | biome: human gut; feature: human-associated habitat; material: faeces | place: United Kingdom | collected 2010/2012 ...
TGATGGTGTTGAGGACCTTGATGCGGTACGGCTCATAGATGACCTTCCCGCGGGCGTCCCGCATGGGCTTTCCGTTCTCGTCCAACTTGGGGGCGCCCCGGCGCAGCATGGTCCCCACCTCGGACAAAAGCTGTCCTTTGGGATCGGTGACCACATAGCTACTGTGCATCTGCATGAGGGAGGGTTTGACGAAGAACCGGGTCTTGCCGCTGCCGCTGCCACCGATGACCAGGATATTTTTGTTCCGGGCGTACTTGGGATTTTTGGGGCGGCTGGACATGGTGAGCTTTTCCGTCTGGGTCAGCGGGATGTTCCAGTCAGGGACCGGATCGACATAGGGGGCAATATCTGCCGCCGTGCCCCATCGGGCGCTGCCATACTCGATGCCCCGGCGGTATTTGCGGGCGTTTTTCCCTTTGGCGTACACCGCCAGCCGTACAATGACCGCCCAGGCGATACCTGCCAGCAGGTCCAGCGGATGCAGGCTTGGTGCCGCATAAGAAAACGCCTCCGTAAAGCCCTGGCTTAGATGCAGGAACTTTTCAGAGGCGTCAAGGCCGGGCGCAAGGCGCACCGCCTGGCAGAGCTTATCAAAGAGATACACGAACAGCAGATACGGGAGGTTGAGGATGAGGACTTTTTTCCAGGTATCGGTCATAATTCCACACCCCGGTCTTTGGTCTTGACCTTCTCCCGTTGGCGGTGCTGGGCTTTGGCCTGCTGCTTCGCCTGATCCAGCTCCTTGCGGATGGAGGGCTTTTTCTCTTTCTCCAGGTTCTTTGCGGAGAACTCCCGGAAGGCCGCCGTGATGACGTCGGCATCCCGCCCCTTGAAAAACACCAGGTAGCGAGGTATCTCGCCGCTGGTGTCCTTTTTCAGAGCAAAGTCAACGCCGTACTTCTTGGCGGTGGCGGAAAAGGCCCGGATGTTCTGGTTGGTGATCTCGATGTTGGAAACGCCGGTGTTATACTTCATCAGCTGCCGGAGGGTCTGCTTGCCGTGGTGCAGCTTGGTCTTGTGGCCGGTCACGCCTTTCTGCATCTCGTCCAGCACTTTTTTCATGGCCTGTTGCAGCATCCCGGCGGAGAGCTTGGTGGCCTCCACACAGAGGGCAACGGTGCGCTGGGTGACTTCTTCCTGCATGAGTGATTACCTCCTTTCTCCGCTGCCGTACAGGTCGTGGTTCACCAGGGACGCATAGTAGCTGTCGATGGTGGCCGGGGCGTTATACAGGGCAGCCAGCAGATATTTCTTGATGTTGCGGACATAGGTGGTGTTCTCCCGCATACGGTCCAGCACATACTCGATGTGGGAACTGTTCAGCTTCAGGAACCGGGATTTGACCACCTCCGCCGGATAGTCGTCCCCGGCAATGCGGATCGTCTCCCTGCGGGAACAGACGGTATCCACCATGAGCTCCACCAACTCATTCAGCATATCCCGATCCAGCCGGTCATCCCGGCATAGATAGTCATACTCGATATTCTCCAAAATCAGTTCCCGATAGTTCTCTCGCTCCTGCATCCAGTCCCGTCCGGTCCGTTTGGCCCCTGCGGGGGTTTGGGGGCTTGATTGGATAGGATTTGATCCTTCCGTACTTGATGAATCAGTATTTGATATTTGGTTACTTGATCCTTTAGTATTTAATTGTGCGGGGTTTTCCTGTTCAGGTTTTCCCAAGACAGGAGAATCCAAGACTGGTTTTACCTGAACTGGATTTTCCCGTTCAGGTTTTCCCGGTTTGGGTTCCGGCGGTCTGGGCTGCTCCAGGATCGTGTACTCGATGCTGCCGAGCCGCCCGTTGGCGTTACGGACTCTTTCACGGATAATGTATCCCGCATCCTCCAGCTCCCGGACCGTAGCACAAATGCTGTCCACTCCATCCCGGCATATTCGGGCAAGGCCTTTGGTGGTGTAGTCCCAATCCTCCGGCAAGGACAGCATGAGGGACAGCAGCCCCTTCGCTTTCAGCGACAGCGCCGTGTTCCGCAGATGATGGTTTGCCATCACCGTGTAGTCGCGGGTTTTCTCAATGCGAAATACCGCCATAATCTCACCTCCCTCCGGCGGTCTGGAAAAGTGTTCGTTTTCGGGGAAAAGGTGCCCTCTATATCCAACGAATGCCCGGAGGATAAATCACCTTCGCCTGCTTTCCAACAGGCAGCACCGGAAGAAAATAGAGGGCTTTTCAACCCTAATTAACACACTTGGTTTTAGGCGTAAAAAAGGGCGGCTGCTTCAAAACAGTCGCCCTAAAGTGGGGGGATATACAAGATATTTTTCTGTTCGGATGCCCGAAAACCATTGATATTACTGGGTTTTTCAAAAAGTTCTGTATCGCCACTCGTACCACATGGGGTGGACACTTTAGTTGTCCACCCTATTTTTGTCAGTGTTCATGCGGGTTTGCGGGCTTTTTAGAGTCCAAAATCCAAAGTGATTTTCCATAGATGCCTTTTCCATTAGATGGAAAAATTAAGGCTTTGTACGAGATGAAGCGGGCCTCCGGCTGATTTTTCAGGCCGGAGGCCGAACTTTTTACGTCTCGTCCGCTCATATGCAATGGGCTTACCAGCGGGGAGCCAAGTTTTCAACAACAGTCAAGAAAGGATGTGCAAAACCTTTCACAAATTTCATTCCACGCATTCTCGTTGAAGACACCAATGCTAGTTTATTCGGCACGGATCATCAGATCGTTGACGATGCCTGTTTCCACGAACCAGTGGCGAAGAGCTTTTGCCAGTTGTTTGCCCCCGTCCTCTATTATGTTCAGTGCTTCCCACACATCTGCCTTTGGACACAGCTTAGCAATATCCCTGCGCAGATCCCCCATAACTCCGCCGCAGTGGGAATAGAAAGGAAGGATAATCTTTCCGGACAGGTCGTTTTTGTAAAGCCATGAGGACAACGGCGGTGCGATGGTTCCGCACCAATTGGGGGAGCCTACAAAGATGACTCGGTAAAGGTGCGGTGGACGGGAATTGGGCAGGAGTCGAGGACGGTAGCCGGACTGAATTTCCCGTTTTACCTGTTCCAGCAACTCTGGAAATGCCATAGGATAGGGCTGCCAAGGATAGATCCCACACCAGTCCCCTCCGGTCATCATCTGGATTTGTGCTGCAATCCGGTGGGTATGCCCTGAATAGGAATAGGAAACGATCAGAGGATATTTTTTGGAGACTGCAGTTTGATGCGGAATCGTTTCTTCACGCATCGGCCACACCACCTTTTTGGATCATCTGCCGTGTGAAAAGTCGTGTACCCAGCAGTCCGTTTCGTTTGATGCATTTTTGAAATCCATTACGCATTAGTCGAGCATCCTCATGCCAAAGGACATGCACTTTCCCACCACGTTGCCAGTGCGCAGATACTCATAAGTGGGCATCTCAAAGAGCACTGGCTTGAGTATGTGATAATCAAGCTTCCCGGCCTCGTTGAGCACACTTTCTTCGGCATAGGTAGTGTCGATGGTGCAGATAAAGCTTTCAAAGCCGGGAGTTTGGTAGATGTCCTCCACAGAGCACACCATGGTCACCGGGGCGTCGGCGATCATGGGCACGCCCGCCTCGTCCAGGGTGTAGTCAAATAGGGCAGACTTGTCCTCCTTGGCCCCGCTGACGCAGCCGGAGCGGTCCGCCTTGGCCAGCAGTCCCTCGTCTACGATATTGATGGACAGCTTCCGGCTCTCCTTGATGCCCCGGTTGGTGTAGTGGGCGGCGGCCAGGCTGACTATCGCATGGTCGTGGCCAAGGATGCCCAGGTGGCCCACCAGCAGCCAGTTGGGCTTGCCGTCCACCATGGCGCCCACCACCACCAGGGGAGTGGGATACAGGGCCAGGACGTTTCCGATCTGCTTTTTCATCACAAAGACCTCCAATTTGATTGAGATTACGAAGTTTTTCGGGGGCTGGACAGCCGATGTAGGAGGGCGGAGCCGCAGTGGGCCAGAAAGATGCACGTCCCCATCATGGCCAGCCAGTCCAGGTAGAACAGGGGGATGGGCTCACTAAAGTCGAAGAAGACGAACTGGGTGCCCACCAGCGTGTAGGTGAGCAACTTCTGCCGGACAAAGGCGAAGATCCCGCAAACCGCCACCAGCACCCCTACAATGGGGAGCAGGGCGGTGCGCACACGGATGGGCAAAGCTTCAGGGATTTTCTTGCCATCCCCAGAAACCATCCCCCAGTGGAGGCCCAGGCTGTCCAGCCAGACGGCCACTTCACTCTGGGCGTCGGCCGGGGTGCTGCTGGTGAAGGAGAGGCACTCCAGTAAGGCTTATATCCTGGATCTTAGCCGTAATTCCAGCCGATCACTCGGGTCAGGGAGAAAACTGGGTATCCGTATAGGCTGGCAGGGTAGCTGCTCATGTCGTTGGTGTTGGAGTTGATGAGATAGTCGATGGGGTTCCCCGCCTCATCGGTCACCACATCCCGAATGATCACCACGTGGTGCCAACTCTCCTCGGTTCCCATTTGGATGAGATCGCCGGGCTGGCCAGAGTAGTAGGGGGCGTCCGGCAGGGAAACCAGGCCGAACCCCGTGTTGTTCCGGGCGTACCGGAGGAAGGAGATCACGCCCGCCCAGGAAGTGGAGCGCTGGTACTCCCCGCTGCCATAGGTCCAAACGGCATCCCCATAGGGGTCCACGGGGATACCTCCGGCCAGCAGGCACTGGGAGACATAGTTCTGGCAGTTCCCGCCGGAGCTGCTGAAATCCGCCCATTCAGGATTCCGGTCCATGGCGTACTGGTCGGCATAGGCCAGCGCTGCCTCCCGGTTATAAGGTTCATCTGCCTGGGGCAGCTCCAGGGCCGCCCCCCGCTGGGACTCCCGTGCTGCGTGAGCGGCCCGGAGGGATTCCAGATAGGCGGGCATAGCGTCCACATAGGCCTGGGAGAAGTCCCCCCGCCAGTTGTATTCAGACTCCATCAGCTGTCCGTACAGAATGTCGTACTGCATATGTTCCTGAATCAGCCAGCCTTCCGCTGTCTCCTCCAGCACAAAATGATGGAAGTTGCGCCCCCGCTCTGAGTCCACCCCGGGGAACTGGGCAAAGTTCTGCACGCAGGTCTCCAGGGCGTTCATTTCCACCGTCCCGTCCTCCCGCCAGACGGTCTGGCCGCAGTTCAGGGTATAGGAATATCCGGTGAGGGAGTAGTCCACCTCGTCGATCAGGGTGCGCAGTCCGATTTGCAGGATAATGCCGCTCTGGCTGGCCTGGGCCTGGGCCTGGTTGGTAAACAGGGTAGAGAAGTCGGGTTCCTCCAGCCGAGCCAGTGCCTCATAGGCGGCGGTCATATAGGCCAGGATAGCGGCCTCTTGTTCTTTGCTAAGGGGGGCTACCCCGTCCTCATACTGGATGGTCCCGGAACCCAGGAGCCGGGAGGGATCCGGAGAAAGGGTCGGGGTGTCCGCCTGGGGAGGGAGCTCCGACTGGGCGGTGGGGATATCGGAAGGGAGAGGGGACGCTGACGGGGAGGCGGCGAGATTTGCGGAAGACGTGCAGCCGCTCAGAACCAGACAGAGGCAGATCGCGGCGGATAGGAGTCGTTTCATTACGTTTTAAGCACCTCGCACAGGGAAAATTCAAATCAGCCAGTTGAGCGCCAGGCCGGCCAGATAAGCGCCCGGTATGTGGCCCCAGGCCTTATGCCCGAGTGGGCCGGGGGCAAGAGGGGAGGACTGTCCTCCTGCGGGGGCCTGCCTCCGATGACAAATACCTTCATATGCCCTGGCACCAATTTGTTACTTTTCCACCAGACTCTCCTGCTGGGCGTTATACCGGGCGCCGTAGATCCGGATCTGATCCAGCTTTTTATCCAGCGCGCTCTGCTCATCCGATGTAAATGTGATATCGGCTGCGCCGATGTTTTCCTTGAGCCTGGCCAGCTTGGTGGTCCCGGGAATGGGCGCGATCCACGGTTTTCGGGACAAGAGCCAAGCAAGAGACAACTGAGCCATGGTGCAGCCCTTATCTGTGGCCTGGCCCCGCAGAAAACGGAGTAGTTCCTGATTGGCACCCAGCGCATCCTGACTGAAAAAGCGGGGCATCTCACTACGGACATCTTGAGGGTCAAAGCTGGCCTGTTCAAGGCTACCGGTCAGATATCCCCGTCCCAGCGGGCAGAAGCAGACCAGGCCAATACCCAGTTCCTCCAGTGCGGGGAGCAGTTCTTGCTCTACATCCCGGTACCACATGGAGTACTCATTCTGGATGGCGGTGAGGGGAAGCAGGGCATGGGCCTTTCGGATAGTGCGGACAGAGACCTCGCTCATTCCCCAGTGAAGGACCTTTCCCTCATCCATCAGCTTTGAAATGGTCTCCGCTACATCCTCCACAGGCACGTTCGGATCGGCGCGGTGCTGGTAGAGCAGATCAATGTGGTCCGTGTTCAGACGGCGAAGGGAACCCTCCACTGCTTTCCGGATGGTTTTCGGGCGGCTGTCCAGCCCGACGGAGATGCCGCCCTGGATGCTAAACCCAAATTTGGTCGCGATCTGAACTTGATCTCGGATATCATGCAGGGCTTCCCCCAGGATTTCCTCACAGAGATAGGGACCGTATACTTCGGCGGTATCAAAAAAGGTTTCTCCCGCCTCAAAGGCCTGTCTTGCGAATCGGATCATATCCGTTTTCTTTGGAATGGGTGGATAGGCCGATACCATCCCCATGCAACCTAACCCCACCGCGCTGACCGTGAGGGGACGCTCTTTTCCTAAAATTACAGTTCTCATTGTCACAGTCCTCTGTTCGGAAAGCTAGCTGTGTTCACTGCGTCAAGTCAGCGACATTGTGATGTTACTCGTTTCTGGCGCCTTTCTCCGTTCTGCCCGCGAGGAATCCTCTGCTTTGCTGAGCTGGGCAAAGACCAGGAATTGGAAGCGTGATAGAGGATCGGCAGGTTCGCCTCCAACCAAGTTGCCTCTCTACCGCTATGGTGGTATTCCTCGCCGTTGCCGGGCAACTGCGTCCTCAGCTCAGGCCTAAGTCAGCTGCGGCTTCTGTCTCTGAGCCAAGTGAGCGAATTCTAATGCAGTCCTATACATGCTAGCGCTTCCGTGCTTCCTTTCGTGCTTCGGTTCATTTCCACTATTTCAGCCGGTTACCCAGCTCGTAGGCCCGCTGGGTGTAGGGCGAATGCTTGGTCATGGACAGTGACCCGCAACCCTTACCCAGCACAGTACCCATGTCCGTCAGATTCAGGTAACGCACCAGGGTTTTGTAGTGACTCTTCAGCGCCTCAAAGGTCCAGCTGTCACTGTTCCAGGCCGCAGCCAGCAGGGCGGACTTCATGTGCTTACGCTGGATGCTACTGTTAAAGGCGCAGAAGCGATCAATCAAGATCTTCAGTTGGGCGGACATGCCGTAGTAGTACAGCGGGGTTACGAACACCATCATGTCTGCGTCCAGGATCTGCCTGCGGAACCGCTCCACATCATCCTTCTGCACGCAGGGGCCCTCATAGCCGCAGTGGATACAGCCAGTGCAGGGATGGACGTCGGCGTGGGCGGCGTCAATAATCTCCACCGTGTGGCCAGCTTCCTCGGCCCCCTGTTTGAAACAGTCGGCCAACAGATTGGAGGAGCCATGCCGGTTGGGACTCCCCTCCAAAACAACGATCCTCATGGCTTACGCCCCCTTATTGCATTTCTTTTTCCCGGTACCGGATCGCTTTCCGGGTCCACTCCGGGGCTTCCACTGGGTTGTGAATCCAGAAGAAGTCCAGGTAGTCCGTTCCCAGCAGTTGGGTGCGGGTTTCGTACATGGCGGTGACCGGGTTATCCGCGGAAAGGCCGGCGCACTGGGGGGTGAACTTGTCGGAGATGAAGTAGTTCTCCCGGGGGACGGTGTGCAAAAACTCCCCCAGCACCTGTTCCGAGGCCCCCATGCCGTACACATAGGCGGTGTCCCATAGGTTCAGGCCGCAGGCCATAGCTGCATCGAAGACTGGGCGGAGTGCCTCCGCCGTCAGCGTCCCGCCGAAGGTGCCGTCATTGCCCCAGGCCCAGGCGCCCAGAGCGATCTTGGGCAGCGGTTTTCCTTGCTGCATGGCGATCTCTCCTCGCAATTCAGTCGTTTTCCAGCAGGCCCTTGCAGGCGTTCAGGGCGTTGAACAGCCAGGGGATGCCCATGTAGCCGCTGGCATGGACCAGGGCGCACACCACATCCTCCTTGGTGTTGCCCGCCTTCAGTGCCCCGTACACGTGGCTCTTCACCTGCACCTCTGCCCCACCCATGGTGGCCAGCAGCACCACGGTGAGCAGTTCCCGGGTCTTTCCCTCCAGGCCGGCGCGGGAGCTGAAGTCGCCAAAACCCAGCTCGGTGAGGAACCTGGGCACCGCCTGGGCAAAGGGCCCGGGCAACCAGGTGTACCGATCCTTGATCTCGTCCCCATAGACCGGGGCCTGGATGGACAGCCCCTTCTCATAGCGTTCCGCATCGGAGGTCAACGTGCCCTGCTTGGCCAAGGGAAGGGTGATGCCGTTGGAGGTGAAGACCTCGTTTATGGCGGAAATGGCATTGAGAGTCTTGGGAAAGCCGATGAAGGGGGCGCACTGATAGACCGTCTCCCGGATCTCCACCGGGGTGCACCCGGCATTCAGCCCAGCCCCCACATGGGCCTTCAGCTGGGGAAGGGTACTGAGGACAGTGAGCACTGTGATAGTCACCAACTCCCGCATCCGGCTGTCCAGGCTTCCGGTGTAGCATACATCCCCGAAGATAAAGCCCTGTAAGATCTGCATGAATTCCGGGTCGGGGCCTTCCTCCCCGGCGGCATGGCTGTGAAACAGCTCCTGCATCTTTCGCTCGGTCCGTTCCGCTCGATTCATGGACTGACTCCTTCTTTCTGATTCGCCTAAGATTTATCGTACCGCGTCAATGGTGACAGCCCCGGACATTCCACGGATCAGCTCCTGGCTGGACACTGCCTGGCCCAGTTCATACAGGGATGAGTTGGTGCCAAAACGGCCATAGAACATCACGACGTCTCCCCAGGGAGCGTAGTAGGCCAAAACTCCCGCGTCCCCCTCTGCCAGGGGAGTGCCTGCAGTGTCCAGCGCCTGGGGTGGGTAAAAGATCTTCTCATTGGTACTGAAATCCTCCACCTCCACGGTGAGGGGCAGCTGAGCCAGTAGGGCGTCCGCCGCCGGGCTGTCGTTGAGCTGATAGACCACGGTGCCGCCGTCAAAATGTACCGCAATCTGTCGGGATGTCTGCGCCTGTTCCATACTGTTGTCTCCTTCCAAGTGCAATTCGTTGACCCAGGTCTTAATGTCCGCCTCCGAGGAGGTGGTCTCCTCCTCATAGCAGTCAAAGATATTGTCGGAAATGTTGGCCTGGGGGGCCGCCTGGGTGATGAGCTCCACGCTCCGGGCCAGGCCGCCGGTGCCGTGGGAGCAGAACAGGTACACCGTTTTCCCGGACAGATCGTTCTCTTCCAGGAAGGTGAGCAGGGCCATGGGGACCCCGTACCACCAGTTGGGATAACCTAAGAACACCGTGTCGTACCGCTCCAAGTTTTCCACCTGGTCTACCAATTCCGGCCGGGTGTTGTTCCCCCGCTCCTCATTGGCCCGGGCCAGGCAGGCGTCCCAGCCGCAGGGATAGGGGTCGGCCACCCGGATGGCGAACAGGTCGCCCCCGGTCTCCTCCTGTACCCAGCCGGCCAGCAGCTGGACGTTTCCCGGCGGGATCACGCTGGGGGAGGACACCCCGTCCACATCATCGTCCAGCACGGCGTTGTCCGCCCAGGAGAAATAGGCCACTAGGATATTGCTGCCCGGCGGATCCTGATCGGATTCTGAGACAGGAAGCTGGGAAATGCTTCCGGATTGGGGATCCTCCGGAGCTGGGGACGAGCTGGCAGCGGAGCTGGGGACTGATTTCCCCACGCCACTCCCGCATGCTGTCAGGGATAGCGCTATGGCCAGCGCCGGGAGAAGAAAAAGATACCGTTTCATACTGGGCCTCCTCGTCATCCATGTTCATAGGGGGAAGCGGTCTCCAGGCAGGATCCGGACCGGCAGGCCCCGGCTCGGCCTCATTATAAAAGCCCGGCTCTATAATGTCTAATACCTATCTTTCATGCTAATCCATGTAGCGGACGTATGGATGCAAAAGAAAGCTCCCTCCAATCCGGAGGGAGCTGAGGGGACGCTGCTTCTACATAAAGTTGGCCCGAAGGAGGTTGACCTCCTGAATGAACAGGGAAGCCGCCGGCGAAAACAGCTGGTTTTTCCTCCAGACCAACACGCTATGAGTGGTACGTTTCGGATGGATCGGGACAAACCGCAAATGTGGTCCTCCATGGATTGCCAATGCGCCATCCATACAAAAGGCGCATCCTAATCCTTCCTCCACCATTAAAGCGGCATTTGAAAGGAGAGTATAGTAGAGAGGAATCTTCAGTTCCTTCTCTTCCCGGTGGAGCCAATTCAAAATTTCAGATCGAATGCTTCTCCGAAGCGGTAAGATTAAAGGATATTCAACCAGCTCGTCAATGGTAATAAACGGATGTTCGACTAATGGATGGTCATCCCGCAAAAGAATTCCCCAAGTGTCCTTATGGGGAAGGCGGACGTAATCATACTTTGCAACGTCAACCGGTTCCAGCAGCATACCTATGTCCACTAAGCCCTTATCCAGTCTTTCTCTGATATTATCGACTGTCTCGTTATACAAGTTGAACTGAACCTGGGGATATCGATCAGAAAACTGCTTGATCAGTTTGGCAACTAATCGTCCCCCGACGGCTTCAGTTGCGCCTATGACGATGACCCCGCTGACGTTTGTGCTCTTTGCCGCAAAGGCCTGTTCCAGTCGGTCGGCCAGCTCTACGATCTCTTCCGCACGCTGGCGGAAGAAGACACCGTCATCGGTCAAAGTCAGCCCGTTTCTTCCCCGGAGCATCAGTGTGGCGCCCAGCTCTTTTTCAAGATCCATCAGCTGTCGGCTCAGGGTAGGCTGGGTCACATGCAGGATATCCGCAGCCCGGGTGATGTTTTCCTCCTGAGCCGCTGCCAAATAGTAACGCAGGGTACGAAGTTCCATATAAGGCGCTCCTTTAAGCTGATTTATCATATTCATAGGGATCGCGCAAGCTTCCGGACAGTATGGAAGTCAGATTGGCTAGGATTTCTGCTGCGACCTTGTGCTAGTTTCCATATAGTCTCTCGGGTGCAGAGATCCTGGATATGGTGCACAGCCCAAGTCAGGGATGGGACAGCGAGCGGAGACCGGCAGAAGGGCTGAAGTTGGCCGCGCGTCCTGGGCCGATGTCCGGGGATGCCTGGCGGAAGTGGGGGGAACAGGTGAACGATGTCATCGGGTGGCATGTCCAGAACCTTCATACCCATCTGCCTTGTGCTGACGGGCGAAGTAATGTCGCTGGGCATAGGCGAAATGACGCTCAAACTGTTCGGCGGCCCGTCGGCTGACACTCAAAAAGGGGAAAAGCATGTCAAAGGCGTGGAACAGCCCTTGATAGACGTCAATCTCCGCTTCCACGCCGGCTGCCCTCAGTTGTTCCACATAGCGGAGGGTTTCGGCATAAAAGGGTTCTGCGGTGCAGACAAAGGTATAGGCCGGAGGGAGGCCGGAGTAGTCCTGCCTGCGGGCTGCGGCGGCATAGCATGGGATTTCCAGTGGAGGAGTCCCCCGCAGATACTTAGCCCAGCCATAGTGGTTACGTTTGGTATTCCAAACCGGTGCGTGGTTGTCCCGGGAAGTCACGGTGTCCTCGTTGTCCAACATGGGATAGAGGGGCATCTGAAAGGCAATGTCCACACCGCCATGATCCTTTTCATACATGCACAGGGCGGCGGCAAGACCTCCCCCTGCGCTCTCGCCTCCCACCATGATCTGATCAGAGCGGACGCCGAGCTCTTCCGCATGATCCTTCAGATACAGTAGGGCATGATGGCAGTCCATCAACGCAGCGGGGTAGGGGGCCTGCCCGGCCAGGCGGTATCCTGGGGAGACCACCACGGCGTCGTATTTTTTCACCAGATCCTTCGCGCGGGACATGTGAACCATTCCCGCCATTCCCGTGACATACCCACCGCCGTGGATCCACAGGATCCCAGTCCGGTTCTTTTTGCCGTAGTCCTCTGTGGGAGTGAGAATGAGCAGCTTCATCCCCGTCCCATCCCCAGCCGGGATCATGACTTTTTGCGTTTGGTATCTCATGCCTGCCCTCCGCCAAACTACCTGCTCACGCTTTGTGCCTGCCAGCCCCCTGGTTGCGTTGCCCAGCGGTGCCCTGCCTCCGGGTTCATCCCCATCCCGCATCGCATACCATTGCGAAGCGCTATACTCTACCCCAGCCCAGCACAGAGTCCAGTTTCCCCGACGATGCGTGTGGGAAATGCTTGCCTACCCACTGAAAGATTAGTCTTTTGGATTCTGCTGGGCTTGTGGAGTAGGCGGAGGCAATATGCTCATAGCCCCAAACAGCTTCCGGGGTGGAATAGACAGCAATATGCCAGCCGTAGGCCTGCCCTTTTTTATTGATACGCCGGCGAAAATCCCGGATCAGGAGGTAGCCCCGCATCTGTAAGCCGGCCACCGTTCCCTCAAAGTTCTTTTCCACGCCCTTGTCAAACCCGGCAAGCCGTTTCAGTTCAAAGGAAAACAACTCCCGGTGGTTCCCGAACTGGTCCATGATCCGCTTTTGCCGGAGGCTGGCCAGTTCCTCATCCCAGAGGCTGTCAAAGTCATAGCCGTCTCGCCGCCAGTTGGCAAAATGGGGGAACCAGGCCTGGGAGATAAAACCGGCCTTCTGGTTAAAGAACTTTCCATAGGCCACCCGGCCGCTGCGGGCAATGAGCCGCCGCCACTCCCAGGGATCGTGCTGCTCATCGCCAGACCACCAGGATAGGCTGGCAGTGTGTTCTTCCACAGAAAAACCGTCTACCTCGTTCTTAAATAGGGGCAGGAAGCCCACCGTGTCCACCCAGTCGGCAAGTTCCGCCCAGGTCTTGATCCGATTGGGGTCATCCCATTCCAGCCCCCGCATGATCCATTCCCCATTTTCGACGGCCATGGTTCAGCCTCCAGCACAAGATTGATGCCTCAACTATAGCACAGATGTTCTCCCATGAATAGAGTGAAATTTTCGCAGGCCATATCTGTATAGGACTGGTCAGACCAAAAAAGTTGGAACCATGCAGTTGACCGGCAGACTTTCTGATTGGCGGGAGCTTCATTATGATGCCATCAACTACACAGGGAAACCCCAGACGCACATTTTCAAGAATTGTTATGGGCAGTTAAAACGCTGTTTAACTGGGGGCGGTATCCTTCCTTTGAAACAACGTTCAGGAGGCGGTTTTCATGAGCGAATGGTCCTTGCTGGTCGGCCTGCGGGACGATGAGGTTCTCCGCGTTCGGGACGCTGGAGGCGGAAACACGCCCCCTCCGTCCATGACCAAATCCACCGGACGGATCATCCGGGACAATCTCTGTACCCTTTTCAACCTGTTTAATCTACTCATTGCCCTGGCCCTAGCCCTGGTAGGGGCCTGGTCCAATCTGCTGTTCATTCTGGTCATCGTTCTGAACGCCGTGATTGGGATTGTCCAGGAGCTCTATGCCAAGCGGCAGGTAGAACGGATCGTGGTCTTGACCGCCCCCAAAGCTCAGGTCGTCCGGAGCGGGAATCGGCGCGAGGTGGCGGTGGAGGAGCTGGTGCTGGGCGACCTTCTCTTCCTGGAGAGCGGCGTGCAGGTTCCTGCGGACGCTGTAATGCTGTCCGGCCAGGTGGAGGTGGACGAGTCCCTGCTCACCGGCGAGGCGGAGCCTGTCCGAAAATCTGCCGGAGCGGAGCTGCTCTCCGGCAGCGTGGTGGTCTCCGGGGCCTGCTACGCCCGGGTGGAACGGGTGGGGCGCGACAATTACGCCGCCCGGATCACCCAGGAGGCCAGGGCCGCCGCCCCTGCCCATTCAGAGCTGTTGTCCTCCATGAAAAAGGTCACGAGATTTACCGCCTTTTTCATCCCTCCGCTGGGCATCCTTTTGTTCCTCCAAGCGGTCCTGCTTCGCGGAGAACCCCTCTTTGACGCCGTGACCACCACCGCTGCCGCCCTGCTGGGAATGTTGCCCAAGGGCCTGGTCCTTCTGATCTCCGTCAGTCTGGCCACCGGCGTGGCCAGACTGGTCAAGCACCGTGTTCTGGTGCACAACCTGTTTTCTCTGGAAAATCTGGCCCATGTGGATGTGCTGTGCTTGGACAAGACGGGCACGCTGACCGAGGGAAAGATACGCCTGGAGCGGGTGGTTCCCCTGTCCACTGACGCTTCCGTCTCCCTGGAGGAGTGGATGGGTGCTTTCCTGTCCCACAGCGATGACAGCAACGCCACCTTTCAGGCCATGCGGGACTACTTCCCCAGCGGGGGCGGGAGTTTTGAGCCAATCGCTAAGATCCCCTTCTCCTCCCAGCGGAAATGGAGTGCTATGACCTTCCCGAAGCTGGGCACCCTGGTGGTGGGCGCTCCGGAGCGCATGACGGGGGCCCAGCTCCCGCCTGATCTGACCGAGGCGGTTCGGCAAGGCCGACGGGTGCTCATGGTTGCCGATACGCAGGAGGTGGTATCGCCGGACAGCGAGGCGCTGCCCCCGATGCGCCCTCTGGCCGCCCTGGTATTCTCCGACCCTGTCCGATCCGGCGCGGCGGAAACGCTGGACTATTTCCGGCGGGAAGGGGTGGCGGTCAAGGTCATCTCCGGCGACCACCCCGCCGCTGCCGCCGCGGTGGCGGCGCAGGCCGGACTGGCCGGGGCGGACGACAAGTCCTGGGTGGATATGAGCCGGGTGTCCACTCCGGAGGAGCTGGCCCGGGCAGCGCAGGCCTATACCGTTTTCGGCCGGGTCACGCCGGAGCAGAAGCGCCGGCTGGTCCAGGCGCTCCGGGCCCAGGGGCGCCAGGTGGCCATGATCGGGGACGGGGTGAACGACATCCTGGCCATGCGGGCGGCGGACTGCTCCATCGCCATGGCCAGCGGCAGCCAGGCCGCCCGGCAGGCGGCCCAGGTGGTGCTGCTGTCCTCCGACTTTACCGTCCTGTCCCAGATCCTGCGGGAGGGCCGCCGGGTGGTCAACAACATGACCTGGGTGGCCGGGGTGTTCTTCGTCAAAACCGTCTACTCCATCCTGCCCTCCCCGCTGTGCGTGCTGGCCAACCTCCCGTTCCCGCTGATCCCCATTCAAGTGACCCTTTTGGATCTGTTCCTGGAGGGATACCCCGCCTTTTTCCAGTCCTTTGTCCCGGACAGCAGAGCGGTCACCGGGCGCTTCCTGCCGTCCGTCCTTCGCCGCGCCGTTCCCAACGCCCTGGCCATTCTGCCGGCGTCCGCAGCCCTGCTTTTGGGCGGCAGGGGAATGGGACTGAACGGAAGCCAGATCCAGGCGGCTGTCTATCTGATGATCGGCGTGGTGGAGGCGGAGGCTCTGCTCAAATCCTGCCTTCCGCTGAACCGCCTGCGGGGCTTCCTGTTCACCACCGCACCTGCCGGATTCTTTGCTGCGGTTCTGCTGTCCCATGGACGGCTAGGACTGCCTCTGCCGGCATGGGAGACGCTTCCCACCGTTCTATTGATCTGCGCGGCTGCGATTGGAGTGGAGCGGCTGATCTCGCTTTTGTGGGACGGCCGCGCACGCCGCAGCAGTGTCGGGATCCGGCGGTCAGAGGATCGCACCTATTCCCGGACATAGCAGTACCCCCTGGCGGTGCCAAGGGGTGCATCCTCTCAGAAGAGAAAGCCTGTTTTGCAAGATTATAGGAGCATCGCCAGTGTCCCTGCCACGATCAAAGCTAGGCCCGCGCCCGATTTGGGGGTCAGCCGCTCGTGGAAGGCCACATAGGAAAAGGCAACCGTGACCAGAATGCTCAGCTTGTCGATGGGCACTACCACGCTGGCCAGGCCATCCTGCAGGGCCCGGTAATAGCACAGCCAGGAAGCACCGGTAGCCAGCCCGGACAGGCAGATAAAGGCCAACTCCCGCCTGGGAACCCGCCGGACCTCCCCCGCCTTGCCGGTCACCAGCACCATGACCCACGCCATGACCAGCACCACCCCGGTACGGATGGCGGTGCCCAGGTTGGAGTCCACCCCCTGGATGCCCACCTTGCCCAGAATCGCGGTCAGGCTGGCGAAGAGCGCCGACCCAAAGGCGCAGAGCATCCACCCCTTGCCCTGGGGGACGGAGGTGGGTGATGCACGTTTCGGCTCAATCATGAAAAAGGTGCCCACGCCGATCAGCACCACCCCGATCCCCTGGAACAGGCCGATGGGCTCCCCCAGCAGCAGGAAGGCCAGCAGGATGGTCAGAACCGTGCTGGACTTGTCAATGGGCACCACTTTGTTGACGTCCCCCAGCTGCAGGGCCCGGAAGTAGCACAGCCAGGAGGCACCGGTGGCCAGACCGGACAGGACCAGGAAGAGCACGGTCCTTCCGTCGAGCCCGTCCAGCTGAGACTGGGATCCGGTCACCAGCACCATGATCCACGCGAAGATGAGCACCACGACGGTCCGGATGGCGGTGGCCACGGTAGAGTCCGTAGTCCGAATGCCACACTTGGCTAGAATGGCGGTGACTCCGGCGAAGAAGGCGGAGCCCACCGCGAAGAAGATCCACATGTTTGTCACCTCTGTTCTATTGTGCCAGGAACCGATACCCTGCACCCCAGACGGTCTGAATATAGCGGGGATGCCCCGGGTCCCGCTCCAGCTTTTCCCGGAGGCGGTTGATGTGTACGGCCACGGTGGCGTTGTCTCCCATGGCTTCCAGGCCCCAGACCTTCTCATACAGGTCCTCCCGGCTGAACACCATGTCCAGGTGGAGCATGAGGAACAAAAGCAGCTCGTATTCCCTGTTCTTCAGTTCCACCTCCCGATCCCCCACATAGACCCGGCGGGTCTGGGTGTTCAGGCGGATCTCTCCCACCAGCAGTTCGGGCTGGGGCTTTCGTGCCCCGCCGGTCAGCCGCCGGTAGCGGGTCAAGTGGGCGTTGACCCGGGCCACCAGTACGCTGGGAGAAAAGGGCTTTTCGATGTAGTCGTCCGCACCCAGACCCAGGCCGCGGATCTTGTCGATGTCCTCCCGGCGGGCGGTGACCATCAGGATGGGGATGTCGGTACCCTCCCGGAGCTGGCGGCAGACGGAAAAGCCGTCCATCCCTGGAAGCATCAGGTCCAGCAGGATCAGGTCGAATGCCCCGCTGCGGCCACGGGCAAGGCCGGAGGTCCCATCTGCGGCGATCTCCACCTGATAGCCGTTCAGCTCCAGGTAATCCCGCTCAATGGCGGCGATGTCCCCATCATCCTCCACAATCAGGATCTTTGGCATGGGGGTCAGCCTCCCTCCGTAAGGTGATCTCGACGATGAGCCCACCGCTGGGTCGGTTGCGGGCGTGGATCTGTCCGCCCATATTGTGCACCGCTTTGGCCGCGATGGCAAGGCCCAATCCGCTGCCTCCAGCCGGGTTTTTTCGGGCTGGATCGCTCCGGTAAAAGGCGTCGAACAGTTTGGGAAGGGCGTCCTCCGGTACGCCGGAGCCATCGTCGGCCACATGGATGGACACGTCCTCCTCCCCGGCCTCCACGGCGATCTCCGCCGTCCCCTCCGGCCGGTCCCTGTATTTGGCGCTGTTGTCCAGAAGATTGACCAGCACCCGGCGCAGCTGCTCCGGGTCCGCCCGGACCGCCGCCGGAGCCGCCTCCCAGCGGATGGCCAGGCCCCGGCGCAGATAGTCCTCCCGCACCTCGCCGACCAGCCGGGGAATCCATTGGGACAGCTCCACGCTCTGCATCCGCAGGGGATAGTCCTCCAATTCCAGCTGAGAGAACAGGAACAGCTGGGAGACCAGCCGGTCGATGTCCTCTGTCTTGGCGCGGATGGTCTCCAGGTACTGCCGCTGCCGGGCCGGCGACCGGGCCACGCCGTCCAGCAGGCCCTCCACATAGGCCCGGATGGAGGTCAGGGGGGAGCGCAGGTCGTGGGAGATGCCCGCCAGCAGCTCCCTGCGGCTCTCCTCATCCCGGCAGGTCCTAGCAATGGATTCCCGCAGGCGGCGGGCCATCTCGTTGAAGGCGTCGCAGACCGGGGCGAACTCATCCTGCCCGGAATAGGAGACGCAGGCGTTCAGATCGCCGCTCCCCAGGCGTTGGGCGCCGGCCGCCAGCAGGTCCAGGGGCTCCTCAATATGCCGGAGCACGAAGCGGGTGAGGAAGCGGTTGGTCAGCAGCACAGAGCCCACCACGGCCAGCAGGACCAGGAGGCAGGACAGCGCCGCCACCGGGCGCAGGTCCCGCCCAATATGCTCCCCCGGCGTCCCGAAGAGATAGAGGATCGCGCTGTCCTCCTCTTCCGAAAGGGGCGCGCGGTACACCCCCCGCTCCCCGGAGCGGATGAGAAGCGCCTCGCCGGACAGGTGCTGGGCGGCAAGCAGCAGAGCGTCGTCTTCCGCCCGCGCCTGGCCTCACCGCGGAAAGGAGCCCTGTATCTGCGGAGCGGGAGGGATCGTGACCCACGACAATCTGCGCTCGAAAATTTAAAATTTCTTCCATAACGGGTGGCCCAGGTGTTGACTGCCCAAGGGCACCTGGCGAACCGTGCAGGTTTCGTATGGAGTCCCTCAATGGCCTTTGTCCAATCGTCCGCAGAGGCAGATGCCCCGGATTGTGAGGGCTTCCAATGGGGAGGCACAGAATCGTGGAACCCTTCTATCTCCAGTTTAGCAAAGAGGTGTCAGTTTAATCCTTGACGACACTGGACATCCCATCACAGATCAGCCTGGTGGCGAGTTCCACCACCTCGTCCAGAGAGAGCTTCTTGCCGTCTGCAACCCACTGACGGTAGAGGACGGCGGTAATACTGCCATAGTAGGCAAAGATGATATTCTCAGATGCTTCGTCCATGCCGAAGGCCCCCCGGTTCATCAGTTTCCGGTGCCCCATCACCTGCTGGTTGATGCGGTCATACAAAAATTGATAGCTTCCGCTACATAGCAGGCGGTCATGAAGGGGGGACTGGGTGGACATATATTCAAAAAAGACTCGGATCATCCGTCGGATATCACACATTTTCGTATAGGATACCTGCTTATCAATGAATTCCCCGGCAATCTCGTCCTGAAGTTCCCGGAGCAGCGCGTCGATGGAACCATAGTGGAGGTAGAAGGTATTCCGGTTGATCATGGCCCGCTGAGTCAGCTCCTTGATGGTGATCTCCGGATAATCCATCTCCATGATCATGGCGCAGAAGGCATCCCGGATCGCCTTCCGGGTACGGACCACCCGCAGGTCGGTTTTTTTCTGTCCCATCAGATCAGCCTCCTTGAATTTTTTGTGACTTTCTGGGCATTTTGGGTCCAGGTGCCGCATATCAGACAAAACGAATGGAATCTACCATTGTATATCCCTTGGCCCTGCACTTAGAATGTGCACAGGTATGATAAAAAGCACAGAGCGATTATATGGCGCGCGTGGAGGCGTGTCAAGTGCGGAGGATGAAGTGCGGTGGGTAAGAAGCTGATTGTCTATTATTCCATGGACGGCAATACCAGGCAGATTGCGCAACGGATACAAGCAGAGATCGGCGTCCCTCTGGTTGAGCTAGAAACTGTAGTTCCCTATACGGGAACAGATGAGGAGATCATTACCCAGGGACAGGAGGAGGTAAACCGGGGATACCGGCCTGACTTAAGGCCCTTAGATGTAAACCTGGAGGAATATGGAACCCTCCTGGTGGGGACGCCAACCTGGTGGTACACGATGGCGCCTCCGGTTCTCAGCTTTCTCAGCCTGGTAGACTGGAGAGGGAAAACCTTGGTACCCTTCCAAACCCATGCGGGCTGGCCGGGACACTGCCTGGAGGACATGGAGCGGATCTGCCAGGGAGCGGAGGTGCGGTATCCAATGAAAATACACTTTAGCCCCCAGCAGTTTGGAGAACGGTTAACGCCCCAGAGAGAATTGGAAGCGTGGCTTGCAAAGATTGAAACATTGTGAATTGTGAGAGGCGAATGGGTATGTTGTTCTATTTTACAGGAACGGGAAACAGCCTGTATGCGGCCAGAGGGATTGAACGGGATCCCGTCAGCATTCCCCAGGCCATCCACCAGCGGTCATTGGATTTTACGGCTGACGCGATTGGAGTCGTCTGCCCAATCTATGGACATGAGGTGCCGTCCATGGTGCGGGGATTTCTCCAAGAATCCAAATTTCACACGGATTACTTCTACATGGTCCTCACCTACGGCAACCGCCATGGCGGGGCGGCCGGGCTGGCGCAGAAACTTTGCCAGGACTGTGGCATCCAGCCCTCCTATATCAATGTCCTGATGATGGTGGACAACTGGCTGCCCAGCTTCGACATGGACGAGCAGAAACGGCTGGACAAGGGCGTGGATGCCCACTTAAAGCAGATTGCGGCGGACATAGCTGCCCGGAAGCGCTGGATTGCCCCGGTGACCGACGCCGACCGAGCGGCTCATCAAGAGTTTCTGGCCCGTACCAGCCGAATGCCGGCAGACGCCTGGCAGCATCTCATCCAGGTGACGGACCGGTGTGTCGGTTGCGGAATCTGCCAGATAGTCTGTCCATCCGGGTCGATCCGGGTGGAGGACGGGAAGGCGGTGCACATCCCCGGCAACTGCCAGACCTGCCTCGCTTGTGTCCACAACTGCCCGGAGAATGCCATTGGGCTGACAGTCCTGGAGAAAAACCCAAATGCCCGTTATCGCAATGAGCATATCAAGTTGGCGGATCTCATCAACTCCAACAGGCAAGTATCACTTTGAGGAGGCTTTCCCATGAACGAATTTGTCTATACCTATCCCACCACAGTCTATTTTGGCGAGGTCGCGGCAAAAAAGCATCTGAAAAACCTTGTAAGCCAATATGGCAAGACGGTTCTGCTGGCCTATGGTGGCGGATCTGTCAAGAAGAGCGGCATCTATGCGGTATCCAATAAAATTCCGACTGTGCTCTCTATGGTAGCGAATACGTTTTCATCCGCATGGCAACTTTCGGCGCTGGCTGATCAGTCCAGGGAGGAAAAGGGACGTTTTTTCTCCAATGTGTATGCGGTTTACTCTGCGGTTGCGCTTGTGGTGGCGTCAGGGGTGATTCTTACCGCCCAGATCTCCACGCGCCTTCTTGCGGCACCGGACTATTACGAGGCATGGCGATATGTGCCAGTGCTGACGCTGGCCACGACCTTCGGGTGTCTAAGCTCCTTTCTGGCCTCGATTTATATGGTAGAACAGCGCAGCGGCGCCACGCTGTTCACAACAATGCTGGGGGCGGCTGCCAATGTAGTGGGGAACTATTTCTTGATCCAGCTTTGGGGTCCCATGGGGGCGGCCATCTCTACACTGCTCAGCTATATTTTGATCTTTTCTGTGAGAGCCATCCACACCCGGACAATGCTCCGGATCCGGTGGGAGTTCCACAGGTTTATCCCCTGCGCGCTGTGTCTCGCAGTCCAGTGTGTCCTGATAGAATGTGCTGCTCCCATGTGGCCGGTTTGGTCCAGCCTCTGTCTACTGGCCGTTGTGGTCATGAACTATCGACCGCTACGGCAGGCCCTATCAAAGGCAATTTAGAAGGGAAGCAAGGCCTAAGGACAGCTTACGAGGAAACTCAGCGCGGCACTTTTTTACCATATCGGTTCGAACTTCTAGGTTAAGGAGGGCCTGCAACGCAAACACTGGGAAGCGCGCCGCCCTCCAAATGTTCAGAATCATGGCAAGAAAATCGACTGAGGCCCCAATATACCGGACCGCAACAAAAAAGAAATGAGGGGCGTGTAAAAGCAAAGGGTTCGCTGCATAGATTATGCTTCTTCATGATCCGCAACACGGTTTTTGAATTTCTGGCGAAATTTCGACAGTTGAGCTATAGCGACCAAAGCTGTGTCCGCGATTCAGAAATAATCTCCGCAAGAGCGGGATACCTTCTTGGCCGCTCCCTTTAGCCAAAAAGTAGCCCTACCGCCAACGTTCGACACTTCTCCTGCTGCCGCCCAAGCAGCTTTTCTCACATATTTGGTTTGGGATCCTGAGGAGAGGGACTCTCATATTCCGGGATTATCTAAAAGATCTACACCTTTGGCCGGAATCACTGTTGATTATGCTTTGCGCAAATTCTCACGATTTAACTGCATTTTGCTCTGAGAAAGATTGGACTCTACGGCAGTGCGTACTGCAAAAAAGCCGCCTGGGATTGGAGAATCCCAGGCGGCTTAACCAATGTAACAGACTCCCTTTTGGAAAGCTGTAAATTACTTCTTCTGCACGTACTTCAGGCAGTCCAGCATAACGGCTACCAGGATAATGATACCGGAGAAGACGAACTGCAGGTTGGTGTCGATACCCAAAGTGGTCAGAGAGTAGGTCAGAGCGGTGAAGATCACCACGCCAACCACCACACCGGAGATCTTGCCGATGCCGCCGGTGAAGGACACACCGCCCACCACACAGGCCGCGATGGCTTCCATGTCCCAGCCCTGGCCGTAAGCGGCGGAGCCGGAGCCCACCATGCGGATACACTCCAGCCAGGAGCCGAAGCCGTACAGGATGCCGGCCAGCACGAAGGCGCCCACGGTCACCTTGAACACGGAGATGCCGGAGACGGAGGCGGCCTCCGCGTTGCCGCCCACGGCGAACAGGTTCTTGCCGAAGGTGGTCTTGTTCCAGATAAACCAGACGATGATCACCGCAGCCACGGCCCACAGGATGATGGTGGGGAAGCTGCCGCCCGCCCGAGGCATAATGGTCTGCTGGATGCCGTCCTCAATGGCGCCGAAGGACACGCCCTTGGTGGAGTAGGTGACCAGGCCGAAGATGATCAGCTGATTGGCCATAGTGGAGATGAAGGGGTGCATCTTAAACTTGGCGGTGAAGAAGCCGGCGATGGCGGTGAACACTGTACACAGGGCGATACACACCACCAGGGCCAGGACGACCCGGCCCGCCACCGGGATGGAGGTGAAGTCAAACACATGGCCAAACACCGAGCCGGTATTGATGCCCCGGTGCATCACGATGGTGGCGGCGGTTACACCCATGCCCACCATGCGGCCGATGGACAGGTCAGTACCCGCCAGCAGGATCAGGCCGGCTACGCCCAGGGCCAGGAACATTCTGGGGGAGGCCTGGGAGAGGATGTTCAGCACGTTGGTCACCGTCAGCAGGGGAGTGCCCTTGCCGAACTGCGCCACCAGGCACAGGATGATGAAGACCACGATGATGGCGATGTACAGGCCGTTCTTCAGCAGAAAGTCCCGGCGGTTGAAGGTGTATTTGTAGTTCTCCCACCGCTGGGCCAGGGACTGGCCCACAGTGAACTTGGACATGCGCAGCAGGTCGATCAGGTGATACTTGTACTCCACCGCAGCGTGGAGGCGGTCCTTTGCTTCCTGAAGGTCCTTATCCCGCTGCATTTTGGCGTCGAACAGGCGGTTCTTCTGGACGTACTTCTCGTCCTTGATCTCGTTGTGGTCGGTGAGCTTGGCCAGGGCCTCCTGATGGGCCTTGTTCAACTGCTCCACGCTCTGGCGGTACCGCTCCTGGGCGGCCAGCTTTTCCTCCTGGCAGCTGGCCTTTACCGCCTGATAATAGCCGCCGAAATTGGCCTTGAGGTAGCTCTCGGCGTCGGCGATGAGCTTGGAAACCTCCGCCTTGTGCTGAGCCTCCACCTGTTTGGCCTTCTCCAGCTCGGCCTTGAGTTTGGTCAGCCGGTCCTCCTTCTCCTGCTTGGTGTAAATCCGGTCCCGTTTCACGCTGTCAATGCTGTTCTGGATCTCAAGGACCCGGTCGGTGCCGTCCGCCCGCAGGTCGTTGATCTTTTTCTGGATGCTGCCGACATATTCGTCCATGGGCTGACGGAGCTGCAGCTCCTGCTCAGCCGTGAGAATCTTCTTACTTTCCGTTGTCATACACATTGTCCCCCCCGTTTATAGGTATTTCGCGCTCAGGCGCAGGAGCTCCTCCTGGTCGGTGTCCTTGGTGTTCACGATGCCGGACAGCCGACCGTTGGACATCACGCCGATGCGGTTGGTGATGCCCAGGATCTCAGGCATCTCAGAGGAGACCACGATGATGGTCTTGCCCTGCTTTGCCATATTGATGATCAGCTCATAGATCTCATACTTCGCGCCCACATCAATGCCCCGCGTCGGCTCGTCCATCATGAAGACCTGGGGCTCCCGTTCCAGCCATTTGCCGAAAATGACCTTCTGCTGGTTGCCGCCGGACAGGCTGGTGATCATGTCGTCCGGCCCCATGCACTTGGTGCGCATGACTTTGATCTCCCGGTTGGTGGCCTTTACCATCTTGGGGTTGGACAGGGCCAGCCCGGTCTTGTACTGGTCCAGGTTGGCGATGGTGGTGTTGAAGGTCAGGTCACATTTCAAAAACAGGCCGTTGGCCTTGCGCTCCTCGGTGATGAGGGCGAAGCCGTGCTCAATGGCCTCCTTGGCGTCGTTGAAGTTCATCAGGTGACCCCGGAAGTACACCCGGCCGGAGGCCCTGGTGCGCACGCCGAAGATGGTCTCCAAAAGCTCCGTGCGTCCGGCGCCCACCAGCCCGTACAGGCCGAAGATCTCCCCCTCCTTCACATCGAAGGAGATGTCCTGCAGCTGGGGGGCGTACTTGGTGGACAGGTGCTGGATGGAGAGGATGGTGTCTCCCGGCGTGTTGTCCACCGGCGGGAAGCGGCTGTCCAGGGAGCGGCCCACCATGGCGGAGATCAGCTCGTTCATGTTGGTGTCCTTGGTCTCCTTGGTCATGACCAGCTTGCCGTCCCGCAGCACCGAGACCTCGTCGCAGATCTCGAAGATCTCGTCCATCTTGTGGGAGATGTAGATCAGGGAGATCCCTTGCTTCTTCAGGGAGCGCATCATCTCAAAGAGCTTTTCTACCTCCCGCACGGTGAGGGAGGAGGTGGGCTCGTCCAGGACGATGACCTGGGAATTGTAGGAGATCGCCTTGGCAATCTCGCACATCTGCCGCTGGGAGACGGACATGTTGCGCATGGGCTGGCTCAGGTTTACAGTGATACCCAGCTTGCGGAACAGCTCGGCGGCCTTGCGCTTCATCTGTCCCTCGTCCACGACCCCCACGGAATTGGTTGGGTAGCGGCCCAGGAACAGATTGTCGGTGACGCTGCGCTCCAGGCACTGGTTCAGCTCCTGATGGACCATGGCGATCCCGTTTTCCAGGGCCTCCTTAGGCCCGGAGAAGCTGATCTCCTTGCCGTTTAAGTAAATGGTTCCTTCATCCTTCTGGTAAGTGCCGAACAGGCATTTCATCATGGTGGACTTGCCGGCGCCGTTCTCGCCCATCAGCCCCATGACCGTTCCGCGCTTCACGTCCAGATTGATATGGTCAAGCACCCGGTTGCGTCCGAAGGACTTGCTCATACCGCGGATGGACAGGACGATATCGTCTTTCGCATCTGCCATTCTCGTTACTCCCGTTTCTGCATATTTGAAGCAGTTTCAGCGGAAACTCTGACTCTGCCGGATTTTACTTTGGAAATTGCTATTAGGGAGAATTCCTTCCGACGGACGGAGAACCAGTTCTCTCGCACGAAGAATTCCTTCTCCCTAATAGCAATGGTTTAGATCTCAGCGAATAAAATTGGGTTTATGTCCAACCCGAAGCTTACGGCATCAGCCCTGGCTCAGAATGTTGGTGTAGGAGAGGGCATTGTCGGTCTTCACCATGTTGATGGCGAAGGCGTCATAGCTGTCCAGGTTGGTCAGACGGTTGGTGATGTTGCTCTCGGTCTGACCGTCGCCGGCGATGTACTCCACGTCCAGGTTGAGCAGGTCGTCATACTTCTCCAGCAGGGGCTGGTAGGTGGAGCCCAGGAAGTTGTCGGCGGAGTTGTAGATGTTCAGCCACACGTTCTTCACGGGGCTGGTCTCCTCGCTCAGCTGGTTGGAGACGGGGGCGTAGGTCACGGTGGAGACCAGGAAGTCCTCGTAGTTCTCCGCGGTGACGGCCACGTTCAGGGCATAGTAGGAGCGGCTGGCCTCGTCATAGTAGAACACGTCCTCGCTGAGCACGTTGCCCGCCTCGTCGGCGGTACCGATGCCGGTGTCGATGTCCACGCCGTCCAGGGCGTTGCGGATCACCCGCAGGGTCAGATAGGCCTGCACGTCGGCGTGCTGGCTGATGGTGCCGCCGTAACCCTGGGCGATGGCAGCCACCGCGTCGGAGTTGGCGTCATAGCCGAAGGTGGGGACCTCGTTGGCCTGGGACCAGGCGTTGAACATGGCCATGCCCATGCCGTCGTTGTTGGAGGCGACGATGTCGATCTGATCGCCGAAGGAGGAAGCCCAGGTGCCGATGGCGTTGCCGGCGGTGGCGGCGTCCCAGGTGGCGCCGGCGGAGTTCTTCATCTCCTGAGAGGCGAGCTCACGGACGATGTAGGTGGTGCCGTCTATCTCGAGGGTGCCGTCCTTGACGTAGGTGGAGGTGCCGTCGATGTTGGTGCCGACGGGGGTGCTGTCGATGACGCCGTCGACCTCGACGGCGGTGCCGAGCGCGCTGCGCACGCCGCGGGTACGGGCGATGGAGTCGTTGTGGCCGATGTCGCCGATGGCCAGGACGTAGCCGATGATGCCGTCGCCATTGCGGTCGAGGCCCTCGATGTTGGCCTTTATGTAGTCAAGGATCATGGTGCCCTGCAGCTCGGCGCCCTGGTTGGCGTCGAAGCCGACGTAGTAGGTGTTCTCGTTGAAGGTCAGAGCGGCCATATCCAGCTCGCCGGTGGTGCTGTTGGAGGGCTGACGGTTGAACCAGACCAGGGGCTTATCCTTGTTGGCAACGGTGGTGTCGCCGCCTTCGGGGGCGTCGCTGGCAGGGGCATCGCTGGTGGGAGCATCGCTGGTGGGAGCATCGCTGGGGGTGCTGTCCGTGCCGCCGCAGGCCGCCAGGCAGAATACCATGACCAGGGCGAGGATCAGCGCAAGAAACTTTTTCACCGGAATCAACCTCTTTCATTTCATTATTCTGAACGGGTTTCCTCTTAAAACCCATCCATTCTACCATAATCTTATTAAAATATTTTTTGGAATACAAGGTTAAATTTTACCGAAAGGAAGTGTGATTTTTTATTCGATTATAATAATTTATCAAAATACACCCCCTACTAATTGTGCAATACGCTCAATTTTATCGCTGCTCAAATGCAAACAAAGCCTTTTGGCTGTCCATGGTAAACATATTCTCTCTATCCACGATCTGGGTAGAGGTATCCACGACCGTTTCCAGTTCTTCTCCCCCGTCCGATAACAGTTTATAGGCGCTCTCCACGCCGAGGTAGCCCATGGCGTAGGGGTTTTGGACGATGAGCGCGTCCACGCAGCCGTCCTGCAAGCCATCCACCGTAGCGACGTTCGAGTCAAAGCCCACGAGGAACACGCTCTCGGACAGGTCCAGCGAATCCACGGCGTATGCCGCTCCGACGCTGGTGGGCTCGTTGAAGGCTATCAGCACGTTTATCTCCGGGTGCTCCCGGAGCATCGCCTCCGCGTCCTTCTGGGCCTGACCGGCCTCCGCCAGAGTGTTGATGACCGCCACGACCTCCGCCCTTCCGCTCTCACCAAGCAGTTCCCGCGCGCCGAGTTCGCGCTCCTGCCCGTTTGCGCTGCTGATATCGTAGTTCACCAGGCCTACCGTCAATTGACCCTCGACGCCGTCAAGCGCCGCCTGCGCCGCCATCCTTCCCGCCGCGTGATTGTCCGTTCCTATGTAGGTGCTGACCATTCCGGAGGCCACGCTGCTGTCTATGGCGACGACCTTTACACCCGCCTCCGCCGCTGCGTCTATGGCCGAGGCGTTGTTCTCATAGTCTATGGCCGAAAACACCAAAGCGTCCGCCCCGGCGGAGACCGCCTCCGCTATCATGCGGTTCTGAGCCTCATAATCCTCTTCCGTCTCCGGACCGGTGATGTCCAGCCTTATGTTATATTCCGTCGCGGCGGCCTCTGCGCCTGCAAAGACAGAGAGCCAGAACTCCGTCTCAGTGGACTTCGCCACCAGTGCGACGGAGTATTGCTCCGCCGCCGTTCCGGGCGCCGTACAGCCGCTCAACAGGGCTCCCGCCAGGAGGACGCAGAGCACAGCGGCCTTATTTCTTTTCATAGTCGCCCTCCCTTATCTTCGGCATCCTTATCTCCACGCAGGTGCCGACGTCCGGCTCGCTCGTAATGTGCAGGCCGTAGCCCCTGCCGAAATATATCTTCAGCCTGTCGTTCACGTTGCGGATGCCTATGCCCGTCCTGTCCGTCGGCTCCTGGCGCATCGTCGCCTCGATCTGCTCCTCGCTCATGCCCACACCGTTGTCCTGGACGCTGAACACGATGTCCTCCCCGTCCGAGCGCACGCGGACGTCTATGCGTCCCTCCTCCACCATGAGGTCAAGGCCGTGGGTGATGGCGTTCTCGATGATGGGCTGCAGGGTTATCTTGTTGCAGTAGTAGCCCAGGCAGTCCGGGTCCACGTCAAAGGCATAGGTGAACTGGTTTTTGTAGCGGTACATCTGTATCTGGAGGTAGCTTTCCGCGTGCTCTATCTCCTTGGCGATCGGTATGAGCTCGTGTCCGCGGCTGATGCTGATGCGGAAGAGCCGGGCGAGGGCATGGACCATTTTCACAGCATCCGCGTTGCGGCCCTGCTCGCACATCCAGGCGATGGAGTCCAGGGTGTTGTAGAGGAAGTGGGGGTTTATCTGGGCCTGGAGCGCCTTCAGCTCGGTCTTGCGGAGGTTTATCTCCTCCTCACGCACGGTGGTCATGAGCTCCTGTATGCGCAGCACCATGTGCTCGAAGGAGTCCGAGAGTTCCTGCACCT
>ERZ827492.748-NODE-748-length-28826-cov-3.553057_pt1 | contig 28826 bp, 29 predicted proteins | sample MGYA00519704_ERZ827492 | MGnify/ENA primary metagenome ERZ827492 (study PRJEB31778, sample SAMEA3449325) | human gut metagenome | biome: human gut; feature: human-associated habitat; material: faeces | place: United Kingdom | collected 2010/2012 ...
ACTGTGAAGATGTAGAAGGGATTCATGTGCATAAGTACGGAGCGCATATTTTCCACACCTCCGACAAACGCGTCTGGGATTACGTGAACCAGTTCGCGGAGTTCAACAACTACATCAATGCGCCCGTAGCCAACTATCATGGCGAGCTGTATAACCTGCCCTTTAACATGAACACCTTCTCCAAGATGTGGGGCGTGACCACGCCTGCCGAGGCGCGCGCCAAGATCGACGAGCAAGTCGCGGCCGAGCACATCACCGACCCCTCCAACCTCGAGGAGCAGGCGCTCTCGCTCGTGGGCCGCGATATCTTCGAGAAGCTCGTGAAGGAGTACACGGAGAAGCAGTGGGGGCGCGATTGCAAGGATTTGCCCGCTTTCATCATCAAGCGCCTGCCGGTGCGCCTCGTCTTCGATAACAACTACTTCAACGACCGCTACCAGGGCATTCCCATCGGCGGTTACACCAAGATGGTCGAGCGCATGCTCGAGGGCACCGACGTGCGTCTGGGCTGCGACTACAAGGATCTCATCGCGCAGGAGCCCGATATTGCCGACCGCGTCATCTACTGCGGTCCCATCGACGAGTTCTACGATTACGAGCTCGGTACGCTCGAGTACCGCAGCCTGCGCTTCGAAAGCGAGCTGCTCGAGGGCGAGGAGAACTGGCAGGGTAATGCCGTCATCACGAGCCACGACGAGCCCTTTACGCGCATCATCGAGCACAAGCACTTCGAGTTCATGAAGGACGAGGAGGGCAATATCCTGCCCGACACGGTCATCACACGCGAGTATCCGGCCGACTGGAAGCCGGGCGACGAGCCGTACTATCCCATGAACGACGAGAAGAACAACGCCCTGTACGAGCAGTACGCCGAGCTTGCGCGCAAGGAGGATCGCGTGGTCTTCGCAGGCCGTCTCGGTGCGTACAAGTACTATGACATGGCACCTTGCATTGCCGCGGCGCTTGACCTGTGCGAAGCGGAGCTTGGCTAACGCGCGCATGACGCAGCAGCAAGACGACACCCGCTTCATGCGCCTTGCCATCGAGCAGGCGCGCGAGGCCGAGGCTCTTGGCGAGGTGCCCATCGGGGCAGTTGTCACGTACGAGGGCGAGGTCATCGCCCAGGCGCATAATCGGCGCGAGATCGACCATGACCCGGCAGGGCATGCGGAGTTTCTCGCTCTTAAGCAGGCTGCACGCGAGCTTGATCGCTGGCGGCTTTCTGGCTGCACCGTGTACGTGACGCTCGAGCCCTGCCTCATGTGCGCCGGTCTCATGCAACAGTCGCGTATTGATCGTTGTGTGTACGGCGCGTGTGATTCCAAAGGAGGCGCACTGGGCACTTTGTATCAAATACATGACGATACTCGCCTGAACCATCGCTTCGCGGTAGTATCAGGCGTCCTCGAAAACGAATGCGCCGCGCTGTTGAGCGATTTTTTCGCGCGGCTAAGGGAGAAGAAGTGAACCCAAAGGTCAGCGTCATACTGTCCTTCTATAACGCGCAGGCTACGCTCGAGCGTGCGATTCGTGGCATTCTCGAGCAGACCTACCGCAACATCGAGGTCATCCTCATCGACGATGGCAGCACCGATCGCTCTGCCGCTATCGCCGAAGAGCACGTTGCCGTCGATTCGCGCATCCATCTTATCTGCAAGCCCAATACGGGCGTCTCCGATTCACGCAACATCGGCCTCGACGTGGCCACGGGTGACTGGGTGTATTTCGTCGACGCTGACGATTGGATCGAGCCAGACGCCATCGAGGCGTTTATGCAAGCTGCGACGAGCCCCTCGTGTGACCTGGTCGTTTGCGATTTTTACCGCGTGCAGGGCGATGTGATGTCGTACAAGCATGGTCCGGCAGTCGGGTTGGTCTCGCGCGAGAAGTATGCGACCTTCATGGCGCATCGTCCGTCCAACTTCTATTACACCTCGTTGTGGAACAAGGTCTTCAAACGTGCCATCATCGAGGAGCATTCCATGCGCTTCGATACGCGCATGCAGTTTGGCGAGGACCACGTCTTCATCCTCGATTACGTGCGGCTGGTCGATCGCGTCTCCCTGCTCGATCGCGCGCTCTACTACTATGTGGACAATGCCGGGAGCCTCGTGCACCAGGGGCTCAATCCGGTTGGTGTCGTCAAGATGAAGTGGAACACCTACCTGCCGTACCTGCGTCTCTACCGTGACCTTGAGCTTTTCGAGCGCTTTTACCAGCGGCCATCGCTCTACAAGTTCATCTTCATGCCGGCAACGGACGCCTTTGCCAAGAAGGACGCAGAGCCCATCGATCCCACGACGCTTCCGCCTGGCATCACGCTTAACTAATATGGGGAACCGATGGGGACGGGGGTGACAGCGGGGATGTGTCAGGGGGTCAGGCCCCTTGGCACATGGTTCCATGTGCCAAGGGGCCTGACCCCCTGACATTTGTCTGCCCCGGCCCTCCGCCCCATTCCGTTCCGCATCGACTGTTCAACGATTAGGGAGGCTCATAATGCCGCGCGAATCCAAAGCCAAGAAACGTGAGCGGGCCATCGAGTTCTGCGCACGCATGAACGAGCTCTATCCGCAGCCCACGCCCGCGCTCGATTTCGTCAATCCCTTTCAGTGCGTGATAGCCGTTGCGCTTTCCGCCCAGACGACCGATGCCAACGTCAACAAGGTTACGCCCGAGCTTTTCGAACGCTGGCCAACACCTGAGGCGATGGCGCAGGCCAATGTTGACGAGCTCGAGAAGGTTATCTGGACCATCGGGTTTCATCACAACAAGGCGCGTAATTGCGTTAACTGTGCCCGCATGATCATGTCCGATTTCGACGGCGAGGTCCCGCAGGGAATGGACGAGCTCCAGAAGCTTCCCGGCGTGGGACGCAAGACCGCCAACATTGTCATGAACGAATGCTTCGACAAGGTTGAGGGAATTGCCGTCGATACCCATGTTTTTCGCATCGCACATCGCCTCAAGTTCTCAAACAAGAAGACACCTGGCGAAGTCGAGAAGGACTTGCTATCTCTTTTGCCGAGCGAGCTGTGGAAGAACGTAAACAGTCAATGGATACGCTTCGGGAGGGAATATTGCATTGCTCGCAAGCCGCGTTGTGACGAGTGTCCCTGCGTTGACCTGTGCCCTACGCAAATCAGCCTGAAATAGCCAGAGAAACCGCTGGTACCGTGCAAACCTAATGCGTTTAGTATGGGGTCGTACCAGATTCATTATTATATTCTAAATAGGATAAAGATTCTCATCATTCACTCAGGCTTTTTATACGATTGCTGGTATTATTTTGGAGCGCTAGGTCATTTGCGTTTTCGATGCCCCAGACACCATCGCAAACAAGAGCGTCCTGGCACACATTACCCAATCACATTCGTGAAGGGAGGGTTGACTAGAGGCATTACCCTCTAAAATCCAACCCAAGGTTCGCCTGAGCTGTTTAAGCTCATCCGTGTTCTTGGAGGCAAGTAGTTGCCTTGCTGTTGTTGGTTATGCGGAGTGAATGTGAAGTGGGATTCTTCGCAATCCACACCACATATATGTGCCAAGAGTTTAAATCTGGCTTCAGGCGCATAAGAGGGCTTCAAGTTTTCCCAAAAGGTAATTGAGGAAAAGGAGTAACACTATGGCTGGAACTTACAGCAAAGAGTGGCGAGTTACACGCGAGGATGGCACAGTAGCTACCCGCAGCAACACCTGGTCTCCCCCGGGATCTCACCCGGTAGGATATGGCGTTAAGGTTATCACCGATGGCGGCCGTCTCATCCGCATCGAGGGTGACGACGACAACCCCATTACGCAGGGTCGCGTTAACGCTCTGAACCTTGCTCTTCGTGAGTACACCTACAGCCCCGACCGCGTCATCTATCCCATGAAGCGTGCCTATGAGGACCGCGGCAAGATGAAGTGGGAGCGCACCACGTGGGACGAGGCTCTCGACACGATTTGCGAGAAGGTCCGCTACTACCAGACCACGTATGGTCCCGAGTCCATCGTCTGCTTTGGTGGCACCGGTCGTGAGGCTTGCATCTTCTACTATGCTCTGACGTTCTCCGTCCTGCAGTCGCCCAACTGCTGCTACACGCAGTCTGGCTGGTCCTGCTATGGCCCGCGCTGCTCGATCGCTGACTACGTCCTGGGTGCTGGCTACCCCGAGCTTGACTATGCAGGCCACCTGCCTGGTCGTTTCGAGGATCCCGCGTACAAGCTCTCCAAGTGGGTTGTCGTTTGGGGTAAGGAGCCGCTGCCCTCCAATGGTGACGGTTTCTTCGGTCACGTCCTCGTTGACATGATGAAGCTTGGCACGCACCTGATTTCCATTGACCCCCGCATCACCTGGCCGGGTTCGCGCAATGGCAACATCAACGTCCAGCTCCGTCCGCAGACCGACACCTGCATGGCTCTCGGCATCATGAACCTCATGTTCCAGAACGATGAGTACGATCATGAGTTCGCGGAGCAGTGGATCTACGGCCTCGACGAGCTCAAGGCTCGCGCCGCCGAGTATCCCGTCGAGAAGGTCGCCGAGATCACCACGGTCGATGTCGCTACGATTGAGCGCGTTGCTCACATCCTCGGCACCGAGCGTCCCATCGGCTGGGCTTGGGGTCTGGCATTCGACCAGAACAAGAACGGCGTTCAGCTGTCCCAGGCGATGATTCTTCTCGCTGCCATGACCGGTTCCATCGATACCCCGGGTGGTCTGACCCTCGGTCCCCCGTCCGCTCTCCTCGGCAAGTGGCGTATGGAGCAGCGCGGCGCTATGTCCGACGAGGTCTGGTCGCTTCGTATCGGTGCTGCCGAGTGGCCTGGTCTGTCCACTGGTATGGCTACCACTCAGCCGGACGAGACCCTGAACACCATGGAGTCGCACAAGCCGTATCAGCTCCGCATGGCTTGGTTCAACAGCTCCAACTTCCTGGCGCCCACCTGCTCGGCTCAGCCGAAGCGTTGGCATGACGCTCTGTGCGAGAGCATCGAGTTCTGCGTCATCCAGGACCTCTTCCTGACCCCGACCGCTATGGCCGTGGGCGATTACTTCCTGCCGATGTCCACCTGGGCTGAGCATGATGGTATCTGCCTCACGCACTATGGCCGCAACACCGTCTTCATGGGCCCGATGAACAAGGCCCTGCAGGTTGGCGAGTGCATGTCCGACGTCGAGATCTGCCTCGTCTTCGGCCAGCGCCTCAACCCGACGTGGTGGCCGTGGTACAAGCCGGCCGGCGACACGCTCGACGTCTCCACGCTCGAGCACAGCGAGTACGCTCCCAAGCTGCTCGGCAAGGATCGTGGCCTGCTCGACCGCGACGCTCTGGAGAAGGCAGTCGTCCAGTTCTACAGCGATCAGCTGGCAGAGCTCGGCATGACCTTCGACGAGTTCCGCGAGGAGGGCATCTATCAGCCGGGTGCTCATGGCTTCGAGTACGAGAAGTACGCGAAGGGCATGCTCCGCTTCGACGGCGAGCCTGGCTTCAACACCATTACTGGTCAGATCGAGGCCTACTCGATTCTGTACGAGTCCTGGGGCGAGGATCCGCTGCCGTACTACGAGGAGCCCAACTACTCGCAGGTCAGCAAGCCTGAGTTCGCTGGTCAGTATCCGCTGATCTCCACCTCTGGTTCGCGCCGCTACAGCTCCTTCCATTCGGAGCATCGTCAGGTTCCTTCCCTGCGCCAGATCGATCCGTGGCCGTGGGTCCAGATCAACCCCGAGACTGCTGCCGAGTATGGCATCACCAAGGGCGACTGGGTCGAGGTCTACAACATGTTCGGTGCTGCTCGCTTCAAGGCTGAGATCACCTTCTGCATGAAGCCCGGTATCATCAACTGCGCTCATGGCTGGTGGTTCCCCGAGCAGGACGGCGAGGAGCCCAACCTGTTTGGCGTCTGGAAGTCCAACTTCAACAGCCTCGTTCCGCATATGAACATCGGTAAGCTCGGCTTCGGTGCTCCGTACAAGGGCGTCATGTGCAACATGAGGCGTGTCCGCGGCCTGAACCAGGACTAATAAGAAAGGAAGTTACTTAAATGGCAGATCAGAAGTACGCACTGCTGGTTGACTACACCTTCTTCTCTGGCAACCACGCCGCTGAAATCGCCTGCAAGGAAGAGCTTGGTCTTCCCCTTGATCAGTTTGCCATCAAGGAAGTCGAAGTCGGTCCCTTCAAGGTTGGCGAGGGCAATGACGGTGACGACTGGGAGTGGATCTACCTTCCCATTCCGACCTGCATCTTCTCGCAGCATTGGGGCACCGGCGGCGACAAGGCCGGTCAGCGTCCCCTGGCGGTCCAGGTGGAAGAGTCTCACTCCATGTATTACGGCACTCTTGATGACATGATTGCCAAGATGAAGGAGTTTGACCGCCCGATGTGTCTGTTCCAGCTCTAATTAGAGCCTGGATAAGCTAGAATAGGCCTGGCCGGCCACCATGGTTGGTCAGGCCTAGAATGCAGACGATTAGGAGGAAACCAGTATGACACCTGAAGAGTTTTTGGCTCTCGATGCTCCCGAGGCCGCTGACATCCTCAACAAGCTCGTTGCCGAGGGCAAGAGCAAGGACGAGGCAATGGCGGAAGAGGGCGTTACCCAGGCTGACCTCATGAAGGCTCAGATCTTCTGGGTAAAGGACAAGTTCATCGCCCGTGCTTGGGGTGGCTACACCTCCACGAAGCGCACCGGCAATGAGGCTGGCGACAGCATCGAAGGCGTTGGCGGCAGCGATCCTTCCAAGGGTTACGCTGGCATCTAGCATTTCGCCATCAAACCTGTAAGGGCCCGATATCTAACCGTATCGGGCCCTTTCAGTATTTAATGGACGCATGCCACGCTATACTATCGGCATCGTGCCAATTCTAGGAGGATTTACATGTCAACTGAAGCAGAGATCATCGCAGAGATCGAGGAGCTCGGTCGCCTGACCGAGGAGCAGGAGGACATCCTGTACAACATCGCGCTGCGCCAGGAGGAGCTGGGTCGCCAGCCAACCATCATGCTACGCGAGAAAGTGGACGGCGATCCCATCTATCAGCCCATGATCGATCGTGAGGTTCTCACGTACCAGCTGTACAATCATGGCGGCGCAGGTTCTCACGAAGTCGTGAATCTCATTGTCACGCTCAAGGGCATGCGCTACGTTATTCTTCATTCCGACGAGCTTTCCCTGCGCAGGAAGGTCGATCCTGCGGGCAATTACCGCGACTAACTCGCGCTGTTCCATATACGTTTGGGGAGACAAGTTGGAAATCACAGATATCACACGCGAGTCCGATGATGCGGTGCAGGAGATGGTCGTGACCATGACCGCAAGCGCGGACGAGGTCAACACCTACATCGACAAAGCGTTCAAGGAGCTTGCCAAGAACGAAATCCCGGGATTTCGCAAGGGAAAGGCTCCGCGTGAGGTCATCGAGCGTGAAGCAGGCGGCCACGATATGGTATTCGCTCGCATTGCCGAGGATATCGTTAACGGCGAGGCACCTGCCTTGCTCGACGATGCCGACGTACTTTTCATCGGTGATCCGCAGTTCAATCTCGAGAAGATTCCCGCCGAGAATCAGCCCTTTACCTTCACGATATCGGGTCCGGTTCCGCCAGAGGGCACGCTCTCGAGTTATGACGAGGTCTCGATCGAAATGCCGCCCAATGAGGCAACCGAGGCGGAAATCGAGACTCAGATCGACGAGCTGCTGAGTGTCTACTATAACTACGATGTCATCGATGACCCGGACTACGAGGTAGAAGACGGAGACTACGTCACCGTCAGAATGACCATTATGAACGATGGCGCCGTCATCCCGGGCCTCAACGATGTCGAGCGCATGCTCAGCATCGGCGGCGGCTCCATGCCCGAGAGCTTCGATGAGCACGTTATCGGTAGCAAGATTGGCTACACGCTCGACTTCGATTTTGATGCGAAGGGCCAAGAGGAGCGCCCAGAACTTGGCGATGGCAACTTGCATGCCAATGTCGAAGTCAAGCAGATTCGCAAACGCGTTCTGCCGGAGCTTGATGAGGAGTTTCTCGCCAAGATTGGCGCCACGAGCCTTGATGATCTGCACGACCAGATGAAGATGACCATCAACATGCAGAAGGATCGTGAGCTGCCCAAGCTGCTCGAGCAGAAGGTCGTAGATGCCCTCATCGAGCGCTTCGAAGGTGAGGTTCCCGAGTACTACGTCGATTTCATGCGCGACAACGTGAGTCGCGAGCTCATGCAGCGGCTTCAGAAGGAGGGCACCGGTCTGCAGGACTGGATGCTCAAGAACAACGTCGAAGCAGAGAAGATGCAGGAAGAGGTCAACCAGGAGTCCATCGATCGCGCCAAGCGCGACATGGCGCTTGAGGCCCTCTTCAAGGAGAAGGGCTGGGAGGTTACCGACGAGGATATCGCTCGGGAGCTTTCCGGGGTCGATGACGCAGAGGCGCAGATTGCCGAGCTCAAGGAGGCTCATCGCATGGCGGACCTGCGCAAGATGTGCCGCCAGTCTATGGCTGCCCGCTGGCTTGCCAAGACGGCCGACATCACGGTCGTCGAATAGCTTTTCGCCGCTTGCCATCTACGCAAAAAGGGGAGCCCGCATTTGCGGGCTCCCCTTTGCATTTCGAGTGAGGTGATGCACCCATTGTCATTTCGAGCGAAGCGAACGAAGTGAGCGTAGTCGAGAAATCTCACACCTTCGGTCGAGATGGCAAGATGCTACAGCGAGATGAAGTTGTCAGGGAACTGCTTGTTGGCGTCGAGGACGTCCTTGCTCGTATCGCCGTAGCGCATCCACTCCTTGTCATCCGGCGTGCGCTTGATCATGGCGTTTTCCATGACGTCACGCAGGGCCTTGGCCTTGAGCGCATACTCTTCCATCTGGGGCATTCTGCCCTCAAGCTCGATTTGACGGCGCTTATAGGCCTTGTCTTGTACGGAGTCGCCGGGGATGATCTCGTAGAAGTCCTCGGCCGACAGCGTATAGTTTGCATGATCTGCCCAAGCGGCGAGTGCCGAATCCTCCTTGAGACTTTCGATGGTGTTCTCGCGCACCTCGGCATCGAGCTGCTCTTCGGAGATGCCACGCTGCTCGCAGTAGTCCTTCTTCTGCAGGCCGTTCATGCGGAGCATCTCTTCCAGGCGATAGGCGGATGCGTAAAGCGCCTCTTCTACAAGGTCTTGCGGCAGATCCTCGACGAGACGCGTCGCGAGCTCGCGGCAGATGACGTTTTGGTCGGCGAGTTGCTGGACCTCGACGTTGTCCTTGTACATGTTGTAGCGGATGAAGATGAGGAGTTCCTCGACGGTATTGAGGTCCTCAACGTGTTTTGCAATCCACTGGTCGTTGAGCTTGGGCGTCTCGCCTTCCTTGCAGACGTTGAGCTCGAGCCAACGCAGGGCAGTCTTGCGCACGGCTTCCTCGGGAATCTTGATTTCCTCCGCCACGACGTAGACGGGATCGTATGAAGTCAGGGTGTAACGCTGGTTTGCCATGATGCATCCTCTGTGATGTCGAAATGTATAACAGCCCATGATTATACTGTATTGCACACAGCGAGAGTAGGAGTGCGGATGAGAATAACGGTCATAGCCGTCGGCAAGCTCAAGGAGCGTTTCTGGAAGGATGCGGTGGCGGAGTACGTCAAGCGTCTGGGTGGATATGCCAAGCTGCGCATCGTCGAGATTCCCGATCGTGGCATCGACTTCGAGAGTGACGAGATCATCCGCGTAGCAGAAGGCGCGCACCTCATCCTGCTCGCCATTGACGGCGAGCAGCGCTCGAGCGAGGGAATTGCGCATCGCCTCGATGAGCTCATGACGTATGGGACGAGCGATATCGTGTTTTGCATAGGTGGTTCTGATGGTGTGAATGAATCAGTCTACAAACGTGCTGACGAAACGCTCTCGTTCGGCCAGATCACGCTACCGCACAACCTTGCGCGTGTTGTGTTGCTTGAGCAGATATACCGCGCCTTCAAGATCATGCGCGGCGAGCCGTACCATAAGTGAAGTAAGCGACGCTTGGCATAAGTCTCGCCCTTATCGTCCCGTCAAGCTTTCTCAAGAGCGCGCAGGCCTCCCTCGATGAAGGTGTCTATGGCACGGCGAATACGTGGCCAGTCATTTCGCTGCGCGAATTCGGAACTGGCGATTGCATGGCAGCCGCTCATCTGAAAGAGCCGGACGGCGCGCATGGCCACCGGATCGATACCGCGCGCCACCGCATCCGTCTTCGCATCGGGATCCTCCCAGGCAAACGCCATCACGGACGGGAAGAAGCGAGCCTCGCGTACCACACCCGCAAGCTTCTTTTCGGAGCGCACGCGTTCGCAGTAACGGGGCTTTTCATGCATGGCACACCCCGGGTTCTCACATGAAAAGCGCTCCCCAAAGGAGAGGACGTTGTCCATGACCTCGCCCACGAGCTCGTCGAAGACGTCGCCCACATTGTCGTAATGGACGTAAAAGGTTGCCCTGCTAACCTTTGCCTTGCGGGAAAGCTCGCTTACACTGATGTCCGTGAGGCTCTTGGTCTGCAGAAGGTCTGCCAGCGCGTCTCGTATGCGCCGCTCGCAGTTTCTGAATCTCGCATCTTCGGTGTTTGTCACGGTCTTTCTCCGATTTCCTGAAGTTATCGTACAACTTGTACGATATTGTAAAGCAAGCAGAGACCTTATCTTCCAAAATGGATACAACGGAATATCAGAGAGCGAGGTGCCCCGTGAAGGTAATGCAGAAGAACATGCTGGAGTTTATGGATGAGGGCGATATGCGCTTTGTCATTCCGGCCTACCAGCGCCTCTACTCGTGGAACGAGACACAATGCGAGGAACTCTGGCTCGACATATTGCGAGCCGCCCGTGGCAAGCACAATCACTTTCTGGGCACCGTTCTCTACAACGTTGTCCAGGACGAGGGAATGCCCACCCATATCGAGATTATCGATGGCCAGCAGCGCCTGACCAGTGTATCTCTCATCATCCTTGCCTTGGCAAGATACCTGGAATCTCATCCTCGGCTTTCTTCTGACGAAGCGATCGACGGGGAGACGCTCATCTCGCGCTATCTCTTCATAGGCAAGACTGATGATGGACTGCCGATCACCAAGCTCCTGCCCTCGCATCATGATGCGAGTTCTTACGATGTCGTGATTAGGGGAGAAGCTGGCAATCCCATGTCTTCCATCACCAATAATCTTTCGTTTTTTGAGGAGAAGATGGCGGAGGACGATTTCGACTACGAGTTATTGCTCGAAGGCCTGCATCGCCTCACGACCATCTTCGTCGAGGTGGACGACTACCGCGATGCGCAGCCCATATTCGAGAGCGTGAATTCCAAGGGCGTGCCGCTTAACGTAGCGGATATGGTGCGCAATTATCTTTTGCTGACGGAAAGCCACGACGAGCAGACGCGCCTTTTCGAGGAGTATTGGAAAGTGAGTCAGGAGATGTTCGCACCTGACCCTGGTTCTCTCAAGCTCAATACGGGAATCAAAAGCTGGCTCGCCATTCGCCTCAAGGGCGCCCGCATTCAAAGCGCAGAGCAAACCTACGCCTCATTCAAAAGATACGTCGAGGACGTTTACCAGGGTGACAAGGAGCCCATCCTGCGCGAGCTCCGTGGCTTTTGCCTGATGTGGGCGGAGAATTATCGCTATCACGGCGTCAAAAAGTACAGGTCTGGCTCCGACTGGGCAAAATTGGGGGCACCCGCGCTCACGTCAGGATACAAGCTCAAGAAGGCGGACAACGAGGAATATGCAAGAGAGTTTCGCGAGAAGCTACGCAATGCGGATTCCCGCTGGTAGCGTTGTCGATTCGTTAGGAGATACGACATGATTGCATCGCTCAAGTCGATTTCGGAGATACTCGGAAAGCCGGAAACACGATATCTCATACCCGTGTTCCAGCGCGTCTACTCATGGGATCGAATGCAATGCGAGCAGCTGTGGAATGACATGATGAAGGCAGGTTCCGGTTCGGACGGGCATTTTACAGGTACGTTCATCTACCGTCCGGAAACTGAAAGAGCCCATGGTGGATCCGACGCTGCCACTGAATGCGCAGAAGTAAGCCTGATTGATGGCCAGCAGAGACTCACCACGCTCACGCTCATGCTCGTGGCGCTCAGGGATGCGATGCGCGATGCGGGCGATGCGGCCCGGGCAAACCAGATCGACGAGACGTATCTGCATTGCGTTACCGATACGTCCAAGCTCGTGCTCTCGGACGCCGATGCTCCTACCATGGCGCACCTCATCGATGGCGCTCCGGCTCCTGGGGAGGATGACCTCTCCCAGCTCCTCATCGAAGGATACGAGCTTTTCAAGGAGAAGGTCGAGGAGTCTTCCGCCGACGCCGATGCCGTCATAAAGGGTCTCGACAGCTTGCGCGTGGTCGCGGTCGAGCTCGAAGAAGATGATGCGCCGCAGCAAGTGTTCGAGAGCCTCAATGCGAAGGGCAGGCCGCTTTCGACAATTGACTTGCTCCGCAACGTCATCATGGCGAAGTACGGCGCGACCGAGCAAAGAAGGTTATTCGACGTGTATTGGGCGCCCATTGACGAGGCGTTTCATCAATTTGGCGCCGAGCAGGACGTGTATCTTGATGCGGCACTCCATGCCTGGGCCGAGAAACACGCCCCGGGTATTCGAGCATCCAAGCGTAGCGAGCTCTACCAGGCGTTCAAAGCTTATCTTGGAGGGCACGATTCAATATCGCTCGAGGAATTGCTCAGGTCGATCAACGAGAGTTGTCTCGCCTTTGCTGCCGCTCCCGGTTCTCCGGAGGCAAAGAAGCATCTGGACTGGGCCGTGGAGAAGCCCCAGGGGCTCATCTCCCAGAGCAAGCTCTTCGGTGATTGATTGGCAGCGACAAGGACCATCGCTGCCAATCGAACGTGGGCTAACGAAAAAAGCCCGCTCATGCGGGCTGAAAGTTTAAGTGGTGGAGATGAAGGGATTCGAACCCTCGGCCCCCACCTGATTGGCAGCGACAAGGACCGTCGCTGCCAATCGAACGTGGGCTAACGAAAAAGCCCGCTCATGCGGGCTGAAAGTTTAAGTGGTGGAGATGAAGGGATTCGAACCCTCGGCCCCCACGTTGCGAAGGCAAAACCGCAGGTCAGACGCTATATTTGGGTATACTCCACCTGCAAAAATGTAACTTGGGTTTACTCCATTAAACGCCGTTTTACCGACGAATATCCCCAAACATATCCCCGGTTTTTTGAGGCTGTTTTAGCAGGTCAGGAGTGGGAAAATCCGATTTCAATTCCCGCGAATATCCCCATTTTTCCGATTTCCTGGACTCACGCCCATGAAAGCAGGGGTTTCGCAAGCACCGAATTGCACCAATGCCATCGCATCGTTGCGGGTCAAAGCGCGTTCGTCACGAGCATCACTCTTGTCGCATGTGGAAATTATGCGCGTCTAGATTGGCCCTATGCCGAGGGGGCGGGCCGAAAGACGATGGGGAGGGTATGGCCCCTCCCCTCCTCGTCCGTGTTTTGATCGTGACAGTGGCACATCCGTGGTAACGGCCTCAAGCAGATATTGTGCTTTGCGTTACTGTCGCCAACGTGCGAAGCCTTGGCGTCGCATGTACGTTGCCTTGCAGCCCGCTGAAAGGCCGCTCGACGTCCTCCGAAAAGCATGCGGGGGTATCACGGCCCTGGTGCGTGGGGAACGTCCTGCGCCACTACCAAAAGACCCTGTGCCCCCCCCTGTGCCTCCGTTATCGGTACTCTGCCGCCTCTGCGTCATTCAAGACCGTGCATAGGGCGTCTAGGTTACTGGCTATGCCGTCGAGGCTTTTCAGCGGGCAGAGGTAGCACGTGGCGTCCTCCGCATTGAACTCGACGCATTCCACGGCCTCGCCGCGCATCATGCCCAGCGGGCAGTAAACCTTCTTCACCATTTCATCTCCTTCGCGCATCATCTCGCCCCTTGGAGCGAATATGCCTAGTGCTTTACGTTTTGGCTCTACTGCACCGGATGGCTGGCTTGAGCCATCCGGGCAGTTGCCAACCTGGCTTCTACTTACTTCCCATCTATATATAAGAGCATCCGGGCAGTAAGTAAGCGAGTAACCGCTCATTCGAGGGCGAGCTGTGAGCCGGTCGGGCAAGGAGCTGCGACCACGCGCCACCGTTGGGGACTCGTCTGCTCGACTTCGAACGCGCCCGAATCCTCGACATACCTTTTGAGCGTCGTGGGCTTCACCGCCTCGCCTAGCCGTTCGCTCACGATTTCGGCTGCTCTTGTCGCGCCCAGGCCGTCCGGCCCTACGCCGCCCGCCATGAACTCGCAAGCAAGCGCAAGCTCGCACCTGAGCGCCCTGTCCGCGCTCTTGTGCCTGTTGCCCTCGCCGGTGCGCCTGCCGCCCGACTGCTGGCCGCTTTTGGGCTTCCAATCGGCCGTGGAACCGTCCGTTATCAGCCTGTGGCACGGATACTCGAAGCGGACGTCAAAGGGCCTCAGCGCCGGGAACTCGCGCAGGCCCGAATCGGACACGCGCCACACCGTAGAGCCATCGCACGGGGCGTCATCCTCGCTCGGCGGGAATACCTGGATCATGTCGAGCGGAGCATCCGGCTTTCTGCCGAAGACGCCCGAACCGCTGCCACGGTCGAGCGCGTCTAGGTCAGAGCGTATGCCCTTGGCGTGGTGGTGCGTCATGGCGATGGAGCAGCCCAGGCGCTTCGAGATACGGTCAATCTCGTGGAAGAACCTCCGCGCATCCTCCGCGCTGTTCTCGTCGCCCGTGTACAGCTCATAGACGCTATCGAGGATGACGAGCGCGTATTCGCCACGGGTCGCCCTAACAAGCAGGGCGCGAGCCGTTTCCTCGATGCCCTGGGCATGACCCCTCAGATGCCAGAAGTCCACCTGGGCTTGCACGGCGTCCAGGTCGGCTCCCATCGCCACGGCGACGTCGTGCAGCCTGTTCTCCGCGCTCGGCGGGTCAACTTCGGGATTGACGAACAGGACGCGCCCAGGCTCGCAGCGCCGCCCAATCCAGCCCGTGCCGCAAGCCACGGCGACCGCGAGGCCGAGCATGAGGAACGTCTTGCCCGCCTTGCTCCTGGCCGTCACGAGAAGGGTATGCCCCCTTCTCAGGATGCCGTCTATGAGCACCGGTGCGCGCCTGGGCGGCTCCACTGCCTTGCATGGGGTGATGGGCGGGAAGCTGTCGCGCCTGCCCTCTGGGGCGGCCTGGGCGCTCCGCTTCCGCTTTCCCGGCTCGTAGGGAATGCCGGATAGCTCGTGAAGCTCGGCTATCGCTGCCACGTTATCGCCGCTGTGCCGCGCGTACCTCAGATAGTCGCAGACGTTGCCTCCGAAGCTCGACGCGCCCGGCTTTCTCAGGTGCGCCATGCTCTCAGAGAAGCAGCTAAAGCTGTTTGTGTCGGTGTATACGCTGAAGTCATCGGCATGGCCGCATATGGGGCACGTGGGGAAGTCCACGCGCTCGCCCGTTCGCTTGCCGTCATCGCCTGTGTCCTGCCGCGCGAGGGCCAGCAAATCGACCTGGGCGCACATCTCCAATATCTGCTCGCGGCTGTCCGCGTCCTCACCTGTCGGCTCCGCGCTGCGCCGCGCGTCTTCAGGAGCGGCTATCTTCTCTTTTGCGCGTCGTTTACGCAGCTTTCCTATCTGGCCCACGAACGCCACCCTCCATCGCGGCCGAGCCAGTCAAAGAGCGGCCAACATTCGCCGCCGCTACCGAAGAAGAGACGGTTTGGGTTCCTGCAGCTTTGGTCGGCTTCGGGGAACGCTTCGAGAAGCCCGTCTAGGACACCCCGCGCCTCCTTCTCACTCGTGACCGTCTCGCCATTGTCGATGACGAGGCGGTACTTGCAGCGCAGCGGGTCGAGACTCGCGCTCATGGTGAAGTAGAGCAGCATAGGCTCCACGTCGCATTCGAGGCACGCCCGGATGGCATCGAGCGGACTTAGGTACCCCGCCTCGCCTGGCTGCAGCGGGCGCTTGGGCTTGCCGTGCGTTTCGTTATCGAAGTCGAGAGCGAATATCCGCTGGCCAAGGAACCTGCCCCAGCCGCCCCTTTCCGGCTCGTATGTGCCGCCCATCCACGTGCCGCCACGGCGCACGTGCTCGCAGAGTTGCGGGGGAGTCACCTCGACCGCCCCCGCACCCTGCATCCTGCGCGTTATCGCCGCCGCGTCCGCCGCCTTTGGCTTGGCCGCGTAGCGCATCGAATCGAGCGTGACCATGAACGTGCTAGCCATCGCAGACCACCAGCGAATCGAAGACGCTGCGCCTGCGCTCGATGAGCGGCACCATCTCTGGATGCTCGCGGGCCAGCCAGCGGGCGAAGATGGGCGCGAAGTCGTTGTTGATCCTCGTGTCGCGCCCGTAGCGGTCAACGAAGCGCTTCTCGCGGGCCTGCTCTATGAGGGACTGCACGGCGATGGGCTGGCCCTTCTCGGCGAGGCTCATGGCGTGCGAGACCATGAAGCGCCATACCTGCTCGTTATCGCGCCGCCACCGTATCGCCCTAGCGAGCTTCAACGCGGCGCGGGATTCCAGGGCGTCCACATTGTCGCCCCGATTCGATGAAGCAGCTATACTTACCCTCTGAGATGAAGCATCAGTAACGCAATGCTTCGCCTCGTGCTCAAAGGCCGTCGCGCGGTGCTCGCCAAAGTCTTCCGCGCGATGGCCGTAGACGTACTTGCTCATGCTTTCTCCTCCCCGACATAGCGGAGCAGCGCGGCCTTTGTGACCTTCACCCGCGTGCCCACGTGGATTGATTCGAGCCGTCCGCGTGCGATTTCGCGGCGTACCGTCATCGGCACGACGCCGAGCACGCCTGCGACCTGGCCCACGTCCATGACGTCGGGCACGTCGCCGAACATCCCCGCGCCTTCCGCGCTCGGCACATCGCTTAGGTAGACGATTCGCCCTGCCATCTAGCCCACCTCGATTTCCTCGAAAAGCTCGTCTGCGCGGTCCAAGGGCCAGTCGAGCGCGGTTGCCATCGCATCGCGCCATTTGGGCCATGCCTTCTCCTTTCCACGCAGTACCCGGTTGATAAGCGGGCGGCTTATCCCCGATTCGTCGGCTAGGGCCGTTTGCGTAATGCCCCGCTCCTTCATGACCTGCTCGACCCGTTTCATGTCTCCTCACTTCCCGTCGATTCCACACTATGCCCTTTTTTTCGTGACATAGTTACGTTACAATGCTTGTAACGTCACATATATTCTTGCGTGTTACGTTTCGGCTAGCAAGCGTGATTATTTGTGATGTATTTGTTCAATTTTCGTAACTATTGGAGGCTTGCCATGGGTTCGTTGCTCTATCTCGATGACTCGCATGCGATATGCTCTTACAGCAAAGGCGCCCCAGATAAGAAAGTCATTAAAACGCTATTGCAGGTCAATCCCTCAGCCCCGAACTTGGAAAAACATATTATCCCCCTCCTGGACGCCGGTCTTACTTCAACTGCAATGTATGATTACCTGCAATCGTATGTGGACTTACCTAATATGATTTGGGAAGCCAGTTTTTTCGAAGGCACACTTATCGAGTTTGCCACTGAGAACCCGTCGGCTTTCGGATTCGATTTAGACGAGACATGCGTCCTAGAGGCCGGGCTGAAGCCGTTGGATTCAATTATTTATTCCCTCAACGTCGATAATGCCAAATGGGGTATTGCTCGCATCGCAGAGAGTGTTCAATTCCTAGCGAAGCTTTACTTGCTATCTGAGGGCGTAAAGGAGTTTTCCGCCCTCGTGCCAGATATTTCGCCTGACGTGTTGGACATGGATGATGCCAATAATGATGACGTCATGTCCATCGAAGTCTCATTGCCTATAGTCTTCCAGCACTATCTGCACTCTTCAAAGCTTTACGGTGCCGGGATTCTAAGCGTAAAGGAAATGGGCCGTCCAAGTTTCAATCCATTCTTCAACGTGGTTTTTGAATGCAAAAAAAGCATGCTCGTGAAAAGACGCTTTGCCGGCTGGAAAGAATTGACGGGCGATGGGGAGCTTGCGGCAAAAGCGTCGTTTGCCATTTCGCTCGTTGGCACACTTATGAATTACACGGCGTCAAGTTTCTGCAGCGTTGATAGTTTTGGGGTACTCAGGCGCGGAAAAACTGCAAGCTTGTGGAGCGTACTTTTCGAATGCATGCAGGACAATACCATCAAACCATGCCCACACTGTAAAGCACCCGTTTATGTGCCAAAGCCTTCCAGCAAGCCATTCTGCAAGGCGGGATGCCAGCAACGCTATAAAGAAAGAGCACGGGCAATGTACGATGGCGGCGTTTCCGTCGATGAAGTTGCCAATGCTTTCCCTTGCATCAATCGCAAGACGATAGAAAACTGGGCTTCATCCGAAGGGCGGTAGACACCATGGCACGCACCAAGCAGCGCGAGACATACGGAAACGGCTCCGTCTTTCCCGTCATGATCGATAAGACCGACGCTGAGGGCAACGCGGTCATGGGCAACGACGGCAAGCCCGTGAAGGTGCAGGAGCGCGACAGAAAGGGCAAGCTGCTATGGCGCGTGTGCGTCACGCTGGGAACCGAGACGTACAGGAACGACGCCGGGAAGCTCCGCAAGCGCCAAAAGAAGGTGCAGAGGCGCGTCCACGGCACGCTGGATGATGCGAGGGCGGTAGCCCGGAAGCTGACCGAGGAATATGCCGCCATCGACAAGGATGCAGCGGATATGACCTTTGCGGACGTTGTGGACGCCTGGGCGAAGTCCATGCAGAGCGCCAACGTGTGCTCGCCCGTCAAGCTGAAGGATTACAAGACGATGATGGGGCAGGTCGCGGAGCGCCTGGGGGACACTCCCATAGCCGATATAAAGAAGCTGGATATAGAGAGTGCGCTGTCTGAGGTCAAGGCGGAGCGCGGACTCTCGCAGCGCCGACACCGCGAGCAGTTCCAGACCACGAAGCGGATATTCGAATACTGCGTCGATAATGAATGGCTCTTGCGCAATCCGTGCCGTGGCCTCAAGACGCCCCGCGTCACCGAGGAAGTGGACCGGCGCTCGTTGACACCAGAGGAATGCGCCCGGCTCCGCGCGTGCTTGGATCGCGACGAGGCGGAGGCATGCGAAGAGTTCGAAGCGAAGGAGCAAAGACAGGCGCAATGGGGCAACGCTTTCACACGTTCCAGGCTCTTCGGCCTGTCGCACATAAGCGGTCTCATGGCGGTTCGTATTATGCTCGCCACGGGCTGCAGGCGCGGCGAATCGCTCGGCCTGACCTGGGAGCACGTGGATTTCGAGAGGGGGCAGATAAAGATAACGCAATCCCTCAACGCCCAGATGGTCTTGAAGTCGCCGAAGACGAAGAAGGGCATTCGCACCATTGCCGTCGATGCCGACACGATGGGCCATCTTCGGGCGTGGAAGGATTTCCAGGCTAAGGCCCTGCACCTCGTAATGGTCGAGGATGACAAGGACAATAGGCGCCCGGTCGAGCAGACGCCGAAGACCCCCGTTTGCTGTAACGGCGTCGGGGGCATGTATGACCCGACCAAGTGCGCGGAGTGGTGGAGGGACTATAGGGCCTCAATCGGTTTCGACACGCTGCGCATGCACGAGCTTAGGCACACCGCCGCGACCCTCGCGCTTGGATGTGGCATGCCGGTGAAGGACGTGCAGACGCGTCTGGGCCACGCCTCCGCCTCTCTCACGCTTGATATCTACGGGCATGCCATACCGGCGAATGACCAGGCCATCGCCGACCTCATGGGAGCGATTATCAATGCCCCCGCCGAGCCAACGGCAAAGGTCGTGCAGCTAAAGGAGAAGACGGCATAAAACCGGATTTTCGCGCGAATATCCCCGAAAATATCCCCACGGGCTTTGAAGCAGCTAAAAAGGCCAGGGCAAATATATGCTCTGACCTTTGCTTTTGAGTGGTGGAGATGAAGGGATTCGAACCCTCGGCCCCCACGTTGCGAACGTGATGCTCTCCCAGCTGAGCTACATCCCCACTAGAATATGGCGCGCAACGGCGCGCGGGTAAGGATTATAGCGCATTTCCCGCGAGCGGGAAGGGGTATGCCCCGGCTTTATGCGATAATGACCCCCATGCAAACGAGCAATAACATATTCCGCATACTCATCATCGCGTGTGTCGTTCTCTTCATTGGGGCAATCGCCCAGCAGTTCTACATTTCGCATGTCGAGTCGAGCTATGCCAAATCGGGCGAGGAGCTCGAGCAGGCAAAGGCGAGCGTTGCCACCGCGACCCAGCAAAACGAACAGCTCAAGAAGCAAGAAGAGGACACGTACATCGCCTGGCGCAATGCCCAGGGACGCCTCTCGCTTTTCGGTGATAAGGGCGGAAAGGTCGCCTACCTTACCTTCGACGATGGCCCGTGTGATGCCCTTACCCCCAAGAATCTTGAGATTCTCAAGCAAAAGGGGGCTGTCGCGACCTGGTTCTGCCTGGCAAACGATGAGCTATACACCTACCTCAACCTCGACTTGTGCAAGAAGATCGAGGAGCAGGGGTCGGCTGTCGGCATTCATGACTGGGACCAGGACGACTCGTATAGTTACTACAAGGGCGGTGTCGACAATTACTTCACGAGCGACTTCGACAAGGCCAAGGCCAAGCTCGAGGCTGCCGTGGGTCATGAGATCAAGATCACGCGTTTTGCCGGTGGTAGTCTCACCATCGGCTATTACAATCCCGAAATCGGCAAGGCGCTTCCCCGCGCGATGCTCGAGCGCGGCTATCAGTACTTCGATTGGAATGTCCTTGCCGGTGACAGTGAGCCCTCGCAGTTCGTGAACGGCTCGACGCCCAAAGACCGCATCGTGAGTAACGTACTCAACGAAGCGGAGTATTTCGCAAAGACGGATTCTCCCATCTGCGTGCTCATGCACGATAACCCCGGCAAGAACACCACCACAGAAGCGCTGCCAGAAATCATCGACGGGTTACGCGCATTGGGCTACGAATTCAAGACGCTCGATTACGATGCTCCCGGTTTTTACCAGGTGGTGATTACCGAATGACGTACTCGCGTGGACATTACGATGACGAGTACGATTACGAGCGCAGCAGACGCTCTCGTCATGATGTCCCCGAGGGACGCTCCGAGCGTCGTACGGGCACTGGGTCGAGCCGCTACTCGCGCACATCCGAACGCTACGCGCGTCATGCCTCGGCACAACGAGACGAAAGATACTCCGAAGGCAGACCGCAAAGCCGCCCGAAACGTCAGCGTCCCGAAGATTCCTCGCGCGCGCGTCAACGCAGCAGACAGGATGTCGATTACGATACCTCTCGCAGTGGCAATCGCCGCTCCGGCCGGCGTCCGGCTGTGCACGAAGAGCAGCGCGGCGAAAGGCGCAACCGCAGTGGTGCTCGTGTCGATCGCGCATATGAGCCGCACGACAATCGCCAGCGGGACATGCGTCAGCGAGACGCGCATTCTGCTCAGCATGCCGTCCCACGCGCCGGACAGCGCAGTGTTAATCAGGCGACGCAATACAGCAGGGATCGTTATGTGAGCCAGCCTGGCCAGCAGCGGGGCAGCTCCGTGAGCCAGCAGAATTACGACAAGGCCCGACGCGTCAAGCCGATTGATCCACGAGCGGTCCTTGCGGCCGCCGTCATCGCCGTCGTTCTGACTGTCGTTATCGTCGTTCGCTTCATTCTCTTCGGTGGAGTCGCGAGCGAGTACGGTGCTGCCAAGGCGGCAATTGACGAGCAGCAAGCACAGCTAACCGAGCTCCAAACATCGAACGGCGAGCTTCAGGCAGAGATGGACTCCATGCAGGGTCTGATCGACCGCTATAACAATTCCGGGAAGAAGTAGGGGCGATGCACCCGACGCCTACTCCACGATTTCGTCCGCTTCCTCAGCTTCCAGGGGTGTGAGCTCGCCTTCCGGCGTCTTGCGTGCCGTCCAGATCATGTCGATGGCGACGAGCGCGAGCCCGCACCAGATGCACGCGAAGCATATACCGTGGGCAGTGGTAAAAGCCTCGCCGTTTACGAACACACCACACAGCAGGGCGATGGTGGGACTCACGTACTGCATGAAGCCCAAGGCGGTCAGGGGAATGGAGTTGGCCGCTGTCGCGAACAAGATGAGCGGAACTGCGGTAACCGCGCCGCCAAAGATGAGAAGCCCCGTCGTGCTCCAACCCGAGACGCTCGTCATGTCGCCGAGGAATCCGTGACTTCCCGTCACGAGCGCGAGCACGATGGCAAAGACGATAGCGATGGGTGTCATGACGGCGCTCTCCACGGCAACGGCCTCCACAGCCGGGTATCCGCCCTTCTTTTTGATGGCGCCGTAGACGCCAAAGGTCATGGCGAGCATGATGGCCAACCAGGGAAAGCTCCCGTAACTGATCGTGAAGTAGAGGATGCCGACGCAGCAAAGTGCGACAGCGACCCATTGCAGCGGTGAAAGGCGTTCCTTGAACACGATGAGCCCCAGCAAGATGGAGACGAGCGGGTTGATGTAGTAGCCGAGCGACGCCTCTACGATATGGTTCATGTGAACCGCCACGACATAGATGCCCCAGTTGGACGTGATGATGATGGCGGCTGGGATGAGGAAGCGTAGCGCGCGCTTGTTCTTGAGCAGCGAGGTGAAGTTCCATCGCGCGATGAGGCAGATGACGGCGGTGAGCGCAAAGCACCAGATGACGCGTTGTGCCGTGACCTCAAGCGGATCGACATGGTCGAGCAGCTTCCAATACAGGGGAAACAGGCCCCAGAGTAGGTAGCACCCGATGCCGGCTGCTATTCCCTGGCGCGTACGCTTTCTGATGTCGCTCACGTCGTGATTCATGGACGTGATTATAGCCAGCATGCCATGCGCGCGTAAGAACTTCCGTGGATGTAAGGAAGCGACTTGTTGAATGACGTTACGTGTTCGCGATCCAGTCGAATATCTCGCGCACGCGCGGCGCGGCGTCTGCGCGGGCAAGCAGGTAGAACGTCTTGGTGGCGGCGGGATGGTCGATGGGGATGCGCACGCGGTCGGGTAGCAGGCCCCGCTGCATGGGGATGTCGGTCACGAAGACCGGCATTGTCCCGGCTTCGGCCAGACGTGTGAAGGCCTCGCGGTCCTTCTGGATCACGAAGTGCGAATGCGGCATGAGACGCCTGTGCATGTCATGCCAGATGCCAATGTCCTCGAGCAGGAGAAAGTCAACGCCGTCGATGTCGTCGAACGTGACGCACGGGCGTTCGGCGAGTGGATGGTCGGCTGGCACGGCAATGGAAAGTGTCTCGGTCATGAGCCGTGCGTTCGCTATCACGGGCAGCAGGAAGGGCTTCTGCGATATGCCAAAGTCGATGCTGCCATCCAGGATGCGGCGCTCGATTTCCTCCTCGCCCAGCATTTCCGAGTTGAACACGTCGGTGGGAAAACGCTCGACGATGCGTGCCGTCAGGTTCCACAGGGGAGCGGGTGCGCAGGTACCGACGCGTAGGGTGCGGGCACGGCGCTGTGCCTCATCGACGGCATCTTGGAGCAGCTGAACCTCGCGCAGAACGTTTCTGGCGTGTGCGACGGCCGCGCGTCCCGTTTCGTTGAGCCGAACGCTGTTCTTCTGCCGGTCGAAGAGCTGGGCGCCGAGTTCTGCCTCGAGCCTTTGAATCGATCGGCTGAAAGCCGATTGCGAGAGGTTGCACGCGTTGGCGGCGGCCGACATGGTGCCGTGCTGCGCGAGTGCCTCGAGTTGCCTAAGCTGGTTGATATCCATAAATATCACCTTGCGTTTCATGCATAGTAATTTGCATGATGGGAATTGTACTTCGTGGGTACACCTACGGACAATCAAGATATGAAATAGAATTCTTTATCGCGCTATTGCATGTTGTGCATATTATGCTTAGGAAAAGCCCAGAGGTTGAAAGGAAGGATCATGACGGTAAAGCAGACGGCAGGAAGAGACCAGCTCGGAAAGTTTGCCCCGCAGTTCGCCGAGCTCAACGACGACGTGCTCTTTGGCGAGGTGTGGTCGCGCGAGGACGAGCTCGACCTCAAGACGCGCTCCATCATCACCGTGACCTGCCTTGTGAGCAAGGGTCTCATCGACACGTCGTTCCAGCATCATCTGGTTAACGCCAAGGCAAACGGCGTGACCAAGGAGGAGATGGCGGCCATTCTGACGCAGCTCGCGTTCTATGCCGGCTGGCCCAACGCCTGGGCGGCGTTTCGCATGGCGAAGGAGGTCTACGATGACTAACGCAGACAAGACGGCCGATCCCCTGTTTGGCCTGGGAAAGCCCAACGACGCGTTCGCGCAGTATTTCATCGGCGAGTCGTTTCTCAATCCGCTGACCGACCCCGAGAAGACGATCTTCCTGGCAAACGTGACCTTTGAGCCGGGCTGCCGCAACAACTGGCATATCCATCATGCCAACGAGGGCGGCGGCCAGATCCTGCTGTGCACGGACGGTCGCGGCTGGTGTCAGTTCTGGGGCGAGGATGCCCGGGAGCTGCATCCGGGAGATGTCGTGTTCATCCCCGCGGGCGTCAAGCATTGGCATGGCGCGGCAAAGGACAGCTGGTTTTCGCACGTGGCCTTCGAAGCACCGGGCGAGGGCTGCTCGAACGAATGGCTCGAGCCGGTCGCTGACGCGGAGTACGATTTGCTGCCGTAAGGGTTGGATCCGATAGCGCTTTATTAGGACCGGAGGCAAAAGTGTCTCCGACCCTCTTCGAAAACCCCGGCCTTCTTCGTAACGTTGACCCATCTGAGGCGCTTCACAGGGATTAGCATCTCTCGTACGAGGCGGCTTCGTTGGGTTTCGTCCTATTGCTGCCATGCATGAACTTTGCCCTTGATTGGAGTAATATTTGCGCTGGGGAGGGTTCTCGCGTAGGGAAGGCGCAAATCCATCAGTTTGCGTATAAGCCGCGAGGATTGACATTTGTCGGGGGAAACAAAAAAGACGGTCATATGCCTTGTGGGCCTGGCAGCATTTTGCGCCATGTTCAGACCGCCATTTATCGGTACGCTCCTTGCGGGCACCTCGTCGAGTCTGCCGATATTTCGCATCACGCATGACGCCGCCATCATTTTGCTTGGCTGCGCGTTTGCACTCGTCGCCTTGTGGCGGGGCAGAAAGTATCGGGGACGTCCGTGCCCCAAGGTCAATCTCTCCGTTCTTGCAGGCGCGGGTATTCTTGCCGTGGCAGGTGTGCTTGCCATCAACGTGGGAAGCGCTTTGGGTATTGGCGAGGATGCATTCTACATCGCAAGCATCGTCGCCCTCTGCATGGGATTTGCCTCCCTTGCTGCCGGATGGCTCCATGTGCTGATGGGGCTACCTCGGCACACCATTGCCATCATGGTGATGGGCGCGTTCGTGACAAGCCACGTATTCGGCGTCTTCGATTACTTCCCGCGCGAATGGGCGCCTGTGCTCTGCATCGTGTATCCCGTGCTCGCGGCGATAATGCTGTTCTTGCTCCGGACCGAATCATCAACGCTGCCGGAGCGCGAGACAGACGTATTGAGCAATCCATATCTGCGCAAAGTGCAGGTATGCACCATGGTGCTCATCCTTGCCGAGCTGGTCTGCAGTGCTTTTCTGCGTAGCAGTTGGGCACACGGGGGCGTGAATTACACGCCCTATCCCAACGTCATCTATACGTACCTAATCTCCGCTGGCATCGGTGCGGTGTTTCTGTGCATTGCCTGGCGCTCCAAGACGACGGCGGGCTGCACTTTGGCAGTGGGAAGCATTGGGCTTGTCTCGTTCATGATTGCCGTCGTCCTCTTCGCCTTCGTGCCAATGCGCGTTATCAATCCGTTCATAACAGGATTGTATTCTGCGCTGCTCGTGTACTTAGTGGCTCTCATTAGCCTCTGGGGTATGGACGGCAGGCACTCTGCCTTCTCGTGCGCGGCTGCATTTCTTGTCATATATGGCTTGGTATTCAGCATCGCGTATTCTATTGTGCCGGCGGTGCTCGCTTACTACAACATCATTTCCACGGACATTCTGTTCACTGTGAGCATTGCGGCCGGTTTTGTCATCTCGATAGGTATGTGTGTGGTGTTGTTCATCATGATCGACGTTCAGCGGAAGCCGTTTCATGAGGAAATCGCCCAGCAAATAGATGCGGCGGCGCAACCGCAATCCGCGTCTGCTCCCGAGCCTGACTTTTCGTCAGCCGAGCGGCATGAACGTGCCATGGACGTTATTGCCGAAAGGTATGGTCTGACGGAGCGCGAGCGCGAAACGGCTTCTCTCATGGCGCGCGGCTATACCGCCAAACACGTCGCAGAAGAGCTGACGGTAGCTGTTAGTACTGTCAAAGGGTACAGCAAGAGCATCTATCGCAAAATGGGCATTCACCGAAAAGATGAACTCATCGAGATAGTCAAAGAGACAAAGAGCCAGGTCTAGCTCACCTTATCCAACCTTCTATCCCATTACCCACCTTTCGTGGGGAGACAATCATTCGCCCACTTCATACCGTGTCGTGAAAGTCGCGTGCATCGTGTATGCGGCCTGCCGTGAGCCTGCATGGACTTTCGGCTGTCACCTTGGGGAGGGAGAAATCGTGCGTACGTCAATACTTTTCATGGGAGGGAGACATAATGGGTAAACCAAAGCATTTTGGTTTCGTGAGAAAGACCATGGCCTGCGTCATGGCGGCGTCGATGCTCACGCTGGTCACTGTGCCGGCTAACGTCGCCATCGCGGACAACGGTGCCGCCGACACCGAGACGCAGGCGATGTATCGTCTGTACAACCCCAATTCCGGCGAGCACTTCTATACCGCCAGCGACGTGGAGAAGGACGCCACCGTCGCCGCTGGTTGGAATTACGAGGGCATTGGCTGGCATGCGCCGGTCACTTCCGAGACGCCCGTGTACAGGGTGTATTCGGGCACCGATCACCACTACACCAAGGATGCCGGCGAGCGTGACGCTCTCGTGCAGCTTGGATGGAAGGACGAGGGCACCAGCTTCTATTCCGATGACCAGGAGCGTGTGCCTCTCTACAGGCAGTTCAATCCCAACGTAGACCCCAACGCGGCTACGAACAATGCCGGATCCCACAACTACACCACGAGCCAGGACGAGCACAGCAGGCTCGTGAGCATCGGCTGGAACGACGAGGGCATCGGCTGGTATGGCGTGAGTGGTGCCGAAGCGCCCGTCGTACCGGTGGATCCGTTCAATACGGGCGTGGTCGATCCTTCGAAGGCATGCGTTGGCCAAGACACTCCTGGTTTGGCAACGCTTGAGGAGGCTACAAGCCACAACGTGCTGAGCTTCACCGAAGCCGACAAATCGAAGGAAGTCACAGTCAGCCAGGAGACCATTCCGTATCTGCACACGAGTGATTACGGCAAGCCTGTCGACCTGCAGATCGAGCTCCTGACGCCGTCTACGGCGAAGAACGGCGAGACACCGCTTCTCGTGTGGATTAACGGCGGCGGATTCACTAATTCCGATGCGGCGGGCAATCTCGAGACGCGCCTTTCCTTTGCGAAGGCGGGCTATACTGTTGCCTCCGTGCAGCATCGTACGAGTGCTGTATCGCAGTTCCCGGCCCCTCTGCAGGACATCAAGGCGGCCATCCGTTTCCTGAAGGCAGGCGCAGATAACGAAACGGGTAAGTACAAGTTCGACAAGAACAAAGTTGCCGTTGCCGGAAACTCCTCTGGTGGTTATTACGCCACCATGGTGGGCGTTACGAGCAATGTGGATACCATCTCGTATCCCGACAGGTCCGGCAATCCTGTTCCTACGAAGCTTGACGTGGGTGCAAATCTTGACCAGTCCTCTGCTGTCAATGCCGTTATCGATTACTACGGCGTGTCTGACCTCACCATCATCGGCGCTGGTTTGAGCCAGGAGCTTCAGGACAGCCATAAGTCTGCTGCCACGACCGAGGCACTTCTGCTTAACGGTGCAGCTGCTGCCCAGAAGGGCGTTGGCGTTTTTGACGATTCCATGATCGCAAAGGTCTCCGCTGCAAGCCCGCTCAGCTATATCGATTCCAACACGGTGCCATTCCTCATGTTCCATGGCACGGCCGACACGCTTGTGTCCCCGGTCGCCTCTAAGATGCTTCAGAATCGTCTGGATGCGGCTGGCGTGCATACTGAGCGCTACGTCATTGAAGGTGCCGGTCATGGTGGAAAGCAGTTCGAGCAGGGTAAGTCTGCCGAGCGAGCCATCAACTTCCTGAACACCTATGCGAATACGCCGGTTTCCGGTGTGGCACCTACGGTTGATCTGAGCAAGGGCACGAAGGCCTATGCTGCCGAGGATCTTCCCACGCTTGAGCAGGCTACGGCTGGCGCCGAGCAGATTGCAACGGACCCCGATCACTGGACCATCGGTCAGACGCGCGATATCGCCTACAAGACGATTTCCGAGAAGGGCACCAGCAAGACCCTGAAGATGCATATCCTCACTCCTTCGAAGGGTAGGGATGACGGCCCCCGTCCGGTACTCTACGTTGCCGCCTGCGGTGGTTTCAATAAATCCAATCCCAACGCTATGTCGTACCTGCGCTACGCTGAGCGTGGTTATGTCGTGGCAGTTGCCGAGGTTCGCGTCATTCCCAACACGACCAACCCTGGTCCTCTTCAGGATGCCAAGGCTGGCATCAGGTGGCTGCGTGCCAATGCGAGCACGTTCAACATCGACCCGAATTGCATCATCGAAAGCGGTTCCTCTGCGGGCGGCTATTTGGCGGTCATGATGGGCGTTTTGAGCAATACCACGAAGTTTGACGACAGCATCCAGTTCGATGTTGGCGATAACCTCGAGTACAGCTCGGCCGTTCAGGGCGTCATCGATATGTATGGCGTGTCCGACCTCACCATCATCGGTGCTGGTCT
>ERZ827492.752-NODE-752-length-28757-cov-3.429273_pt1 | contig 28757 bp, 19 predicted proteins | sample MGYA00519704_ERZ827492 | MGnify/ENA primary metagenome ERZ827492 (study PRJEB31778, sample SAMEA3449325) | human gut metagenome | biome: human gut; feature: human-associated habitat; material: faeces | place: United Kingdom | collected 2010/2012 ...
GGTGCTTTCGTGAATAGCGCGCTCGAGGAAATCCGCCTTGACGATCACAATCCCTTTTTAGCAACGGATTGCATAAGTATTTTCGAACGTGCGTGCTCAGATGAAGATGATGCCGGGTTGCGGCTTGCGGCGGTTGCCGTGCCGGTCGAGGAATACGAGGTACCGGCTCGTTGCGTCGAAATCGGTGCCAAGGCATTCGCATGCTGCCCAGAGCTGCACAAGGTGACATTTGCAGGTGGCGTTCAGTCGATTGGCGCCCATGCGTTTTCGCGCACCAGGTTGCGTAAGTTCATGGCTCCTCCGAGCTTGCGCCGCATCGAGAAGCGCGCGTTCTTCCGCTGTCGCGAGCTCGAGAGTGTCACACTCAGCGAAGGGCTCGTCGAGATTGGCGAGGAGGCATTCGCCGAGAGCGGTATCACTGAGCTGCATGTGCCCGCGAGCGTACGGCAATTAGCCTGCGACTGCGTAGCACGCACGGGTGTACGCTGCGTCATCGAGGATGGTGGGGCGCTCCGACTTGACGAGCATGGTGTGCTGTACGCGAACGGAACGCAAGTGCTCGTGGGCGCGATGGAGCCCGAACTCGTGCAGTACGCCGTTGCTTCCGGTTGCGAGATTGTCTGCGGACACGCGTTTGCGAACATGCCACGTTTGCAGCAGGTGACGCTCCCCGAGGGGCTCGTCGAGATTGGCGATGCGGCCTTTCGCGGTTGTCGCAACTTGCGACGGGTGCGTTTTCCGGAGACTCTGCATTTCATCGGTGACGAGGCGTTCTTCGACACGGCGCTCGAGGGTATCTACTTGCCTGCGGATTTCGAGCATCTGGGCAAGCTCGCGCTCGTCACGGCCGGCGTGCGTGATATCAGTGGCAGACCTTCTCTCGTGAACGTGCATGTCAACCCCAATTGCGAGCGTTTCTACCATACGGGTGGCTTGCTTTGCGAGCGCATGGATAATGGCGCGTCGCGCGTCGTGCTCTACGACGAGAGCAGACCTGATGTCGCCATCCCGCGTGAGGTCGATACGCTCGCACCGTTCGCATTTGGCAACGCAACGAAGCTTTCCTCGCTCACGATTGGGACAAACGTGCGGCATATTCAAGACCGCGCCCTCAACGTGAACTGTCTCATCGAGCATATCCACGTTGATTTCGTCGAGCCCATTCAAGAGCACGACTGCATTGACCTGCATTTCCCCGTCACCTTCCGTAGCCTCAATGAGATCGTGCGCGGTTTCAACTCGATGACCTACTTCAATGCCGAGGCGCTGCTCGCACGTTATGACGCGTGCGTGATCAACATGCATGACTATGATGCGAAGAGCATGGCGCCCATCGATTTGTATGGCCAGCTTATACGCATTATCGAACGGCTGCGCGACCCGCTGTTCTTGAGCGAGAACACGCGTCGCATGTACGGGCAAATTCTTCGCGACAATCTCGTGGAAATGTGCGTTGCCGCTGCGCGTCACGATGACCGTGCGAGCGTTGATGCGCTTGTCGAGCTCGGCTACCTCGATCGCGAGACGCTGCTGCCGGTTATCGAGGCTGTCACCAAACTGCAGGATGCTGCCATGACGGGATATCTGCTCGAGCTGCAGAGACGACTCGCGGGCCGCGGGGTCGATTTCGATCTATGAGGTGTCTGGCGCGCGGGTCGCGTGCAAAGAATTTGCGATTTTGTGAGAGTCTGGCGGCGCATGCGCAGAAAAATTGCGATTGTGTGAAGCTTGGACAAGGGATTCTGCACACTTTCGCAAAAAACCTACACCCTCAGCTCTGGCAAGTGCACACTTTCGCAAAAAACCTACATCAGACTCTGCTTGGCTTCACACAATCGAAAAAAACGTGCAAGTGGTGTCCCCGGCATGTGCGGCGGCTGACCGTATCGCTGCTACAATGGCGCAAGACGCAAATCAGGTGCGAGAGTTAAGCGAGGAATCCCGTGTACGATAACTTGGAAAGTCCTGGTCGCAACGATGAGTGCTGGTGTGGCAGTGGCAAGAAGTACAAGAAGTGCCATCTCGACTTCGATCATCGCTTGCAGGAGCTATATGATGCGGGCGAGATCGTCCTCGGGCGCGACCTGCTCAAAACGCCCGAGGAAATCGAGGGCATCAAGGCATCGGCCAAGGTCAACATCGGAGCACTCGATTACGTGGCCGAGCATATCGGCCCAGGCGTGAGCACCGAGGAGATCGACCGCTGGGTACACGACTACTGCATCGAGCATGGTGCCATTCCCGCCGACCTCAATTACGAGGGCTTTCCCAAGAGCGTGTGCACTTCCATCAACGAGGTCGTCTGTCACGGCATTCCAAGCGAGGACGATGTGCTCGCTAGTGGCGACATTGTCAATGTCGATATGTCGACAATACTCGATGGGTACTTCTCGGACTCGTCGCGCATGTTCTGCATTGGCGAGGTCGATGAAGAGAAGCGCCGGCTGGTCGAGGTCACGCGTGAAGCCGTCGAGGCTGGCCTTGCGGCTGTGAAGCCGTGGGCGCACCTAGGCGATGTGAGCGCGGCGGTCAACAAGGTTGCGACGGATGCGGGCTTCTCGGTTGTCGTCGAGTTCGGTGGCCATGGCATCGGTCTCGAGTTCCACGAAGATCCGTTCGTAAGCTTTGTGGCAGCTGCGGGGACGGGCCCCGTGCTCGTTCCTGGAATGTGCTTCACGATCGAGCCCATGGTCAACATGGGTGCAGCGAAAATCGATATGAACGACCCGAATGGCTGGACCGTGCGCACGGCCGATGGCTCGCCGTCGGCACAGTGGGAGGTGCAGATCGTCGTCACTGAGGATGGCTATGAACTGCTGTGCTGGTAGTCCCGTCATTTCGAGCGAAGGAGTGCCCCCTCTTGTCATTTCGAGCGAAGCGGAGCGAAGTCGAGAAATCTCAACCTTGCGTTTCATCGGGTCATGGCGGGAGAGATTTCTCCACTACGCCGCCTAACGGCGGCTCCGGTCGAAATGACAACGAGAACAGCCTGCACGGCTCCGGTCGAAATGACAAGGCATTTTCCGCAAACAAAAGGGACCCCGAAGGGTCCCTTTCTTCATGCTATGTTGCCGCGTCTATGCGCCGATGGCGGCAATCAGGAAGAAGCAGGCGATCACGGCGATCGAGGCGATGTAGCCAGCGGTCGTGGTGAGAATGATTTCCTTGAAGCCGCGCTTCTTGGGGGTGACGGGGGAACCGTACTGAGCCTGCATGGCGGAGCGCTCCAGAGCCTTTTCGGGGTTGAGTATCATTGTCTCATCCTTCTCTCTAGGCGGCACGCTGCCGCCGGATTTCACACTTCCTGCGATGATAAAGCTTCGCGAGAACCTGCGCAAGAGCGTGTCGGTGGGTGCGCTAAAGGACCCGGCACCCTGGCGCGCATCTCATCCATCGAGGAGCTGCTGGGCGATACGGACGGAGGCTGCCGCGTCATCGGCGTAATAGTCGGCGCCGATGCGTTGCGCATAGTCCTCGGTGAGCACGGCACCGCCCACCATGATGCGGGTTTGGGGCGCCTGCTCGCGCAGCAGCGCGATGGTGCGCTCCATCGCGGGCAATGTCGTGGTCATGAGAGCCGAAAGGCCCACAAGAGGAGCGTTGGCATCGAGCGTCGCATCGACGATGGCTTGGGGAGCTGCATCACGACCAAGGTCGATGACCGTGTAACCATAGTTCTCGAGCAGCATTTTGACGATGTTCTTGCCGATATCGTGAATATCGCCTTCGACTGTGGCGAGGATAATTGGCAACGTATTGCGTTTTGCAGCGCCAGCCGAGGCGCTTGCTTCGCTGAGCACGTCGAAGGCCGATTTGGCGGCCTCGGCTGAAGCCATGAGCTGGGGGAGAAAGTACGTGCCCTCGTCATAACGCGCCCCAACCTCGTCGAGGGCGGGTGCGAGGACGTCTCCTGCGATGGAAGCGACGTCGCTGGTTGCGAGCATGGTGCGTGCAGCTTCGGCGGCAGTATCGCGCTGGCCAGTGAGGATTGCATTATGGAGGACGGAAGCGCTGTCATTTCGACCGGAGTCGCCGTTAGGCGACGCAGTGGAGAAATCTCCTTCGCCACTGCCAGCGAAACGCGAAGGGCGAGGTTTCTCGACTGCGCTCGAAATGACAGGAGGGGCACCCGCTGCGCTCGAAATGGCGTTCTGCATCGCGTGCACGTATTCCAGGCAGCCGGCGTCCTGGCCGTTGATGATGCGGAAGGCTGCAATGGCCTCGCGGTAGCGCGCCTCGAGCGGGTTGATGATGGGCAGATCGAGCCCGCAGGCAAGCGCGGCCGTGAGGAAGCTCGCGTTGAGGACGGGACGTGCGGGCAGCCCGAAGCTCACGTTGGAGATGCCGAGCACGGTGCGCACGCCGAGGCGCTCCTTGCAGAGTCGAACGGCTTCGAGGATCTCGGGGATTTCGGGCTGATTGGTGGCGGCGGCCATGACAAGGCAATCGATTGCGATGTCCTCAAGCTGCAGGCCAGCCGAAAGAGCAGCGTCGATGATACGCTCGGCGATGGCGAGGCGCTCCTCGGCAGACGGTGGGATGCCGTCTTCGTCGAGCGTGAGGCCAACGATGGTCGCGCCATAGCGTGCTGCAATGGGCAGCACGGCGGCGAGGCTTTCAGCCTTGCCGTTGACCGAGTTGATGAGTGGACGTCCCGCATAGCCGCGGCAGGCAGCTTCGAGTGCGTGAGGGTTGGCGGAGTCAAGTTGCAGGGGCGCTGATACGGTGGCTTGCAGGCGCTCGGTAAGCTCACGCAGCGCATGCGACTCGTCAATACCCGGCACCCCGACGTTGACGTCGAGAATGTCGGCGCCAGCTTCGATTTGCGCGACGGCTTCGGAGATGGCGAGGTCATAGGAGCCGCTGGCAAGTGCCTCCTTGAGGCGCGGCTTTCCCGTGGGGTTGATGCGCTCGCCGATGGTCGCGACCGTGGGTGCGCCTGGCATGAGTTCGACTAGCTCCTGAGCACTTGTCACGACGAAGGAAGGTCGATAGTCGGAAACGTTATCGTGCAACCAGTTGCCATCATCAATGAGCTGACGCAGAGCCGCGATGTGGGCAGGCGTCGTTCCGCAACAACCGCCGACGATGCGAGCCCCGGCCTCCAAGATGGCGCCCATGGCCTGCGCGAATCTTGCGGGGTCGACATCGTAGACCGTGGAACCATCTTCGGCGATGCGTGGGAGTCCCGCATTGGGCTGCACCATGAGTGGGCAGCGGGTGTGCGGGGCCATCTGCGCGACGAGAGGCGTGATCTCGCTTGGACCGAGCGAGCAGTTGATGCCAACGGCCGAGGCACCGAGAGCGTGGCGGCGGCAACGGCGGGTGTCGTGCCCATGAAGGTACGACCATCCTCGCCGAAGGTCATCGTCACGAAGACCGGCAACGGCGTGTTGTCGAGGCAGGCGAGCAGCGCCGCTTTGGCTTCGAGCAGATCGGCGAAGGTTTCGAGAAAGATGAGGTCGCAACCGGCTGCGCAGGCGGCGCGGGCTTGTTCGGCGAAGATATCGTAGGCCTCCTCGAAGCTGAGTTCCCCAAGCGGGGCAAGCAACGACCCGGTAGGACCGATGTCACCGGCAACGAGCGGTGCTCCCGCATCACGCGCGATCTGGGCTGCGGCTGCGTAGAGCTCATCGACGCTCGCGTCATGATTCGCGAGTTTGAGGCGGTTCGAGTTGAAGGTGTTGGTGGCGATGCAATCGCTACCTGCTTCGACATAGCCGCGTTGCAAGGTGCATATGTCGTCTGCGTGCGTGAGGTTGAGGAGGTCCGGCACATCGTGGATTTGCGAGAGGCCCGCCTGTTGGATGAGGCTTCCCATGCCGCCATCGCATAGCAGCGGCGCGCGGCCATCTATGACGCGTTTGAGGAGATCGTTTGCGATTTCGAGTTCTCGGGGAGCTGCCATATCCGCCCTTTCAGATCGTGGGTAGATGATACCGCAAGACAAAGCGCGGCCTTTGTGTCGCGAGATAGAGTGTGCGCGGCGTGCGACAATCATCTGGGTACACTCGCGTGCAAGCTTTTTTCGATTTTGCGTAATCGCAAAAACTCGGATGCAAGTTTTAAGCGATTTTGTGTAATCATCCAACGGGTTATGCGCATTATTTTCGATTTTGTGAGGCGGCCATCTCCTATGTTTCGCAAAATCGCAATTTCTTTGCACGCTGTCCGTTGCAGGCACACATTATCGAAATTAATCTGCACGAGAGTTCCGTGGCCTTAAATAATTGCACCTTACGTATGAGGATCCGGCTTTAAGCCGACTATCGCAGTGACGCTCTTCATCGGCGTCATGAGGTGCGAGCTTGCGGTATGGATGCCGAGTAGCTTGCCGGCATCGATCGTCTGGATGAGGGCGTCTTGCAGCTCGAGCGGCAGGTCACCAAAGCCGGGGCTAAAGCGTTTCGTGGGTACGAGATCGATTTCATCGGCGAGTTCGGTGATGCGCCGAGACGCGGCCTGGGCGGCTTCCTCGGCCATTGACGAGGCACACGCATCGAAGAGTAGCGCGTCAAGTGGGTTCGTGGCCTGCAGGCGTGCAATCGTGCGCTCGCTCTCCATACCGAGGGTCACCGCGAGCAGGCAGGCAAGGGTGCAGCCATCGAGGTGGCGGGCGATGTTGCGCCCGGTCAGGACGAGGGAGCTGCCCGCGAGTGCGATGCCATCGGGGCGTTCGCGGTCAATCGCGAAGCTACGTGCGATGCCACGTGGCCGGGCGACGCGTTCGCAGCGCGCGACAGCGCCATCGAAGCGAGTTGCGAGTTCGTCGGTGAGCTCTTGGCCGCGTTGCCCGAGGTACTTGAGGGCGCGGAACTCGTCAACGTGGCAGGAGAGTGCCTCGGGACCGAAACGCATGACGCGCAGGGCGCTGAGCGTGTCGTCGGGAATGTCCATCGGCGTCTCCTTCGTCGGTCCGATCGCAAGCGCGCCATTTCGGCTCGAGGTGCATGGTATCAGGACGGGGAGGCTCCGTCCCTCTTGTCTGCCGGTGGGATTGAGATTTCTCGACTCCGGCGCTTCGCGCCTACGCTCGAAATGACAGGGGGGGGTGCTCCGTCCGCTCTGGTCGAAATAGTGGGGCTAGTGGGCACCGTATTGCTCGTAATAGGCATCGAGGGCGGCCTTGACGCCGTCGTCGATGACCACGCGGCCACCGCGCTCCTGGTTATGCAAGTAGCCGATGACCTCGTCCATCGTCACGATGGCGCTCGTGGAAAAGCCGTACTTCTCGCTCACCTCGTCGATGGCGCAGATCGTGCCGCTCGGGCCGACCTCCTGGCGGTTAAGCGAGACCATGAGCCCCACGACCTCGACATCGGCGATGCTCTTGAGCAGGGGATACGTCTCGTCAATCGACTTGCCCGAGGTTGTAACGTCCTCGACCATGACCACGCGATCGCCATCGTGTAGCTCGGCACCGAGCAGGATTCCCGCATCGCCGTGATCCTTGGCCTCCTTGCGGTTGGAGCAGTAGCGCGCTTCCTTGTCGTAGAGCTCCTGCAGACCGATGCAGGTCACGACCGAGAGTGGGATACCCTTGTAGGCGGGGCCGAAGACGATGTCGAAGTCCAGGCCGAAGGCATCGTGAATGGCCTGTGCATAGTAAAGGCCAAGTTTATGCAATTGATTGCCTGTTACGTATGCGCCGGCGTTCATGAAGAACGGGGACTTACGTCCGCTCTTGAGCGTGAACTCCCCGAACTTGAGCACATCGGAATCGACCATGAAGTCGATGAACTCCTGCTTGTAAGCTTCCATGGATCTCCTCGTCTTTCCTGTCAATGAGACAGTTGAATCTGTCCAATCTTTCCCATAACTTCCTCCTCTGGCTAAGATATGAGACAGCGTGCCAGGCACGTTGTCTCAGAAGGAGAGGTCCTCGATGCGGCGCATGGCTTCCTTGGTGGCCTCGGCATCGCCGAAGGCGGTGAAACGGATGTAGCCCTCGCCAGCCGGTCCGAAGCCTGCGCCCGGCGTGGTGATGACACCGCAACGCTCGAGCAGGATATCGAAGAACTCCCACGAGCTGATGCCTCCAGGGGTGCGACACCACACATACGGGCTGTTCACGGCACCGTACACTTCGTATCCGCAGGCCTCGAGTGCGTTCTTGATGACGCGAGCGTTTTGCTGATAATAGGCAATCGTTTGCATGACCTGCTGCTTGCCCTCGGGCGTGTAAATAGCAGCCGCGCCTTTCTGGATGACGTAGCTCGCGCCGTTAAACTTGGTCGTCTGGCGGCGGTTCCACATGGCGTTGAGACTCTGGCCATCGCGCTCGAGCGCCTTCGGCACCACGGTGTAGCCGCAGCGTGCACCCGTGAAGCCGGCTGTTTTGGAGAACGAGCGGAACTCGATGGCGCAGGTCTTGGCGCCCTCGACCTCGAAAATGGAGTGGGGCACGCCTTCCTCGACGATGAAGCGCTCGTAGGCGGCATCGAAGAGGATAACGGAGGCGTGCTCGTTGGCGTAATCGACCCAGGCCTTGAGTTGGTCGTAGGTGAGTACGGTGCCCGTGGGATTGTTGGGCGAGCACAGGTAGATGAGGTCGACCGGGGTTTCGGGCAGCGCCGGACAGAAGTCGTTTTCCGCGGTCGTGGGCATGTAGACGATGTCCGTCCAGCCCTCCGTCGTCTCGTCGTAGAAGCCTGCGCGGCCGGCCATGGCGTTGGTGTCGACGTAGACGGGATAGACCGGATCGCATACGGCGACGCGATTGTCGATGGCGAAGATGTCGCCTATGTTGCCGCAATCGCTCTTGGCGCCGTCGGAGACGAAGATCTCATCGGCGGCGATGTCCACACCACGGGCTGCGAAGTCGTGCTCGACGATGGCCTCGCGCAGGAAATCATAGCCTTGTTCGGGGCCGTAGCCATGGAAGGTCTCCACATGGGCGAGGTCGTCAACGGCGGCGTGCATGGCCTCGACAACGGCAGGCGCGAGCGGACGCGTCACGTCACCGATGCCCATTTTGATGAGCTTGATGTCCGGATGGGCCGCGGAGAAGTCGGCCGTACGATGGGCGATGTCGCTGAAGAGGTAACTACCGGGGAGTTTCTGATAATTCTCGTTGACTGTGGCCACGAGGAGTCCTTTCGTGTGGGAGTAAATCGTAACCCGTAAGTGTACAACGAGAAGCGACCGTGGTTGTGGCAGAATAAGCGCCATGAAAAAACGCATCATATATATGGTCACTGTCGCGCTTGTGGGTGCTTGTGCGCTTACGGGCTGTGCGTCGGGGGCCAAGACACCCGTTGCGTCATCGGCAACGAGTACCGCACCGGCGATGATTGGCAGCAAGGCGGCGCAGGCAGCTGACGTTGTCGGGGCACAGCTCGAACGCTTGGATATCGTGGAGGACATGCGTCCTGCATTTGATCACGGCGAGAAGGGCCGGGAGTTCCAGCGCTACATCGTCTTGCACGACACCGAGAGCGAGGCCGATGCCGCGAGCATCGTGGAGTACTGGGACCAGGCCGGCACGGGCGTGGCGGCGCACTTCATCGTCAACCGCGATGGCAGCATCGTGCAGTGCGTGCCGCTTGATCGTATCGCGCATCATGCCGGCTTTGGCGATACCGGTCACAACGAGCTCTACGGCGTTATGGACGAGTCACGCGACGATAAGGTGGGGACGGTCCCCATTGGCAGCGACATGGCCGATTACGGTATGAACTCGTATTCGGTTGGCATCGAGATGGCGCACGCGGCCGGGCAGGACTATCCCGAGGCGCAGCTCGCGGCTGTGGATGCGCTCATCGCGTACATCGACGGGTATTATGGCTTCGAGAGTCGCATCATCGACCACAAGGCTTGGCGCACGGGCAATTCGGACACGAGCCCGCAGTTTGCGGAGTACCTGGCCAACTACCAGGCCCATGGGACGCATGTGTAGAGGTATTTGAACAGAGGCAGTTGACCCGCGGAGTCTTAATGGAAAGCGATATGCATGGTACAATATAGCCAGCGGATGCCTGCGACGTGTATGTCAGGCAACGCCTGGTTAAGGTAGACCGCCTAGCGCCTATTGACGCGGGCGGTCATCTTTTTTCCGAGCGCTGCTCGGAGTCATGGTCATGAATTTGGCTATCGTTGTGCCAAGACCGATTACTGCTGTAATCAACTTGAGAACCTGGGCCAGAAGACCCATGGGCATCACCGCCCCTCTTGGGAGAGAAGCGTTGCCGACTCGCGGGGCTTACACCGCTGACCGGTGGTAATTCTAGCATGGAATCGAACGTATGTACGAAACCAGATGCAAAATCATTTTCGGATGAGGCATTTGGGTCCGGGGCCGATGAGGTCGTTGCGTCCGGCCTTGAGAAGCGCCTCTCTCACGAGCTTGCGGTTCTTGGGGTTGCGGTACTGGATGAGCGCGCGTTGCATGGCCTTTTCGTGCGGCGTTTTTGCCACGTAGACCGGCTCCATCGTGCGTGGGTCGAGCCCCGTGTAGTACATGCAGGTCGAAATCGTCGAGGGCGTGGGATAGAAATCTTGGACCTGCTCGGGGTTGTAGCCCATGTCACGTACGAATTCGGCAAGCTCGACGCCATCGGCGAGCGTTGCGCCGGGATGTGACGACATAAGATAGGCAACCAGATACTGTTTGAGCCCGGCTTTCTTGGTTGCCCGCTTGAATGCGGTGGCAAATCGCTTGAAGACGCTGATGGGCGGTTTGCCCATGGTCATGAGCACTGCATCTGACGCATGCTCGGGTGCGACGCGAAGCTGGCCGCTCACATGGTGCTCTACGAGCTCGCGCAGGAAGCTCGGGTCATCGTCGAGCATCATGTAATCGAAACGCAACCCACTGCGTATAAAGACCTTCTTGACATCGGGCAGCGCACGGAGCTTGCGCAGCAGGGCAAGATAATCCTCGTGCGTGACGCGCAGGCTGGGGCACGGCTCGGGCGATAGGCAGCGCTTGCCCACGCAGGCGCCGGTTTTGAGTTGCTTGTTGCAGGCGGGTACGCGGAAGTTCGCCGTAGGGCCGCCGACATCGTGAATGTAGCCCTTGAAGGCGGGGTCTTCGGTCATGAGGCGCGCCTCGTCGAGGATGGACTCGTGGCTCCGGGCCTGGATGATGCGGCCCTGGTGGAAGTTGAGCGAGCAGAAGGAGCAGTCGCCGAGACAGCCACGATTGCTCGTGATCGAGAACTTCACTTCGGCAAGCGCGGGTACGCCGCCTGTCTGCGCGTACGAGGGATGCGCGTCACGGGCATAGGGCAGTGCGTAGATGGCATCCATCTCGGGCATGGAGAGCGGCTTAGACGGTGGGTTTTGCACGACAAAGACATTGTGCGGGTATTCCTCGGCAAGAATGTGCGCGGAGAAGGGATCGAGATTTTCGTACTGTATCGCGAAACTCGTTGCATATTTGCTCGAGTCCTGCTGTATCTCCTCGAAACTCGGCAAGACGATTGCGTCGTTGGGAAGATGGTCGAGTGAGCGCGCTTTGTAGACGGTACCGTCAATGAAGCTCAGGTCATGTACCGAGAGACCACTGGCCAAGGCATCCGCTATCTCGACAATGGACCGCTCGCCCATGCCGTACGAGATGAGATCGGCTCCCGAATCGAGCAGGACGGAGCGTTTGAGGCTATCTGACCAGTAATCGTAATGCGCGAGACGGCGCAGGCTCGCCTCGATACCACCGAGGATGATGGGCGTTTTCTTGTACGTGCGGCGAATGAGATTGCCGTAGACAACGCAGGCATGATCGGGACGCAAGCCGGACTCGCCACCCGGCGAATACGCGTCTGACCTGCGGCGCTTCTTGGCGACCGTGTAGTGGTTGACCATGGAGTCCATGTTGCCGGCCGAGACGAGAAAGCCAAGCCGCGGCTCGCCCAGAACGGTAACGGAGGATGGGTCGCGCCAGTCGGGCTGCGCGATGATGCCGATGCGATAGCCGTGGGATTCGAGCAGGCGGGTGATGATGGCGGCCCCGAAAGAAGGATGGTCGACGTATGCGTCGCCGCTCACGTAGACGAAGTCAAGCTCATCCCAACCGCGATCGCGCATATCGGCGCGGTTCATGGGTAAAAAGCCACTTGTCACGGTGACTACTCTTCGTCTTCGGGAAGCTCGAAGGCGATGAAGTCGATGAAATCGTACTGCTCGTAGCGCTTGTTGATTGCCTTGATCGCGTCAGCGCGCGTCGCGAGCTTGTCGAGTATCTCGCGGCGACGGCGAAACGCCAGCCGTCCGAGCGTGCCGTATTCCTCGCGCAACGCGTCATATTCCTTGACATAGGACATGACGTCGTCCTGGTACTCGGCGATGATTTCGTCGTTCGTCTCTTCCTGATCGCCCGCCTTGGCGTCTTGAGCGGCTGCCATGAGCTCTGCGTGCTGGCGCGTGAGGTAGTTTATATCGGTGAGGCGCTGGCGCAGCTCGGTCTCGAACTTGTCGAGCTGGGCGGCCTTGGAGCGCGTGAAGGGTGTCATCGTGCTCGTGAAACGTGCCCAGAACGACTCCATGAGCTGCTGGAGGGCGGTGACCTTCTTTACGAAGTCCTTGCCGAGTAGACCGACTTCACGGCGGATGTTCTCGTGTTTGACCTGGTCGAAGACCTGGAGCGCCGTGAGCTCGCCGGCAAATTGGCGGCCAAGCAATTCCTCGCGCTCGGTGACGTGCTCGGGGTCATACGTACCCGAACCTTCGGGCGTGTAGGGCTTGTTTCCGATGACGGAGATTTCGTCACCGACCTCCTTGACGAGGTCAAGGAACTCGAGGATGCGCACGACGGTGTCGTCCACGCTTTCCTTGCGGCGACGGAGAGACTCGGGCAGCGACTTATAGGCGTAGCGCTCGGCGGCCGTCATCTCGGGCCGGGGCGGGACGTGCTTTCCACCTTTCCGCTGCTCTGCGGGCATCTCATCTCCTTCGCGCGTTAGCGCAATCTATTCTACGCCCCAAGAGCGTCTGGGGTAAATGGGGATTCGGGCAAACGTGCCTGGCACGCTGTCTCAAAAATGAGCCAATTACCGGGATATGGCGAGCTTATGAGTCACCGTGCCTGGCGCGCTGACTCTGACGGCGTGGCTCGTTTATGGAGTTATGGTACATCACAAGTGCCATTGCTTCCGTTTTTTGTCGGTTATTGTCGAGTTATCGGAGTTATGGCGCATTGCATGTGCCAAGTTGCACGCTTCTTGCCAATGCCTCGCTAGCTGGAGATTCCTGACGACTTACCCGAAGCGATGCGGTTGCTGATGGCGATGCCGATGAGAGCCGCGAGGACGCCGATGATTGCGCCGGCGAGTACGTCGGTGGGGAAGTGTACGAAGAGGTAGAGACGCGAGAACGCGATGGCAACCGCCATGACCCAGGCAGCGACCTTCCAACCGCGGGCGATAGGCGCGCGCGTGATCACGGTGGCAGCGAGGAACGAGGAGAGCGTATGGCCCGAGGGAAACGAGAAACTGGCCGGAGCCGCGATGAGGAGCATGAAGCTGGGGTCAGCGATGAAGGGACGGGGACGGGCGACGAGGTTCTTGATGCCAAACTCGCAGGTGGCCCAGGTGACGGCAAGGGTCACGAGCAACGTGATGCCCCAACGGCGTGTCTTGGGAAAGATAAGCAACAAGATGCCCGCTATGATCCAAATCAGGCCATGATCGCCACATGCGGTGACGATGGGTATGAGTGCATCGAGAAACGGGCAGCCGAGCACGTTTTGGATGCCGTAGAGTATGGCGAAGTCCATGCGGGTCCTTTCGGGATGATTGCTGGCATTGTGCCATATGCGTAGGCTGATTGAAACGGGGCGCGGGGATGTCCGCCGAGGCTCAGAAACCCATTCGCCTCGGTCGCACATCCCCGCGCCCCGCCCCGGTCGTGCATCCTCCAAGATTCCCGCATGCGCGCATTCCGAAAGGACACGCGATGGAGAGGAGGGGAGGGGGAGTGGTAGTATGTGCGGCATCCATCGTCGTAGACTAGGAGTGCCCATGTACATAGCCGATTCGTACCTCGAAGAGCTCATCAGCGAAGATGTCCCGAGTGTCGACCTAACCACGCACGTGCTGGGCATCGGCGGGCATCACGGCTGTATAGAATACTTCACGCGGGATGCTGGCGTGCTGTGCGGTACCGAGGAAGCCGAGCGCATCTATCACATGCTGGGTGCCGAGCGTGTCGAAATCCAGCCGTCGGGCACCCAACTTGCGCCCGGTGACGTCTTCATGCGCGTCTGGGGATGGGCAGAAGTCCTGCACATGGGTTGGAAGTGCTGCCTTAACATCTTCGAGTACTACAGCGCGCTGGCGACCAAGACGCGCGCCATGGTCGATGCAGTGCATGCGGAGAACCCCCGTTGCGAGGTGCTGACGACGCGCAAACGCATGTCGGGTACCAAGCCGCTCGACACGAAGGCAACGCTTGTGGGTGGCTCCTTCCCGCATCGCCTGGGGCTTTCCGAGACCGTGCTCGTATTTGCGCAGCATGTTGCGTTTTATGAGGGCGGCATCAATGCTCTCATCGCCGACATTCCCGAGCTCAAGGCGCGTTGTTGCGAGAAGAAGTTCTTCGTCGAGGCCGATGCGTCCGATGCGGTGCGCTTTGTCGAGGCGGGCGTTGACGGCATCCAGCTCGACAAGGTCCCCGCAGACGAACTCGCGCAGCTCGTGCGCACCCTCAAGGGCATCAATCCCCAGGTCACGGTTATCGCAGCTGGTGGCGTCAACATGGAGAACGCTCGCGCGTATGCGGCGAGCGGCGTCGATGGCATTGCGACGACCTGCCTGCACTTCGCCAAGCCGCTTGATATGAGCGCCCGCATGGTGGCGGATGCCTGACATGTCGATGGATGTCGCGGCTTCCGAGAGGGCACATGCGGTGCTCGAGCGCCTGCTTGCCGCACACGAGGCGTACTTTGACGTCGAGCACAACTACTCGTTTGCGGGACGCGATTTTGAGGGGTATGCCGAGCTGCATTCGAGCGCTTCGCAATACGTGCTGGTGAAACGTGCCAAGCTCTGGGAAACCACTTCCCACGAGTATCTGTTCTTTAAGCTCGTGGGCCATTTGGATGCCGGAACGTTCGACGAACTCGTGGCGTTCATGCAAGAGGAGGCCATTGCCAAGGTCTCGCTCGGGCCCGATCACATGAACTCGTTTCTCTCGCTCGTCATCATCGCCGATTCCATAGATGCGGGACTAGCGCGTCGCGTGCGCAAGACGCGCTTCCGCAAGAACTTCGCGCTTGGCCTCAAGGGCTGGGCTGACCTGCGCGTATGCGTCGTCTGTCTGGACGAGGGCGCGGTGCATGCCAACGTGATGGGGGCTGATATGGTGCCCACACTCGAGGCGAACGCCTTCTAGACGTATCCCTTGCCTCCATTGGTTCTCATAAGAATTAGCCGCGGTTAAATTTTTCTTCCATCTGTCGTCAAAAGTACTAAAATCCCCTGCATTAGCGGATGGACGAGAGGTGAGTTTCGATGAATGCAATGCTGATTCTGCTGGTCTCCATAGTGGTCCTGGTGTTGGGCTACATCTTCTATGGCGGGTGGCTCGCCAAGCAATGGGGTGTCAAAGCCGACCGCACCACGCCTGCCCACGAGTTCGAGGACGGACGCGATTACGTTCCCGCGCCGCCGTACGTCGTGCTCGGCCACCATTTCTCGTCGATTGCCGGTGCTGGTCCCATCAACGGCCCCATCCAGGCTGCCATCTTTGGCTGGGTGCCCGTGTTGCTGTGGGTACTCATCGGCGGCATCTTCATCGGCGCCATGCACGATTTCGGCGCGCTGTTCGCGTCGCTCCGGCACAAGGGCCAGACGCTTGCGACCGTCATCCAGGAAAACGTTGACGGCATGGCCAAGAAGCTCTTCTGCATTTTCGCCTACCTTACGCTCATCCTCGTGGTCGCGGCCTTTGCGTCCATCGTTGCCAGCACGTTTGCCGTCACTCCGGTTCCGGCCGACGCCGCCAAGGCTGCCACTGTCGAGATGACGAACCTCGCCAACACGCGCACCGCCATGATTTCGATGCTGTTCATCGTCGTCGCGGTCATCTTCGGTCTGGCCACGCGCGGGCGTAAAATTCCCACGGCCATCAACGTGATTTCGGCAATCGTCATCATCGTGCTTGTCGTCACGCTGGGCTTCCTCTTCCCGGTCATCTCGCTCGACAATACCACGTGGATGATCATCATTGGCGTTTACATCCTACTCGCCTCGGTCGCGCCCGTGTGGATCTTGCTGCAGCCGCGCGATTATCTCTCAAGCTACCTGCTTTACGGCATGATCGTGCTTGCACTCGTCGGCATCGTGGGATCGGGCATCGTGGGAGGCTCGAGCGATCTGTCGATTCCCGCGTTCACCGGCTTCACCGCCGCTGCCGGCACGTCGAAGGTTGCGACGAGCGGTTTCCTCTTCCCGGCACTGTTCATCACCATCGCCTGTGGCGCCATATCGGGCTTCCATAGCCTTGTGGCCTCGGGTACGACGTCCAAACAGCTCGATCGCGAGAGTCAAGCGCAACCTATTGCGTACGGTGGCATGCTGCTCGAGTGTCTGGTCGCCGTCATTTCGCTGTGCGCCGTGGCGTTCGTGTTCTCGGGGTACATGGATGGCACCTACACCTCGCCCACGCAGGTCTTCGCGGCGGGCCTTTCGCAGATGCTCGGCATGATTCCGGGGCTTGCCGGTGCCACCGACATCGCGTACGCGCTGCTCATCCTTGCCGTTTCGGTGTTTTGCCTGACCTCGCTCGACACGGCGACCCGCCTGGCGCGCTACATGTTCCAGGAGCTCTTTACGCCGCAGGGTGTCGAGATCAAGGACCTGACCGGATGGCGTCGCGTCGTGACCAATCCTTGGTTTGCGACGATTGTCACCGTCATCTTGGGCGTGTGGCTCGGCATGACGGGCTACCAACTCGTATGGCCGCTGTTCGGCGCCGCAAACCAGCTTCTCGCCGCCTTGGGCCTGCTCGCCGTGTGCGCATGGCTCGGCAATGCGGGACGCAACAACAAGATGTTCTACGTGCCCATGGCGTTCATGCTCATCGTGACGCTGACTTCACTTGTCATGACGCTGTACGCCAAATGCATGGCGCTTGCGGGCGGTGCGTTTGACGCGGCGACCATTCTGCAGCTGCTCATAGCGTTGCTGCTCATCATCTTGGCGGTCATTCTGGCCGTGAAGGGGCTCAGGACGATCTTCGGCGCCCACAAGGGCGGATCGGGGACGCTGGGTGGTGACTCGGCGAATGCGGACGCGAAGGCGAACCCGGCTGACGAGCCCTTCGAGCATGCTGACCTGGGATTTGAGGATTTGAACATATAGGTGGGAGCGAGAGGTCCCGGAGCGGAGGAATCTCTCCCGCTCGCAATGATGGAGAGCGGAGCCGTTCTTGCATCGCAAGGGAATCGTGCTAGAATAACCGCAATAAGTTGCACAAGATGTGCCAAGGGCCCGATTCCCTGGCACGGGCCTTATCCAGGAGGACGATTACCATGCAGCGCAGCGAACGGGGACAGTACGAGCAATTCGTCATCGGTGCCATCTCGATTCTCTCGAATCGCTTCAATCGCTTTGCCGATTCGCTGCATTCGGACATCACCTTCAAGCAGTGGTACCTCATGATGATGATTTCGCGCATGGAAGACGAGCCCAAGAACGTGCGCGACATCGCCGAGTTCACCGGCACGACGCGTCAGAACGTCAAGAAGATGCTCGCGGCACTCGAGGAGAAAGGCTATGTCACGTGCAGCCGCTCAAGCGCCGATGGACGCGCCCTGGACGTCGAGCTTACGCGCAAGGCATACACGTACTTCTCCGATAACGGAGCTGCTGCGGAGCGCAAGATCGACGAGCTCTTCGCAAACGTGTCGGATGCCGAGCTCATGTCCATCGTAAAGGGAATCCAGAAGCTCACCGAGTGCCTGGACGAACTCGAAGAAGAGTAACTAGAGAACTTCAAGCCCCACTTCGCGCAGGTAGCGGCCCTGATCGTCACGCTCGAGCACGTTATAGGAGACGACGGGCGTGCAACGCGTGCCTGCGAGCGCGTCCACAAAGCCTAGCGGAAAAGCAAGCGAATGCTCGTGCGTGCTCTCGATGTAATCGGTGCATCCGGCAGCCTGAAGGCGCTTACGGGCTATCTCGACGTCTTTGCCGAAGACTTTGCCCGATTTGAGGAAGAAGTCCTCTTCGTCAAAGCTGAAGCAGGGGTGCATATTGCGCCCGACCTCGTTCATCTGGCGCATCTCGCTGCGGTGCTTATTGTCGAGCGAGCAATAATGCATGCCGAAGGAAAGCCCCTCGTCCATCGCCCATAGCGTGAGCTCGAGTGCGAGCTGTTCGCTGCCATCGATGGCCAGTCCACCGGAGTAGTTGTAGTCATACATGACGTCAAAGGGAGGATTGCGCAGTTCGAAGCCGCGCTTGGCGAACTCCTCCCAGCTATGGAAGGGGAAGCAGAACTCGAGAAGGTTCATACCATCGATGCCCGCCTCGTCAAAGCGGCGCATCCAATCGCGCATCGCATCGTCTGTGCCGGGGATGATGGGCATCTCGACCATGACCGCTGGGATGTATTCGGTGGCCATCTGCATATTGGCGAGCACGCGTTCGCGCTGTTCATCGGTGTCATCCTGCTTGATTGAGAAGCGAATCTCGTCGAGGCCGGCATCGCGCAGCTGCTCGGCCATCTCACGCGTGAGCAGGTCTCCCGAGGTGTACATGCGCTTGTGGGCGTCACCGAAGAGCTCATGCGCGCGGGCGAGGAAGGCGAGCGTATCGGCGAAGTTGAGCAGGGGCTCCCCACCGGTCAGGCCAACGACGGCCATCTTTCCGCCGGTTGATTGCGCAGCCTGTTGCATAACTTCTTCCCACGGGCAGCCTTCCTCGACGAACTTGTCGTAGTCGGCGAGGTTGTAGTTGAAGCAGAAGTAGCAATCTCGGTGGCATTTGAAGGTGGTCGAGAAGGTCTCGCTGCCGTTTGCACCGGTACATTCGACGCAAGCGGGAGAGAGCCAACCCACGCGGATGCTTGCGCCGCCGTTGCGCATCTCGGCGCCCCGATCGACAAGCTGCCTGCGCAACTCGTCGATCGCATCGTGACGCGCATCTGCATCGGCAAAGGTCAGGCCCTTTTCACGCAGGGCCTCGATGTAATTTTCCTCGGTGCGCTCGAAAACACGCAGGGCATTGCGTAATGACTGGTTGTTCATAAGGTTCCATATCCACATAGACGGCTTTCCACTGGCGATTATAGAGCCAGCGAAGGGTGGCGTGGTGTGGGAAGTGCCGATATACTGTACGAGTTCGCGCCTGGGAGGGATGCGAAGGCGCCCGCCATGCTCATGGCAGGCGCGAAAAGCCGCGCGAGCGCTACGCGGCTTTTCTCGTATAGGCGCGGGTCTGCAGGAGGGCCGACCCGCACGAACAGGGGGAATTACATGAAACCTTATAAGACCGTGTTCTACAGCTTCTGCGTGGGCGGCGTTCTCGCCCTTATCGCGCAGGCCATCTTGTCGTTCTGGCAGTTTGCGCTGACCGGTACGCCGATGGAATTCTTCACGGGTGGTGCCACGCTGGTGAGCATGGGCCTCATCGGCTGCGTGCTCGGTGGCTTTGCGTGCTACCAGTACGTCGAGGAGTGGGCTACGTTTGGTGCCTTGCTGCCGTTCTCCGGCTTCGCGATGGCCGTCGGCATGAAGGGCGTTGGCCCATGGACCAAGGAAAACGCCTCGATGGGCAAGTGCATCTGGAATTGCGTGTGGTTCGTCATCTGGTTTAACGTCGTGTTCATGCTCGTGTGCGTCGTGATTGGTTACGTGTGCGGCATGATGGGCGTCCAGCCTGGCCAAAACCTGGGCGTGGCGAAGACCGAGGGCGGCATGCTCTTCTTCAACGCCCTGTGGGTGGGCGGCTTGCTCGCCGCGTTCTTCCAGATTCTGTTCCTGGTCTGCAAGTCCATTACTTCCAAGACGACGCCGCTCCACATCCTGATGACGGCATGGATGTTGGGTGCGATTCTCGCGCCCTTCGGCATTTCCGGTGCGCTTGCGAACTTCGCCGGCCAGGGTTTTTCGGTCATGATCACCGTTGGTGGCTACAACACCTACAACATCGGCATGGACCTGTTCCTCGGTGGCGAGCATGCCATCGCCGGTCTGGTTCACCTGGGTTCCTTTGCGCTGGCCGTGTGTGGCCTGGCGCTCACGGCGCTGTTCACCTTCTGGATCTACAACGCCATCTTTGGCCGCAAGCCCATCAACGAAGTGCATGCCGAGAAGGCACTGCATTCGCTCGAAGAGCTTGGTTATGACGCCTCCATGGTCAAGGTCGCCAAGGTCGAGGAGCAGGAGGGCTTCGACGAGGGGGCCGATGGCACGCCCATGGGCACGGGTGGTGCAGTCGATGCCAATGACGATGGCATCGTTGACGTAACTGGAGATGTTATCGATAAATAACAGGTTGCGTTTAGGCAGCTGGTTTTGGCGTCGAGGGCGCCCGCAATTCCTCAGAAGCCCATTCGGAATTGTCGGGTCCCTCGACGCTTTTGCATAGCCGCAGGTAGTTGACGCAGAATGGATCCAGTGTAATAATGCAATAGGTAGCGTATGGTGGTTAGCGATGGTAGTACGCGCGGCGCTCGAAGATGGGCTCGCAGCAGACGTTGATGCCGAGGTTTGCGTAGGTTTTCTCATCTGTCGAGGAGATGATGACCGAGAAATAGGCATCGCAGCCGCGTAGAGCTTCGGTTGCATCGATTGCCCTCTGGGCGAGAGGGTCGGTGGCCGAGCTAATGGAAAGGGCAATAAGTGTCTCATCTGAGTGGAGACGCGGATTGATGCTGTGCAGATGCTCGGTCTTGAGGTGGCAGATGGGCTCGAGGGCCGCGTCGCTCACGATATAGGTGCTGTCATCGATGCCGGCCACAACCTTGAGGGCGTTGAGCAGGAGCGATGAGGCAGCACCGAGGAGCTCCGAAGTCTTGCCGGTGACGAGCGATCCGTCGGGGAGTACCAGGGCGCCAGCGGGTAGGCCCGAGGCTTCCGCTTTGGCGAGCGCGGCCTGGTGAGCGGGGGAAAGGTCGACATCGACACCCGCGTCCTTCATGAGAAGCTCGAGCTTGCCGACTTCCTCTTTGCCGGTACCGACGCGTGCGAGTTGTTCGCGGGCACGGAAGTAGCGGCGTACGACCTCGTTGCGGGCTGCATCGCTGCAGACCTCGTCGTCACAGATGCAATTGCCTACCATATTAACGCCCATATCGGTGGGGGATTGGTAGGGGCTCTCTCCCAGGATGCTCTCCATCATGGCCTTGAGCACGGGGAACGTCTCGACATCACGGTTGTAGTTGACGGCAATGCTCCCATAGGCCTCGAGATGGAACGGATCGATGATGTTATTGTCCTCAAGATCTGCCGTGGCGGCCTCGTAGGCGATGTTGACCGGGTGCTTGAGCGGGAGGTTCCAGACCGGGAAGGTCTCAAACTTGGCATATCCGCAAGTAACACCATGCTTGTTCTCGTGATAGAGCTGGGAGAGACACGTTGCCAGCTTGCCTGAGCCCGGACCGGGGGCCGTGACGACGACAAGCGGGCGCTCCGTTGCGATGTAATCGTTTTTGCCGAAACCATCATCGCTCACGATATGCTCGATATCCGACGGATAACGGTCTATGACATAGTGGCGGTAGCATTTGATGCCCATGGACTCCAAGCGGCGCTGGTACGCCTCTGCATGGGGTTGGCCGGTGAATTGCGTGATAACGACGCCGCCGACGAGCAGGCCCATCTCGCGATATACATCCATGAGGCGCAAGACGTCTTCGGAGTAGGCAATGCCGATATCTGAGCGATGCTTATTGCCCTCTATATGATTAGCGTTGATTGCAATGACGACCTCTGCATCATCGGCCAGGGTCATGAGCATGCGGACCTTGGAATCAGGCTCGAAACCAGGAAGCACGCGTGAAGCGTGGTAATCGTCAAAAAGCTTGCCACCGAACTCGAGATACAACTTGCCACCAAATTGCGCAATACGCTCCCTGATGCGAGCGGCCTGCATTTCGATATACATGTCGTTGTCGAATCCGATGTGCATGCCATACAACCTTCCACTCGAAATTTTTCATCATCATACACGACAGCCGAGACACGAAAAGCAGAGCGATGCGTTGAATCGGTTGGCGCGTCTCCACAAGAATCCACAAGAAAAGTGACCAAGATATTTTGGCAGAAATTCAGGTCTAACAGAGTGCCAAACGAAGGAAGATTTTCAGTCTCAAAAAAGAAGCTTCAGAATCGCGCCTATGGCACTTTTAGAGATTGATTGGCATCGAAACACAGAGAGCAGTCAGAGGGGCTGAGAAGCCAGTATTTTGCACGAGAGAGCAAATTCAAAATCTGGAAGCAGAAAGAGAGAATTTGAAAGCAAAATCTTTAGCTTGTACCAGTTGAAGATATGTTATTAAGTTGCATAGATAAGAGAATTTGAGAGTGGCAGAAAGATCTATGTGGAAAAAGACGAGAGGCCTGAATTACCTGATTTGGAAATAAAGGATTATCAACAAACAGATAATCAATATATCCAAATTTGAGATAAAGAACTATCTGAGAACAGAATAATAGAGCATATGAAGTGTTATTTACTAACTGGTGCCAGTTAAAAATACGGAGATCCGTATCTATTATTTCATATTAAGAATATATAATTATCAAATTTGAGATAAATTAAATCAAAGCGAGCAAAATTTGTATTGAAGCAAGATTATCCAAATATGAGATAAAATATTATCTAGATAAAGAATAAATCAATTCAGATTGGTAAAAGATTGACTCTTGAGTTAATTAACTACTAATCAGATAAAGATTTATCAGAAGAAAGAATAATAAGACCGGATGGGATATCAAAATCAGGAAGAGAAGAATAAGCAGGTACCAATAAAAAATATGCGTTGATTTAATCTGGATTAAAGATAAAAGAATTATCTAAAAATCAGTTAATATTATATCTACGAATAAGATAAAGAATCCTGAGTTGATGATTTTCGCGAGTTCGAAAATACAAACGGAAACAAATTGGAATCCTGTTGAAAAAATTTTGAGGTCTTCTGAGGCACGAGAATCAATTTTGAGCCGTTTTAGACTCTGTTGGGTCTGTGAGTCCGAGACGGTTTTCCAGGACGTCTTGAGGGCCAAAATAATCGGTCATATTTTCGACATCCAAGATCGAAATTATTATCTAAATTGTAAATAAAGATTTTCAAAAAATGATTGAATCTGAATTTTTGGCTCTCATCCAAAATTTTATCATTAAAACAGATAAAGATACTTCAAATCAAAAAAGAGACATATTAACTTAAACTAAGATAAAGATTTCTTTTCAAAACAAGCTAAATAATTCTACGTTAAGAATAATAAAGGCACCCCATCTTAATCTGATTAGTCGATAAAGTCTAACAGGGTTGTCTGAAAAATCAGGAATCGAGTTGTGATCGAATCATGAATCGGCTGTTACCCAAACTCTCCATTCACGATAAAAAATCTTTGCGAAAATCTGCTAGAAACACTCAAAAATTAACGATAGCTATCGCAGGATTCTGCCCCCAAAACAAAGGCCTTTGAAGGGCTTAGAATCGCTTGTAGATATACCGTGAAAGCAAGCTTTGATTTTGTATAGAAAAATGTATATATTGCCTGATAAATCGCTGATATCATCAATTTGCTAACCAGGCGATAACACAGCTAAATCAGGCGTTAGCGCGGCTACCGAATCCCCTTCGCTATGCGTCTTGAAAATCGGGCCGTGAGAACCACTCAGAAGCCACAGATATGGTGCGTCGATGCCGAAATCAGCTCCCTGTTTGAGCGATTCGTGGTGGAGAGTCAAAGCGAAATTGGCGGCGCGGACGGATCGCGGAAGTCTGCTGAGACTCCCGCGATTTCGTTTCAGGTTCCGCGCCAGCAAGTTTATGAACCGATTTTATTGGAGCGGGGGTTCCGCGCCGGGGCGCGGAAACGAGCGCTGAATTGCCGCGCGGTGCCGCGGTCGATTTTTGGGGCGCGGCGAGGCATGCGGAGGATGGATTGGGACGTGTGGGTGCTTGGCGGTTTTCGGAGGTGTGTTGGTCGTTGGCGCGTGGAGAATATGGCTCATGGGTACTATTGTCTTGGGGGTGGCTGCTGAACCGAAGTGACCAAGATACTTGAAGTGAGCAGGGAAGGGGAACTCGAGGCGCTATCTTGGTCTGATGATGAGGATTCAAAGGGATTGCGATAAGTCGGTTGAAGCGTCTGAAAAAGTCCGGATTGAGTTGAACCGCTATAACGAATCGCCTTAAGTGAGGGAAGAAGTGGGCGGGTTTGAGCAAATCGCTATATGCAGGATGCAATTTGGGATTGCGTGATTGGGTTTTTAGGAACCTGTGGAGGTACGGATGGGTCGCGTAGATGTCTCCCGGGTCCATTTTTGGCTCTGGAGCGAACGGCTTGGTTTCCTTACGCAACAAGGACGAAAAACGATGCCTTAGAATCGATTCTAAGGCGTTTTGCTCGTATGACAGGTATCCGAATGTGCCAGAAGAACATAAAAGGGCTTAAAACGCCTTAAAATGCGCCAAATGTCTCTCAGGCTTGATTTGGAAGCTTTGGATGAGACTTGATCTGCACGGAAGGGGTTTCGAACCTAATCTGGACCCCGATTCTCCTTCAGGGGGATCCAAATCGGAGCGAAATCACGAAAATGGTCTTCGATACATAGTAGCGTCAGAGTTGTCAATCATTTTTTCGCAAAGAGAGACGAGCAACTCAGAGAAGATGAGAAAATTCGTGCGAATATATCTAAAAATGGGATAAAGATTCTGAATGTTTTGCTGGTGGGGGCGCGAAAAATGCGCAATTGGTTTCATGAAGAACTTGCCAACCAAATGTGGAGGAATTGTGAAGACGAAAAATAGTTTTGAGCTTGGGTTTTGCTTGCAAATGGCTAGAAATGGCCAAAAAAAGCGCCTGATGCTACCAAAATGCCTTAGCAGTCTCATTTACGCGTTTATCCAGGGGTTCTATAGACACTCTATACAAATGTAGCGTAAAAGCTATGCAATGCTTGCAAGGTGGTAGATGCTGCTAAACCCGCAGGTAGATGGCACAATTGCCGAAGTTTCTCGCTTGCAAGGCAAAACGCGATTTTGTACATTGCGCATGCCGGTGAGTGAGGAAAGTAATACGAATGATCCAAAGCAACGAAAATATCTTTCGCGGTGCACGTGCGTTACGCGCGCGTGCACGCGTTATATATATGGTCGTTGCAGCGATCTTCCTCAGTCTCACCATTTCGGCAATTTCCGCCACGGTTTTCACCCCCGCCGCTTTTGCAGACGATACGCTCCTGGTTGCCCAAAGCGCCACGAGCGATGATGCTGTAAACGCGGGCGCGGATGATTCCGCCGGCACTCCTGTTGACCAGGCGATTCCTGGCGCGGAAGGTGGAGATTTCTCGACTCCGCTCACCGCGTTCGCTTCGCCCGAAATGGCTGGGGAGGGCGCTGTTGCCGAGAATGGCGCGGAAGACTTCTCCGAAGATGCTTCTGACCAGCAGATTTCTGGCGCGGAAGGTCAGTCCGAGGAGCCGTTGAACGGCGAGGGCCAACCTACCGAGAATTCGGCCGAGGAGACGGCCGACGAAGATCCCGCCGCCACGGAGAACGTCGAGAATCCCACCCCCGAAGAAACCACTACCGTTGAGGAGGAGACCACTCCCGACCAGGTCGACGTGCCTGGCATCGAGGAACCCGAGGAACCGAACGCCGGGGTCTATGGTCCGGTGCGTTACCTGGCTGCTGCGTCTGCGCCGGTCATCGCGCCTGCTGCAGACACCAATACGTTCTCGGATAACGCAAACATCACCTGGGAGTACAAGAATCATGTGCTGACGATCACTGCCGGTGGCAGTGACAAGCAGCTCACGACTTCCCTGACGGGCTCCAACCTGCCGTGGCTCACCTCGACCACGAGTGCGGTCAGCCGTGCCGACATCCATAGTATTAAGTTCGTGGCCAACGGCTCGGGTGGCAAGGTCACCCCGCTGGACCTCACGAGCTGGTTTGCCGATTACACGGCGCTCACCACCATCGATGTGACCAATCTGGATGTCTCCAAGGCCGTGAGCTTTGACAAGATGTTCCAGAACGCGAAGGTGCTCACCACCATCACGGGTATGGAGACCTGGAAGACCGACAGCGGCATCTCGTTCCAGGACATGTTTGCCAATGTCGAGAAGCTCGAGTCGCTCGACCTCTCGGGAGTCTATACTGCGACAGGTTCCGGCAGCAATGTTGCTGACGGTACCGAGAAGAATAGACTCGATATGTTGGCCGGCATGAAGTCCTTGCGTACCATCACGCTGCATCCCGACACTGCGCTGACCGATACGGGTATCGAGCGCATCTCCTCGCGCAATGACGACCTTGGCTACTGGATGGCCACGCGTGTCGTTCAGGGCGAGACCAACGTTTGGCAGGGCAAGCCCTCCGAGCTGATCCAGCGCTGGGGCACCAACGGTGCGGCGGACAACGGACTCAAGGCGAACTTCACCCTCAACTTCTTCCCCGAGGGTTACTTCACTAGTAATAGTGCAATCAAGTGGACCTACAACTGGAATCGCAAGACGCTCGAGATCGAACTTGATCCGAGCATCGCCCATACGGACTTCGCCGTCACCGAGACCGCCAGCCAGCTGCCCTGGCTGCGTGCCGTTCCGAGCGAGCTCATCAACATCGTCACCTTCCACGAGACGATCGACGGCACTAATACATATAAGACGGTTGCCCCCGCATCGATTGCGAACTGGTTTGCCGACTACGTCAACCTGAGCGTCTTCAGGGGTTCTGGTCTCGATGTCAGCAACGTCACGGACTTTGGCGGCCTGTTCAAGGGCTGCATCAATATCGCGAACATCGACATGACGGGTTGGGTCATGGGTGCGTCGGCCAACATTTCCGAGATGCTCGGGGACTGCCGTTCGCTCAAGACCATCACCGTTTCGGACACCACGCGCATTGCCGGCGCCGGCCTGCTCGACATCTCGTCGATGAACAAGGCCAATGGCATCTGGGAGCGCTACGACGACAAGGGCAAGGTCAAGGATCCTTGGTTTGGCACGACCGACAACCTCGAGCGTCGTTACAACGGCACCATCCTGGGCGCTGCCCACGGCGATGCCACCTACCGCTTCAACACCATCCTGCGTGGTGGTCGCTTTGACAACGACAATACCTGGTGGAAGTTCGACAACGTCAACAACATCCTGTCCATTGGCGCCGACGATGATGAGGATGGCGAGACTCTGGGCAAGCTCATCACCGAGACCGCCAGCGCCAACGGTACCCAATATATGCCGTGGCTCGAGCAGGTCGATGGCCAGCCCATCGTCACCATTCGCAACGTGGAGCAGATCAAGACCTATAACTGTGCCCAGCCCGCTGACATGTCCTACTGGTTCAAGGACTTCGTGAAGCTCTTCGACTTTGATGGCACCGGCCTGGACACGAGCCAGTGCGTCGGGTTCACGGGCCTGTTCATGAACGATGTCAATCTTGGTGGCATCAACAACGGCGTCCTCGACATCAGCTCCTTTGACATGAGCCACAGCATGAGCGCCAATCGCGCTGACATGTTCAAGGGTGTCAACAAGTTGCTTAATATCAAGCTGGGTCCCAAGGTGCAGCTCATTGGTTCCGGTCTGGACAAGCTCGATCTCCATGATCAGACGAGTGGCACCTGGGTACGCAAGGGCTCCGATACCGACTACTGGATCGGCACCTCCGCCAGCTTGCTGAACCGCTACGGCAATGCCGCCTCCGAGGGAGCCGCCCTGGGCGAGGCTGCCCTCTACTTCTGGGATGTCACGTTGCTGCGCAACGTCTTCCAGTCCAACGGCAATATCTGGTGGGAGTACGACTCTGATGCCGCAACGCTGCGCATCGGTGCCACCAACCCGAGTGGCAACGTCACCATCACCGAGCGTCCCGATCCCGTCAACGTGCAGAACGACCAGCCTTGGCTGCTCGTCATCGGCAAGGCTGCCGGCAGCGGTGAGCCCGCCCGCGCCCTGGGCCGCTCCTCGATTCGCTACATCGTCTTCGAGGACAAGCTCCACATGCTGTATCCGGCCGACTGGTTCAAGGATTACGTCAATCTCGAGAACCTGCGCTTTGCCAAGGGCATGGACTTCACGGGTGCCACGAGCCTCGCGAACTTCTGCGCCAACTGCACGGCGATGCACACCATCTCGGGTATGGGCAACTTCACTAATACTACGGGGATCACCTCCGTGGCCCATATGTTCGATGGCACGAGGTTTGCCACGCTGGCCGGCGTCGACGTCTTCGACACTTCCAACGTGACGGACTTCAGCTACTTCCTCGCCAACAACACGGTGCTGCGCACCTTTGACAAGGCCGCGGCTTGGAACACCTCCAAGGGCACCAACTTCAGCTACTTCTTCTACAACAACCGTTCCCTGTCCACGCTCGACATCTCCGGTTGGGACATGAGCAAGGCGACGACCGCGAGCTCGCGCGAGAACTTCCTCGCGGGTCTCAATTCGCTCGAGATGCTGTTCCTGGGCGACAAGATCATCCTGACCGATTCCGGCCTGGGTGACGCCACGCTCGCCCCGGACCGCGCCCAGGACAAGGGCAGCTTCCAGGCCAGCACCTTTGACCCCTCGACAGCCACCAACGCCAGCGTGACTCACAAGTGGCTCGGCCCCTCGGCCGATCTCGAG
>ERZ827492.761-NODE-761-length-28518-cov-5.382848_pt1 | contig 28518 bp, 17 predicted proteins | sample MGYA00519704_ERZ827492 | MGnify/ENA primary metagenome ERZ827492 (study PRJEB31778, sample SAMEA3449325) | human gut metagenome | biome: human gut; feature: human-associated habitat; material: faeces | place: United Kingdom | collected 2010/2012 ...
CCACTCACTCCAACAATTGCTACTTTCATTTTGAGCACTAATTAATTTGTTTATAGAAAAAATAGTATAACTTTACAACGTCTACAGAAAGCTTTGCGCTTCCTTCATTACAACGCTTTGGGGTGCAAAGATATACAATTTATAAACAAAACTAGAAGGCTATGAAACAATTTATTCTTTTTCTCTTCGTATTACTTCCTTTTTGTGTGAATTCACAGGTGAATGAGACGTTTGATGGCCCGACGTTGGGGGTCGACTGGATCGGCAAGGACAGAGGGCAGTTTGCAATCAATGCCGATGGCAGGCTTCAGTTGAATATCGAACCGACTGAGTCAGGTACTGCTTCCATCGGCAAAGAAATCGCCTATTCGTCCGATATGCAATGGGAGTTTGATGTGCATATGCAGAAGTCTCCAAGTGACAAGAATAAACTATATGTTTACCTGTACCAAGAGAATGACGAACGCTTTTGTTATGTGCATATAGGAAATGTCGGCTATAAGGAATTAGGCTTGAAACATCATGGCAATACCGATTTGATATCGCCTCAGACAGAATTCGAGGCCTTTCCTCTGCTGCTGCACGTGAAAGTGACGCTTGAAGATCACGAACGTTGGAATTTATATTACAAAACCGATGAAATGACCGGATATCGTTCGGAAGGTTCAGCCTTGTTTGCGACAGACGAATCGGTAGGGAAAGGCAATCTGATCTTTACATTTTATTATACGAAGACATTGAGCGATTTGTTCAGTATCGACAATGTGCGTATTCTCAACCAAGTGACAGAGACTCCACTCGAACCGGAGATACCAGACAAACCTGAAATCTTGCCGAATCTCATAGAAGTAGAGCCGTTTTCGGCCTCTAATCTTTTGTTCTCTTTCGACAGTCCGGTCGATATCTCCGATGCGGTTTTCAATATCTCGACTATTGGAGACGCCTATACAAAGAGTTATGTGGATACCGATACTAAACGGGTTGTCAGTACCTTCTTTGAGAAAAAAATGCAGACTGACTGTTCGTACACAATCTCTTATACAGGATTAAAGTCATTGTCGGGAAAGGCGATGCAAGATGAATGCTTGGAAGTCATATTGCAGGAAGAAGGCTCGGATCCTTCTCCTGAACCGGATCCTGTGCCAGGCAGACCTGATTCGTATCCAAAGGGATCAGTCGTTATCAATGAGGTTATGGCAAAACCTGGGAACGGGGGAATGGTGGAGTATGTTGAGTTACGCAACATGACTTCTGCTTCCGTTTCCTTGCATAAATGGGAGTATAAGAATGTGACGGGCAGGAAAACGAAAGTCTTGCCGAATATCGATTTGCCGGCTGGTGGATATGCTGTTCTGTTGGACGATGAAGAGAAGTTGTCCGTTCCTGCCCAAGCAGCGCTTATCCTGCTTGAAAAGTTTCCGGCATTGAACGACAATGGTGCGACGCTACAGTTGTGGGATGCTGCCGGGAATAAGATAGAAGAGATGACGTATGATGCTGCGACCTCCGGTGTGTCTTGGGAGCTGTCGGAAGGGAGATGGCTGCTTTCTACCGCCGTTTCGGGAGGAACACCCGGAGCAGTTAATTCTAACCCTCAAATAGAAGAAAAGCCGGAAGATCCTGACGATCCCGACGAGAACCCGGAGGGTCCAGAAGAGCCGTCTGTCCCGGATGAATTCGAACCTGTCCTCCCAGGAGAAATCATCATTAACGAGTTGCTCCCCGATCCGTATGCCGGAGGCAGCGAATATATCGAGTTGTATAACCGCTCGGAGCATGCCTTGTCCTTGTCCGCCCTTTCTCTCGCCATCCGTAAATCGGACGGGACGCTCAGCACCCGCTATCCTTTGACTTCTGTCCCGCATAATCTGAAAGCAAAAGGTTATCTCCTTTTGACCAAGAATTTGGAAGGCGTAACCTCTTTCTACGACATTGCCGATCTGTCTGCTCTTTGTGAGTTATCCAAACTTCCTATCCTTGCTAATACCTCTTCTACTTTGGCATTGCTTCGTACGGCAGATAAAATAGTAATAGATGAAGTCGCCTATTCTTCTAAATGGCACGCCCATTCGGTCAAAAACGTCAAAGGAGTCGCTCTTGAGCGTATCGATCCGGATGCCGCTACGCAAGATCCTGCCAATTGGACTTCCGCTTCCAAAACAGTAGGTTGCGGTACCCCCGGCTATCAGAACTCCCAATATAAAAATGCTTCATCGGGCGATGCTACGGGAATAGAGCCTCCTGTGTGGATAGAAGAATCCGGCAGCTACACCGTTTCTTACCTGCTCGATCGTCCGGGATATAGCTGTCGCGCTTTCGTTTTCAATACCTCCGGGCTGCGTGTTGCCGAGATATCCAATCATGAGTTGTTAGGCATCTCCGGCAAAATCATATGGAGTGGCATAGCTAACAACGGAAGTCCGTTGCAAGCAGGTATCTATATTTTCTATGCTGAAATATATCATCCCGAAGGTATGGTGAAACGCTTCAAGAAAGCTTTCCTGATCAGGTGAAGAAGGTTTATTCATAAACCGCCTGATACCAGCTAACCCTTTGTTGATACCATTCGAGCATTTTGGGTAGAGATTCTTGCGGAACGAAAACGGTCAGGCCGCAATAGCTGTTAATCGGCAATGCGTTTCCTATGGCGGCGTAGTAGGACTTTGGCGTATGTGCCTTGTAGACGACTGTTTTGTCCAGGCAACTGATGAAACGGTCGTATTGTTCGGCTGTCGCCAACTGCTTGATATAATCATTGAAGTCATAGAGCATTCCCGGGCTGCGGTATAAATATTCTAATCTTTGCATCTCCTTTAGATCGAGGCTGTAAATATCGCTTTCGGTCTTATCTGCCAAGATATCATGTGTTACGCTTTTCAGATTATCCAGTTCGCTCGTTTTCGTAAGCGATACGGTCGCATACGGATAGGAATCGTTCAGATAATAGTTGTAGAAGGTTTCGCCTACCTTTTCCAATTGTAGGTCGGTAGCGAACAATTGCGGCATCATCTCTTTATAAGGCCATCCGTCCGCCAATGTCTCTGTCGGGGAAGCTAAGATATATTCTGCTTTGTCTCTAAGCTCATATGCACATTCGATGCTTGCCATATAGCAGGCATCGAACAGGATAAAATTAAATACGTCGTCCGGCAACCCCTTTGCCAGGTCGTCGATCTCCATCCAGTTGTTGCCGTCCTGTCCGAACGCTTTCAGCTTATTCTGGTAGTCGGAAGGAAGCCAGGCAGTCCCGTGGCTCCATAACACCAATCCGTAACTGTCTGCCGGATATTGTGAAACCACTTCGCTGATCACGCTCCGCATCACGTCCGGATCAGCAGAGTTCTGTTTTTCATAGTCCTTCAGATGGAATTTCTTGACAATGCCGTTTTCTTCTTTTATCTGAAGAAGTTCCGGGTTCGAGCCAGAAGGGGCATAATAAACGATCAGATTCCCTCCGTTAAGGTTTTTGCCGGTCGCTCCTTCTATCATGCTTTCTATGTTTTTCGAGGCGAAGCTGTTGAGGCTGTTATTGGCCATCATATAGACTAATATGGTGCGGGTTGTCCGGGGTTCCGGAGTCTCGTTCTCGGAGCAGCTTGTGAATCCTAGGCAAAGGATGATAAACAGAGTGATAAGTTTAAATTTCATATACCCCCAATACTAAATGGTTTGCTGCACAAAGATAGGTAATAAATCTGTCCGAATGTGCATTTAGTATTCGATTCTGTTTATGGACAGATGTATTTTGCTTATCTTTGTTTTCTAATTTATGTTGTAAATCAATAAATGTCGATGAATAGAGTCTATCTCGTCCTTATCTGTCTGTGTTGTGCTTTCTGTGCCCGGTCGCAGGTGGTTGCCGTCAAAACGAATGTGCTGTATGATGTCACTACGACTTTCAACCTGGGAGCTGAAGTTGCATTCGATAAACATCTTTCGCTGGATATTTCCGGCAATTACAATCCCTGGACTCTCCCGGACGATAAATCCATTAAGCACTGGCTCGTACAACCGGAGTTGCGCTATTGGCTGCATGAACGGTTTAACGGGCATTTTTTTGGTGTCCATGCCCTGTATGCCGATTATGATGTGGCAGGCAAGACACTTTTGAATGTGATGAAGTCCGATTATGCTTATGAGGGCAATGCCTATGGGGGCGGTATTTCGTATGGCTATCAGTTATATCTTTCACCCCATTGGAATATCGAGTTTACTGCCGGAGTCGGATATGTTCGTTTCAAGTACGACAAAACGCCTTTCCCGGCGGGCCAGGAGGCGGCAGGTAGTTATCGGAATGACTATTTCGGGCCTACCAAGTTAGGGATAAGTATCATGTATATCATTAAATAAGAACTTTATGAGAACAATTCCATATATCCTGTTTTTTCTTTTTACCGCCTTGTCCTGTCCTGCTCAAGAACTTCTGTCCGATTACCGGGGAATGGTGTATGTAAGAGAAAATAGTATCGAGCAGCAGGGAGATAACTTGATGTTGAATTTGCAAATCGACTTGTCCGGATTGTCCGTAGGCCGCTACCAAAGCCTGGCGATTGCACCGATGCTCCGTGAAGGGCGCGATTCGCTGAAGCTTCAACCGATCGTTGTGAACGGAGCCAATAAGCAGAAGATGTACGAACGGACCCTTGCCTTTAAAGGAAAAGTTGTGGCTGATGACGGGGGGTATCTGGTTGTGAAAAATCAACCGACCTTACTTCGGGAGGTTACTTATCGGATGGCAGTCCCTTTCGAGTCTTGGATGAAGGGAGCGGAGCTTGTCTTGGTCGGCGAACTGAAAAATTATGATGGTGTTACAAAGGAGGTCTATATAAATATTTTGACGGATAATCTAATCTTTTGATGCGCGGTGTGTCAGAACGTACTTGTCCCCGCACTCGGTAAATGCGGGTCGTTACACTAACGGATTTACTATTTTATAGAGAAAATGCCAAAATGCTCGACACCCGACATCTTTTACTTTTATCATTTTGATAAATAGACGATTATAAAGGTGTCGTTCTGGTGCCGTCCTGGTGTCGTTCCGGGTGATGCCGGTTTCAACATCCGGTATCACCCGGAACCAGTCTCCGATAACCGGCAAACTAATCCGTTTCGTGCCATCAACTAAGTCAAAACACCCGAAGAACTAAATGATAACATATAGTAAAGTATGTATAGGCAGTTACTGCCTGTTGCCTATATGTAGTACTACTAATTGGTGATATGTAGCACTATGTATTCGCGATAAGTAGTACTACATATAAGTAATATACAATATGTTTTGAATTAGTTTACTATGACTTTCGAGTTAGTTTAGGGTATGTTCCGGATTAGTTGTTCGATGAGAGCGGAAAATTCCGGGTGAAGTGCCGGAAAATAAAAAGGTATGATCCGTATTTGCCAATAACAGGTTCTTATTGCTAAAAATAAACCGTCTCATTGCTTGAACCTCCATCTGTCCAGGGATTGATGCTGCCGGAGAGATGGATGTCTTTCGCCTGTAAAGTGAATTCGTAGGTTTGTTTCTTTCCTGACTCGAATGCTTTTAAGGACTCGATGGTGTACTCTTTCCCGCTCATACGCACGATAAACACGGGCTTAGGAACCGGAAAAAGCAAATAGTCGGTAACGATCGTCTGTTGCGCTGGAATGACAGGCGTATTTAAGCCTTTGATAAATGTATAGGTTGCAGTGGAAACCGCCTGTGTCAGTTTGCCTGTTTGAATATCGAGTTGCAAAGTCGGGGAGTAATTGGCTAAAGAGATGCTTTCTAAAATCATCTCTTCTTTGATATCATCATCTTTTTGGAATTTGATGGTGACGGCGGAAAGGAGGTGGTTGAAAGCGAGGTTAACCGCTTCTTCGTTTGTGGCTTTACTCCGGTTCAATACGGGAGTGGACCACATGATGTCTTCTTGTTTGCTTAGATCGAATGGAATGCTTCCAGGTGTATGGGCGGCCGACTGTATATAAGGATAGTAAGCGTAGAAATTTAGCAAGGTGTCAGGATTGATGGGATAATGGGCGTCTGTCGAAGCTGCTAATTCAGTGTCTCCGGCTTCTTTGGTATAGAGATTGTTTGCCAGATCTTTACGGAGTGTCGTATTGACGCTTCCGTCGTTTTTATGATGTCCCCAGGAAAAGACTCCGATTTGGGAGTTGTCGGGAAGGGTAGTTCCGGTAATGATGGACTTGGTGGTAAGGGTTTGGATACGGGTGGAAAAGTGGATGGCTTGTGATGGCGTTACTTCTACCAGTGGTACATCTGTTTCATTACAACCAGATAGTATAAGAAGTAATAGTCCAAACGTGTATTTGATGATTTTCATTTGTTATGATTGACTTGTGAAAGGAATAAAGCTATAAAGGGCTATGTCACAACTGCCTTGTTCTCGTATTTGATTCCATGGCCGTCAAATGCGAGGACAAGAAGATTTCGACACAGCCCTTTAAGGCTTTCTTTAATTAATCAAATGTTCCACTTCCAGAAGTAGTACCTGTTCCCCAACCTGTAATAGTTGCTGTTGGTTCAATACCTGTTGCACTGAATGTTAATGTGATCTTATGTGCATTACCAATTGTTGCTGCTCCAGTCATTGTAATAGTGACCTCTTTTTCTGTAACATTGTCTGTCGCAACGAGTAAAGTGTAACTTTCAGCAGGCTGTAACATTAGATAACCAACGTTTTGAGCATCTGCTGTCACTGGCATGTCAATGTTTGCAATCTCTTGATCATCGTTCTGATTACGAACAGATAAATTTGTTTTGTCTGTAGTATTTGTCCAGTCTAATGTAGTTACTTCATTATCACTAAATGTCATTTTGGGTTTGGTTAGAGCATCTTTTACCTTGATGGAAACTATCTTTCCAAATGTTGCTTTTGCTGCTTCGCTTCCAATGACTTCAAATTGTAATTGAGTTAATAGATGTTTGAATGATAAAGGGGCCATCTGTTGGCCCTCTGTTTTTGAACCACTAACGGCTTTTGCAATTATTATATCTTTTGTTCCATCTATAGTCCATTCGACTTGTCCAGCAGTATTTGTGCCTTCAGGGCTGTATGCAATTAAATGCGATTTATTGCTTGCATTTGCATTATAATATAATTTAGTTGCATTTGTAAAATCAATTTTCCCATCTGTACTTAATTGAGGAGTGGATGCCACAGTTGCTACATCTGTCCAAACTGCTGATGGAGCGTCTGGAGCTGCAACAATTTGTAACGGAACAGTTGTTGTAGGATAATTGGCATTACCATCAGTTCCATTTTCAATAGGGGTCTTTGTTAATATAACGCCAGCGCTCAACTTTATCTCCACCTTATCCTGATTACCGCCAGTCACTTCGTCAATCACATCGCTTTCGTTTGAGCAGCTGCTCAAAACTGAAATGCTTGCAATTGCAAGCATACTTACTACTAAATTTTTCATGATATTCTTTTTAAAATTGTTATTATACCCTATATTGCTTATCATTTATTCGATGATTAGACTGTCTCCGGCTGCTACTTCCCAATGGTTGATTTTGACTGTGAAAGTGGGGCCGAGAACGACGGAGGCTTCTATGGCTACGTCTATGTCGTGGCCTTCGGTTTCGTCGATGGAGGTTCCTAAGTCGATGGTGGAAGAACTGTTGCTACCGTCGGATAAGGTAAAATTTAATGTTACCTCATGAGTGGGAGTCTCCGGTTTTTCCGATGGTTCTTCTCCTTTTTCTTTAGGTTTTCCCAGTATCAGAATGTTTGCATTTACTCCTTCCTCTGAAGGGGTGGTTTCGAATGTCAGGTCTGTCTTCTCGCCGGTTACAATCTCCTGTCTGCTTAGATTGATTGAGGTCGACATACCGCTGATGGTCCCTTTACAATTTGTAATCTTCTCCATTCCGTCTACTTTGACCTTGATGGACAGGTTGCGGACTAATGGTTCGGGAGTGAACTCGATTAACTCGTTGCTCCCGGCTTTTATCTCTAATTTTTCAACAACAACCCCGTATAAGGGGATTTTTCCTGTTTGAGCGTTTTCGGCCGCCTTTGTTGTTTGAAGGTAAGCCTCGGCTGTTTCAAACTTATTGATATTCCGAAAGTCGATGTCTGCGGCATCACAATTAAATACCAATAATTTGTAGCGGGCAGGCGGCAATGTGAAACTCAATTCATCGGCATCATCTTCCATCTGGATGACTGAACCTCCGTCTGTCGGATAGAAACAGTATCTAACCCGTTCCGGGACCGGATGTCCTTTCAAGAGCTTATCCCATTTGAAGGAATATTGTATGTCGCCCTGCTTGCCCAGATCCGGTGTCTTTTCCGTACTGCATCTGACTAATGTGATGATAATGCAACAAACGGTAAAGACGATTCCTGTTTTTATGTAATTCAGAATATTCATTCTTTAAATAAGTATTGATAATCAATACTATCTTTCTCTTTATGCTGCAAATATAGAGGAATAGCAGATGGCAGGAATTGCTTTTTCTAATCAAAAGGTTGCAAAACTTGCAAAATGTATTGATTTTTATATGTTTTCGTCTCTTTCGTTACGGATGGCACGCGGAGATTTGCCGAAATTAGCCCGGCAGAAGTGGGAGAAGTTGGATAAAGATTCGAAGCCGTACTTATAGCAGATCTCGGAAATGCTGATATTCGTGGTGGTCAGGTCGTTTTGTATATCCAGGCATTTCTTCTTCGTCATCCATTGGTAAACCGGCTCTCCGAAAGTATCTTTGAATAAACGCCGGAAAGTGGGGGTGCTATATCCTCCTAATTGCGCAAACGACTCGACATCTTTTACTTTCAGGTAATTTTGCATGACGAAGTAACGGAATGTTTTACTATACCTATATATAGGTGCATAGAAACCGGCGATCTCCTTCAGGGTATAGTAGCAGTTGAGCAGGAAATACAACTCCGTCTGCTTGGCTTTCAGAAATTCGGAGCACAGCAGGTCGTTGTTGAGGTACATCTTCAGCCCGTTGATAAAAAGGCGCAGAGGAAAGTACATCTCCAAGACGATGGGGAGCATGGGAGACTCTTTCGCCAGTTCCAATCCTTTGTTGAAGCGGTCGGCGCAAATGTTTTGCGGAGTCTCGAACAGGTAAAGGATGCATTCTGTAGATTCTAAGATGTGGAACTCTACACGTGAACCGATCGGTTGCATGATGAATTGCCCGCCATGAAATACCGTGTTTGGATGCTCGTCACTGGTTACCCGGACGGAGCCGGATATCAGGAAGTAGATCGTATTCTGCGAACACCGTTCTTTCGGGATCTTCATCCCTTTCAGGTAAGAACGGTATTTGAATATCTGCTTCTGATAGTGGGAGCAGGAAGAACAGTCTGTATATTTCTGACAGATAAAATCAGACATCCGCAGTTGGTTTTAAAGTTTTACCTTTTTGCTTTTACCTTGATTTTCATTGTGGAAACGGTCTACGGCTGTGACTACGTAGCGGTATTTTTGCTTTCCGTTGTCGTAGGGCAGCAGATAGTTCGTTTCGCGTGTGATCGCTACGATCTTCGAGGGGTCGTTCAGGTTGACCGGCTCCTTATTTTCGAAGCGGTAAATGACGAAGTAGCTTGCCAATTCGGGATTGGTCTTGCTTTGTTCCGCCTGCCAGTGCAACATATATCCCTGGGCCGTCCATTCGGTTTTCAGCTTCTTGACCTCTTGCGGGGCACGGTTGTGCAGGTGCGTATAAGCCGGGATCAGTGCCGGATAGCGGTGGTAGTTCCGTTTCAGGCTGTCGGCTACGCCTTTGTTGTTCCAGAGGATTTCGTTTGCAGGCCAGAAGCAGTTGCCGCTGATGTGGGGAAGCGTGCGCTCGTAGCGCATCTTGCGTGTCAGTTCTCCGGCTTTCATCGTGCGGGCGACGTCCTGGCCGATATAGAGGTGTCCGCCATTGGCGTTTTTGTCCCACCATTTGATCAGTGTGACATAGTCGGCTGCCGGATGCCCGATCTCCCAGTATATCTGTGGAATGTTATAGTCTATCCAGCCCTCTTTCACCCAGCGTGTCACGTCTGCATACAGGTCGTCGTAGTTCTGTAACCCGTTGGTGTTGCTGCCCGAACCGTCGGGCGTGCTTTTCTTGTTGCGGTAGATGCCGAACGGGCTGATGCCGAACCGGACCCACGGTTTGGACAGTAGGATGGTGCGTTTGATCTCACGAATCAGCAGGTTCACATTCTCCCTTCGCCAGTCCGCGCGCTGTGTCGCTTTATATCCTTTGTTCAAGCCGTATTTCCGGAAGCTTTTATCATCAGGGAAAGGTATGCCGGCTGCCGGGTAGGGGTAGAAATAGTCGTCCATGTGGATGGCATCTACATCATAACGGCTTACGATATCGCGTACCACGCGGCAGATGAACTGCCGGCTTTCCGGTAATCCCGGGTCAAACAGGATTTGCTTGTTGTAGGTCACGAACCATTCCGGGTGCTTATTATATATATGTGAATCGGCAAAACGGGTGTTGCCTGCCGTGCTTGCCCGGTAAGGGTTCAGCCAGGCGTGAAATTCCATGTTCCGTTTGTGGCATTCTTCGATCAGGAAAGCCATCACGTCGAAGTTCCCGGCTGGAGCGAGTCCCTGCTGTCCGGTGTAGAAGCGGCTCCAGGGTTCAATGTTCGATTTATAGAAGGCATCGGCTTCCGGGCGCACCTGGAAGATGATGGCGTTGATCCCGCATTTTTGCAGATAGTTGAGCTTACGGATAAAATCTTTCCGCATTTGCGCGGGCGTCATATCCTTATATTCTCCCTGGAAAGCCGTCTGTATCCAAGCTCCGCGGAATTCCCGTTTCGCTTCTTTTTCAGCCGGTTGCTGCGATATTTGTTGTGTCGTTTTACAGGAAGTTGCTAAGCAAAGCAGTAATACCAGCAGTAAACGAAGATGTTTTGTCATCATAAATAATTAATGAATATGCGATTTAGGGTACAAACATACTTATAATTTTTGAATTGCATTTCAATATATTATTCTGATCAGGCCCACAACATCAAAATTATTGCCCTGAAACAAGAACCCGGAGCGCAACGGATAATTAATCCATGTGCTCCGGGTTCTCTTTATATACTCCTTATTCGTATCGACTGGGTTACTTCACCTCTACCTTTTCGCTTACGACTTGCGAACCGCTTTCGGCACGGACGACGTAGATGCCCGGTGCGAGGTGGTCGACAGAGGCGGTCGGGGGGTTCAGGTTACGCAAGGTGCGCAGGGCACGGCCGGCGATGTCGTAGACCGTCACTTCGCTGAGTGCATCGACCGAAGAGACGTCGATCCGTCCGGGGGCACTGTTGTAGAAGATGATATGGTTACGGGCGATAATCTCGTTCGACGTGGCGATGGAGCCGTTCAGGAAGTAGCGTCCGTAGGTGTTGCCCGGGACGGTCAGCGTCAGGCCGTCGGTCACGTCGTAGCGCTTGCCGGTCTGTTTGTCTACCAGCTTCACGTTCTTCATGGCGCCCGACAGTTTGAAGCTCAGCTCTACCGGAGTCGCGTCTTTGCCGTGGATGCCGACGGGGATTTCAGCCAGGTCGGGTGTCACGTTGATGGCTACCATCTGATTTCCGGCAAGAGTATACACCTGTGGTGCGGCAACTTCCTCGTTGATCAGCAATGCAGCGTCTTCACCCTCCACATAGCTGTCCGAAGCGGTGGCAAGACCGGCAACGACGGCAGTGTTACGTACTCCGTCACGGGTGGCGGTGATGCGCAATTGCGGCAGAGGTTCTTCGGCCGGAGCGACGGTGGCGGAGCGCAAACCAACGTTTGTACCATTTGCCGGGGCTTTCGCAATCATGTCGGTGTTGAAAGTGGCAAGAGGCAGATCTTTTACGATGAATGATTGGAGAGGGGCAACATATTGACCATTATCGTCTGTACCTGTTGATAAAGTATAATTATCCCCAAACAGTACGGTTTTTGTTGCACTCTTGCCCATAATGTAATATACATTTTCTGAAGAATTATTCTTTTCAAAGAACTTCTCCATATCCAAATGCGACATGAACGGGTTACCGAACATACCGCCTGTAGAGGAAGCCGAACAAGATTCAACGACGTTCTGTCCTTTTTCATCCGGGCTGATATGGAAACGACCGTTACCGGCGCGGTTATCTTCTTTTATTGTTGTTATATTTCCTCCAGTAGTTTCACCATTACCATAATAAGTATATTCACCATCAGCTTTTGGCAAACGGAACAACACTTTTCCATTAGTTGATGTAGTTGCTTTATCCGTCTTCGTCCCAACCGAGAATCCAGTACCCGGCGTAAACGGAACATCTACATCATTGTAGAGGTTTGACCAACTACCCTTAATTCCATAACTGGGCTTAGTATCATCCGAGCGAACAACCGTTGCCGTTGTCTTATCCCATCCTCGCATATAGACGGCAGGTTTCCAACGGGTATAATCTGTTGTATTATAGTTGATATTATCAAACGCCGGTGTCTCCTGACGTGCATAGTTACCAACCTTTGGAGTTTCTGTACCTGTCGGCAAATACATATCCCCCGACACCACGCCTTTCAAAGGTGAAGCGAGCATGTACCAGCGGTTCGGATCCATTTCGTAATCTACGTGTGCCTTGTTGTAAGTCAGGTATTCCGTATGCAGGATTTCCGATTCGGGCTTGATGTAGATCTCGTCGCAGGCGTTGCCGTAGAAGCGGACACAGGCGTAAGAATGATCTTGCGTCTTGTCTGGATTATTAACATTTCCAAACAACTCCTGTTCATAATCCGGATCGGCAAGCAAATCATACTCAATATTCTTGGTGGCGGCACCGATAGTTTTATCGGTTGTAGCCATGTCTAATATCAGAGATTGACTTTGCTTTTTTAATTCATATAAATGCGGATAGGCAGAATAAGGCTTATTTTCCTTATTGCCATAAATCGTCACCTTCGTGAAACGCATAGGGGTGTAGGCTTCGTTATGAGTACCGTTTGCACTTGCGACACTCGTTGTGTACAGTTCCGCATCATTAGACCGTCTCCAATGCTTCGGACCATCGTTATTCCAGTTGTGCATATTCTCGGCACTTCCTACCCACGTCACATATTCGGGGACGATTTTGAGGGTGAGCATAAAGACTCGATCTACATAAACATCATTATTATTATTATCCGTATCAATCACTTTATATGGAATGCCTACCATATACCAGAAACCTTCTTTGAATTCTTTAGCTTTTTCGGTGAATTTGACTGTGAAATAATTCGTCTTCCAATCTGCTTTTTTTTCTTCATCCGCAAGTTTTTCCAAAGTAGCAACTACAGCGGTGTTCGAATTCCATGTTCCATCCGAAGTTTTATAGACAATAATATCCGACTTATTTTCGCCGTCCTGTTTTGCAAACTTTTCATTATCCAAGGATGTACGTACATGAATCGGAATACGCAATGTACCGCCATGTTGTTGCATATCCTGTATCTGAACTAAACCGACGCGGACGGAACGTACATGTGAACCGTCAAATGGGTTTTCATCAGGTTTAGGTTTGTCAGGATCTTTTGGATCAGGGTCTTCGGGATCGGGATCTTCAGGATCCGGCACGTTGGGATCACCCGGTTCGATGGTCGGAGGCGTGCCACCTAAAAGGAATTCATGCGGGTCAGAACAAATGACAGCACCTGCGGGAAGACCATTTTGTTGCGCACGAGGGAACATGACGCCCCAATGTTTTTGGCCGTCGGTCGTTGTAAAATCAAAAGATGTCTTACCTAAAATTAGTGTTCCTTTAGAATTAGCATCAGTATATTCTAATTCTTTCAATTCATTCTTTATCGCATCATTCGGATCCTCCCCATCATTATGATATGCAGTCTGTAAAGCTTCCATGATCGAATAGCTTTTGCCATTAGCTGTAATTGTACCGGGCTTCACGAATTCGTCCCACGTACCCAAAAACCAATCGAATTTAGGATCATCGACTGGTATCAATTCGTCTGAATTTGGATTAGGGTTATATTTCAATATGCCAGTGATTGTATATTTACCCCCACTGAGTTTTTCTGTAATATCAACCGCTTTATCGTCTTGAGTTACTACAATACGGTCGCCTACTCCTTCCAAATCAAACGAATTGAAGAATGAACAAATTTCACACTCTCCTGATATTGAAGTTTTAGACACTCTGGCTATATAAGTTTTATTGGCAGTAAGTTCTCCATTAATTGATACATTGGTAGAGGTGATATAACCATCTTCTGGATTACGGGTTGCACTACTTGCCGATTCATCCGTCCATACCATATCTTCTATGCGAGTAGAAACATAAGAGGTGCGGTAATTGGATGGTTCTTTCCCATTATATGCTATTGATATCGGACTTCCATTCGGTTTTATTTCACCATCTTCTTCTTTTGCGTTATAGATGGCATAATAGATTGTGGTAAAATATTGAAGAGCTTCTTTTATCTCTCGTTCATTTTTGTCCTTAAAATATTTCTTTAAGGCATGTTCATCAGGTAATTCACTGTACTCATCAAAAGATAACGGTATTGCTATGTTCGGATCAATTGGTTGTCCTTCTGTCAAGCCGAAATTCCTCAACAACATTTTGTAGTTTGTTTTGAACTTGACCGTTTTTATCTTTTCATCGCATGGGTTACCCGATTGAACAACTTTGATATCCGGTATTGTTTTAAAAATACGGATATCGTCAATAGCATAGTCGGCTCCGTCGGTGTGGGGCTCGTTGTTTTGGATAGCTAAATAGAAACTTTTATAATCATCCAAATTTTCTGAAATTACAAACGAATAACAGAGCTGTTGCCATTTTACAAGATTTAGATTAACCAATTTGTTATCAACTCCTTTATTTTGATAATCAGTTAATCCATCACACGATGTAAATCGATGAAGTATCGTTTCTGTATTATCAGACTTAACACCCTTGAATAATAAATTAATATTGGGTGCAAGAGGTTTATAACCATCCTTTTCTTGATCTCCATCCACAAAACTTGGTCGAGTCATATCTGCAACCCAAGCGGTCACTGTCAACTCCGTATTTGGGCAAATATTATCTACTGGAACTTCCACCAATGTTCCGGGATCGTTACTGGCATCAATATAATAAAAATAGCCATATTCTTTAGGAGTCTGGGTTACATTATCGTCTCTGGAAACTTCTGCAGTACGGTCGTATAATATTCTATTATTTTTGTCTGATAGCTGAGCGTAATTTGTATTCGTCGCAGGCCACAAATAAAGTCTCTTCCAACTAATATTTGTTGAACCATTAAGGTAAGAACCTGAAATAGAACTGTTATTATCCAATCCGACAGATATTTTAGTTAAATTGGCACTCCTAAACAAACCATATATATTCTGGTTATTTGTGTTAGATAGATTATCCCCTTTAGGATCCCATAATCTTGAGTAATCTAATGTATAAGCATTTTTATCCAAAAAACCATAGGTTGTCCAATTATTCTCAAAATAGCCAAACGGCTTGTCGGCCATATTATTCTCTTTAGTAATCGTGTTATTTACCTCATTGTTATCAAAACTGACATGCCCAATCTGACGATATCTATTCTTATCTTTTCTTGGCCATCTTTCCGATTTATTATTTAACTCTTTACCTGCTAACATAAAACCGGTATTTTCTTTCGGGTAAAAAGTGAATTTAGCTACCTCTTTTTTGTTGCCTGTCTCCTGATCTGTGTCAGAATTGTTTGTGCTTTCTATCTTAGCATCCGAAACAAATACAGTTATCTTAATTGGAGTATCAGCTTGATAAACCGACTTGTTTACTATTCTTTGTACTTGTTGAAGAGGTATTCTTTGGTTGTTACGTGTTGATAATCGAAAAGCCAAAAGATTGGATTGATTCTCATATTGATAAAGGAATTTTTTACCTTGAACTATATTATTATCAACTTCCCAAAAATAATTATCAGGAGCATAAGGCATGGTGAAATTTATAGTCTGAAGTTCACTTTGGGCTGAATACGGATAATCAAATTCAAACTCTTCTACATCACGATTAAGAATCGTATTGGCATCTTCCAATTGAAATTTATATCGTTTCGTCAATGTCGGTTCTGTATATGTTCCCAAAATATCGCTGTTATCGGTAGATTCTGTCCATGCTCCATCTTGATAAATACTTACATCACAATAAATGTCATATTTCTTCGAGGGGTCAAAATTTTTAATTGTAAAATATAGGACAGAAACATCCATCCCATATCCTCCTCCCCATTCATTGTTTGGTTGTTTAAAAACTTTATCTCTTAATCGTTTAGACCAAATCCATCCATATTTTTGTCGTTTATTAGTAAAAGCTCTAACAAAATAGTCTTCAGTAGTATGGACAGCATTATTAGAACCATATGAAATATCGGTGCTTCCATCTTTTTTCTTAAAACCACTCCAGTCTCCTCCCTGAAGTCGTGAATCTTTTTCTGTAAATTTATTTTTGATAAAAGAAAATGTAATATTTGCTTCCTCACGATCTACAACATCCCCGGTATTCCGATCTACAACATACCAATGTACAAACCAGTTAAATCGTTCGTCTTTTCCTCCACGTATATTATTCTTTAATTCTGGAATAAATAATTCTCTATTTTGTCCAGGTAATGTATAAATTATTTTTTTCTCATAAAAGACACTGTCATGCCAGTTTTTACCATCTACGCTATGATTATTTAATATAATAGAAGGTCTATTTTCTTCATTTGTTACCGGTCCTTTAGGTGTCGTTTGTCCCCAGACCATCCAGCCTCCCCCGCCTGTCAGCAGGGCGAATGCGAGGAACAGCGTCCGGAGCCATCTGTCATATCTGATTTTATTTCGTTTCATCGTATTCTGAATTTAGTTTTATATCTGTTGTTATTTAGTGCGAAAATCTACTTATCGAGTAAGCATCGGTCTACTCGATAAGTAGACGAGAGCTTACTCGATAAGCAGACGGAAGCCTACTCGATAAGTAGGTTTTAGAGAGCTTATGGTTGCGATTCAAATATATCCGCAAACCGTAATGTCACTGTAAAGGACAAGGTCCGTTGGGCTTCAGGATTTTGTACCTCTAATATGAACGTTGCGGTTTGGTCTTGGGTCGCTGCACCAACCATACGACCGGTTATTTTTGTTCCGCTTATAGACAAATTGTCTACCAGTAAATTGTCATCATCGTTTGTTTGGGCAATTGACCATTTTAATTTCTTAACATCATATTGTGTACTGGTTTCTAACGATTTTAACTCCTTTATCGTAAGAGTAAATGGACCTCCTCCAACAATACTACAATCCAAATTGGTCAATCCATCTTCACTTGTCATCACATCCGGATACCCACCAATTGGTGGATTTTCTCCCTCTATCCCTAAAGTAAGTCGATAACTTGCAAATACCAATCTTAGGTTCCAAAGGTGATTGCGCGGAATCCGTTTGACGAAAGAGGTTCGTTTGGTTCCACTATGAAAATTTGCATCGTGACTGAAACCAGTACCCGTACTGGTTGTATTCAATATCACTTCAAACCCGTTGTCCTTTTCCGATTCATTCACATAAATCCATCCCGAGCTTTTTTCTTGATTTTCATCATTGGTTGTGAGCTGTATATTATTTAATATATCATTAATGCTCCATCCGTCTCCTGTCGTTGGCAAGATTGTGTTATTCTTTTTTCCAAACAGATAAGAGGCCGTATTAAAAAGACTGATTTTTAAATTATTGACAGTTATTTCATGGTTCGTTTCATTTTCTACGAAAACCTTCATGCGACTCACCAAACGGACTAACTCGATTTTCTTCTTCGTTCCGGAAGATACCGTCCATGTTTCAGAAAAACTCATCGGTAGGAATTTGTTATTATTCGGATCGAATGAGTTATTTTCCCAGGAAACCGTTTCCGGCAACTTCGGCATCGGTTGTCCTTCCGCTGTTCCGATTGCCTTATTCAAAGCTTCATTATTCAGCGACCCCCAGTTGGCAAACGCATAAATATTCTTCACACCACCGCTAATCTCAAAAGAGCCGGACGACCAGCTGGTCAAGTTTCCTGCCTTTGCTTGTTCATCACCAGTCAAATCTGGCTGGAACTTCTTTTCAATCTTATCGGAAGCGTTGACGATAAACACTACCAAAGAGTTGATCTGTTCACCGGTCAATGGCTTCAGATCATCGCCACTCGCTTTCGTCTGCAACGCCCCCGAAGCATCGGAGACGCCTACCTGCAAATCCACTTCCACCATTTCGGGAAGGTCGGGATCGCCGTTCGCGCCCCGCTCGCCGCTCGCGCAACCGAATGTCAGGCAGGCAAGCAGGCAAGCTAACACGGGTAGGCTTTTATATGGATTCAATCGCGTTTTCATAATCCCATCTCCTCATTACCAAGTGTCACGTCTTCGAGACGGACGATCCAGTCGTCCACTACTACATAGAGGCAATGCGCCCGTCCGCCGGCGATATCCACGTATGCGGTGAGCACATATTCGTCCTGACGGTCCAGATATTCCTGTCCGCCCAGTTTGTGCGACTCGATCTGCGTCAGCTTCAACAACTCTGTCAGGTTGACGTTGATAAACGGCGTCTTTTCGCTTGCATAGCGGACACTCAGCGTACCGGTCGAGTTGTCGATCAGGCGCAAGGTGTTCAGCTCGGTGCAGACGGCATCGTAGGCAACGGTTGCATTATCAGCCGACTTGACGGTTTCGACCTGTTGCAGGTAGGGCAACCAGGTGATGCGGGTGTCGGCAACCGGCTCGTTGTGTGCGTCAAGGTCGCCGTTGGTAGTGGTGACCACGAAGTCGAAGGCGTCTTTCGACAGTTCCGTGCCCCGGTTGGCATCCACTAAGATGAAACGGATTTTGTTCGTATTCTTCACGAGCGGAAACTCGGTGTCGGTCGTGCCGCCCGCCGGGATCGTGTAGTCCAGCTCACCCTGGAAGAGTCCCGACAGCTCGCTGTCCACTCTGTTTTTGGGTGCTCTCAGTGCCATACGGAAGTCTTCGATCGTAGAGCCTTCGGCGGGTTCCGTCCAGGTATAGTCGCGGTCGTTCAACCCCGCCCAGGCAAGCAGGCGGTAGTCGCCCGGTTCTAATTCGCTGAGGTCAACTTCGTTCTTTTTCAGTTCCTCGCCCTCGATCAGACGGGAAGAGAGGAACTTGCCGTCCTGATCGTAGATGTAGAGGCGGACGTTCTTTTCGCGCTCCTGGTTCACCATCTCGTAGGCGAAGGCATCGGCGTGCTTGATGTTGTGCCGGTAAACGAAACGGAGCGTGTGCCGGCAAAGAGGCAGTTCGTCATGGATATAATCGCATGAAGCCAGTCCGGCGAGGCAAAACACCGCCAGCACCGGGAATAAAAGATATAGTATTTTATGATAGTTCATTGTTCTCCAATTTTGCACGTTAAAAATAAATCGTCTCGTCCGGCAGTCCTATCCAGGGTTTGACAATCACTTCGATTTCGATTTTTTCCGGTTCATCCGGATTGTCGGGATCTTCGGGGTCTTTCGGATCATCCGGGTTATCCGGATCTATCGGATCCTCGGGCTCGGGATCGAACGGCGGTTCGTAGGGAATGTCGTCGCCCAGGCCGTAGAAGTCGCGGATGCGCAACTTGTAGACGTTGTTGCGCACGATGGCATACTCCATGATGCCCTTCGAAGGGGCGTTGTTGTTGGAATGGCGGATCCAGTGCGTGTAGAAGCAAACACCGTCCACGTAGGTATGCAGACCATAGCGTGCCAACAGACGACGCGTGTCTTTACCGCCCTGGTTGACCTGCGGCGTGCCGTCCGTGCGCGAGGCATATCCGAACGTCGTGTACATATATTTCTTCCACGCCAACGCAGCGGCTTCGGCTGCCGTCAGAGCAGTTGACGAATTCTTGCCTTTCAGCTGCCTTGAAAGGAAACGGCGGTATCCGGTCGGGTCGCCCTCCTTCAAGCTCGATGCCAGCGAATACACGTCGCCCCAGGTCTTGCCCGTGAAGTCGTAGGTAGAGACGTCCGGCGCCCCTTCGGTGAAAGCCAGCATCGCTGCTTCGGGCGAACCGTAGATCACACCTTTGAAAGCAAAGAAGGTAAACGGCGTGCCGTCCAATCCTTTGCGATAGTCGCTCGTGCCGGTGGCGGGATCATAGAAGAGGCACCTTCTGGGCCCGTATAATGTCCTGAACACCACGCCTGTGCAATAGTAAGGCGACTGGTCGGCACGCGCCACCGTGTTTTCTTTCGTGTAGCCCACGCGGTACCATTCGCCCACGCGGTCGCCCATGCCGTTGGAGAAACGCCAGTTACCTGCCGAAGTACCGAAACTCATAAAGTAGTTTTCATAAAGGGCTTCGACCCGTTTGCCGTCCGAAGCGGGACGCTCCGGCCAGTTGGGGTTGAACATCTCGCTCTTCACATTCGCCATCGTCTTGTAGCGGCTCCACGGGTCAAGCACGTAGTTAGTCTGGTGGTCGCCCCATTCAGGCAGCTCCAAGCCTAAAAACTCAACTGCGCTTGCCGGTCCGAACGCATCGTTGGCCGCCGCTCCGACCACTCGCTTGACCATGAATGAACCTGCATCCAGCTTGTTGACGATCATGGCGCCGGTAATCGACACGCGGGCTGCTCCCGCCGTCTTGTCCATCACGTCGAAGTAGTCATGTACCGGCAGGTAGTCGATGCGTGCCGCATGGCGTTCGACCTCGACCGTTGCCGAAGCGGGGTTGTCGATCGTGTTGTCGCCACAGATATACACCTTCTCGTCCAGGTGGCCGTCCGACGCCATCACGAAATGTGAATACTCGCCGTTTCTTTCCATCCACGCACGCTTTTGCAGGAAGTCACGTACTTCTCCGAGCGTCAAGTCTTTGAGCTGCGGGCGGATGTTGCCGGTGTTGGTAATAACCAGCAGGTCGTACCATCCGCCGGGCAGTCCCACCAACACCGGTTCGGTGCGGTTGTCGCCCTGCATGGCGTCGCGGTTGAGATAGATAATCTTGTCTATCGGAGTCGAGGCGGGCGAGTTCACCCCGTCTGTCCCTTGGTAGAAGAGCAGCATCAGGTCGTCGATGCGCGTCTCGTAGTCCTGCCCCGGCTCGTAGCCGTCGCCGTTCTCGCCTCCTGTAGGATTCGAGCGGGTGAGCGGTGCCTTGACATCCGGACAACGGAGCGTCAGTCGGAGGTAGTTCTCCTTCACCGGCTTGTCGCCGCCGTCGTCCCGTTCCGTCCGAAGCTCGTCCGAACAGCCTGCCGTCAGGAGGGTGGCTGCCGCACAGGCATATAAAAGGAATTTATTGGTTATGTTCATGATTCTTCGTTTTTAAGAGTTGCTCATTCTTCGCGCTTCGCCTTGATCTGTTCGAGGTTCGCACGGGCGGCTTCGCCTGCTGCCGGGCTGTTTTCCAATCTTTTCAGGATCGCTTCCGCACCGTCGAGATCGCCACGCAGCATCCGGACGGAGGCAAGCGCCAACTGTTTCTCGTCGCCTTCGACAGCTTTCGCAAGATAACTTTCCGCACGGTCGAGCTGGCCTGTCCGAATGGCGGTGTTGGCGGCATTCAGGTTGGATACCGGGTCGTCCGGAAACATGCGGACCGCGATTTCGAATACTTCGTTATACTTCTCGCTGCCGGCTTCGAAAAGCTGTGCCACCATGAACATTTCGTTCAGGCTGAGCTTCTTCGGGTCGGTGTAGATGAGCGACTTCGCCTCTTCGGCTGTGAAGTTGCGGATGTGGTATTTCACCACGTAGTCCGAGTGACGCAAGGCGGGATAGATGTCACGCAGCAAGATCTTGTAAGAAGTACCGCCGTTCAGCGTCTTCAGCTTCAGTTCCTTCTTGTCCATGTCGCGCGGTTCCGGGTTGCGGATGATGGCGAGCAGTTCCGCCTTGTCGGGCAGATTCATCTCTTCCAGCCGCTTTTCCAGCCCTTCCCAGTCTTCCGGCTCGAAGTCGACGCTGAAGGTGGCGTGTTCGAAGCGATAAAGGCTCTTCACATAGTCACGCAACGCCTTGGCACGGTTTTCTGCCAGATAGGTGTTGTTGGCGTATGTTCCTTCGGGAGAGGCGAAACCTTTGATCCACACCTCCGTGATAGTGGCGTAGGGATCGTCCTTCACCGACTCGATGGTGGCACGGATGGCGGCCAGTTCGCGCGGGTTGTTGCGGTAGTCGGGATAAATCGTAATCTTGTTGACCGGGAAGTCGAGGAACGCCTTGCCTTCGATCGAACGCGCCTTGACCGCTTCGGCTTCGGGAGTACGGTAGGCGAGCAGCGGTTTCAATACCACCGGCTCTGCCATGTTGATCGGGAAGAGCGGTAAACGGTCGTTCTGCAATGCCTCCCAGCCGCAACCGCATTCGTCGATGACGAGGGCGACTTCCGACTTCTTCATCCACGGTGCCATCGGTGTGCGGGTGGTATATTCGAAAGTCTGAGGCTTCCCTTTCTCGCGGCGCAGTTCGTATTCATCGTGTGTCGTATAGGTACGCTCCGTCCGTTCATATAATATATGCCGGTCGCGTCCGGAGAGGATGACCGGTGTCAGGGGACGGATGCTGTCGCCTGACGTGATGACCGGTGTGCAAACCAGGCTACGGTCTGAAGGAACTTTGGTTTCTCCGAAGTCGAGTGTCATGCCGATCAGCAGGGTACCGTCCGACTTCTCCACAATCTTATCTTTTACTTTAATCTCTTGTGCCTGCAAGGTGGCTACCGCCAGCAGACTTGCCACAATCCATGTATGCTTGTTCATTTTCATAAGGCGGCGATGTTTAGAATTGATAAATCAGGTTGATAGCGGCCTGCGTGGGACCGAAATAGTGTTTCTTCACATACTCCTGGCGGCGTCCGCAGTTGGTACAGGGGTACTTTTCCGATTCGAGGTAGAGGTAACCCACACCGACGGTCGCTTCCAGATTCCAGTGTTTGGAGAGCAGCCACGAATACCCGTAGCTGACACCTACACCCGCACCCCAACCCTGGTGGCGTTCGTTTTCGGTACCAAGCAGCTTGATGTCCGATACATTATATAATATGTATGGGACGTGCAATCCGATGAAATGTTTGTAAAACGTTTCGCAGAACCAGTAGCGCATCTCCGGATGGAGTCGCCAATGTTTGAGAGATTTGCCATAGCTGCCGTCCTCCTTCTTTCCGTCGAACGGATTAAGCCCGGTCTCTATGTCCAGACTCCAGTGACGTGCCAGGCGAAACTCCGCTCCGGCGTTGAAAGTAGCCATGGCTCCCCAATATGGAATATTGGTTTTAATTCCGACGACCGAACCTTTTTGTCCGGTCAACCTGTCTTGTGCGTAGAATGTCAAGGGTACTACTAACAGGAACATCATGACGATAAGTTTTTTCATCATACTCTTTATTGTTTTGCAGTTATAGTTTTCTTCCATTTCAGTCATCGGTTTGTTTTGCGGTATGCTTATTTATGAAATAAGGATACCAACATTTGTCTTTAGCCATAAAGAGCAGGTAGAACTGCAATTTTGGAATGTTTCTCCTGCTCGAAAAAGTTTGATTTTGACAATTTTTTGTTCTTTCTATGAAAGTAAAAGAATAAGAAATTGTAATAAAACATTAAATGAGGGCAAGGAAAGGGGAAACTTGTCTTAAAATAGAGAATCAGTACTAATTTGTGTAAATAATGTGCAAAAATTAGGCAGTAGGGAAATGGGAAGACTATTTTTTTCTCTTTTAAAAAGCCTTCATATATATTTTTATATTATTTTTGCCTTTAAAATAAGGAAATATCTCCTTAGCTCAAACTGAATTTAACTCAACATCGTAATAACAAGTTTGTTATAAGCTATGATCCTTATTTCATAAATAAGGATTGTTACAAACTTTACCTTATTTCATAAATAAGGTGAAGTTTTAATCTGTCCTCCACCAAACAGACAGTTGATAGGGGCAGAAATAATTCGATTGGCTTTCGTCAATTCAGACACATCCAATTCACTTAAATAGTAACGTGTTGTTTTTTCCGAACTGTGTCCCAATCCTTGGCTGATAACAGCGACGGAAACACCGGATTGTAGTGCCGTGGATGCCCAGCTATGGCGGATCACGTATGAAGTGAAACGGACAGGAAGGCAAAGTTTATCTCCGATTTCCTTCAATTTCTTGTTGTGCAGTGCCAGACAACATTTATATTGTGAATGAGTTGGCGAACTTGACGGTAGGATAGGAAAGAGAAACTTTCTTTCCTCTTTATTCGAAGGTGCATATTTATTGATAATCTGCCACATACCGGTACTTATTTCCATACGGATTCGAGTACCTGTTTTCCGACGGTTATATACCAACTCGCCATTTTGGATGTTGCTTGTCGTCAGGTAAGCCATATCGACAAAAGGCATCCCACAGGCCAAAAAACTGAATAGGCACAGGTCTACCGCCAGTTCCTGTCCATGCGAACCATCTGTCTTGAAACTTGCCAACTGTTGAATAAGCGTGACAGATATGGCACGCTTGACGGTGGATTCGCGTTTGAGTTTGAGCCCCTGAAAGGGATGTTCAACCGGTTGCAACAAGCCATCATAACAGGCTGCATTATAGATCGCGCGTAAACTGCTCTGATAGGAGTTGATCGTGTTTGTTGCTAATCCTTTGCACTGCAGGTAAGCAGCAAAATCAGAAATCAGCGTTCGGTTCAGGTCTTCCATACGAAATTCGGAATTACCCGTAAATTTTAAAAAATGATTGACGGCAACTTGATAAAGTTCCGCTGTACTTGCCTTATTCAATTTTTTTTTCACTCCGATACGCACATTGGCATATTCGAGAAGTAATAACGAAGGGGAAATTTTCTTTCGTGCCATATTGGTATTTTGTTTGAATGGTTATTAGCTTATAACAAATGTAAATGCCTCTTATTGTCAAATTCTTCAAAAAGTTATTGGTTCAAATCGAAACTACTACTGCGTCTAATTCGATTTTCTATCCCATCTGATTCAAATTACCCGCAAGGGTAATATTTTTTAACAAACAGGTGCTTTTGGTATGTTGTTTGGAATCAGTGTATTGTCGGATATTGGTGGGCAAGGATGGGTTGTTGTCATTTTTGAAAAAAGATAAATCATTATAGAGAAGATGAAGAAAGATAATCTTATTACTTTTACCGCCGGAATCTTAAAAGAACAGACCATGAGAAAACCTCTGCTTAAAACATTGCTTTGCCTTTCGCTATTGGCTCCTTTTACGGGGAGTGGCCAGGATAAAAATGCGCTTGAATCCGGTTTTGCGAATCCGGCTGAAAAGGTGCAAACTTCCGTTTATTGGTATTGGATTTCCGGGAATATCTCGGAAGAAGGCGTAAAGAAGGACTTGTATTCGATGAAAGAAGCCGGGATCAACCGGGCTTTTATCGGGAATATCGGGTTGGAAGGGATTCATACGCCTTATAAGACCGTGCCGTTTTACAGTGAGGAATGGTGGAAAATACTACATGCAGCCCTTAAAACGGCAACGGAGTTAGGAATAGAGATCGGCATTTTTAATTCCCCCGGATGGAGTCAGTCGGGCGGGCCGTGGGTGAAACCGGAACAGGCGATGCGTTATTTGGCATCTGTAAAGGCGGAAGTCAGTGGAGGAAAACAGGTCGAGGTGGTTTTGGCGAAGCCGGATAAAGATTTCCAGGATGTAAAGGTGATCGCTTTTCCCTCTGTCGGGAAGAGAGCAACCCGGCTGTCGGCCGCAAATACACAAGTGACATCTGCAACGCCTTTGCAAAACTTGAACAGCCTGATCGATGGAGATAAAGAGACGGCCATGCTCTTTACGGAAAAGAGTGAAAAGCCGGTGGCGATCGATTTCAGGACGGACGAACCGTTTACTTTACGCAGTCTGCAAATCTTCCCCGCTTGTCAGCCGATCCAAACCAATGCCCGTTTATTGGTAAAAGAGAACGGGGCTTACCGGATGCTGTCCGATTTTAAGATCGACCGTTTCAATGCGAATCTGAATGTCGGCTTTGAACCGTATGCTCCCGTCGTTATCTCTATCCCGGCAATGACGGCAAGCGAGTTCCGGTTGGAACTGACAAACGTCGCTCCAGGTACGGGACTGGCCGAGGTGGAGTTTTCTTCTCTTCCTGCTGTGGAACGTTATCCTGAGAAGACATTGGCCAAGATGTTTCAGACTCCGCTTCCCTATTGGCATGAATACCAGTGGCCGGTACAACCGGAAGCTGGCGATCCCTCCCTGGTTATCGATCCCGGACAAGTGTTGGATATTTCTGCTTTCCTGCAGGGGGACCGCCTTGTCTGGAAAGCTCCGGCAGGAGAGTGGACAGTCCTGCGTACCGGTATGCTCCCGACAGGCGTAACAAACAGCCCTGCCGATCCCGAAGCGACCGGTCTGGAAATAGATAAAATGAGCCGCAAGCATGTAGAAGCGCATTTTGAATCTTTCATGGGCGAAATATACCGCCGTATTCCGGCAGAAGACCGTACCTGTTGGAAAGTTGTCGTGCAAGACAGTTACGAAACAGGCGGACAAAATTTTACCGACGGTTTCTTATCGGAGTTTCAGGCGCGTTACGGCTATGATCCGTTACCATTCCTTCCGGTTTATGAAGGATATGTGGTCAAGAGCGAGGATCAGTCCGACCGTTTCCTTTGGGACCTGCGCCGCCTGATTGCGGATAAGATTGCATACGACTATGTCGGCGGCTTGCGGGACGTATGCCATAAATACGGATTGACGACCTGGCTGGAAAACTACGGGCACTGGGGCTTTCCCGGCGAGTTCCTGCAATACGGCGGACAGTCGGACGAGATAGGAGGCGAGTTCTGGAGCTTTGGCGATTTGGGGAATATCGAGAATCGTGCCGCCTCTTCCTGTGGACATATATACGGAAAGCAGAAGATTTCGGCCGAATCGTTCACCAGCGGCGGGACGCCTTTCAGTTGCTATCCCGCCATGATGAAACAACGTGGCGACCGTTTCTTTACGGAAGGAATCAATAATACGTTGTTGCACGTCTATATTTCGCAACCTTCGGAAGAACGGGAACCGGGGATGAACGCCTGGTTCAGCAGCGAGTTCAACCGGCTGAACACCTGGTATCCGCAGATGGATTTGTTTACATCCTATTTGAAACGTGTCAATTATATGTTGCAACAAGGGTTGAATATTGCCGATGTTGCGTATTTTATCGGCGAAGATGCCCCCAAGATGACAGGTATCGTTGAACCGGAACTGCCGAAAGGTTACCAGTTCGATTATATCAATGCCGAGGTGATAGAGCGCGACCTCTTTGTCAAAGACGGCTTGCTGACGTTGCCTCACGGTACGCAATACCGGATATTGGTACTTCCGAAGCTCGAGACCATGCGTCCCGAACTGCTTGCCAAGATCGGGAAACTGATCGAAGACGGTGCAGTTGTCTTAGGACCTGCCCCGAAACGTTCGCCGAGTGGCGAATCTTTCCAAACGGCTGACGGGCAGGTTAAGAAGTTGGCAGACGTATTATGGTCCGGCCTGGACGGGCGGAACGTGAAGGCTGCCAAAAGAGGAAAGGGGGAATTGCTGTTTGGTATGACAATGGAAGAAGCCTTGAAGCATATAGGCTGTGTACCTGACTGCGGGCTGCCGGCGGACGCTCCGGTCCTCTACGGACACCGTTCTGCCGGAGATGCCGAGATCTATTTTATCTCCAACCAGAAGGAAGAGACGATTGAGGTCAGTCCGGAGTTTCGTGTCCGTTCAAGGCAACCGGAGTTGTGGGATGCGACAACCGGTCGTACCCGTATGCTACCGGCCTATAAAGAGACGGCTGCGGGAACGGTGGTCCCTTTGATGTTGCATCCTCATGAAAGTGCTTTTGTCGTGTTCCGCCGACCGGCCGCGAAAGCGGAGGGAACGGGGTTGCAACTGAACTATCCGGCTCCGCAGACGCTTGTTCGCTTAGATGCTCCTTGGAAAGTCTCTTTTGAGGAAAAGAGAAGAGGACCGGCTGTTCAAACCTTTGCCCGCCTGGAAGATATCAGTAAGAACGAAAATCCTGATATCCGCTATTATTCAGGTACGATTTGGTACGAGACGGAATTTAAGTTGAAAAAGAAACCGGAAGGCCAATTGTATCTGAATCTGAACGATGTCGGTGTCATGGCAAAAGTAAAGATCAACGGCCGGTATGCCGGGGGTGTTTGGACAGCTCCCTACCGGGTAAATGTCACGGATTTGGTTCAAAAAGGAAAGAATAAAGTCGAAATAGAAGTCGTTACCACCTGGATGAACCGCTTGATCGGCGACAGCCGTTTACCGGAGTCCGAACGGAAAACCTGGACGCCTTGCAACAGCTGGAAACCGACCGACAGTTTGCAGAAATCCGGTCTGATCGGTCCCGTTTGTATAGAATGTGTGAATTGATTGTTTCCGAATGTGAATGCCAGCTGTTTACTTGGCAAAACAGCATTACTTTTTTACCTTTGCAATTTGGTAAATGAAGGAAATAAGTATGTCCGAAAACAATTCTATATTCATCAAGGGAGCTCGAATCAATAACCTGAAAAATATCGATGTCGAGATCCCCAGAGATAAAC
>ERZ827492.771-NODE-771-length-28327-cov-3.645727_pt1 | contig 28327 bp, 25 predicted proteins | sample MGYA00519704_ERZ827492 | MGnify/ENA primary metagenome ERZ827492 (study PRJEB31778, sample SAMEA3449325) | human gut metagenome | biome: human gut; feature: human-associated habitat; material: faeces | place: United Kingdom | collected 2010/2012 ...
TGACCGTGTCCGCCATGTCGTATCGGTGAACGGAAATGCCGTGCAAATGGAGTCGCTTTGCCCGCTACGCCTGCATCAGCAGCACGCTTTGCGACCAGGCAAGCAGTTTCTCTGCGAGCTCATCAGTCTCAAAGGCCTGCGGGTCATCATAGGCATCGAGGAACACGCGCTCCTCTTCGCTCGCAAGCTGCCTCATGGCAGCACGGCTCGATGGATACTCGCCAGTCTGCGCGTATGGCCGCCATGACCCAAGACGTGCGAGAGCTAGATGGCCGCCGGCCCCACCGCCGGAGAGCAGCTGGCGTAATATTTCCGTTGCTCTGGAAATTCTATACTAAATAATCTATAATTTCCGTTGTAATGGAAATTATAGAAAGGCATTCACGCAATGCATGATTACTTGATACCACGCCCCCTCTATGCCGAAAGGCTCGACAGAAGCATCGACACCCCGAACATCAAAGTCCTTACAGGGATTCGCCGATGTGGGAAGTCGACCCTGCTGCGCATGCTCACCAAGCAGATGCTTGCGGACGGGTTCCCGCCGCAGAACCTCTTCTACAAAAGATTCGACCAATTTGGAATTCCGGTCAATCCCGACGCCGAATGGCTCCTCGCTGAGCTGTCCCAGGCGATGGATGCTTCCAATCCAGATACCCCCTTCCGCGTTTTCCTCGACGAAGTGCAAGAAGTCGATTCCTGGGAAAAGGTGGTAAGACAACTGCACACCAAGAAAGGCGTGGATGTTTTCATCACCGGATCGAACGCCTATGTGCTTTCCTCGGATCTCTCGACATTCCTGGCGGGTAGATATGAGCAAATCGAGGTCTATCCCCTGTCCTTTCTCGAATATAAGAGGTTCGCAGAGGCAGCTGGTGATTACCCCACTGAGAGCGATGAGCTGTTCCGTGCATTCATGACATATGGGGGTATGCCGGGCTTATTCGAATTGCCCTTTTCGCAAAGCCAGGGAAAGCGGGACGAGCTGACCTCCCTTTTTGATGCAATCATATTGAACGATGTTGCCCGTCGTGCTCGCATCAATGACGTGGACTTGCTTGTGAAGCTCATTAGGTACGTCTATTCCACATCGGGATCATTGTTCTCCACCAAGAAGATATCCGATGCTCTCACCAGCATGGGCAGAAAAGTGAAGCCCGAGACCATCGACAATTACCTTGTTGCCCTCGAGCGTGCGTTTGCACTCTACGCATGCGAACAGGAAGGTCTCTTGGGAAAGCAAGTGCTTAGGCCCCTGAAGAAGCTCTATCCGGTTGACACGGGATTCAGGAATCTCCCGAATGGTTTTTCAGGAACCGATATCGGATTCCAGTTGGAAAACATCGTGTTTATGGAGCTCAAACGCAGGGGGCATACCGTGTTCGTCGGAGCCATGCCCAACGCAGAGGTAGACTTCATTGCGAAGCGGGGGAGCGAAAAGGAATACTTCCAGGTGACCGCTTCGCTTCTTGATGAAGCAGTTTACCAACGAGAGCTCACACCCCTCGAGGCGATTAAGAACTCCTTTCCCAAGACAATTCTCACACTTGACGGATGGCGAACGGGCATCACGTCTTCAGGGGTGAGGATTATGGGAATTCAGGAATGGCTTCTCAGCAGCTGATGCCGCCAACTCCGCCCCTCCCGATCGAAGAACAGCCAATGCAAAAGCGCCTAATCATCCAGCAGCGGGTTGTGCTTCATGCGCAACCCGCGATCCAGCCCAGCAAGGATACCCGCTACGCCGAGAAAAACGTCTAGCCATCCAGGAAGACCGAAGGTCGGCACTGACCAACCCGTCAGGTGGCCGATGCCATTTAGCAGGTTCGGCACCTGCGTCACCAGGGCTGTTGCAAGGATAATCCATGCGACACCTGCCAGGAGCATGCTCGCCGCGGGATGCGTTCGCCCGAAAGAGAGCCTGCGATCTTCCGCCGTGCCAGGCAGGGGCACAAGCAGCCGAGACCTCTGGCCGCGGGACACAAGCTTTGCGGCCTTCATACCATAGAGAGCCATGGCTGCCTTGATCGTTGCGCCTCCGATGTCAAAAGAAGCGGGTGAGCTCTTCTCCGCCACCAAACGACCATCACGATAGAGGCGTACCTTTTCCTTGATGTCGAAGAAATCAACTTCGACGACATATTGGGAATCGTCGTGCAGCGCGTGGTTACGCGCCTCAATGCCCCCAAGGAGCTGCCAAATCACGATGACGACAAAGCGGCTGCCATTGCGGAGCTTCTGATGGAAACGCTGCCCCTAGATGCCGAGCGTGAGAAGGAAGCCCGCATTTGGGCCTCCTTCTCGACAGCTGCGCTCACAGACAAAAAGCTTGGCGCCTACAGCCGGCAAATGAACGACGCACTCGAGCAGTTCTGCCTGGAATGCATCCGAGAATTGAACGGTTCGAAGATATCTGAAGAGGATCCTGACATCAGATTCGAGACCATGCATCTGCACTGTCTGCTCGACGGGCTCACGATTGCACTGCTGATTGACCCGTCGCCAAAACGACAGCAGGAAGCCGAGCGCATCGTACGTGATTTTGTCGAGCATTGCGCCAGAGGAGCCTGACCCTCTAGCAGACCGCCTTATGACAGCAAAGCACCGGCATGACAAAGAAGGCGGACTTCGAGCACGCGCCATGAAAACGAACCCTTCATCGTCGGAGGCACCTCCCGCGATGTTTTGGCAGGATTTACGCACTCATAATGAGAAAGCTTCTGCCGGCGGCATGCTGCGCCACATGGTTACGCAGCCTTATTTCCGGCCTTGGTTTTGCTTCGAGCTTTGAAAGTAGGGTCGTATGTCTGCACGATTCGCAAGCGATTCGTCCACAAGCGCCCGCGCACGGGGCCTTCGCAGCGCCTTGCTCGCGTTTGCGCTCATCGCCAGCCTTTACCTCATCGACGTCTTAGTGCTTCAAAACGTTCCCGAGGCCGCTTATGTCTATGCGGCGAACTACGCCCTTCCCTTCGACCTCATGGTGGGCGTGCCGCTAATCATCTATCTACTTGTCATTAGAAGAAAGAAGCTCACGCCCTTGCTTGTGCTGCCCATGATGTGGGCAGGCGGTGCGGCTTCTGCCTTCCTTGCCGCCCCCGGCCAACCCTCTCTGGTTCCCGTGTTTGCAGCGGGGTGTGCGGTGGTGGAAATCACCATTTTTGATAGGTAAAGCTATCAAATCGATAATTCATATCGCAAGGGTTCGTGTAGGGTGCGCCAGAAGCTTGCCTCTCCTAAAACCCGCCGCGGAAGACGATTTCGTCGAGCGTGTGGCGCTTCTCGTGCATCGGGCTGGGGTTTGCCTCGATTATGTCATCAACTTGCTTTTTACATTAAAAGTAAATTTCGCAGTTTATAAAATTAGGTTTATACTATTATCGCAAAACCTCATTGAATAAATGCTGGTTTATCTAAGGAGTTCCAATGATTGAGCGCCCGCGCTATATGGAATGGCTGGAGCGTTGGAAAGACGAGCCTGTCATCAAGGTCATCACAGGATTACGTCGCTGCGGAAAATCGAGCATCCTGGAGTTGTTTCGCCAACATCTGAGTGCGCAGGGTGTTAGTAACGACAATATCGTCTCCATCAACTTTGAAAGCCTTGATGAAGAGTACCCTCTCAAAGCAAAACCACTCTATGACTATATCGTTCAATCACTTGGACATGGATTGAACTACGTCTTTCTTGACGAAGTGCAGCATGTCGAGAACTTCGAACGTGCCGTAGATGCCCTTGCTCTGCGCGACGATGTCGATCTTTACATCACCGGCTCAAATGCTCACATGCTTTCGGGTGAGCTGGCCACGCTTCTTACAGGACGCTATGTAGAACTGCGCATGCTCCCATTATCTTTTGCCGAGTTCAGGAGCGCCTGGGATGAAGGCGTATCTACAGAAGTCCTCTTCATGCGTTATCTCAACTATGGCGGGATGCCCTACATCGTCAGGCTCAATGACGATGAGAGCATTGCCGACTACCTAGGTGGCGTGTTCAGCACAATTATCGTTAAGGATATCGCCACACGTCATCCGCGCATGAACATGCGATCTTTCAACAAGACCGCCGCTTTTCTCGCGGACAATATCGGCAACATCTCGTCGCAAGCAAAGATATCCCGTGGGCTTACGAACGATGGGGGGAAGGTCTCCGCAACAGCGGTTGCTGAATACGTCAATGCCCTTTTGAAGAACTACCTGCTTTTCAGAGCCGAGCGCTACAACATTAAGGGGCGCGAATATCTCGAAACTCTTGAGAAGTACTATCTTGGGGATTTGGGATTTCGCTTCTGGCTCCTCGGTAAAACCAAGCAAGATGTCGGACGTTGTCTTGAGAACGTGGTGTATCTGGAACTGCTGCGCAGGTACAGAAGTGTCGCCATCGGCAAGATCGGCGAGAGGGAAGTCGACTTTGTAGCAAGCGACCAAGCGGGGCCGCATTACTACCAAGTGTCGCAGACGGTCATGGAGTCTGCGACACTCGAACGCGAACTGTCTGCCTTGCAATCCATTCGCGACGATTATCCAAAGACCTTGCTTACGTTAGACCGTATAGGTTCATCTGACCATAACGGCATCAAGCAAAAGAATGTCATCGACTGGCTGCTAGAGGCATAATACAAGCGCTTGCGCGCGGCACATGTCGCCTTCTCACATAAGACGACGTCTCCTGGAGGGAAGGAGACGTCGTCTTGGAAAAGGAGGGCAAGCGTTTGCGGTGCATTTCGCACTCATTCGTTTTTGGGCTCAGGCTCCATTCCAACAAGGCCCTCGTCCTCGGCTATGATGAGATTCTCCACGTCTTCGTCGCCGTCTTCCCATTGGGTCGAGTTCTTTCTTCCGGGAAGAACCAGGTTCAGCAAGACTGCCGTAAAGGCCGTTCCCGGTATTCCGCACAAGAACATGGAAACCCAGAAGGGAAATTGGGCCAGTGCCTCTGGAAACGCGTTGAAACCGAGGCCTATCGCGGTGGATACGGCGACGATAGTCACAACCCTTTCGTCTGGCTTGGACTCCATGATGATCTTTATGCCATTGACGAGAATGACACCGAACATCAGGAGGACCGCTCCTCCGAAAACCGCCGTCGGAATCACGGAGCAAAGCGCGCTTATCTTCGGGCAGATTCCGGCCAGGACCATAATGGATCCGGCCACGGCGACGACAAACCGGCTACACACCTTCGTGAACCCCAAAAGGCCAACATCGGCGCTAGCGGAAATCGTCGGACCGCAGTTGAAGAGGCCGGAGAACGCACTGGTGATGGCCTGGGTGAAGATGACGCCACGAGTCTCGCGCCTTGTCGGCATTCTGTCCGCGGCTATCTTGGTCGTGGCCGACACGTCGCCAAGCAGTTCCGCCACGCCGCAAATTGCCAGGAATCCGATTGTCAGACAGGCGTCAAGGGGAAACTCGATACCCCAATAGAGTGGCTGGGGAAGGCCTATCCACGCCGCGTCAACCACTGGCTGAAAATCGACCTTTCCCATGCCGATCGCGACCAGGAAGCCTATGCAGAGGCCTATCAGCGGTGCCGCCCCATGAAGAAATCCCTTGCCCAGGACGTGAAACACGAGCACGGCGCAGAGGGTGATGCCAGACAAGACAAAATTGGACGGGTCGCCATAATCGACATTCCCGCTCCCCCCGGCACAATACCCAAGGGCCACCCCTATGAGCGTTGCGCCGAGCACGAACACGACCGAGCCCGAGACAAAGGGCGGAAAGATAATGCGTAGCTTGTCCGAGAAGGCGAAGAAGACCAATCCGCAGATCAAGCTGCCCACAAGACATGCCCCGACGTATCCCGCATATCCCACCTGCGGTGCGATCAGCAACGCCGGCGACACGAAGACGACGCTCACGGTCATGGCTATGGGAACTTTTCCGCCAACGGGACCAACGCCGATCGTCTGCAGGATGGTCGAGAGGCCCGCGACGAAGAAGGCACAAGACACCAGTATCGCCGTCTGTGCGGGGTCGAACCCCAGCCCTGCCGCAACAAGCAGCGGGTACGGCAGGGCCTGGAACGCGATGAGAAGCGCGTGCTGGAGGCCGAAGGGAATCAGCTCCTTGACCGGAGGTCTATCATTTATCTTGTATCCTTCAGCTTTCATGTTCCCGCCTCTCCACGCTTCGCAATGACAGCTCGGCCGTCTCTAGCGTTTTTCGTTATCTGGATGCTTTGCAGCTTCAAAATCAATCGGGGAGACAGGCTCTCCGGACTTGGGAGCCTTCAGGTCGCTTACATCGACCTCGACACCCATGAGGTTTTCCTCAGTCGTGGCACCCTGCGCGTCGGCCTGGTTCTCCGGAAGACTTCCGACCTGCTCTTCCAGCGACTGCTTCTTGAGGTTGCGCCCCGGCAGCACGATATTGAGGATGACTGCGGCAAAGGCGGTGCCAGGGACGCCGCAGAGCATGGTGGATACCCAGAACGGGAACTGGGCAAGCGCATCGGGGAAGGAGTTGAAACCGATGCCGATGGCCAGGGCCACGGCGAGAATCGTCTGGGTGCGGCCCGTCTGCTCGCTCTCCATGATGATCTTCATACCATTGACGAGAATGGTTCCGAACATCATCAAGACGGCTCCGCCAAATACGGGATTGGGGATGACCGAGAACACTGCGGAGAACTTCGGGCAAAGTCCCATCAGAAGAACGATGACGCCAGCGCACGCAACGGCGTATCGGGAGAACACCTTCGTGATGCCCATGAGGCCGATGTTGGCCGATCCAGAAATGGTCGGGACGGCGTTGAAAATGCCGGCGAACACGCTCGTCACTGCCTGGGTCAGCACCGTCTTGCGCGTCTCCTCCAGGGTGGCGGGCCTATTGGCGGCGGTGTCGACCGTCGCGGATGTCGTACCGAGAATCTCGACAACACCGCAAACCGCGACGAGCGTCATCACGAGACAGGCGTCAATGGGAAACGAGATTCCCCAGGCGAGAGGCTGCGGGACGCCAATCCATGCGGCCTCGCTCACCGACGAGAAGTCGACCATGCCCAGGCAAATGCTGATGATGAACCCCACGATCAGGGCGATCAGCGGCGCCGCGCCCTGGATAAAGCCTCTGCCAAAGACGCTCAGCACCAGGGTGATGAGAAACGTAATGCCGGCAAGCGCCAGGAACATGGGGTCACCGTAGTTCTCGACGCCCGCACCACCGGCGCAGTTGTTCAGGGCATTTCCGATGAGGCCAGTACCCAAAACCAACAGCACCGCTCCCGAGATGAAGGGAGGGAAGATGACCTTAAGCCATCCGGAGAACAGCACGAAAATGACGCCGCATATGATTGCCGCGACAATGCATGCACCCATGTATCCGCCGAAGCCGGACTGGGGGATGATCAGGGCAGCCGGTGCGATAAACACGAAGCTGCCGACCATGACCATCGGGATCTTGGCTCCGATGGGACCCAGGCCGAAGCTCTGGATGAACGTGCATATGCCGCTTACGAATAGCGCGGATGCCACCAGCAGGGCCGTTTGCACGGCGTCGAGACCAACCCCCGCAGAGATGAGCAGAGGTGCCGGCAGGGTCTGGAAAAGAATGATGAGTGCATGCTGCAAGCCAAAGGCGAGGAGATGAGGGGTCTTGGGAAGCTGATTCATCCCATTGCCACGCTCCAGCTTCTTCTTTGGCGCTTCTTGGACAGTTTCCATTTTGTCTCCTAATTTGAACGAGGGCTATCAATCACGCGCGCTCCGGCGCCTTGAAGAACTGAAGCTCGGGGAACGCCTGGTCCTTTTTGGTAAGGTCCACCTCGACCGGCTGATCGAGATATCCCTCCTTCTTGAGCCACATCGTGTACGACTCCGGCTCGACATTCTCGAGCCACACGTCTCCGAATTCGTCGGTGTGAGACGAAAGGACGACTTCGCCGTCGCTAGCTCGCTGCAAGATCACCTCTGCGCCCTCAACGACCTCGTCCTCATCGATATCGACGACAGTCGCCGCGACGAACCGCTTTGGCATGTTCAGGTAGTAGACGCGCGGGGAAGTACCCAGCTCGGGCTGGAGCACGACGGCATTCTTCAGCTCCTCGGCGAACTCCTCTTCTTCGCCAAATCGCAGGGCGCCCGTGCAGCAGGCATCGACGCATCGTGGGACCGCCCAGCCATCGTCGAGAAGATGAGCGCAGCCCGTGCATTTCTGGGGAATTTCGAGTTCGTCGTTCCAGTAGATGGCACCGTAGGGGCAAGAATCGACTATCTCCTTCTTGCCTTTCGATTTCTCGGGATCGAGAATCACCAGTCCGTCATCGCGCTTGTAGAGGGCATCGCAGTTCTTCATGCACGGAGCCTCGTCGCAATGATTGCACTGGGTGGGGAGATACCTGACCCTCACGTGCGGGGTCCTGCCGCACACTTCCTCCTCGACCTTACACCAGAACTGGCCGGTGTCGGGCTGAGGCTTCGCGTAGGGAAGCCACTCGTTTTCGACATGCTCGTCCTTGCAGGCGATTTGGCAGTTATGGCATCCATTGCACTTGTCGAGGTCGTAAACAAAAACCTTCATTTCCATTGCTCCTTATCTTGATCGGCCGTTGCTCTTGGATTAGCCAACCAGCCAGCTCGAGATTCTGAGGCCATCAGCGGGGTCGTACTCACGCTTGAATTCCTCGGGATACTCTTCGGCGAGGGCGACGACGTCGACCTTCTTGACATTGACGAGGAATCCGTTCGTCGCCTCGGAAAGCGTGTTCTCCGATGCCGTTGCCAGGGGGCAGATGAGGTTATTGGCACCGCCGCGGTCAAGGCCGCCCTTTCCGCGAACTATGGCATCGATACGCGCCCCATGGTCCTGGTACACCGTGCCGGGCATCGTACGCTCGGTGACGATCGCGCCTCCGAGTACGGATCCGCGCTCGTTGTAGACGCTCACGACATCTCCGTCGGCAATGCCGAGCTTTCCTGCGTCGATGGGATTGAGCCATACGGGCTCGTACATGTACCCATCGGGGCCCTTCACCTTGCAGGTCTTAATCTCGCGCAGCCACGTCACGTCATCGTGCTCCGAATGAACGCGCCAGCGCGGATGATTGGTAATCATGAGGAAGGGATACTGCTCGGCTCGATCGCAGGAGAGCCTTTCCTTGAGGTCTTCCGACTCCTCGATCCAATGGGGAACGACCGGACGCGTCTTGTCTTCGGGGAAGTTCTCGGCAAGGCCCGTTGAGTAGATCTCGATCTTCCCGGTAGGAGTCTGCATCGGCTGCATCGCCCAATCCTCATACCACAGGGACAACGCAACGGGGTCATCTTCCCAGCCCTCGGCAGTGGGGGCGAGGCACATCTTCTTGTCCGCGAATTCCTCGTACGTCATCATCGCCGGATCAACCTTGGCGCTCTCGAAGCCCGCCTTGATCCACGCATCGACGTCCTTGCCCTGCGTATAGCGCTCAACAAGGTTCTCGTACGCACCGCCAAACTTCTCGAGCTTGCGTGCGACCTCGATGGCACACTCCCAGTCAGACTTGGACTCGCCCAGAGGCTTGATGCACTCATCCTGGATATACATCATGTTGAACTGGCCGCTCCAGTTGTCGACGGCGATGTCCTTCTGCTCGAACATGGTGCTCACCGGAAGGATGAGGTCGGCGAAGGTGGCATCGTTCTCGAACCAGGGATGCTGCATGACATACGTCTCGATCCTCGGGTTGCGAAGAGCGTCTTGCATGGCATTGCCACAGTTCCAACACGTCATCCAGCTGGGAGAGTCCGAAATAATCATGTGGATGTACGGCTCGCCATCCAGCGGCCATTCGAACGGAACGAATTGGTCGGGTCGCGGCGCGGTGCAGACGCCATGGCCGTGCCAGCGCAGCTTCTCCCCCTCCTCGAGGGTAAGCGCCTGGGGAATCATGGTCTTGGGGATGAACGAGGGATGACCATCCAGAAGCTCCATCCAACCGTGATAGGCTCCGGGCACCTCGAAATACTTCTCCGAGCGCGGCATCGGGTTCCACTCGTCGAAGCCGAACTGGCCAAACTCGATGAGATGGAGCTGTCCGACGCCGGGACGGCCGATGCCCTGCATGGCCAAGAGCACGACCTCGAGACGGGCGGGCTCGGCAGAGAAAGGTGAACGAATCATGCCGCCGCCATCGGCATGGGCAATCGACACGGCGTGCTTCGCCCAATAGCGGGCGAACGCCTTGATCGTATAGCTCGGCACACCGCATTTGCCCTCTGCCCACTTGGGCGTCTTGGGAATGCCGTCCTCTCCTCCAAGAACGTATCGCTCGAACCAGTCAAAACCAATCGTATGGGTTTCGACGTAATCCTTGTAGTAGGTCCCCTCGGTCAGCCAGACATAGGCGATGGCCAGCTGCAAGGCGGCATCGGTATTGGGAAGGACGGGAATCCATTTGCCCTTATGAGCCGCACCCGTGTAGTTGAGGTCGGGAGAGATAAAGAAAGAGCGGAGCCCGACCTCCTCGAGGAAGTATGCCATGCGACTTGGCTGCTCGCCGCCCCAGCCCCACGGGGTCGTCTCCAGGTCGCAGCCCCAATACAACACGGCGTCACCGTGCTCGGCGACATCCTTGAACAGATTTCGTTGATTGACTTGCATTCCCACGGGCTCATTGCCCCAGATATGCTTGCCGCCCCAATACCAGCCTTCCCAGCTATCGGGCTGCCTGGATTGCAGCGTATAGCCACCGCAAAGGTCGAGGAGGTTTGCCTGCGCTCCGTGGGGCGCGTGGACGACCTTCGTCTCGCCATGACCGTCCGCCTGGCACAGAATCGCAAGCGGGCCATAGGTGTCGTGGACGCGCTTTATCTCGTCCGCGATCAGCTGCGTCGCCTCATCCCAGCTAATCTGGACATACTTGGACTTGCCCCTGTTCTGGGGGTTTCTCTCGCCGTTAGGATCCCAATCGACGCGCTTCATCGGATGCAGAATGCGATTCTTGGAATAGATTCGCTTCTTGTAGCTGATGGACAAGGGAGGAATCATCGTCTTCTCACCCGGCTCGAAGACCTTCCCCCTTGCTTCGATCTTCCACGGCCTGCGCTCTTCCACGCTCGACACATCGTCGTAGTGAAGCGGTCGAATGCGCAGTATCTTGTCGTCCTTCACGTCAACGCACGAGGTGTTGGCGCTGCACGCGAAAGCCGACCAGGCGATTCCTCGATAAACGGTATCGCCCCTTGTTTCCTTTCGATCTCCCATTGGCTACCTTCCTCTCTTCTAAGAAGCTGCCGAAGGAGCGCACAGCGATGCGCACACTCCTTCCATCCTTATGAAGAAAGCTATCCTCCGACAGCGTCCAGGAACATAAACTTTTAGGCAGATTGAGGATTTACTACTAAAGGTTTATACGGAAATGAGACTCTAGCAAGTAGTATTAGAAAGTAGTATTAGACATACGAATTGACGAGTGTAGGGACTAGGTATGAATAACCAGAATATGTTCCCCCTGCGAATGCTCGGCTTCGGGTTCTATTGGGCCTGGCTATTTTTAACCTGCGTCAGCCCATCGTTAATCCTCGATCAAGAGCCAGTTTTGGGACTTCCGTTCGAGGCGGCGGAGTTGGTGTTCCGCCTCATATTTATCGGGGCGATCCTCATCGTCTCCAAGAAGGCGTCGAACGACTTCGTCAGAAGGCTCCTGTTCGTCCTTTCGCTAGCATGCGGCTTGCTCTCATCGATTCTGGTCGTAGTGGGTATTGCGGAGCTATCCGTGGTGACCGTGATTCTGCTGGGAATGACGGACGCGTGCATGTTCATGCTATGGATGTGCTTCTTCGGCAACAACCATATCGGAGAGACCGCCATCTACCTCGCATCTTCCTATGCGCTGGGAGCCGTCGTGTGCATCCTGATAAGCGCGCTGTACCATCCAATTGCCCTCGGATGCACGCTCCTCCTGCCCATATTCTCGGCCCTGGCCTTTCGTCTTTCGCACAAAAGCCATGGCGGCGACGAGGAGGACGAGAGGGAATACGTCTCGGAAGGGTCGTTGTCGTTCAGGCTGTTTCCGTTCATCCGCAGAATCAGCCTTGCGCTCTGTATGTATGCACTCGTGTTTAGTCTCGTGACGAGCGTGATTGCGTCGAATGGACTTGAGAGCTATCTGGTCGGTCCTTTCGTCGAGGCTCCATGCTGCATCGTGGTCGGCCTAGCATTGGCTATCGCCTTCCATAACCTTAGAGATATTCAGATGGTCTACAGAATCTATCGCTTTGTGCCACTCGCATTAAGTCTGGGACTTGCCTGCCTTCTTTTCCAAATATCCTCCATGACGACGGTCTCGTGCTTCCTGGTGATGTCGGCATACCTCGCATTCGAGATTCTTGCACTCAACGATCTATGCAACGAGGTGAAGCTCCGGGGGCTTTCGCCAGTCAATGTCTTCGGTCGCGCACGGGCAATGATCACCCTGGGCATGCTTCTCGGATGGCTGCTCGGCTTGCTTTCGCAAACGGTCTCGCATCTGCTCTCCCCGCCATTGTTTGCCGTCGTCCTCGGTGTTCCCGTGGTCGTCATCGCATCAACACTGGTCTTTACCGAAAAGGAGATATTCGCTGTTCGCTCCGCAACCGACGAGAGGCAAATCATCGAAGACGCCTCGAACGCAGAGTCTGCGGGCACACGCGGACGAGGTGCAAACGACCCGTCACAGGAAAACGACATCACGTCCTTTGGGGCGGCGTGGAATCTATCCAATCGAGAGAAAGATGTATTGCCGTTGCTTTTGAGTGGAAAGACGGCCACCTACATTTCCGAAAAGCTCTACATCGCTCCGGGAACCACAAAAACGCATATCTACAACATCTATCGAAAGCTGGGCGTTCACTCGAAAATGGAGATGTTCGATATGTTCGAGGACTACAAATCGCGCAACGGCACCGATGACGGCCTCCGGTAACTCGGGCCCTGCCGGCATATCGCCGTGCACGCCCATCAAGGCCGGCACGTTCGCTGGATGAACCGGCAGCGCCCCGCCTCATCCGCAACGGGCTCATTTGCGTGAAGCTGCGATATGCCGACTCCCGCAAGAATGACCGCGACCCCTATCCATTGCATGAGATCGATAGCATCTCCCAGCACCAATACCGAAACGAGCAAGCCGGCGGGAAGCTCCGCTGACGCCAACAAGGTCGATATTCCGGCCGGCAGATGGGGAGAGCCCAGCCCAAAAAGGAGCACGGGACAAAGCATGCCGAAGAACCCGATGACCAGGCCATAGGGAGCGATTCCGCCAACGATGACACCAGAAGACAAGAAATCGGGGCAAACGAGCAAAGACGCAAGGCATGATCCAAGGCACACAATGAACCCTCTTTGCGACGAGGAGCACGGAGAGGAGACGCGTCCTGACATTGTCACGAATAAGGCACAGCTAACTGCGGCCAAAAGGGCGCACACGACACCAGGCAAGTCGAGACCAGAGATGCCGGTTTTGTAGACGCCGCTTGCCAATACTGTGCCTGTAAGAATAACCAAAGCCGCGATGACTTCCTGAAGTTTGGGTAGACGACGGGTAATGATTATTTGAATGACAATGCCAATCCACGTGAACTGGAAAAGCAGCGTCAGGGCAACCGCAACGGGAAGGCGCGACATGGCAAAACAGTAGAGTATCGCCGTCGTGCAGCTTAATGCGCCTAACCCCATAAGCTTAAGTGAGAGCGTCGTCCCGATCTTCGTCCATTTTTGTCCACAAATGCGAGAAATGATCAATGCAACCCCAAATAGGGCAGCTGCGAACCACATTTGGCATCCGACAACTTGTGGCCATGAGAAGCCATCGGCATATGCAAGCTTGTACATCGTTGCATTCGCCCCATAGCAAGCGCCACCAACAAAGACTTCGAGAGCGGCGATTCCCCTGCTATTCGACTTTTGGAACATTTTGGCGTCTCCTTTCTATTAGACAATACTTATGTCTAGTTTTCTGGATCGCCGGCTCTGAAAACAGAAAACCACGACCCCGAAAGAGGCCGTGGTAAAAAGATGGCTCGCGCCCGGAAAAGCCCACGTGAATTTTAGCGAGGGAAATTATATCGTGTTGCCGCGAGTCGTCAAGCACCCTCTAATAGGGCACAGGCCGCTTCCCTTACACCTCCGCCAGCAATACGCCCTGTGACCGAATTATTGTTCTCAGGCGTATACTGTTCGCAACCTACATCGCGAGAAGGGAGCCGCCATGGCCGCCATGACCCAAGACGTGCGAGAGCTGTTCGAGACCGCCGAGAACATGGTGCTGTGCACCGCATCGGCTGACGGAGCGCCCAACGGCGCCGCCATCGGCATGAAGACCGTCATCGACGAGGAGACCGTCTACATCTCCGACCAGTTCTTCAGGAAGACGCTCGAGAACCTGAAGGAGAACCAGAAGGTCGCCGTCGCGTTCTGGACCGGCCACGACGCCTACCAGATTCACGGCACCGCACGCTACGTGAACGAGGGTGACGAGTTCGCCGCGCAGAAGGAGATGGTGGACGCGAAGTTCGCTTCGATGGGTCTGCCCATCAAGGCCAAGGGCGGCTGCTTCATCCACGTCGAGGCGGTATACCAGATGGCCGCCGGCCCCGAGGCGGGAAGCCAACTCGCATAGAGTCTTCGCCACATATGCACATTCATTGATAAGCGCCTGTCAAAACCACATAGGAGACACCATGGAATCGAAGCTTGCGTGCATGAGCTGCGGAACTACCGCATGCGAATATACCGAGCGCGAGGAACCGAGCTTCTGCTCGCAAGCCGCGGTCTCGTCTGAGCTGCATGATGAGGCACATCGCTTGTACGCCCTGCCCGAGAACCACGCAATTATGGAAGCTGCCGCGAAGGTTAGCGAGGATACCGCGAACACAACACGCGTTCAGGACACCATCAAGTTCGCGAATCTCATCGGGGCCCAGCATATCGGCATCGCCTCATGCACCATCATGTTGCGCGAGACGCGTACGCTGGCCAAGCTACTCGAGCAGGCGGGGTTCCGCGTCGAAACGGTCGGCTGCAAGCTCGAGAGCAATCGGCGCGCGGACCTGAATCTCGAACCACCTGCCAAGGGCGGCGAGGGTGGCGTCGTCTGCAATCCCATCATGCAGGCGCTCCTGCTCAACGAAGCCAAGACGGATCTGAACATTCTCATGGGCATATGCGTGGGTCACGACGCCCTCTTCTGCAAGTACTCCGATGCGCCTGTCACCACGCTCGTCGCGAAGGACTTTCTCGCTGGCAATAACCCGTGCGCAGTGCTGTACACGGCGCAGTCCTGCTATCGCAAGAAGCTGCAGAAGACCGTGGAGGAATGGCGCATCGACAACCCCGCCACGAGCTAAATCGTTAGCGGTTCTCCTCAACCACGTAGTATATGCAGGTGCCCGACCACATGTGTGGTCGGGCACCTGCTGGCTGGATGCGCCGCTACCGTCCCAGATTGCAGCAACGCACGGGTTTTAGAACGTCGTCCAGGCTCCATCAACGGTGATGACAGCTCCATTCACGAAGTGCGACTCGTCCTGCGCAAGGAAGAGCGCGGCGTTCGCGATGTCCTCGGGCATGCCGAGCAGCGACGAATGAACGAGCAGCTCGCTCGTGCGACCGAACCCGAAGGGGTCCGACGGCGGCATGGTGATGGGAATCTCGGTGACGATGCCGCCCGGCGCGATGGCGTTGCAGCGTATGCCCTTGTGAATATACATGAAGGCGGTGTTCTTCGTTGCCGAAAGCAGCGCGCCCTTCGATGCGCAGTAAGCGGCACCGGCGGTCTGGTGGACGGCCCCCACCGAGGTCAAGTTGATGATACTGCCGATGGTATCTTCGTCTTCCTCGGCATCCGGGTTGAGCTCGATGAAGGTCTGCACGGCCTTGCGCATAGCACGCATGGGGCCGAGCGCGTTTACCGCGAAGCACTCTTCCATCATCGCGTCGCTCATATCGCCGATGGCGGTGTTGTCATCCATGACGCCGGCGTTGTTCACGAGCACATCGAAGCGCCCGAATTCGCGCACCGCCGCATCGATCATGCCGTCAGTCGTCTCCTGGAACGACACATCTCCGGGAAACGTCACCACCTTGCCCGGTGCATCCATGGACGAGCAGAAGTCGAGCAGGCGCTCCTCCTGCTTGTCCACGGCGATGATGTTCGCACCCTCGTTAGCGAACAGCTCGGTGATCGCATTGCCAATGCCGGCGACCGCGCCGGTGACGACTATGGATTTACCCTCAAGCTTCATTGCGTCCTCCTACACGAATACCTTGTCGCAGATGATGGCGGGCGACTCGTTCTCGCCAACTGTGACTTCCTCGCCGTTAATCGCTTTGGCTGCCTCGATGACCGCAAAGCCGATGTTCTTGTCCACGGTGTAGCCGTAAATTGCTGCGCGTACGAACCCGCAGGGCACGCCCTTGCGGTACACGATCTCGCGCTGGGCGATGTCCTCGTAGGAGTCGTTGAGGAACTCGAGGCCCACGAGCCTGTAATCGTTGCCCGCCTCGACCGCAGCCTGTAGCGCCTCCTTGCCGACGAAATCCGTATCCATGGCAACCGACCAGCCCAGATCGCATTCATAGGGTGTGAGGCCGTACATGTCCTGCCGCAGGGCAAAGCCCTTCTCGACCGGGATGCTGCGCACGTACACCTCGAGAATCTGAAGCTCGGGAACGCCCATTTTCTCGCCCACCTCATTGAGAGCGGCCTCGATGGCGGACGACTGCTCCATCGGCACGTAGATCTCGTAGCCGAGCTCGCCCGTGAAACCCGCGCGATGGATCTTCACGTCCACGCCCGCAATCGAGTCATTCATGATCGCGAAGCGTTTGAGATCGTCGACCGGCTCTGCCGCCAGGTCGTTCATCATGGCAAGCGAGTTGGGACCTTGCACTGCGTACATGTCGACATCCTTGGTGATGTCCTTGCACGTCACGTCAAAGCCATCGTCATGCTCGCTGGCCCACGCCACGAACTGCGGGCCATACAGCGTCGACACCCAGTACAGGTCATCGCCCATATGCATGACGATGACATCGTCGATGATCTTGCCATCCTCGTTGAGCATGGTAGTGTACTTGGAGCGACCAACCGGAACCTTGCCCATATCGCTCACGAACAGGTGCTGAGCGAAACGTCCGGCATCCGGACCTTGCACCTCCACGAGGTCGTGGGTCCAGCGATACCACCCGGCGTTCTCACGTATGGCACGCGCCTCGGCGCGGGCTGCCTCATCCTCTTTGAATAGCATCTCCGTACCTCCTAAATCATGCGCTTGTCGATCTTGCGGGCGATGACGATGGTCATTTCCTCGTCGTCCATGCCCTCGAACCAGCACGACCACTCGGTGCTGACCAGGGTCTTCACGGCGTTATGCCACAGCGCTTCGTAGCCGATGGCAAGCTCGTCCATGGGTGCCATCTCGAAGCGGCCGTTGAAGTCATCGGTCAGGACCTTGATGCGGACCTCGTCCTTGGTGAAGGCATCGAGCTCGTTGGGAACGAGCTGGCAGTCCATGAGCGTCTTGATGTAGGCGCCCATGATGCGCGGATCGTTTTCGCCAATGGAATCTGGAACGCCGAGCCAGTCGCGTACGGCGCGCTTGGTAAACGGCTCCATGAACAGGTTCTTACCCGCCGTCGAGAAGATGATGCGGAAGATGCGGAGGAACTCCTCCTCGTCATCAGGCAGATCGCGAATGACCGCGAGCGGGAAGGCAACGCACCACGCCCAGCCGAACTCGCATAGCCAGCGATAGTCATATTCGAGGCTGTGCTCCTCGCCGAAGGCGTTGGAATACTGACCGTTGCGCAGCAGCTGACCCTCCGAGACCGTACGCTCCTCGGGCGTGTCATGAACCGGCATGACCGGCGTGCCCATGTGATCGAGGAAGCCCTGTTTGGGCAGTCCGAAGGTCGAGCGGCGCTCCGCCACGACGCGGCAATGACGATCGCCGCAGCCACGGGCCTCGCACATGTTGAGCGATACGTCGTTCTCGCCACCGTTGGCGAGATCGAAGTTAGCGGTGAACATGGCCGTCGTCATGTTACAGAGCTCGGCGCCGACGATATCCCACGGGCAGGTGTCAAGCTCTTTTTCGACCCTGTCCTTCGTGAACTGGATGACGCGACCGGCCATGTTCTCGGCCTCGTCGCCATAGTCACCGAAGATCGCGCCTAGCCAGGAGCTCTTCTCGCAAAACTCGGGGATGTTCCAGTCATCGTAGAATGTGTTGAGGTATTCCTCGCCGGACACGCCCATGTTCAAGTTGTAGGACATCTCGCAGATTGCCTCGGTGCGCTTGTCGAAGTCGGGCTCGAAGATGCGCATCACTTGGAAAATGTTGGAGCAGAAGGCGGCCATTTCCCTCAAACAGTAGCGGTAGGCCTCTTTCTCAGGAATGAGCTTGCCCCATACGGTCTCGACTGCCTTATAGGAGTCGAGCTTGTCGTGCAATGCCATAGTATCCTCCTTCATTCGGGATGGAAAACCGCGCTTGGAACAGATACTACGGAGCGTGCCGAGGCCGATGTATTCTACAAAGCGGAGGTTTGATACCTGCCCGGCAGGTCGTTTCAATGGCGTTGCCCGTCATGTCACACACCTACATTTTGTATGTGTCTTACCGTATTTTATGAACGGCTTGCAGGGTTGTGCTGCTGCGTTTGGCATTGCATGATATGCACCAAACGAGGCGTCTTTCTAGGGACGGCAGCATGAAGCTCAACGCCGATATCGTTTTCGACAACCTGAATGATCACATCTCCGTCGAGATGCTCGGTCGCAAGGAGAGCGGGCTGCACCTGAGCCGTCCGCGCTTCTACACCGGCAACGGCCAGATCTTCGAGAAGGACACGCTCTACATCATCCGCGCCGACAAGCTACCGATGCGCTCGTCGGTGCGCCCCGGTGCGGTGCTGGTCGTCGTGGGCGACACCATGCAGCTCTCGTTCTACAAGAACCGATGCTGCATCATCCACGTCACCGACGACACGGACATCTTCAACGTGTTCAACCTCGTGCAAGACATCTACAATCGCTACGAGACGCTCGATGCCGAGATAGCGAACATCATCAACACCACGGCCGGCATCCAGCGAATCGTAGATGTCGCGGCGCCCGTGCTCGGAACCGACATCCTCGTCCTCGACGAGTACTTCGGGGTCCTGGCGGCGACCGAAAACCAGGCGGGCACCTACCTCGACCTCGCGAACCTCAGCACCTTCTTGGCAAGCGAAGACCTTGCAATGCAGAGGCACGACGCGATCTCCATGACCATTCTCGATGGCAGCTACCTGTGCCAGAACATCTTCGTCGGCGAGGAATACGCCGGAAGCGTGACCTTTGACTACGCGGGGCGCCGGCGCCTGCCAAGCGATGGCGTCATGATCTCCTACATCGCTGACGCGATAAGCCTCGCGATGCGCCAGCTGCCTCCGTCGGAAAGCGGAGACTTCGGAGCCTTCCGCAACGTCATAGCCGACCTCGTGGATTGCGTGACGATTGACCAGGCCCAACGCTCGCGGCTCGAAAAGCTTGGCGGGAAGCGCCGCTACGTCTGCGTGAAGATGGTTCTGTCGAAGGATCTCGCCTCGCTTCCGTACGGCTACATCTGCTCCGAGATGGAAAGCGTCTTTCCCCACAGCATTGCCTTTGCGCACGGCGCGTCCATCGTCGGCCTCATCTGCGTCGATGACCTGTGCGATGAGGATGGGGGCTATCTCGAGCGCCTGAAGGCCGACCTGGAGGAGTTCGTCGAGGCAGTGGGCGTAACCGTCGGCATCAGCGACGCGTTCACGGACCTGCTCAAGGTACGCCTGTACTACGACCAGGCGTTTGCCGCGCTCGTGGGGTCGGAGTTCAAGACGCAGGACTCGCGCTGCTACGTCTTCCAGGACTACGCGTTCATGAAGCTCGTGCTCAACGCCATCGGCGACCTTCCGCTCGAGATGTACTTCACCGATGGCATGAAGCGCCTCGTCGAGCACGACCGCGAGGCGAACGTGAGCTACATCGAGACGCTTCGCTGCTACCTGGCAAATAGCATGAGCATAGCCAAGACCGCAAAGGCCCTGTTCATCCACCGCAGCACGCTGCTCGACCGCATCGGGCGCATCGAGCGCGAGCTGGGATGCGACCTCAAGAATCCCGACGAGCGCTTGCGCATCGAGATCCTGCTCAAGGCCCAGCAGATTTACGATGCCATGGGCAGCTAGCCAAAACGAAGGGGGCTGCCTCGTGACAGCCCCCTCGCACCGGCTTGTTCTTGCCTGCTCTATTCCTCGATAGCCTTCAGCTTCTCGTCAATCTCGGCAACCTGCTCCTCGGTCAGACCGGCCTGCGGGAACGAGGCGAGCTTGCGGAAGGTCAGACCGCCGACAAGCTTCATCTGCGGATCCGTCTCGAATCCGGGCGAATACTCGGTGATGACCGCGCAAGCAGCCGGAGACTTCTTCAGCACCTTGACCTTATCGTCGATCGAATAACCCATGGGAACCTCCCTCGAATCGGATGATGAGAAGATTCTAGGGTGCGCCCGAAGCATGCTGATAGCCGTCACACCACAGGGATTCTGCGGGTACGACCCCGCATTTTTGAGGGGCGAATGAGACAAATGCCCAGAGGCGCTGTCTCATTCCACGACGGAGGCTGACCAGGTGAGCAGCGCGTTGGCAAGCTCGTCAGCATCGAATGCGCCAGGATCATCATAGGCATCGAGGAACATACGCTCCTCGGGGCTCGCGACTTGTCGCATCGCGGCGCGACTCGATGGATACTCGCCGGTCTGGGCATAACGTAGCGCCCGCATGACGAAGAAGACCGACTTCACGCAGGCAGCAACGATTGCTTCGAGCGAGCCCTCGGCGAAGACGAGCACATGGCTAATCGCGTGGTAGATCTCCGACGCGCCGACCTTGGCCGACAAACGAGCATCGCTCGCGGTGAAATCCACGTCCATGAAGTCGAAGGAGCCGAACACGACGCGCGTGTCCATCACGAGGTTGAAGACATCGTGGCGCGGCCAGGAGGCAAGCAGCCCGGGCGAGCCAACGAAGCCGCACGCCAGCTCCGTATGCGGCATCGATGCGATGAGCGCCCGATAGCTCGCGAGGTCCTCGGGGCTCAGTCCCTCCACGGCCACAACTGCGTCGATGTCGCTATCCGCACGGGCCTCGCCGCGGGCGCGACTGCCCTGGATGCCCACGAGGGCCAGCCGCTCGCCAAACGTATAGCACATACGCTCGACAAGCTCGGCCATCCAACTCTCGATATCGATTTCCTCGCTCATGGGAGACTCCCTCGGTTACGTGACGTGAAGACAGGGAGGGACATGATAGCAGAGCGTCGAACCTATTCCTTCCACGCTCTGATGTTCGAGAGTGTGAATCACACCATCTCGGCAAAGCTCACAAGGTGCGCGTTACCGTTCTGCGAGGCAAGCTCAATGCAAGCATCCGAGAAGCCGGTTTTCGAGAACGCATAGAGCTGTGCGTCATCCGCCTTCCCTATCAAGTCCGTACGCAGGCGAAGCTTCTCTAGCTCAGATGCTGGGAACGCCTCGTTTCTCCACTTGCACTCCGCCGTCAGCACCACTTCATGGCCGACAGCGCCCACAATATCAATCTCAGCTTCTTGCTTGAGGCGTGGATCGTTCCCCCACCATCGACCAAGGACATCAAACTTTTCTGAAATCGCGCCTTTATCCGCCTGCCGCCAAAGCCATTGTCTGCATATGTCTTCAAAAACGGGGCCCATGTATTCGCTAAGCGCATTTTTGATGGCATTCCAAGCGCGTCCGGGCATGTTTCTCTCGATTGATGATGTGTATGGCAAGACGAATCGAAACCAGAATCGGAATAGATTGTCCGAGAGCCTGTAAAACGGACGTCTTTCTTTACCGAGCAGCGGCTTCTCGCGTATGACAAGCCCGATGCGTTCGAGCTCCTTGAGATAGTACGTGACCTCGGCGGAAGATATTCCAACAGCAGAAGCTATCTCATTGCTCTGCGTTCGTCCGCCCGCAATGGCATCGATAACAGCATTGTATCGAGATGCTTTGACCACCTCCTGCATGAGCAAATTACCGGGCTCCTCATAGAGGATGGAGTTGGGATCAAGAAGTGCACGTTCGGTTAATTCTTGCAAACTTCCGCCACCTTGGAACTGGAGCAGATATAGCGGTATACCTCCCACCATTCCGTAAATTGCAGCCACGTCAAAGGGGTTGGAATCGGGAAAGAACCTCGTCGAATCGAAAAAATCGAAAGGCTTTAGCTCTATTTGTGCTGTTCGACGACCATAAAGGGGGCTTTTCTCACCGAGAACCTGCTCTTTCATGAAGGAGAGCGATGACCCACACAACACCAGAAAAAGTTTGGAATTATCGTGATTGCTGTCTATCAGCGACTGCAAGATTGACGAGACGCTTGAGTCGGCCTTGGCAAGATAAGGAAATTCATCAATGACAAAAACGATGCGCTCTTCTTGTGCAAGCGCGAAAATGACCTCGAACGCCTGCTGAAAATCAGTGTAAACGGCAGCAAGCTTGGGGTCGCGATCGGGATGCTCGAACTGTGCGATGGCGTTACTCAGGTTTCGCAGGTTTATCTGTCGATCATTTTCGATTGCCGTGAAAAATATAGTGGGCTTTCCACTTGCAAATCTGCTGATAAGTGTGGTTTTGCCGACCCGTCGCCTGCCGTACACGACGGGAAACTGAAACCCATCAGACTCGTACAATCGCTTGAGTGTGCTGAGTTCATGCTCGCGTCCAATAAACATGGGGCTTCCTTCCACAGATGCTGTTTATCTGTGAATTATAATACTCAAGTCAACTTTAGTAAAATGTACTTTACTAAAATTGACTTGAGTAAAGTGAGTCCTGCTCAGCGTCTATCCCCTCGAGGCGCGTACCGCCTTCACCAGAAACTCGGTGGCGCCCTCACCCGCGGCGGAATCGTAGTACTTCACGAAGCGCGGGTCAGCCAGGTAGCCCTCTGCTAGCGCGAAGTATTGCTCCGGGTCATAGCCCTCGCCCCAGTGCAGGTCTATCCAACGCCTGTGCATGCGTACCAGTTCCTGGGCCGCATCACTCGCGGGATCATTGGTTGCCATGGCTATACGCAGCTGCACCTTGATGCTCTCCTCCAGCAGCTCCTTCGCATCCCATTCGTCCTTGGTAAGCGCCAACATGCGCGCGTTGCTCGCATCGATGGCCTCATCACCGTACAGGCTGCGCGCTTCCTCGCCAAACTCGTGCTCGAAATCACGCAGCCCTTGTTCCTTCATCATCTCGAAGGCATCTTTCGTCGACATGTCTTCCATCCTCTCTACGGTTGCCAACGCGGCTCTCGTCCTCGCGATTGCCGCATCCAATGAGCTTCCCTGCTCTTCGAGGGAACGAAGATGCGCGCGGAGGGCGCTGGCGAGGTCCGCATCCGGGGCATTGATGAGGCGGCGGATGGTGGGAAGCGGCACATTGCATGCGCGCAAGGCGAGCACCCGCGCGAGCTGCCGGGCATCCGCATCGCCATAGACGCGATAACCCGCATCGGTACGCTGCGGAGCGAGCAGCCCCTGCTCCTCGTAATGCCGCAACGTTCGCGTGCTCACCCCGGCTTCCCGTGCCATCTGGCCGATGGTCATGTGCATGGACGTTTCCTTCCTCAATCGCGGTCCAAACGCATCTTCGAGAGGCATCTTGCGCTTTGACGTTGCGTGAAGGTCAAGAGGAAATGTAGCGTTGGCGGTAAAATAAAACAAATACCCCGTGTATTTGACTTATCCGAGGGACCACTATGACGAACACAGACGAAGAGGCAAGATGCGAGGTTGATGGGCTCGTCTTTCGCGAGCCGGCAGATATCGAGGTGCGCGGCGCACGCGTCCATAACCTGAAGGACATCGACGTCGACATCCCGCTGCACCAGATGGTCGGCATCGCCGGCGTGTCCGGATCGGGAAAGAGCTCGTTGGCCCTGGGCGTGCTGTACGCGGAGGGAAGCCGCCGCTACCTGGAAGCGCTCTCCACCTACACACGCCGCCGCATCGGCCAGACGACACGCGCCCAAGTTGACGAGGTGCTGCACGTGCCGGCTGCCATCGCGCTGCGCCAGCGCCCAGCCGTACCTGGCGTGCATTCCACCTTCGGCACCTCCACCGAGCTGCTGAACTACCTGCGCCTCATGTTCTCGCGTCTGGGTAGCCACGAGTGCCCGAACGGCCACCACGTGCCGCCCAGCCTCAACGTCGCCGCCGAGAAGCCCATCGAGTGCCCTGTCTGCCATGTGAAGTTCTACGGTCCCAGCGCCGAGGACCTCGCCTTCAACAGCGCGGGCGCCTGCCCCACCTGCGGGGGTACGGGCGTCGTGCGCGAAATTGACGAGTCGACGCTCATCGCCGACGACTCGCTTACGCTCGAAGAGGGCGCGGTCGCTCCCTGGCGCCAGCTCATGTGGTCGCTCATGCCGCAGGTCGCCCAGGAAATGGGCGTGCGCATCGACGTGCCCTATCGCGACCTCACCGACCGCGAGAAGGAAATCGTGCTGCACGGTCCCATGGAGAAGCGTCACATCCTCTACGTGCCCAAGAACAAGGACCACGCAACCGAGCTCGACTTCACGTACTACAGCGCCGTCAACACGGTGAAGAACGCCCTTGCCAAGGTGAAGGACGAAAAGGGGCTTGCCCGCGTTGCGCGCTTTCTCAAGCAGGGAACCTGCCCCGACTGTCACGGCACGCGCCTGTCAGCCAAGGCGCGCTCGTCGCTCCTGGACGGCATGAACCTGGCGCAAGCCACAGCCCAGACACTCGACGAGCTGGCACAATGGGCCCCGACGCTTCCGGACAAGCTGCCCGAGGACATGCGCCCGATGGCCAAGGCGATTGTCGCGGAGATGAACGAGCCGATGCATCGCCTGCAGCAACTCGGCCTCGGCTATCTGAGCCTGGACCGTGCCGGCTCTACGCTTTCCAACGGCGAGCTGCAGCGCGTCCAGTTGGCCCGCGCCGTGCGCACGCGTACTACCGGCGTGCTCTACGTGCTCGACGAGCCCTCCATCGGCCTACATCCCTCCAATGTCGAGGGGCTGCTCGGGGTCATCGACGACCTCATGGGCGACGGCAACTCGGTGGTCGTGGTGGACCATGACCTCAGCGTGCTCAGGGCCACGGACTACATCGTGGAAATCGGCCCTGGTTCGGGCTCGGACGGTGGTCGCGTCATCGCCCAAGGCACCGTCGGGGAAATAGAAGCAGACCCGGCATCGCGCATCGGCCCCTATCTCTCGGGTGCAAGACACGTACATGTGCGCGAACGTGCAAACGATAAGGCCATGTTCGAGAAAGGTGCCATCGAACTCGAGACATTGCCCCTGCACACCGTGAAATCGCTTTCCGTGAAGATTCCCCTGGGGCGCATGACGGCAATCACCGGCGTCTCGGGATCGGGAAAGACGACCCTCGTCCTCGAGAGCCTCATCCCCGCACTGCAATCGATGCTCGACGGCAAAAAGCTGCCCGCGCACGTGCGCCGCATCGACGCACCGGGCATCAAGCGCGTGCATCTCATCGACGCGACTCCCATCGGAGCAAACGTTCGATCGACGGTAGCCACCTATTCCGGCATCATGGATGATCTGCGCCGGGCATTTGCCGCGGCGCCCGCCGCCAAGGAGCGTAAGCTCAAGGCCGGCGCCTTCTCGTACAACACGGGGAGCCTGCGCTGCCCTACCTGCGATGGCACGGGCCAGATATCGCTCGACGTGCAGTTCCTCCCCGATGTCGACATCATGTGTCCTGACTGTCACGGCTCGCGCTATGGCCAGGACGCCTATGACATACGCTTGCCATTTGAGGATATCGACGGATGTCGCAATGAGGCGGAAGGGCCAGTGAGCACGCCTGACAATCCGACCGAGGAGCTTTCCCTTCCCGATGTCCTCGCGCTCACGGTCGACGAGCTGCTTTGCATGGCATCCACGAGCATCCCCAAGGCAAAGGCCAAATTGCAGACGCTCTCCGACCTAGGGCTGGGATACCTCACGCTGGGCGAGGCCACGCCCGCGCTCTCGGGTGGCGAGGCGCAGCGCCTCAAGCTCGCCGGCGAGATGCACAAGAAGCAGGCAGACGCGCTCTTCGTCTTCGACGAGCCCACCATCGGATTGCACCCGGCAGACGTCGAGGTGCTACTACGCGTCTTGCAGAGACTCGTCGAGAAGGGCGCGACGGTCATCGTCATCGAGCATGACCTCGACCTCATCGCGAACTCCGATTACGTGATCGACATGGGTCCAGGCGGCGGCGAGGCGGGTGGCGAAATCGTCTGCGCCGGCACGCCCGAACATGTCGTCACATGTACGGGCAGCGTGACGGGAAAGTACCTCAAGCCGCTACTGTGACGCGACAAACCACTCCGTTAGCCCGCGAGCACCTCAGCATTCACGCAGCTTTCGGGCTTCTTGCCGAGCACCACGTTGATGGCGTTTTGCGTGCAGCGTGTGCGAAGCTGGACGGCCGATTCCTCCGACCAATAGGCGGCATGCGGTGTGAGCACCGTGTGCGGTGCCTTGCAGATGGGCGCATCGGGCGAGACGGGCTCCTCCTCGAACACGTCGATACCCGCCCCCCAGAGATTGCCGGCAACAAGTGCGTCGGCCAGCGCGTCGGTATCCACGATGGCACCACGCGAGGTGTTGACGACGATGGCATCGGGCTTCATGGTGGCGATGCGCCCCGCATCGAGCAGATGATGCGTCTCGGGCGTAAGCGCCGTGTGAAAGCTCACGATATCGGCCCGTGCAAAAAGGTCATCCAGACTCACGTACGGGAAGTCCTCCGGCGTGAAACGCCCCGGCACGCCCTTGCGGTCCCAGACCATGACATCAAAGCCAAGTCCGCGGGCCTTGCGCGCCGTCGCCCGTCCGATATGCCCGTAACCGACAATGCCAAAGCTTCGTCCCTGTACCTGCCCGAGCGGGCGACGCTTGTGGAAATCCCACACGCCCTGCCGCATGTCGGCGTCCATCTCGTTGATGCGGCGCAGCACGCACATCGCGAGCGCGATGGCGTGATCGGAGACGACCTCCGTACCGTAGCCGGGAACATTGCAAACCGCAGTGCCGTTCTGGGTGGCCGCAGCCACGTCGATGTTGTCGACACCCGTGCCCGTCTTGCTCACGACTTTGAGTTTGGGAAGCGCCTGGAACACCTGGGCGGTATAGTCACCATATGATGTGATGGCGCCGTCGGCATCCTGCAGGTGCTCGATGAGCGCCTTGGGGGCGCGGTCCTCCTCGTTCCCGAACGCGGCAAATTCGATGCCGGCAGCCTCGACCATTTGCCTCTCGAGTACGGTATCCCCGAGATCGAAATCTGACACGACGATTTTCGACATGGCATGTTCCTTCGAACGATGAGCGACATAACGAGTATAACCCGTCTGCATCCATCTTAGAGCTTTCGCGTGCCGCGTGCGGGCTTTTATTCGCGTCACACGATAGACACGCGTGCGAAGGCGGGATCGCCGGGCCCATGGCGAACCCGGTGATCCCGCCTCCTCATCTGCCCCAGCGGGCATGCACGAAGCTTCCCTTAGGCAGTGTAGATGGCGCAATGGCGCCCCGCCGCCTCCTTCACGATCTCGGCGAACGGACCAATCTTGAGGCACTGCGCGGCACATCCCGTCACGCACAGCGGGTTCGGATCGGCTTCATAGCACGTCTTGCACTTGTCCAGCACGGGCGCGACCTCGTGATATTGTCGCAGCTCCCCGTCCACCAGGAACGGCTCGCGACGAATGACCTTCAGCCAGTCCTCATGATAGGGATAGCGATGGGTCTCCCTGCACGCCGCCTCGCAGCCGTAGCAGCCGATGCAATCGTCCAGGTCTAAAAGCATGGCGATTCCGCCACCATCAACACGACTCATTACAGATCACCCCTTCCGGGCTCGATCTTGCAAAGGAAAGAACGCATGGCCGTAGCACCGTAGCCAGGCTCGGCAGGATCAGACGGAACGAGCACGTTACCGTTGGCCTTGTCCCAACCGTAGCCGGGCAGTCCCAACGCCTCGCATTCGTCACGCCAGGCGGGACGCGGAATGAACACGACGCCCTTCTTGGCCTCGCGCGACACGAGCGCCTTGGAGATGATCGAGCCGCGCGGCGAGGAGATGGTCACCCACTCGCCATCGGTCACCTTGTAGGTGGCGGCATCGTCCGGATGGATGACGACGAACGGCTCGGGGTAGAAGTAGCGCTGGGCAGGCACGTTTGTCCACGCGGAATGGAAGAAGCTGTAGACGCGATGCCCCGTCGAGCCGATGAGCGGGTATTCCCCGGCCAGCTCGGGCGTGGAATAGGGGCTCTCGGCCGGC
>ERZ827492.775-NODE-775-length-28256-cov-3.578419_pt1 | contig 28256 bp, 26 predicted proteins | sample MGYA00519704_ERZ827492 | MGnify/ENA primary metagenome ERZ827492 (study PRJEB31778, sample SAMEA3449325) | human gut metagenome | biome: human gut; feature: human-associated habitat; material: faeces | place: United Kingdom | collected 2010/2012 ...
GAGGTACTTTCTCTTACACCAGAGAAAGTACCCAAAGAGCGTGTCCAGGGGGAGGACCCCCTGGATAACCCCCGCTCAGTTAAAGTGCGCCGATAGCTTTCCGGCGCCCGAAACAGGACAGTGCCCAGGTACCTCTGACGGGCTATGCCCTGCTGCTGACAGGATAGGGCCAGTCTTAAGTAACCCATTTGGGTGCCTGGCGGGGAAATAAAACGAGCTGTGCTGTCCTACCGAAGAACGTTTGGCCGGAAACCTGCAAGCCGTGTCAGGTTTAGACCCGTTAGACGCGTTTGGTTTCCATTCTTATACCCAGGTAGGCGACCCATTGGGTGCGGAAGATTGCCGAAAGCACACCGGCACAAGGCCGGAGGCCGCCGAAGGAATCGCCCACGCCGTCGTACGTTGCCGCCGGAAAGCTGTCGCCGCACCTCTACTGACGCCTTCGTGCCCTTTCCGGGGGTTCTTAGGGGGCAAATCCTGCGTGCGAGGGGCGCCCTCCGTCCCGAAGCTAAGCCGATTTGCGCCCCTAAGTGGCTTTTTGGTTCCTTTTTGTCCACACAAAAGGGAACTCGCCCTCGGGGCGAAACCCGAACCCGCCCGTCGGGGCGGGACCCGACGACCTTGAAAATCGTCTGCCGGGGCGAGACCCGGCGGCCCTGTCCCCCCGGGGACTGACGGGGGCGCCGCCCCCAGGCGGGCCGCCGCAGAGCGGCAAAAAAGGTTGCCATTTCCCCCGACTTATAGTATAATAAATTGCTTTACGCCAAGCGCGTGTGACTTTTCATGCGGGGACGGCATCCACCCGACCGCATGGCTTCATTATATGGGGTGTTTGCATGACAGTCAATCAGATCTATGACTATATCCAGCCTGGCAGGCGGGCCCACCTGGTGGGCATCGGCGGGGTGTCCATGGCCTCCCTGGCGGAGGTGCTGCTGGGTTCCGGGGTGGTCATCACCGGCTCAGACCAGCGGGAGAGCGCCACAGTGCTCCACCTGCGCTCCTTGGGCATCCCAGTGACCATCGGTCACTTCCCGGAGAACGTTGAGGGGGTGGACTGCGTGGTGCGCACCGCCGCCGTCCACGACAGCAACCCGGAGATTGCCGCCGCCCACGCCAAGGGCATCCCTGTCTTCGAGCGGGCCCAAGCCTGGGGGGCCATCATGCGGGGGTATAAGAACGCCCTTTGCATCTCGGGCACCCACGGCAAGACCACCACCACCTCCATGTGCACCCACGTGTTCATGGCCGCCCACACCGACCCCACCGTCATGATTGGCGGTACCCTGCCCCTGCTGGAGGCGGGCCACCGGGTGGGCCACGGGGACACCATCATCCTGGAATCCTGCGAGTACTGCAACTCCTTTCTGTCCTTCTATCCCACGGTGGCGGTGATCCTCAACATCGAGGCCGACCACCTGGACTTCTTTAAGGACCTGGACGACGTGGAGCACTCCTTCCGGGCATTTGCCGACCGGGTGCCCCCCAGCGGTATGATCGTGGCCAACTGCGAGGACGCCAATACTATGAAGACTCTGGAGGGGGAGACCCGGCCCATGCTCACCTTCGGGGTGGAGCGGGGGGATGTCCACGCGGCCAACCTGACGGTACGGGAGGGCTTTGCCTCCTTCGACGTGATGTACCGGGGGGAGAGGTACGCCCACCTGGAGCTGTCCGTCCCCGGCATGCACAATGTGAAGAACGCTATGGCCACCGCCGCGGCCTCCATCGTGCTGGGCATTCCTGGCTGGGCGGTGGAGCAGGGGCTGCAGGACTTCCGCCTGCCCGGCCGGCGGTTTGAGTACAAGGGGGCCTACCACGGGGCGGAGGTATGCGATGACTATGCCCACCATCCCAGCGAAGTGGAAGCCCTGCTGGACACCGCCCGGCAGCTGAACTACCAGCGGGTGGTGGTGGCCTTCCAGCCCCATACCTACTCCCGTACCCACGAGCTGTTTGACGACTTCGTCCGGGTGTTGAAGGAGCCGGACGTCACCCTGCTGGCAGAGATTTTCGCTGCTCGGGAGGACAACACCATCGGCATCTCCTCCAAGGACCTGGCTGACCAGATCCCGGGGAGCATCTACTGCCCCACCCTGGCGGACGTGACGGCAAGGCTCAAGGAGATCGCCCGGCCGGGGGATCTGATCCTCACCGTGGGCGCCGGGGACATCTACCTGGCGGGGGAGGATCTGGTGAAGGCGGGGCAGGGAGAGTCCGCCGGAACGGACGAAGGATAACACGGAAACGGGCGGAGGAAGGAACCATGGGCTATATCATCGGCGTGGATCTGGGTACCAGCGGCACCAAGCTGGCTGCCCGGGGGCCTCAGCGGCTATCATTTCAGCGGCGGCCCACCGTCCGGGGAGAGACCCTGGCCGCCCGGGCGGTGGAGCAGTTCCTGGACTGGGCGGAGATTCCCCGGAACGAGGTGGACCGGCTGGTGCTCACCGGGGTGCGCACCTCCTTCTTCACCCGGCCCCTGCTGGGCCTGCCCACCTTCACGGTGCCCGAGTTTGAGGCCATCGGCCGCGGGGGGATGATCGCCGGGGTGGAGCGGGTGCTGGTGGTGAGCATGGGCACGGGCACCGCCCTGGTGATGGCCGGACCGGAGGGCTGCGCCCACCTGGGGGGCAGCGGCATCGGCGGCGGCACCCTCAGCGGCCTGGGCCTGCTGCTGCTGGGGGAGGGGAGGCCGGACCGGATCGGCCAAATGGCCCTCCGGGGCCGGCCGGAGAAGGTGGACCTGCTCATGGGGGACATCTGCAAGGTGGACCTGCCCAACCTCCAGCGGGACATGACGGCGGCCAACTTCGGCCATGTTGCCCCCGACGCCGCCCCGGAGGACATTGCGCTAGGGCTGGTGACCTTGGTGCTCCAGAGCGCGGGGCTGGCGGCCAGCTTCACCCTGCGGGGGAAGGACGTGAGGGATGTGGCTCTCACCGGCGCCCTCACCCAGCTGCCCCAGGCCAGGGAGCAGTTCGACTTCATGGAGGAGTGCTTCCACCTGCGCTTCCACCTCTCGGATACGGCCGCCTACGCCACCGCCTACGGGGCGGCGGTCTGCCCGGAGGAACTGTATACGGAACTGAAAGCGGACGGCTAAGTCGTCGAAAAAGGCACGGCCCTTCCCCAAGAAGTTCAGGGGAAGGGCCGTGCTTTTCCGACGGATGGGTTGCGGCCCGCTGCAGCGCACTCGCCGCATAGGGCGCGGCTTGCACGTTTGCGGGCCGAGAAGTCGTCGGCGCAAAGTCCGCTTTCCTTCGTTTCCCCCTGTCGGGGAAAACTGCGGACACTCCCTTGCCCCTCCTCTCCCCACGCAAACCGCCTTGCCGGGTTTGCGCGGGGGCCCCATAGATTGCCACGCACATGTCGCGGCAAAAAACGGATTAGACCTTATTCGCGCCCCCGCGCCAGGTGGCGCGTACAAGCGTTTTCACCCTGATATGGGTCCCAGGAAAAGCGCCTGCTTTTTCTGGGAGAGGACGAGCAAGGAAATGAAGCGGTGGTTTTGCCGTAAGGCAGAACCCAAGCGGAATGGACTTTGCGAGGACGAGGCGCAGGGCGAATTCATTTCGCCCGAGCAGGTTGATCTTTGGGGCCCCCGGCGGGCCTGCCCGCTGGGGCGCGAACTCTGCGAGGCGTTTTCCGCTCTGTGGCAGGGACATGCCGGCCGGAGGGAAGGAAAGATTGACAGAATACCCGGATGTGTCAGGAGAATTTTGTCCCGACGGCAACGATTTGTTCATATCTGGATGGTATGATTATAACAATATGTGATTGTCATCTGGAAGGAGTCGGGACGAGATGCAAGAAGTGAAAAAACCGAAGAAGCCCCTGATCTACTACTATGTCATCGTGCTGCTGGTGCTGATGCTGTTCAATTTCCTGGCCATGCCCTGGATGGCCCAGCGGCAGATCGTGGAGGTGGACTACAACACCTTCATCTCCATGGTGGACGACGGCCAGGTGGGCCGGGCGGAGATCCAGGAGACGGAGAACCGTATCCTGTTCACTGACACGGAGGAGACTACGGTGTACAAGACCGCCATGGTCCCCGACGAGACGCTGACCCAGCGCCTGTTGGACGCGGACGTCTCTTTCTATGGAGAGGAAATTCAGCAGAGTGACCCCCTGCTGACCTTTTTGCTCTACTGGGTGCTGCCCATCGTCGTCTTCGTGGCCATCGGGCAGTATATGTACAAGCGCCTGATGAAGAACGCCGGCGGGCCCAACGCCATGACCTTCGGCAAGTCCAACGCCAAGGTGTACGTCAAGTCCACCGAGGGCATCAGGTTCTCCGACGTGGCCGGGGAGGACGAGGCCAAGGAGAGCCTGCAGGAGATCGTGGAGTACCTCCACGACCCGGGCAAGTACCGGGAGATCGGCGCCCATATGCCCAAGGGCGTGCTGCTGGTGGGCCCTCCGGGCACCGGCAAGACCATGCTGGCCAAGGCGGTGGCCGGTGAATCCAACGTGCCCTTCTTCTCCATGTCCGGCTCGGAGTTCGTGGAGATGTTCGTGGGCATGGGGGCCTCCAAGGTGCGGGACCTGTTCAAGCAGGCCAAGGAGAAGGCCCCCTGCATCGTGTTCATCGACGAGATCGACGCCATCGGCAAGAAACGTGACGGCCAGCTGGGAGGCAACGACGAGCGGGAGCAGACCCTGAATCAGCTGCTAACGGAGATGGACGGCTTCGAGGGAAACACCGGTGTCATCATTCTGGCGGCCACCAACCGTCCGGAGTCGCTGGATCCGGCACTGACCCGTCCCGGCCGTTTTGACCGCCGGGTGCCGGTGGAGCTGCCGGATCTGAAGGGCCGTGAGGAAATTCTAAAGGTCCATGCCAAGAAGATCAAGATCGCCGAGGATGTGGATTTCAACAAGGTGGCCCGCATGGCCTCCGGTGCTTCCGGCGCAGAGCTGGCCAACATCGTCAACGAGGCGGCCCTGCGGGCCGTCCGGGACGGCCGCCGCTTCGCCACGCAGGCGGATCTGGAGGAGAGCATCGAGGTGGTCATCGCCGGGTATCAGAAGAAGAACGCCATCATGACCGATCACGAGAAGAAGATCGTCTCCTACCATGAGATCGGCCATGCACTGGTGGCGGCCATGCAGACCCACTCCGCCCCGGTGCAGAAGATCACCATCGTACCCCGCACCTCCGGTGCCTTGGGCTATACCATGCAGGTGGAGGAGGGCAACCACTACCTCATGACCAAGGAGGAGATGGAGAACAAGATCGCTACCCTTACCGGCGGCCGGGCTGCCGAGGAGGTGGCGTTCGGCTCCGTTACCACCGGGGCCTCCAACGACATCGAGCAGGCCACCAAACTGGCCCGTGCCATGATCACCCGCTACGGCATGAGCGACGACTTCGGTATGGTGGCGCTGGAGACCGTCACCAACCAGTATCTGGGGGGTGACGCCTCGTTGGCCTGCTCCGCCGATACCCAGACCAAGATCGACCAACAGGTGGTGGAGCTGGTGAAGCGGGAGCATGACAAGGCGGTGGACATCCTTACGGCGAACCGGGAGAAGCTGGACCGTCTGGCGGCCTTCCTCTATGAGAAGGAGACCATCACCGGCGAGGAATTCATGCACATTCTGGGGGAGTGAGCAGCTGATTTTCCGCCGAAAAACATTTAAGACTTTTGTAATAATTACCCCCGAATTTTTGTAACATCCCTTGGGTATCCTATACTTGCAAGAGACAAATAACTTTTTTCATCAATCTTCCTACCATGAAGGCGGAGAACCGAGAGGTTCTCCGCCTTGTGGTTTTAGCAGGTCTATTTTCCACCGCCGGTGCATACCATGGAGGGACAAAGCCCTATAGACGGTACAGAGGAGAGGGAGGTATGCCCCATGCGTTCCTGTGCGGCGGTGACACTTGTGCTGATGCTTTTGCTGTTTGGCATCCCGTGGCTGGCGGAAGCCCCGGAGGGGGGACAGGCCCAGCCGGAGCCGCTCGCCGCTGAGGAGCAGCGGGCGGATGCGGACATTGCCCTCACCGTGTGGGACGGGCAGGAGCTGCGGCAGATGACCATGGCGGAGTATCTGCCGGGGGTGGTGCGGGGGGAGATGCCCGCCGCCTTCTCCCAGCAGGCGCTGGACGCTCAGGCTGTGGCGGAGCGCACCTTTATCTGCTACCACATGGCGGGCGGCCGTAAGGACGCCCACCCGGAGGCGGATGTCTGCACCTCTCCGGCCTGCTGCAGCGCCTACGTGTCGCAGGAGGACGCAGCGGCCCGGTGGGGGGACAAGGCGGAGGAGTACGAGACCAAGGTGCAGCAGGCAGTGCGGGATACCGACGGGCAGATCATCCTCTATGACGGCTCGCCCATTCTGGCGGCCTTCCACTCCTCCTCCGCCGGGGTCACGGCAGATTCCGGGGACGTGTGGTCCTCCTCGCTGCCGTATCTGCACAGCGTGGAGACCCCGGAGGGGGAGGACAGCGTCCCCAACTATTACAGCGTCAGCACCTTCTCCCCGGAGGAGTTCCGGGAGATCTTTCTGGCGGCCCATGGGGATGCCGACCTCTCCGGCGACCCGGCGGAGTGGTTCCGGGATCGGACGGTCAATGACTCCGGCCGAGTGGAGCGTGTGACCATCGGCGGTGTCAGCGTGGAGGGGACGGAGGTGCGGCGGCTGTTCTCCCTGCGCTCGGCGTGCTTCACCGTGGATACGGGTGAGGAGGGCGTTGCCTTTCGGGTCACGGGCTTCGGTCACGGCGTGGGCATGAGCCAGTACGGAGCTGAGCTGCTGGCCCGTCAGGGCAAGACGTGGCAGGAGATCATACACTGGTACTATGCCGACGTTACCATTGGGGCGTATAAGGAGTAGGGAAATTTCCGGGGCTTGACCCGTTGAAATAGCGGCGTCTGCATGGTATAATCGCCCATGACAAGACATAAAACGGAGGCGACCGCTATGGGACAGGACGTGTTCATCAGCTATAAATCCGAGGAATTTCAAGAGGCGGATTGGGTCCGGCAGCAGCTGGAGAGCGGCGGTATCAGCTGCTGGATGGCACCGAACAGCATCACCGGCGGTGCCAGCTATGCCACGGAGATCCCACAGGCCATCCGGAGCTGCCGGGCTGTACTCTGACGGAGGCACAGACGGAGAGCCTTGACCTGACAGGCTTCCCCAAGCTGCGGTCGCTGGATATCAGCGGCATCGCCGCATGGCAGCAGCTGCCGCAGCTGCCGGAGGGCGTAACGCAGCTGGATATCAGCCATACGGCGGTGACGGATATCCGCACACTGACAGAGGCAAGCTATCACGATCTCATCCTGAGCTATCAGGCGACCATGGATTGGGAGACGCTGGGGGCCTGCAATACCTATCAATTCACGGTGCTGGACTGCCCGCTGGATCGGCAGGTAGCCGTGCGCACGGCACTTGAGAATCGGGTGGAGTACGCCACGGAGCTGCCGGTGCAGAGCGATGAGCTGCTGTCAAAGACTATGCGGGGAGAGATCAGCTTTAGCTGATACCTACATCAACAAAAAGGGATGCTGATACTCTGTATCAGCATCCCTTTTTGTTGTCGGAAGAAAAAGACCCCTGCGGCCCCAAGGGGGGAGCAGGGGTCTTCATGATACGCTTTTGGGATGCCCTCACGCCTGGGGCTTTTCAAACTCCTTGGCCACGTCCGCCAACAGCTGCCGGATGGGCAGGTGCTGGGGACAGATGCGCTCACACTGGCCGCAGCGGATGCAGTCCGATGCCTTGCGGCCCGGCCCAGTGTGGACGTCCTCATAGTAAAAGTCGGCGTTCCAGTCGTGGTAGAGTTGCTTGGTGTTCATCAGGGCGAACAAATTGGGGATGGCGATGTGCTGGGGACATCCATCCACGCAGTAGCGGCAGGAGGTGCAGGGGATCAGGTGCATCCCGTGGAAGATCGCCTGCACCCGATCCACGGAGGCCCGCTCCTGCGGATCCAGTGGCCGGAAGTCCTTCATAAAGGCGATGTTGTCCTTCATCTGCTCCGGTGTGCTCATGCCGGAGAGCACCATCAGGATGCCCTCGAAGCCGGCGGCGAAGCGGATGGCATAGCTGGCGGGGCTGCCGCCGTGGAGCTCATCCAGCACAGTCTTGGCCTGGGGCGGCAGGTTGGACAGATGCCCGCCCTTCACCGGCTCCATCACCAGCACGGGCTTGTTGTGGCGGCGGCACACCTCGTAGCACAGGCGGCTCTGGACACCGGAATCGTCATAGTCGGCGTAGTTGAACTGGATCTGCACTACCTCGATCTGGGGATAGGTGGTGAGGATCTCCTCCAACACCTCCGCCCGGTCGTGGAAGGAAATGCCCACATGGCGGACCTTGCCCTCGGCCTTCAGGGCGAAGGCCGTCTCATAGGCCCGGCAATCCCGGAAGTGGCCGAAGTTCCCGGCATGCTGAGAGTGCATCAGGTAGAAATCGAAGTACTCCACGCCGCAGGCCTCCAGCTGGCGCTGAAAGAAGGGGCGGATGTCTGCCTCGGTCTTGAAGTAGCTGCCGGTGAGCTTATCCGTCAGCACATAGCGGTCTCTGGGGTAGCGGCTGGTGAGACAGTCCCGCAGGGCCGTCTCGCTCTTGCCCTGCAGATAGCCGTGGGCGGTGTCGAAGTAGTTAAAGCCCGCCTCCAGAAATGCGTCCACCATCTGACACATCTGGACCTTGTCTACCTCGTCGCCTGACATGGGCAGGCGCATACAGCCGAAACCGAAATTTTTCTTGATACGGTCCATAAATATCCCTCCTCAACGGCGTTTTGCGGTATTTTCCGCCTTTATTTTACGCAAAAGCGGAGGGACTGTCAAGCGGCCGGTGGACAGGGGGATGTCAGGGCTTGGACGGACCCATGCGATATCCCTTACCCCACACGGTGCAGATGGCACCGCTGCCCACCTTTTGGCGGATGTTGCGGATGTGGACCATGACGGTGTTCTTGCAGCTGTAAAAGTACGGTTCCTCCCAGATGCTCTCGTAGAGGTTCTCCGCCGAGAAGATTTTGTTGGGATAGGAGGCCAGCAGCAGGACGATGCGATACTCCAGCTCCGTCAGCGGTACCTCCCGACCCTCCTGCCACACGGTGCCGGCGGCGGTATCCACCTCCAGCCCGCCGCACCGCAGCCGACGCTCCAGCCCGGCGGGCCGGGCGCCGTAGACGCAGTAGCGCCGCAGGAGCGCCTTCACCCGCACCGCCAGCTCATGGCAGGAGACGGGCTTTTCCAGGCAGTCATCCCCTCCCACGGAGAAGGACAGGGTCCTGGCGCTCTCGTCCGCCTTTTCCAGTAGGAATAGCACCGGCGCAGCGGACTGCCGCCGCAGAGCGGTGCAGGCGTCGAAGCCGCTCATATCCGGCAGCTGCTGGGGCAGGATGACAAGGTCTGTATTCCGCCGCAGCTGGGTCAGCAGGGTGGCCCCACCGGCGGCCTCCTCCAGCACGCAGTTCTCCCCTGCCAGCAGGAACCCCAGATTGGAGCGCAGCTCCGGATCCGGATCGGCACACAGAATACATCGCTTCTGCATGATATCTCCTCCTTGACAAATAGTGCAGAAAATTCGACAAAACTTGATAAAAACTATATATACAAAAGAATATAGTGCTAAAAATAACCTGTGACCTTATGATAGCGATTCTGCCGCCGCCGTCAATCCCCTGAGGGCTTTTTTAGCAGAGCCTTAAGAAACCTTCATACTTTTTGCTATGAAATATTAAGGAGGCACCGGTAGAATGGGATTATCCTCCCGGAAGGGGTGACGGGGATAGACCCCTCAAATTTGGTGAGCGCAGCCGCCGGACAACATCCGGCGGCTGCGCTTTATCCGGTGAAGAACGGCACACGGCGGGAGGTGCTGACGGGAGAGAGGGTTTTCCGTCTTCAGAAAACTTAAGAAACACCCTGTCGGTTTATTAAGCTTCCGGGCCCATAATCGGTGCCGTTAGGAGCCACGGAATATCCTATAAGGAGGTCGAATCACGCAATGGAAAAGAAACGCACAAAAATCGCATACTTTACAGCCGTCGGTGTATTCCTCGTTTTGCTGGTGGTGCTGGGCCTTACATACCGGGAGACGCCCCTGCCCACGCTGGAGGTAGAGGGGGAGCCGGTGCTGGCCGACACGCCCTTTGCCGGTACCTTCTGGTCCCTACTGCCGCCCATCGTGGCCATCGTGCTGGCCCTGATCAGTAAGGAGGTCTACTCGTCCCTGTTTCTGGGGTGTTTGGTGGGCGCTCTGCTGTACGCCCAGTTTGCCCCATGGGACACCATTGTGGCGCTGGTGGGCGCAGACTACGGCATCGTCTCCGTGCTGGCCGACAGCGGCAACATGGGCATCATCGTCTTTCTGGTGACGCTGGGCATCATGGTGGATCTGATGAACAAGGGCGGCGGATCGGAGGCCTTCGGACGCTGGGCCTCCAAGACCGTAAAGACCCGGTGCGCCGCACAGCTGCTGACCATGCTGCTGGGCGTGCTGATCTTCGTCGACGACTACTTCAACTGCCTGACGGTGGGCGCTGTGATGCGGCCCGTCACCGAGAGTCACAAAATTTCCCGTGCCAAGCTGGCCTACCTCATCGACGCCACGGCGGCCCCGGTGTGCATGATCGCCCCGGTGTCCTCGTGGGCGGCGGCGGTATCCGGCTATGTGCAGTCCGACGCCGTCAACGGCATCGAGATGTTCATCAAGCAGATCCCGTGGAACTACTACTGTCTGCTGACGTTGGTTATGATCGTGGTGCTGTCAGTGATGAACATCGACTACGGCTCCATGCTGACCCATGAGTATAATGCTCAGGTGAAGGACGATCTCTTTACCACGCCGGAGCGCCCCTTTGAGGGGGCCGACGACTATGAAAAGCCCGCCCGTGGCCGCTCCTCCGTGCTGGATCTGCTGCTGCCGGTGGTGGCGCTGATCGTGGTGTGCATCGTGTCCCTGATCTGGTCCGGCGGCTACTATGACGGCGAGAGCGAGTACTTCCACGACTTCGTGGGGGCCTTCTCCAACTCCTCCTCCGGCATGGCGCTGGCCTTGGGTGGCCTTATGGGGATGCTGTTCACGGTGGTGTACTTCTGGCTGCGGGGGGCCATCTCCTTTGAAAAGTCTATGGAGTCTGTGCCGCAGGGCTTTATCCAGATGATCGCCCCCATCCTCATTCTGACCTTTGCATGGACCCTGTGCTCTTTCACCCGCTTCGGGATGTACTCCGCCGTGTTCGTCAAGAACGCCATGGCAGGGGCCGGGGATCTGAAGGTGTTCCTGCCGGCGGTGATCTTCCTCATCGGCTGCGCCATCGGCTTTGCCACCGGCACCTCCTGGGGGACCATCGGCATCATGGCTCCTATCGTGGTGTCCGTGTTCAACTACGACGTGGAGCCGGTGCTGTGTACCATCGGTCTGGCGGCAGCCTGCTCCGGCGGCGTTATGGGCGACCACTGCTCGCCCATTTCCGACACCACCATCATGGCCTCGGCGGGCGCTCACTGCTTCCACCTGAACCATGTGTTCACCCAGTTGCCCTATGCCCTCACCGCCTCCGGTGTGGCCTTCGTCAGCTTCATCATCGCAGGACTCGTGCAGTCGGTGTGGCTGTGTCTGGCCATTGCCGTGGCGCTGATGATCGGCACACTGCTGGTGATCCGGGCCATTGTGTCCCGCCGTCACGCAGGTATCTTCCAGGAGATGGCACAGGCCAGTCAGCAGCTGCTGCACCGCTGACACCGTCTCGTCCGTGGCCGACAAAAAACAGGGAAGCGCACAGCGCTTCCCTGTTTGATTATGCTATTGGGGAAAAATTACGGGCGGATGACCTTACCGGCGGAGGTCATGGTCTCCACGATGTCATACATATTGGTGACGGAGCCAACGGCCAGCTTGTCGGTGAGACCGTAGTAGTTCAGGCAGGTGCCGCAGGTGCGGATCTCCACACCCTGTGCCTCCATGTTCTTCAGGTCCTCGATGGAGACGGAACCCTCGGTGGTGATCTTGGCACCTCCGTTATAGAACAGGATGGTGCGGGGCAGACGCTCCTGCTGGCTCAGGGCGTAGAGAAAGCCCTTCATCAGCGTGGCACCCAGCGTGTCGTCGCCGGAGCCGAGGCAGCTGGTACCGATGACCACCACGGTGTTGTCCCGGTTATCCGGGGTGCAGGCTGCCTCCTCCGGGGCGGTGCCGGACACGGCGGCGGGATCATCCACCGTCAGGGTCACCACGAATAGCTTCTCCTCCCGCTTCTCGGCGCTGAACTTCAGGCCCTTGCCGGTGGCCAGACGGTTCAGATTCTGCACGGCGGTCTCGTTGTCCACATGGACCTCCACCGTACCGGCCTCGGTCATGCCGGACAGGGCGTGGATGGTTTTCGTGACAGGGATAGGGCAGGCGTCGCCCACGGCGTTGACTAAAATTTTGCTCATGTGATGTTACCTCCTATCAGGCTGCCCGCTGGGGCGGGAACCTTTGCTTGGGTTCATTATACCGCCCCGGTGGGGACGGGTAAAACGGCAAAAAACGATGATGGCCGGCATTTCATAGGGAAATGCGATACGACGGCCGTTACCGGCACAGATGGCAGGCCACCCGGTGGCCGCCGCCCATGTCGCAGAGCTCCGGCTTCTCCGCCCGGCAGCGGTCTGTGGCGTAGGGGCAGCGTCCGGCGAACCGGCAGCCGGGAGGCGGGTCCACGGGACTGGGGACCTGTCCCTGCAGCACGCTGCGGGGGCGGGCCCGTTCCACTTTAGGATCGGGAATGGGGATGGCGGCAATGAGGGCCTTGGTGTAGGGGTGCAGGGGGTGGGTGTACAGCTCCTGCGCCGTACTCTCCTCCACTACCTCCCCCAGATACATTACCAGAATACGGTCCGACAGGTGCCGCACCATGGACAGATCATGGGAGATCAGCAGATAGGTCAGGGACTTCTGTTCCCGTAGGTCCAGCAGCAGATTGACGATCTGGGCCTGAATGGACACATCCAGTGCCGAGATGGGCTCGTCGCACAGCAGCAGCCGGGGCTCCACCGCCAGCGCACGGGCGATGCCGATGCGCTGGCGCATACCGCCGGAGAACTCGTAGGGATAGCGGTCGATGCCGGAGGGGTTCAGCCCCACCTGCTCCATCAGGGCCTGCACCTTCTCTCGGCGCTCCGCCTGACTGGCGTACAGGTGGTGGATGTCCATTCCTTCGGCAATGAGGTCGATGACCTTGTTTTTGGGGTCCAGTGAGGCGTAGGGGTCCTGAAAGACCGTCTGCACCTGACAGCAGAAGGCACGGCGCTTGGCACCACGCATCCGGTGGATGTCCTCCCCACGGTACAGGGAGACGCCGTCGGTTTTGCTGTACAGGCCGATGGCGGTGCGGCCGCAGGTGGTCTTGCCGCAGCCGGACTCGCCTACGATGCCGAGAATTTCTCCCTCCTGCACGGAGAAGCTCACGTCATCTACCGCACGCAGCACCTTGCGGCCCCCGGCGGGAAAGTATTTTTTCAGGTGCTCCACCTGAAGGATGGGCTGACTCATGCCGTCACCTCCTGTTCTGCGTGGTGGCAGGCCACCAGATGGCCACCGCCCAGATCCCGAAGATCCGGCATCTCCCGGCGGCACTGCTCCGTGGCGTGGGGGCAGCGGGGGGCGAAGGGGCAGCCCGGCTCCGGTGCGATCAGTTCCGGGGGCGTCCCCTCGATGGTGTAGAGCCGTCCGCCGCCCATTTCGTCCAGACGGGGAGAGGCCTTTTGCAGACCCTTGGTGTAGGGATGGGCGGGCTGATAGAAAATTTCATCGGTGGTGCCGGTCTCCATGACGCATCCGGCGTAGAGGATGACGATGCGCTGGGCCAGTCCCGCCACCACGCCCATGTCGTGGGTGATGAGCAGCACCGTGGTGCCGCTGCGCTCCTTCATCTGGCGGATCAGGTCCAGGATCTGGGCCTGAATGGTCACGTCCAGCGCTGTGGTGGGCTCGTCGGCAATCAGCAGTTCCGGCTGACAGGCCAGAGCAGAGGCGATCATCACCCGCTGGCGCATACCACCGGAGAACTCGTGGGGATACCGGCGCAAGGCCGTCTCCGGGTCGGAGATGCCTACCAGTGCCAGCATCTCTGCCGCCTTCTCCAGAGCCTCCTTGCGGCCGATCTTCTGATGGAAGCGGTAGCACTCGGCGATCTGATGGCCGATTTGCATGGTGGGATTCAGGGAGGTCATGGCGTCCTGAAAGATCATGGCGGCCTCCCGGCCCCGATAGCTTTGCCACTGTTTTTTGCCGTAATCGAGGATGTTCTCCCCGTGGCAGAGGATTTGGCTGCCGGGCTGACAGCGCCCGCCGGTGACCTCCGTCAGGCCCATGAGGGAGCGGGCTGTCACGGATTTGCCGCAGCCGGATTCCCCCACCAGCGCCACGCACTCGCCCTGATCCATGTAGAAGCTGACGCCCCGCACTGCTTCCACCACGCCACGGCGGGTGGGAAAGTGGATACGGAGGTCACGGATATCATATTGATGCATGGCTTACCTCCCGGAATTGGGGCTGAAGCGGCGGCGGAAGCCGTTGCCCAGCACATTGAAGCACAGAACGGTCAGCAGGATGCACACGCCCGGATAGACCGCCAGTGAGGGGTGGGTGAGAATGTAGGTCTGGGCGCCCTCCAGCATACCGCCCCAGGAAGGGTTGGGGATGGAGATGCCGAAGCCCAGATAGCTCAGGGACGACTCCGTCAGGATGGCGGAGGCGATGCTGTTGGTGGAGGCCACCAGCACCGGGGAAAAGACGTTGCGGGCAAAGTGTCGGGTGATGACCCAGCTCTTCCGGGCGCCCAGCCCCTCGGAGGCCAGAATGAAGTTCCGCTCCCGCAGACTCAGTACCTCCGCCCGGACGATGCGGGCCACGCCCATCCACGAGAACAGGCCAATGGTCACCACCAGCGTCCGGATGCCGGCGTTCATATAGATGTTCAGGGTAATGATAATGAGGAAGCTGGGTACCGACATGAGGATGTCCACGATGCGCATCATGAAGCCGTCCACCAGCTTGCCGGAGGAGCCGCTGACGATGCCGTACACCGTGCCGAACACAATGGAGATGAGCATGGACAGAAAGCCCACCAGCAGAGAGACCCGTCCGCCGTAGAGCAGGCGGGTGAAGGTATCCCGGCCGAAGTTGTCTGTTCCCAGCAGGTGCTGGGCGGAGGGAGGCAGGAACTTCTGCCCGGTCTCCACGGCAATGGGATCGTAGGGGGACAGGGTGGCCAGCAGGGTGGCCAGAATAATGATCAGCAGCACGCCGCCGCTGAGGACCATAGAGAGGGGCAGCTTATGATTCTTTTTCATCGCTTGTCACCTCGCATGGCCTTGATGCGGGGATCGGCCAGACAGTAGCACAGATCCGCCAGCAGATTTCCGCCCACCAGCAGCAGGCACGAGAGCATGGTGGTTCCCATAATCATGTTGTAGTCACGGGAGTAGATGGCGCTCATGCCAGTGGTACCCAGTCCCGGCCAGCCGAAGATGGTCTCCACGATGTAGGCACCGGACACCAGACTGCCCAGATTCATGCCCACCAGCGTAATGACCGGCAGCAGGCAGTTCTTCAGCACATGGCGCAGCAGGATATAGACCCGGCTGGCACCCTTGGAGATGGCGAAGAGCACGTAGTCCTCCGACAGCTGCTGGATGGTGGCGGCCCGGACGTACCGGGCGTAGATGGAGATCTTTCCGATGCTCAGCACCAGCACCGGCATGATGGCGTGGCGGGACAGATCCCAGAAGGTGTGTACGCCGGTGGTCCGCATCCCAGAGCTGGGCAGCCAGCCCAGATTCAGGGAGAACAGGATGATGAGCATGATGGCAAACCAGAAGGAGGGAATGGAGATGGCCACATAGTGCAGGCCGTTGGTGATGCGGTCGAACCATGAGTTTTCAAAGTAGCCCGCCAGCATTCCTAGTGGGATAGATACCAGCAGGGAAAAGACGATGGAGGCGGCCATGAGCCCCACGGTAGCCGGGAGCTTGGCCTTGATGAGGGGCCACACGCCGGTGTGGCTGCTGGTGGAGACGCCAAAGTCCCCTTGGAGGACCTTCCCCAGCCACCGGCCATACTGCACGATGACCGGATCGTTGTAGCCCAGCTCCGTTTTCAGCTGCTCGTACTCCTCGTCGGTCATCTCCAGCGTCCGGTACTGGGCGGCGGGGTCGCCGGGGGCCAGAAACACCAGCGCAAAGGAAAAGACGGATACCAGCAGGATCACCGGCAGGGCCAGCGCCAGTCTGGTCAGAAAGTATTTTTTCATGTGTTCTCCTCATACCGCCGTGAGAGTGCAATTGCGTGGAGACTTGCTCCACGCAATTGCACTCTCAGCGGCGGAGTTAGCCGATGAAGTAGATCTGGGTCAGGTCAGTGAGACGGTCGCTGGCCTCGAAGCCGCCGATGTTCTTCTGGGCGGCGCAGACATAGTTGGTATCCAGCACGGGCACGCAGGACCAGCAGTCCTTCAGGGCCTGCAGAGCCTGATTCATGATGTCCTGACGGACAGCGGGATCCATCTCACGGTCCAGCTGCTTCCACATGTTATCCACCTCGTCGGTGGTGTACATATTGGCACCGGAGCGGGTGTGGGCGAACAGGCCCACGAAGCCGCTGGGGTCGTCCAGCATACCATTGCCCATGAGAGCAATGTCATAGGAATCGGTGGCATAGAAGTAGGACTTGAAGTAGGCGGCGGTCTCCATGGAATCGATCTGGGCGTTAAGACCCGCAGCGTCCAGCTGGCTCTTGATCATAGTGGCCAGCTCCTCCTGACCCACACGGGCGGAGTTGTAGATGATCTTGATGGTCTTGTCCTTCAGACCGGTCTGCTCGATGAGCTGGGCGGCCTTGTCCAGATCCTGCTTGTAGTTGGTGATCTCAGGGTTATAGAACATGGAAACGGTGGACAGGATGCTGGTGGCGGTTCGGCACAGGGCCTCGTCGCCGTAGGTGCCGTACACCAGAGCGTCCAGATCCAGCGCATAGATCACAGCCTGACGGGCCTCCATGGTGGACATGGCCTCGCTGTTGGGGTTGATCTCCATGAAGGTGATGCGGCCGTCGGGGTAGGACACCACCTGATACTCGTCGTTATCCTTATAGTTGGCCAGCGTCTCGGCGTTGCTGATGGTGAAGATGGAGAGTTCCTTGTTGCGGAAGGCGATCTCCTGGGTGCTGGCGTCGGAGACGCAACGAACCTCAAAACCATCGATATGGGCAGCCGTGCGGTAGTAGTTGGGATTCTTCAGGCACACCAGCTTCTCGCCCACGTTGAAGCTATCTACCACGAAAGCGCCGCTGGTGGCAATGTTGGCGTTCTGCTCACAGGTCAGCACCTCGGTGGCGGGTACCCCCTCGAAGCAGTGGGCGGGCAGGACGTACAGGGCGCCCAGAGCCTTCTTGAACAGGTTGGAGGCCCGGCCGACCTTGAACACGATGACGGTATCGCTCTGCTTTTCATAGGTGCAGAACTCGCCGTCCACCTTGTAGGCGGCAGCGGTGCTGGGAGCCACCTCGGGAACAGTCAGCGTATCCAGCGTAAACACGATGTCATCGGCGGTGATCTTCTCACCGTCGCTCCAGAAGATATCGTCCCGCAGGGTCAGGGTGTAGGTGGTACCGTCCTCGCTGATGTCCACACTCTTCGCCAGACGATAGTCCAGAGAACCGTCGGTGTTGGACTTCCACATGGGATCGTACAGGTTCTGGAACACCTGCTTGCCCAGATCCGTGGAGCTGTTGTTATACCAGTTCAGGGAGGTGATGGGCTCCTCGATGGCGTAGACGAAGGTGCCGCCCTCAATGGGCTTACCTTGGGTGTCGCCCGTTCCGTCACCCTGCTTGCCGCAGGCCGCAAGGCTCAGCAGCATCAGTGCGGAGAGAACGAGGCAAATGACTTTGGAAAGCTTCTTCATGTCTTTTCTCCTCTTGTGATTTTGATGATTATTATGTATAGAAGCCCGTTGCCGGGAGATCTATCAGATGAACACGTATTCCTTCAGCCGATCCATGGCAATGACGACCTTCTCCATGGGCAGGGCCAGATTCATGCGGATGTGGTGCGCCCCGTGGAAGGGACGGCCGTCCTGCCACACAACACCCACCTCGTACCCGGCCTTTTTTACCTCATCCAGCGTGCGGCCGCTGCGCCGACAGTATTCCTCGCAGTCCAGAAACAGCATATAGGTGCCCTCCGGCTGCTGCACGCTGACCCCCGGCAGATTCTTGCGGATAAACTTGCAGGCGTACTTGACGTTCTCCGTCAGTACCTCCCGCAGCTCATCCACCCACTGGCTGCCCTCGTCGCTGTAAGCGCCGATGAGGGCGTGCATGGACAACACGTTCATGCTGTTGTAGTGGCTGAGACTGCTCTCCTTCTTCATCCGTTTGTGGAGAGCTTCGTTATACACGATGTGATAGCTGCCGATGAGCCCCGCCAAATTGAAGGTCTTGGAGGGGGCGTACAGGGCCACGGTGCGCTGTCGGGCGTCGTCGGACACGGATTGCAGGGGGATATGCTGATGACCACGAAGGGTCAGGTCCGACCAGATCTCGTCGGAGATCACCGTTACGTTCAGTCGTCGGGCCATGTCCATGAAGTGCTCCAGCTCTTCCTGCTCCCACACACGTCCCGTGGGATTGTGGGGGGAGCAGAATACCACCGCACGGATGTCATTGCGCTTGATCTTAGTCTCCATGTCGAAGAAGTCCATGCGCTGCACGCCGTAGCGGTCCGGCTTCAGGGGGCTGGTGATGACGTGATAGCCGCCGTTTTCAATGGAACGGGTGAAGCCGATGTAGGTGGGGGAGTGGACCAGCACATTGTCGCCTCTGGCGCATACGGCGGCCAAGGCACTCATGAGCCCGCCCAGTACGCCGTTTTCGTAGCCGATGTGCTCCTTCTCCAGCCCGGTGACGCCATTGCGGCGCTCCTGCCAGCGGATGATGGAGTCAAAGTACTCATCGCTGGTCATAAAGTAGCCGAACAGGGGATGCTCCAGCCGCTTCCGGATGGCCTCCGTCACGGCGGGGGCCGTGGCGAAGTTCATATCCGCTACCCACATGGGGATGGCGTCGAAGCCCTCGTTGGGCTGGAATACCGGAATCTTCTCCACGGCGTCCACCGCCATGGCATCCTTCCCCCGGCGGTCATAGATGGTGGTAAAGTCGAATTTCATATGCCGCTCCGCCTCATAGCATTTCTACGAAGGCGGCCATGCGGGTCTGGATCTGGCCTACGTCAGACTGAGAGTAGTCGGTCTCCACCACGGTGTAGGGGATGCCCTTCTTCTCCTTCACCAGCTTGCCCACCAGCGCCGTCTCCACGTTGTAGGTGTGGCAGGCCTGCAGGATGATATCCACCACGCCGTCCACATGGAACTCGTCAATGAGCTTATCCAGCATGGCCAACCGGTTGGGGTTGGGGGACATGCAGGAGCAGCCGATGCCCAGATACCGCCGGGCCAGAGCGTCGTAGACGTCGGGATTCTCCTCGTCGGTGAGGAGCATGGATTTCAGGCCACTGCAATTCTCAAAGGCCACCACCACGGCGCCGGCATCCTCGATGGCCCGGATGACCTTCAGGGCTGCGCCGCCGGAGGGGGAGCCCGTCACCAGGATACGGGGCTTCTTGCCCTCGTTCTTGCCGGCGGCGTACTCCGCCTCGATCTGGTCCGCCAGATCGTTGATGCGGGCAGGCAGGGACTCCACATCCATGTTGAAGCCGCTGCCGTAGGCGGTGTTGACGATGTTCAGACCGCTGACGGGGGCGGGATCGTTGGCCATGAGGTACTGCAGCCGCAGCAGGGACTTGGTGATCTCGTTGTTCAGGTGGATCTCGTGGCGGATGGCCTCCTCGGTGATGGTGGTCTCGAAGCGCCGCTCCAGCTCCTCCTTGAACCGAATGATCTCCCGGCGGTACATGGCGATGCCCTCCTCGGACTGCCGGTTGGGCAGCTCGATGACGTAGACGGGCTTGAAATCCGCCAGCATCTCATACATCTTCTTCTTGCCGTCGCAGGTGGTCTCGCCCACCACCAGATCGGAGAAGTAGAAGAAGGGACACTTGTCCGTCTTGGCGAAGCCGTAGCTGGACTTGATGAGGGGACACAGGTTCCGGGGCAGGTCCTTCTCGGCGTCGGGGATGGTCTCATCCGATACGGAGCACAGGCCCACTACCGCAGCGCCCATGGCACGGGGCAGCTCCTTGGGGAGGTAGGTGCAGAAGGCACCCACCACAGGTACGCCCTGCTCCTTCAGCTTCTTGATGGCCAGAAAGGAGTTTCTCCGCTGATCGGCAAACTCTTCAAAAATTTCCGGCAGATCCTTTTTCAGTTCAACCATATGCTTGATCCTTTCTTTTCACATATATCCTGACCGGCTGGAGCCGATCCTGTTCATTTACCGATTGATCCGCTTCCAGCCCAGCACCGCAGCGCCGATGGCGCCGTTATACTGGCACAGGGGATGGGCGGTGACGCTCTCTACGCCCAGATACCGGGCCAGCACCTCCCGCACCACCTGCGACTGGGCCAGTCCGCCGGAGAAGAACACCTTGGGGTGCTCCGGGGCCAGCTTCTGGGCAAAAATAGCGGTGCGGCGGCAGATGGAGTAGATGCACCCCAGAGCGATGCTGCCGGGAGGCGTCTCCTGTGCCAGCAGACCGATGATCTCGCTCTCGGCAAACACGGCGCACATACTGTTGATGGTCACCGGCTCCGCCCCCTCCACAAAGGTGTCGATGGAGGCGATGTCGCTGCCCACCCGGCTCATGGTCATTTCCAGAAACCGGCCCGTTCCAGCGGCGCACTTGTCATTCATCAGGAAGTCCTTCACCTGTCCGCCGGAGGGATCCAGCAGGATCACCTTGCTGTCCTGCCCGCCGATGTCGATGACCGTGTCGCAGCCGGGGCAGAGAAAAGCGGCCCCGGCTCCGTGGCAGGTGATCTCCGTAATGGACTTGTCCGCCTCCGGCAGCAGCGCCCGGCCATAGCCGGTGGCCACCACAAAGGCGGTGTCGGGGGTTCTCAGTTCCTCATAGAGCCGATGGATGACCCGGCCGGGGGTGGAGCCGCTGGGCTCCATCCGAAAGTCCACGATCTCCTGTCCGTCAAACAGCACCGCCTTGGTCATGGCGGAGCCGGAATCGATTCCCATAGTGAGCAATTTTGCCTGCCTCCTGTTGTGCCTTGACGGCACGATATCTTCAAAGCTTCGGAATAGCCGTCCTGATCGCATGGTTCACCCACTGGCAGCGATCTGCCGAAGCACTTTGCAACAGAGATTCTACCATCAGCCCCCACCAGTGGCAAATAGCGATTTCAGGAGATAAGGCCGTTCTATCGGTGTTTTCGATTCAAATGATGTATACATAATTGTATTACGATATGCTGGCGGCACACGGCGAATAAAGGGGGGAGTGAGACCTTCATGGCGGGCCGCCGCAAAAAAAGAGCGCCCCATCGGGGCGCTCCTCTGTGCAACCTTATTTTTCCGCCTGCGTCTCGCAGTAGATGCAGCGATAGACCCGCTTTTCCCGGTCGGTGAGCACGAACTCCTGGGGCAGCTCCTGCTCCACGGAGGTGATGCACCGGGGATTCTTGCAGCGCAGCACACCACGGATGCGCTCCGGCAGCTTCAGGGTGCGCTTTTCCACCAGCTGGCCGTCTCGGATACTGTTGACGGTGATGCTGGGGTCCACGTAGCCGATGAGATCCCAGTCCAGCTCCATCTCACGGTCGATCTTGATGATGTCCTTGCGGCCTAGCTTGCCACTGGTGACATTTTTTAGAATGGCCACGGTGCAGTCCAGCTTGTCCAGCCCCAGAATGCGATACAGTTCCATGGCCTTTCCGGCGGAGATATGGTCGATGACGATGCCGTTCTGAATGGAATCAATAATCATGATGATGCCCTCCCTTTCAAGCGATGTTCAGCAGCTTCAGAATCAGCGCCATGCGGATGTACTTGCCGTACTGCACCTGCTGGAAGTAGCAGGCACGGGGGTCCTCATCCACCGCCACAGAGATCTCATTGACACGGGGCAGGGGATGCAGGATCCGCAGGTCCGGCTTGGCGTTTTTCAGCTTTTCCGGGGTGAGGATGTAGCTGTCCTTCAGGCGCAGGTAGTCCTCCTCGTTGAAAAACCGCTCCCGCTGGACACGGGTCATATAGAGGATATCCAGCTCCGGCATCACCTCATCCAGAGAGGTGGACTGGATGTAGGGGATATTTTTGCTCTTGATGTACTGCTCCTTGACGTAGCGGGGCAGCTTCAGCTCCTCCGGGGAGATGAGTACGAAGCGGATGCCGGTATAGCGGCTCATGGCGGCCACCAGAGAGTGGACGGTGCGACCGAATTTCAGGTCACCGCACAGGCCGATGGTCAGATCGTCGAAGCGGCCCTTCTCCCGGTGGATGGTCAGCAGATCCGTCAGGGTCTGGGTGGGGTGGTTGTGGCCACCGTCTCCGGCGTTGATGATGGGTACCAGCGAGTGGCGGGAGGCCACCAGCGGAGCGCCCTCCTTGGGGTGCCGCATGGCGATGATGTCGCTGTAACAGCTGACGGTGCGGATGGTGTCGGACACACTCTCACCCTTGGCGGCGGAGGAGCTGTTGGCGGAGGAGAAGCCCAGCACCTGCCCGCCCAGACTCAGCATGGCACTCTCGAAGCTGAGACGGGTGCGGGTGGAGGGCTCGAAGAACAGGGTGGCCAGAATTTTGCCGTCGCACTTGTGGGCGTAGGCGGCAGGATGGTCGATGATGTCGCAGGCGGTGTTCACCAGCTCCATGATCTCCTCCGGGGACAGCTGCAAAATGTCAATGAGATGGTTCATACGGTTCATTCTCCTTTTCTGATCCAGTTTTCGTCGGAAGGGTCATCCCGGAAGGCCAGCAGCCGGGCCACGTCTCCCTGCGTGATGTATCCCTGCTGGACGCCCACCTGAGCGATGGTGTCCAGATCGGTGAGGCTGACGCACTTGACACCGGCCTCGGTCAGCCGCTGGCGGCCCTTGGCCATGCCGTAGGTGAAGATGCTGATGACGCCCAGCACCTCCGCTCCGGCGGCCCGCAGGGCGGCCACGGTGTCCAGCACACTGCCGCCGGTGGAGATCAGGTCCTCGATGACCACCACCCTCTCGCCGGGGGTCAGCTTGCCCTCGATCTGGTTCCTGCGGCCGTGGTCCTTACTGCCGGAGCGGACGTAGCCCATAGGCAGGCCCAGCAGGTGGGCGGCGATGGCGGCATGGGCGATACCGGCGGTGGCGGTACCCATAAGCACCTGCGCCTCCGGGTACTCCCGGCGGACGGTGTCGGCAATGGCCTGCTCCACCTCGTTCCGGGCCTCCGGAGCGGTGAGGATCAGGCGGTTGTCGCAGTAGATGGGACTTTTGATGCCGCTGGCCCAGACAAAGGGCTCGTCGGGCCGCAGAAATACCGCTCCGATGGAGAGCAGGTGCCGGGCAATGTGGGTGCGGATGTTGTCCATAAGTTCCTCCTATTCCTGCAGCAGAAGCTGCTTGAGCTCGTGAAGATCGGCGGCCAGATAGTCGGCTCCGGCGTTTTCCAGTTCCTCCCGGCCGCCGTAGCCGTAGAGAACGCCGATGGCGGGCAGACCGTTTTCATGGGCGCCGGCGACGTCGAAGCGGCGGTCGCCCACCATGACGGCGGGGCCGTCCGTGCCGCTGCGGCGCAGGGCATCGGCCACCACGCTGCCCTTCCGGGCGCTGGCCCGGTCCTCCCTCTGTGCGCCGCAGATGCGGTGGAAGTAAGCGGCCAGACCGAAGTGCTCCATGATGCGCAGGGCGAATTCCTCCGGCTTGGAGGTGGCGATGACCAGCTTCAGCCCGGCTCTTTGCAGGCTTTCCAGAAATTCTGCCATGCCCTTGTAGGGGATGTTCTCCGCCCAACCCTGCCGGGAGAAGTACACTCGGAAATCCCGGATGGCCCGATCCGTCTGCGTCTCCGTCAGGCCGAACAGCTCCGGGAAGCTCTCGTGGAGGGGAGGGCCGATGAAAGGGGTGAGGGTATCTGGGTCAGCGATGATGCCCTGCTGCCGCAGGGCGTAGGCCACGGCGCAGGTGATGCCCTCCTTGGGGTCTGTCACCGTGCCGTCTAAGTCGAAAAGTACCGTGTTCCAGCGCATCAGTCCACAAACTCCCTCACGCAGTGGCGATAGGCAGCCACGGGGTTCTCCGCCTGCGTGATGGGGCGGCCCACCACGATGTAGTCAGAGCCCAGTTCACGGGCCTTGGCGGGGGTAGTGACCCGCTTCTGATCTCCGGCATCCCCTCCGGCGAACCGTACACCGGGGGTCACCGTCAGAAAGCTGGCCCCGCAGCGCCGGTGGATGGCTCCGGCCTCCAGCGGAGAGCAGACTACTCCGTCCAGCCCTGCCGCAGCGGCGTTGGCGGCGTAGCTGAGCACCACCTCCTCCAGCGGGGCGTGGATCAGCAGCTCCCGCTCCATGCGCTCCTGATCGGTGGAGGTCAACTGGGTGACGGCGATGAGCAGAGGGCGGGTGCCGTCGGGGCGGGTGAGGCCCTCCAGAGCGGAGGTCATCATGGCGGCGGTACCGGCGGCGTGGAGGTTGATGATGTCCACATCCAGCGCCGACAGGGCGGCCATGGCCTTTCTCACCGTGTTGGGGATGTCGTGGAGCTTCAGATCCAGAAAGATGCGGTGGCCCCGGCGGCGGATCTCCCGGACGATGGCGGGACCCTCAGCGTAAAACAGCTCCATGCCCACCTTGACGAAGGGCTTCTCCTCTGTGAAGCGGTCCAGAAAAGCCAGTGTTTTCTCCCGGCTGTCGAAGTCCAGTGCAATGATAACGTCTTTACCCATGATGTGCTCCTCCTATGATATCCGTAAGCTGCTGAATGCCGTACCGCTCCATGGCGGCAGGCAGGTCCTGTATGATTTTCCGGCAGGCGCAGGGCTCCACCAGATTGGCGGCTCCCACGCCCACGGCGGTGGCCCCGGCCAGCATCAGCTCCAGCACGTCTTCGGCGGTGCTGACGCCGCCCATGCCCACGATGGGAATGTCCACGGCCTCGTAGACCTGATACACCATCCGCACCGCCAGCGGAAAGATGCCGGGGCCGGACATTCCGCCGGTGCCGTTGGCCAGCAGGGGACGGCGGCGCTTCAGATCGATCCGCATCCCCGGTAGAGTATTGATAAGGCTGACACCGTCGGCCCCGGCCTCCTGACAGGCCCGTGCCACGGCAGCGATATCCGCCGCAGCCGGGGAGAGCTTCATGATGACCGGCTTTTTCGTCACATCCCGGACGGCCCGTGTGACGGCGGCTGCCGTCTGGGGCTCGGCTCCGAAGGCGGCTCCGCCGCCATGAACATTGGGGCAGGAGATATTTACCTCCAGCCAGCCTACCTGATCCTCACCGTCCAGCTGGCGGCATACTTGGGCGTATTCCTCTATGGAAAAGCCACTGACGTTGGCCATCACCGGTTTGTGAAAGACCTCCCGCAGACGGGGCAGCTCCTCCCGGATGACGGCCTCCACGCCGGGGTTTTGCAGCCCCACGGAGTTCAGCAGCCCCCCGGCGTACTCAGCGATGCGGGGGGTGGGGTTTCCGTACCGGGGGGCGAGCGTCGTCCCCTTGAAGGAGAAGGTCCCCAGACAGTTGATGTCGTAGATCTGTGCAAATTCATACCCATAGCCGAAGGTGCCGCTGGCGGGGATGACGGGATTCTCCAGCGGCAGGCCGCAGAGGGTGACGGCGGTATTTACCATACGATCTCCTCCCTTCGCAGGACGGGGCCGTCCTTGCAGATGCGCTTGTGGCCGTACTTGGTGCGGCAGGTGCAGCCCATGCAGGCCCCGAAGCCACAGCCCATGCGCTCTTCAAAGCTGAACTGCCCATCGGTGCGGCAGCGCTGCCACACGGCGTGGAGCATGGCCTCCGGCCCGCAGGTATAGAGATGGGTGTAATCCACGGTGTCCATGCCATCGGTGACGAGGCCGCAGGTCCCGGCGCTGCCGTCGGCGGTGAGGAGGCGGACGGTGACGCCCAGCGCATGCAGCTCCTCCGCCAGAAAAATATCTGACGCCCGGTTGTAGCCCAGCACCGCCGTGACCTGACGATGCTCCGCCGTCAGACGGCGGGCCAGTCCGTACAGGGGCGGGATGCCGACGCCGCCGCCCACCAGCAGGGGGCGCTCCCCGGCGAGAGATGTGTCGTAGCCGTTGCCCAGCCCTGTCAGCACATCCAGCTCCGTTCCGGCGGGGAGATGGGTCATGGCCGCTGTGCCGTGGCCCAGCACCTTATAGATAAGGGTGGCGGCACCGGGCTCCCAGTCGCAGACGGAGATGGGGCGGCGCAGGTAGAAGCCGGAGAGCTTCAGGTTTACGAACTGACCGGGGGCCGTGATGGCGTCCGTGTCGCCGGCAAGGCGCAGCCGGTAGGTGTCCGGCGTCAGCGGCATATTTTCGGTAATGGTCCATGTGACCTGCTTCATGTGCGGTCCTCCTTGGAAAAGAGATCACCGTCCTGCCAGACGAGGCGGCCGTTGCAGACCGTCAGCAGGCAGCGGGCCTGTACCGGCCAGCCGGTGAAGGGGGTGGCCTTCCCCTGAGAGAGGAAGTCCGCCGGGTCGATGGGATACGAAGCCGACAGGTCAAAGACCGTGAAATCGGCGTGGGGGCCGTCCAGCTCCCCCTGCGGGAGGCCGAAGCGGCGGCAGGGAGCATCATGGAGCAGCTCCATCAGGCGGGGGAAGGAGAGCAGGCCCGGCTTTACCAGATAGGTATACAGCAGGGGGAAGGCGGTCTCCAGTCCCACGATGCCCATGGCGCTTTTTTCCAGTCTCCCGCCCTTTTCCTCGGCGCTGTGGGGCGCATGGTCGGTGGCGAGGATGTCGATGGTGCCATCCAAAAGGCCCTCCACGAGCTGTTTTCCGCCGACTTCAAGGTCACGGTGCTGGGAGAGGGAGAGCTGGAGGGGTACGGCAAGCCGGCGGACGAGACTTTTTTGCCCGGCACGGAGGAATATACCTTCGAGCGCTTTGTGGTGGGCGCGTCCAACAAATTCGCCCATGCCGCCGCCCTCGCGGTGGCCGAGCGGCCCGCCCAGACCTATAACCCCCTGTTCATTTACGGGAAGAGCGGCTTGGGCAAAACACACCTCATGAGGGCCATTCAGAACTACATCGAGGAAACGCGTCCCTCGATGCGAACGGTCTATGTGGATGCTCAGGACTTTGTCTCGAAGTACTCAGAGGCCGGGGCCATCAAAGATCAGGAGAAGGTCAGCTTCCGCAACTTCCGCGCCTATTACGAGCAGGCGGACATCCTCCTCCTCGATGATGTCCAGCACCTTCAAGGCAAGAAGGAATCCATGAACATGCTTTTCCAGCTGTTCAACACGCTGACCAGCCAGGGCAAGCAGGTGGTGCTTTCCGCCGACCGCGCTCCCAAGAACATCCAATTCGACGAGCGTCTGAAATCTCGCTTCTACAGCGGCGGCACCATCGATATCCAGCCGCCGGAAGTGGAAACCAAACTCGGCATCGTCAAATCCTTCACCGACGAATTCAGCCGAAGCGAGGGCCTGGGGAACTTCACCCTCTCCGACGACATTCAAATGTACATCGCCGAGAACTCCGGATCCAACATCCGCGAGCTCAAGGGCGCCGTGAATACCGTTATTTACCGCATGATCTACTGCGATCGCAGCGATATCTCCATCGATGAAGTGCGCGAGCTTCTAGCCAACCATTTCACCGGCGGTATGTCACGAAGCTTGACCGTGGAGGACATCCAGCGGGAAGTGGAGAACTTCTTCAAGGTGAGCCATAGCGACATGGTAGGTCCAAAGCGATCCCAATCCATTGTGAGACCGCGACAGATCGCCATCTACCTGTGCCGACAACTGCTCGATCTTCCCTACGGCGATATCGGCAAAAAATTCAATCGCGACCATTCGACCGCCATCCATTCGGCAACCAGCATCGAAGAGCGTTTGAAGACCGATCGCGATACCCAAGAAGAGATTGAGGTGCTGCAGAAGATCATCTGCGAGCTGGACTAGTTTGTTCACAAACTCTTGATAAGAAGGGAAAACCTGCGCATAACAGAGCGACTTTTCAACGACAACGGGAGACAGCAGAGGATGGCCGCCAACGCATGGTTCACAAGCGTGCTCGATAACTCACCAAGCAGTAAGTACGCTAGCAAGCTCCTCACCTGCGGCTATGCCAGTTATCGACTAATCCACTCGTCTTATTGA